>Ga0078972_1012131_pt1 | contig 14987 bp, 18 predicted proteins | sample YelNatPaOPGAMG01_FD_67568 | JGI IMG/M metagenome (GOLD analysis project Ga0078972, IMG submission 67568) | Hot spring thermophilic microbial communities from Obsidian Pool, Yellowstone National Park, USA - OP-RAMG-01 (SPADES assembly) (version 2) | ecosystem: Environmental > Aquatic > Thermal... | reverse complement strand
ATTTTCACCTCATGTTTGTTGAAATCGCATTCTCCCTCAATCCAGTTTCCGCAATGGAAAACAGTAGTGATTCCTTCCTTCTGGAAAATATCGTAAAGAGCTTCCAGAATGTCCAAACGCTCATAGTAAGAACCGAGATGGGTGTCCCCGATGGCGCCAAAGGTAAACCAATGGTCGTCAAAGATGTTGATTTTAATCCTCTGATGGACAGAATCAAAAGGCAGAAGCTGAATGAATTCGTCATCAGATTTGATGTTGAAGCCCTTGAGCTTCATTCCCGCCACCACATCGTCAAGCAAATCCTCCGTGATAGTGAATTCGCTCAAGATTTTCGATTTTTTCACCAGCTTTCTTTCTAAAAGATATTCCTCAAGGGCTTTTTTCACCAAACGAGGAGGAATGCGAGAAAAGTCGGGAGGAAGCTCCCGCAGAAAAGAAATTTTGCGCCTGATGGAATCTTCTTTGTAATCCTCAAGGAGTTCGGGGTGTTCCTCAGCGATCTTTTTCGCTAAAGCTACATCAGATAAATCTGGATACCTCTCTACATATTCCAGAAGTATCTGGATCATGAATTCATCTCCTCCTTAGGAGTTTTGGGAAAAGAAAGATAGGCGATTGCAGCCATGGAATTCAAATTGAGAACAAGCTGGATCAGTCCATTCAGACAAGAAGGATAAAGAGCGCAGTCCTCTTCTCGGCAGTATTCGTTTGAGAAAGGACAGTATTTCTGATGCAGAGGACGGTTGTTTTTGGAAAGCTCATCAATATAGTCTAACCAAACAAGAGGCTTCATCATTCTGCTACTCCTAAATTTGTTCCGCAGATAGGGCAGGTAACAGTGGCTCCCGCCTTCTGTGTAATAACGGCCACCATGCTGAGGCAAACCCCACAGGTTTTGCGGAAGGAAATCCGAGGGTTGTCTTCCCTTCCGTATTCCGCCACATCCCTTTCGCTCCATTCGTTCTGGATTGCCAAATCCAAAAGCTGAAGGGGATCGATTCCCAATGCCCTTGCTCTCTGGAATACTTTCAAATAAAGAGAATGGGGTTTATCGGGAAACCTGACATCAGGGGGGAAAGTCTCGGATACTTGAAGATACTGCACAATTCTCGCCTTAGAACAATGTGCCAAATTGGCAAATGTTCCAAGCAAATTTGTCTTTTGATCGGGATACTTTTTTAACGCCTCGGAGACTATATCCCCGATCACCCAAAAAGACCTCCTTTGAATTGAAATTGCATCAGCAAAAGCTTGAATTATCTCTTCCATTTACCTCTCCTTAATTTCCATTCCTAAATAATTGATCCGCTCCGCTTCGCTCAAGGCTTCCCAGAGTTCAGGATCACGGGGAAGCTCGGAAAGCTTCACATAACAGGCGTTGAGCAAATTGCGCTCCTGCAGGATAGGAAGAATTTTGCCGAAGTCAAATTCCCGCCTCTTTCGAGGCTCAGCGTAGTAAGTTTTCCCATTGTGCTCTATGTTCCCTTCTTCAGCGATGCGAGCAAGAATTTGCGATTTTAATTCCTCCTCCTGCAGTTCCATAAAGCGACGAATTTGTTTTGTCTTTTCCCATTTTTCAATCAAGTCACCATCCTCAATATTCAGGTGGCTGTTCTGGAAAAGACTGCAGTCATATCTAAACTGACAGAAAGGACACCATTTATTGAGCTTAGGAAGGCAGACATCGTCTCGCTCCATGAAATCTGCCAAGGTAATGATAAAAGCCTTGGCCACGCCTGCGGTTTCTGCGGAGAAGCTTGCGCCATTCAGGATCAGGTTCCTTAATTTTGGGTTCAAAGTGAGAAAAATTGTGGCAGAAATAGCAATTCAGAGCCTTACATTCTTTAATTTTCTCACAGATAGGATAAATCACAGCTTTAGACATTCTTTTGCTGCTTCTCCTACAGAAACAGTTTCGGGAAATTTTTTGTTATTTACCCAGACACGCCTTTCCAGATAGCCTGGGAGGCGTTTCTCAAAAACCCCAAGCGTATGCCCTACTTTTTTGATAAAGTCGTCTTCTTCTTGGAAGAACCTTTCGAGAAATTGCGTGATGTTTTCCACAGTAACAGCGGGCTGGCTCATAATGCGCTTGGCGATTGTCCCGTCCTTGCCCCAGTTCTGCACGGGCTTTTTGCCGTATTTTGCTTCATAAAGTCTGCGATATTCACTGAGCAGGAAGCGGGTGGGACTTGCCCGCTCGTCGCAAGCAGTTTCTCCTTTTTTAAAAACTTTCCACTTAGAAGTGGAATTTCGAGATAAATTTTCAGAAACAGGAAGTTCTTCTGAAATTGTTAGTTTTACGTTGGTATTTAAAGATTTATCTTTAAATACCATAATATTTTCTCTTTCTTCTTTCTCTTTTTGTTCTTTTTTTTCTTTTTCTTTTTCTTTGTTACTTTCTTTTTCTTTTTCTGTTTTTTCTGGTTTTTCTCTTTCTTCTTTCTCTTTTAGTGTTTCAGAGCTACTGATGTTGGGAGGCGGGAAATTGTAGATTTTGAGGCCTTTTTGGGGGTCATAAACCATCATTTGGTCAATATCATTTGCAATTTTTTGGTCAATTTTTTTAGGCAGAACATTACGCTTCCCTGAAAACAATCGGATTATGTTTCCCTCTATGGCGATTAAACCTGCTTTTTCCAGTTCCTCTAAGAGCTGAGGAATGTTTACCTCTTGATAAGGGAAAACTTCGGCTTCCAAAACTTTTGCATTATTTTTTGCAATATTTTTTTCATCTGCAGTTACACAAAGGTAGAGGTAAAGAAGGCGGGCTTCGCAGGAAAGTGCACTTGTTTTTGCAAAAAAGTTTTTGCTAATTATTTTGCTCATCTTTTGCCTTTTTCTGACATGCTGGGCAGAGAATTCTCCCAAAGGTCTTCAGGGAATAATCCACTACATCTTGGGCAGTATATTCTTTGCCCGTTTTGGACTTTCCTCCCACGATTTCTTTGCCACAATCGGCGCAAACAAAGGCTTCTTTGGGAGTGGTTTCTGACATAAGTTGCTTTATCATTTCCTCTTGGGAGAGTTTCCACTTTTTAGTATTTGGATCATAAGGGAAGAATTTTAGAGGAATTTCATAAAGGAATAGACCTACCCCGTATTTTCTGGCTGCTCTTTTGAAAGCATCGGACTCGGCAGCTTTAAAGTTTTCCTTATCCTCTCCTTTTGCTTCACCGTATCCCTCTCTATGAATCCACTCTTTATCGAGTTTAATCATGAGGGAACAAACCATACTCACATAATCTGCATCCCATTTAACGATGTTGTAATGTTCCTGCCAATTTCCAAGGCCTAATACCTCATTTAACCTTTTGATTACCTGCTCCGCCTCTATATATGGCAGAGCCAAAGCCTCTTCTTTCTGCCCTACTGGTTTGGGCAGAAGCTTGAAGGGCATAGGGGCTTTTAAAGCCTCCCAAATTTCCTTCTCGGTCATAGTATCACCTCCGCTAAAATATTTAGCATTAAAATTTTATCTTGTCAAGTATTTTTAGGGGGAAAATCTAAAAAAAATACGCAAAATTTTGTCCCATATATATATGGAGGGGAATATTCGCTTCTGGTTCGCCTACCACCATCAGGGTGGTAGCCCAGCAAGGTCGCCCACCTGCCTGGGATTCCCCGAAGGGCCGGCCCGCACTTCTGCGGGGGAGGAGCCATCATCTATAAGATTATCTCCTCCCCCATTTAAAAAGGAAAAAGAATGACGAAGAAAAAAGGGATTGATTTCGCAGTTGCTTCCTATTTGGAAGCTTTAACTGGTTTCGTAAAAAACAGCAAAATCCAGGATATTGTTTCTTTCGATCAGGCCGTAAGGAAAGCCCGTTCCCTCTGGAGACGAAAAGACATTGTGGGAAGAATTGGGGAATTGATGGTAGCTTCCGCCAATAACGGCTTTGAAATTATTTGCCCCGATAAAGAAATAAAAAAATTTTATGATAAGTGGGCTGCGGAAATTAACATCAATTTGCCTGATAGAACCCCCTCAGGCCTTGATCAGCTTTTGGATTGGATTTTCAGGGAATATTGGCAAAGCGGTCTGGTAATCCCTTATATGACATGGGGAGAAATTGAAGGAAAGAATTTTCCCGTAACCGCTGCCATTATGAATCCCCTGGCAATTGAAATTGAGAGCACTTCTGTTTTTGGGCAATTCAAATACAGGCTTCGTAGCGAAGAAGCTCTCAAAGAACTCAGCCTTTATGACCGTAGCTTCCAAGAGCTTTATCTCACCCCACGGGAAAATACAGATTCTTCCACTTATCTTCCCTTAAGGAAAGACGATTTATTTTTGGTTTTGAGGCGTGCCTGCCAGCCTTATGAGCCATTTCCCACTCCCTATCTCTCCTTGGTTTTCCAGTGGGTAGATTTGAGGGATAAGCGATGAGGCTAAAGCGGACTTCTCTACAGAAAATTATCACCACATTGAGAATCCCGATTGTCCAGAAGATGGAGAATTCGTGGGCACGATCAAGCTGGGCAAAAGCGGGATTTTGGGACGCTTAATTAAACTGCCGTCGGGTTCGACGGCCATCAAGGTTTACCTCTTCCCCAAAGATAAATTCACCATGGAAGAGGCCAAAAAGTGGGTTGAAGAACATTAAAAGGAGTAAGAGATGATTAAGGTCGAATATGGAGGAATTTTTCCCACTGACTTTACTTACAAGTCGGGAAGCACGATTGCCGAAGGAACTTTCGCTACCCTATCCGCAAATAAGGAATTAGACACTTTTGCTGGCAATGGTGCTCCCATAATCGGGTTGTTCCTGGAGAATTCAGAGGATGTAAAAAACCCCTTAAAAAGAATTCAGTTTGTTACCGGAACTTTCGTTGCTCGCACCGATAAATTTGTAGGTGCTTTAACTAATTATGCCGTAGCTGATCCCGTTTATGCCGACGCTTCAACGGGGCAGATAACCTACACTTCCAACAATAATGCTAACCCCTTGGTGGGTTATGTGATTGGCAAGGATACTTCTACCATCACTGTTATTCTTACCCTCAGGCTTCCCTCAAATTTCCCCGAATTTTTGTTGGATGTAACAGCAACGGCGAATGAGTTGAACCTTGTAGATGGCATCCCTGGGCAGGTAAGCTTCTCGATTGCTGCTGGGGCAGCCAATGTCTGCGAGGTTACCATTCAGATTAAGGACGCTGCGGGAACCAATATTGCTCGACCCGTCCCCCTTCTTGTCTGGCTCTCTGATGCTGCCACTGGTGCTGGTTTAACTGCTACTTCGGCTTCTGGGACTGTTCAGGCTAAATCTGGGGCGGGGACTGACCTCGGTGTACTTACCGCCAAAAAGGCCTTGATAGCCCAGACCAAAGCTGATGGCTCTTATACTCTGGCGATTACCGACACTGCCAAAACGGGATTCTATGTCGGCTGTGAAGTATTGGGAGCTGGACTTGCCCGTGGCGTTTCCCGTCAATTAACCGAAAACGATTACGGCACCGCATAGTATGTCTTTAGTTTGCTTCGGTGATTTTGAACTTTTCTCTCCTTCCGCTGAAGATAAAAAGCTTGTGGCCTCGGTAAAGCGGAAAAGCAAGCTTTTTGTCCGCACTAAATTTACCGTAGCTGGAGTAAAGAACAAGAACGGGCATAAGCTCCTTTTGGAAGATATCAAGGAAGCTCTGCCCACATTGCTCAATTCCTACATTCGGGATACTCACTACGGCCCCGTGGTGGGGACTTGCTACAAAGCGGAAGTAGTCGAACCAGACAATCCCCAGTCCCTTGTTTTGGCTGATTATGTTGTCTGGCGCACAAAGGAAACCCAACCTTTTGTGGAAAAGTTATTGAAAGCCCATGCCGATAACAGCATGGGAGTGAGTTGGGAAGTGATTTATGGCAGGACGGAGAAAGACCCCACAGATGATTCCATCATTTTGAAGGATATTGAATTTGCGGGAGCTGCTTTTACTCAAATTCCTGCCTATGTTCAGACTTTAGGATTTTTAGAACTTGCGGAGGTTGAAGAGATGATGGTTACTGGCGTTTGCTACGCTTCCGCAACCGATGAGGAGAAGAAGGCCCAAGAAGCTCGATCCAAGAAATACGGAATTCCCATTCGTGAAGATGGAGCTGTAACCAAGCCCTCAGAGTATGCGGATGTTCCCGATGATGAGTTTGCTGATCCCGTGAACTATGCCTATCCCTGCAATTCAGAGGAGCGCACTCGTGCTGCCCTGCACTACTGGGGCATGCCTCGCAATAGAGATAAATACTCCCCAGAGGCGCAGAAGATCATCGAGGGACGCTTGGCTCGCTTCGCTAAAAAGTTTGGCATCGAATCCGAATTGGTTAAGGAGGCAGAAGTGGAAGAGAAAGTAAAAGAGTTGGAGCAAGCGAAAGCTGATTTAGAGGTTCAACTGCAGGAGAAAGAGAAAGCTCTTGCTGAGCTTCAGGAACAGCTCAAGAAGCTTGAGGAATCCTATCAAAATGCTCAAAAGGAGCTTGATAACCTGAAGGCCTCCATTGAACGGGGGAAACTCCAAGAGGCGAGATTGAAAGAACTGGGAGACCTTGCCGAAGAGGGCAAGGATTACGCCTCAATGACCGATATGGAGTTCAAGATTTACAAACTCGAAAGGGAGAACGAGGCTCTCAAAAAGAAAGTGCAAGCCAGTTCGACAACTATTTCCCTCGGTGAAGTGGAGAAGCCCGCTCCTGAAAGCATTTTGAAGCAGATCATCAAAAAGATTTAGGAGGAAGTAAATGGCTTTGAAAGTTTTATATGGAGGAATTTTCCCCACTGATATTTCCTACAAGAGTGGTTCCACGATTACGGCTGGGACTTTTGGCGTAATCTCTGGAGACAACGAAGTAAATACCTATGGTGCTGCTGGAACCGAAGCCGATGTTTACTTTTTAGAAAATTCCAGCGATGTGAAGAACCCTGAACGCAAAATTCAGTGCGTTACGGGGCAATTCATTCTGGAAACTGACCAATTCACAACGGGAACGGGGATTACTTATACCGCAGGTAATCCCGTTTATGTTGACCCCACGACCAAAAAGCTAACCGCCAGTGCTGGTTCAAGCAACAAGAAAGTGGGAGTCATTTTGGCGGTGAAGACAAGCACAATTGTCGTGCTCGTTAACTTACCCGCTTAATTAGGAGGAAGAAATGATTGATCTTTTGAAGCTTGAAGAGTTTAACAAGAAATATAACCTCAATCTTTCGCTTGAGGATTATCAGCGTGCCCAGGCAGAGGTGCAGAGCATTGCAGCCAAGGAGCTTTCTTCCGAAGGCGCACTTGCTATGGCACAGGTTTTGGGAGACCTTATCTCTCCCGAACCCTCCTACAAGGGCATTGCTCGTAAGGTTCTTCAGGTAAAGACTGTTTCCGGTTCTGAAGTCAACAAGTACTGGAAGAAAGAGAAGGATGTAACTTCCTACATCATGGCCAACGGGGGACAGATTCGCAAGGTTACCCGCAAATTCACTTCCTACACCATCGATATTTGGCCCATCACTTCGGAGAATGTGACCGTGACTGTGATGGATTTGATCCTCTCTGGGCTTGATATTATTGCCGATACCAAGCAGGAGATTTCTGAGTCCATGGACAAGATCGAGGATCAGTACTTGCTCTCCTTGCTGGCCTCCGCTGCTTCTGGCGCTTCGCACACCAGCCAGTCTAATGCTGCCAATTTCTATGGACTGGTTGATTTCATTACCCAGTGGAAGGCCCTCAACGATCACATTGACAAGCCCGCTACCCTTATTATGCATCCTAACCGCCTCATGGATTTGCTCACTTGGGGTGACAGTGTTACCAATGGGGTCTTCACCCCAGAAATCCGCCAAGGGATGCTGAAGACTGGCACTATCGGCAACCAGCTTTTTGTGAACACTTATACAACTACTCTCTGCAGCCCTCTAAAAGTTTACATGGTCGGTGCTCCTGAGGAGTTGGGTTGGTTCCTCCAAGTCCCTCAAGAGGGGAACAGGAGACGGCCAGTTGTAACCTTTGGCATGGACGAGATGACTAAATCTCCTGCCTACTCCCTCGCTGGCTTCGAGGTGATCGGTATGGCGATTGCCAAGGGTGAGGCCGTCCACGAGATTACTATCAAGACGAGCTAATGGCCTTATCTCCTGATGCCTTAGAGACAATAGGAAAACTGAGGCGCAGGATTTTTGACGATAGTCGTTACCAAGACAGCGAACTCTGGGAATACATCAGAGACGCTGTCGTAGAGGTAAACATAAGGACGGGGGAGGCGATGGAGACTACCGATGAGGGGTTTTCCGCCTCCCCCTCTCCAGAACAAAAAAATCTTTACGCCTCTGTGGCTCGCATCTTGATGGGATTTGGCGTGGGCATGATCTATTCCGATGGGCAGGCCCGCATTCAGGACGCTCCCCTGCGCACTCAAGAATCAGCTATTAACGAGCTGGTCAATACCTATTATGGAGAGGTAATTTCCGTTGAGAATCCCTCTGAGCTTATATCACCAGAGGATTCGTAAGCTTTACGGCCGTCCCGTAACAGTTATAACAGCCACAGAGACCAACTGCCCCACTTGTGGCTATAACGAGGTAACTAAATCGGGTTTTGATCCCTTTTGCCCAGTCTGTGGAGGGACGGGAAAAGTTAAGGAAACTACCTCTACAGATGTTTACTGCAGAGTTTTCTGGCGTCCTTTGAGGATCGGGACTGCCTTGACTGGCTTCCAAGAGATTGGGGACTGCTACTTCTTCATCGACATTGAGGAAGAGGATACTTTTCGTAGCGCCAATCAGATTTTTATTGATGGCAAAGAGGTTATTCCTCTGCGCTTTGATTATATTGACACTCCTTATGGGGAGATAGAGACAGTCAGGGTTACTGCCGAGATCAAGCATGCCTAAAAATATAATGCAGGCTCAGGCCGAGATTGCAAAGATAAAAGAATCCCTCAAGACCTTGGTGGGGCTTTTGTTGGAAAAGGGAGAAATCGTAGCCAAGGAAGTTATCGAGAGGGAGCTTGAAGGAGCAAGAGCAAGCAGGAGCCCCGAAGCTAAAAGAAGGCGTCCAGGGACAGGCTACGATAAGCTGATCAAAGTAGCCAAGGATTCCGTAGAGAGAATTCCTCCCGATACTTTAGGGATTGGGAAAAAGGAGGTTTTGAATTCCTTCACTAACCCCCATGGGGAACCGATCTGGCGCTTCTTTGAATATGGGACATACAAAAAAGGTGCTTCTTTCGGTTTCTGGCCTGTAGAAAGAGGGGCACCAGGAGGGATGTACGGGGAAGGCATTTCCGTGCCCATAGGCAAAGGGGCAGAAGGACACCCTCCGATGCCCGCCATATTTTTCCTGCAACTTGCTTATCTGACGGCACGCAAGGAAATGGCTTCGAGGATTCCAGCCATTATTAGACAAGCAGTAATGGGAAAAGTCCGTGCTAACTTTTAACCTCGTTAAAATTTTGGAGGATAAGCTCAAAATAACGGTAGTGGATTCCTTCCCCGAAGAGGAAAGCGCTTCCCTTCCCATGGTAGTGGTGCAGTATATTGAAGCTCTCCCTCGTCCTGCCCAAATCGGGGGGAAGCTGGAAATAATGCAGTTCAGCTATGTAATTCATGTCTTCGGGAAAAATAAGGGGCAGAGGGATTCCCTTCTGGAAACCATATATTTTTATCTCCGAGATAATAGCCTGACTTTTTATGAACTGAAAGTTGATAACGGGATAGTTGTTCTGGACACAACTAAGCCTGTTTTGGGAATAAGAGTAGTCCCGCAACGAATTAGAGTTCTTCCTGCCATATCTGAACATCCTTATGACCGTTATCGGGGCTATGTGGATTTAATTATAGAGCGTTTGATTTAGGAGGAAATCATGACGATAGCAGTTTATGCTTCTGATTTAGCCCCAATTGTAGATGGGGTTCAATTAAAGAGAGTACAGGATGTAGGATACAATGCTACCCTTGACTCCGAAGCTCTGAGGGAGTTTGCCAATGCAGGAGTAGTGGAATACAAAGACAATGTTCCCAGAGTTGCTGTAACTATAACCCTGAACGAATTCGATGAGAGCCTTACTCAAGATTTGGCGTTTTTCAACAAAACTTCTGCTCCCATTTCGCTTCCCACTGATGCCCTTTCTTCCCTTCCCTGCATTGAGCTTCTTGCTCCTATCAGATGGGATGGAGTTTTCTCCGAAACCGACTGGATTTCCCGTGTCTTCATCGAGAGATATTCCATCGATTTTGATGTGAATGGCTACATTCGTAGTACCTACACGGGAACTGGTGACCACCTTACTTATTTCTTGGGAACCAATAAGACTGCCAAGGTAGCAGTAGGAACCTACGCTTCTTCTTCCACTTTCACTGTGGATGGAGACATTTCTGGAAAAACTGCTCTTAAAGCCCGCATAAACGAGAAAGTAGTTCCTGCTTCTGCCATCACTATCGGTACTTTCTCTGGTGGAAAGACAACCGTAACGGTCACTGGTTATGCCCTTACCAGCTCTGACCGCATCCGCCTTATTTACAACGATCCTTCTTATACTTTCCCCGCTTTGAGCACTCCAGGAATTGGCGGACTGCGCAGGGGCTGTGCCGACCTTTACCTTTACAAAGCTGGAACTTCTGAAAACTACTGGCTCAGATTACAGAGGGCCACAATTGATGTCCCTCTGGGAGCTACTGAGCTTACTCAAATTGGTTCCAAGTATCCCATTGCCCGCAAACTGACCGTTCCGTTTAACTTGACCCTGACGGTAACGGTAGCGAGAAATGATTTGACCGACTTTACTATCTTCACGGAGAAGACAAGCCCAACGGAGATGAGCCTTGAGGATTTGGTGAGAACCGCTCACTTCAAGGCCAAAATCTATAACAGCGAAACTGATAGGAACACTCTCCTGAAAGTCTTCACCATCGAAGACTTAAAGGTGACTGGAGTCGATCACAGGGGTACTGTGGGGGACGCTCCGCTTGAGGTTACTTATACCCTTCAGGCTGATAATATTGTAATTTCCGCTTCCTAATTCTGAGTGAAAGGGGGACAGGAATGGAAGGGCAATTAGAGAACAAGGGACACTCTGTAGAGTGTCCCTTTGTCATTTGGCTTCAAGAGCAAATAAACCATGCTCAAAAAGAAATTTTGGATTTGGTGGAACTGGCGTATTTGGGCAGACTGGATCGTGAAGTAGTTTTGAAGCTTACCTCAAGGATCAAACGGGAACTTCAGGATTTAGCTCGAAATGCTGCAAGAGAACTTCAATTCTATGAGATAAAGGAAATGAGGAGGGTGAGGTATGGAGAATAGGGAAATAGAAAAGATTTTGGATACGGGGAAAAAGGAATTTGAGATTAGGGGAAGAAAGATAGTGATCCGCATGCCTACCCAAGCTGATACTTTGGCTGCGGATGAAGTATATGGAGAAACTTTTAACAGGCACTTGCGCAAAGGCACTCCCACACAAAAGGAGCAATTACAGGAGCTTTTCCGCCGAGGCCTTTATCATCCTGGCAAAAATTATTTTACCAAAGAGCAAGACGAACTTATGGAGAAAATTGTGGAGAAGCGCAAGCTCATCTTCTCTTTGGAAAACGAGGAAGTTAAGCAACCTCATTTGAAGGAATTGAGCGAACTGGAAGCCCAAATGCAGGCAATCAACCGTGACCTTTCAGGATATGTTTATCATTCCTGCGAGGGCTATGCCGATGTGGACAAGAACATCTTTCTTCTGACCAGGTGTGTTACCGAGGACGGAAAGCCCATCTGGAATTCCATCGAGGAATATAAAAATGATCCCGATACTGCCTTTGCTATGCAGGTGCAGATAACTGCCAATCGCTTCTGGCTGGGGCTTGATGAACTCCCTTTCGACGCTATATTCTCCAGCGTGGCTACCTCCGCTGGAGAATCGCCAAAGAAACAGGACAGCCAATCTGGAGAGAACCAATCTCCGAGTGGGACATCAACCGATTAAGATTTTGCCAATGGTGCCTCTATTACGATAGTGCTTACAGCATCATGGCCAATGATCCCGATAGTGGCCTTGATGAGAAGATTATTGAATCCCCTTATATGCTTGACCGCTTCATGAAGAACTATGCCCAGCGCAGGAAGCAGAAAAGGACTAAAGGCAAAGAGGGAAAAATAATTCAGTATGGCTGATTTAAGAGAAGTTTTTGAGTTTCTAATTCAAACCAAGCTGGAAAGCTCTGGTCTGGACAAGCTTTATAACTCTCTTTCTCCCGAACAATTAAAGAAGCTTCAAGCGAATCTTCAAAAAGCGATTAGGGAGCTTCAAAAGGAATTGGGGAAAGCGGGAGAGGATTGGGGAAGAAGCTTTGTAACGGCTTTCCAATCCATGACGGTCTGGGGCACGGCTGCTTCCGTAATCTATGGGACAATGCGCCAAATCCGAGAATTTGCCCAGGAAATCCAGACCGTAAATGCTCTCCAGACCAAAATGGCAACTGCGTTGGGAACGCAAAGAGCAAGTCAATTTTTGTCTGAAAGCATAAGACTGGCGCAGGAATACGGAGCTTCTTGGGATAAAGTTGCGGAAGCCTCAATCGAATGGGGAAAATCTGTCGATAACAATCAGGAAGCCTTTGAAGGCTTGAGGCGCTCCGTAGAACTGGGGATTGCTACTTATTCCGACTTCACTAATGTCAGCAAGGGTTTAATTGTTTTAAGCAAACAGTTAAATCTTTCTTATGAAGATCAAGAAAAAGCTCTTACAGCTCTTTACACAATTTATCAGAGATTTCCTTCTGTCAATATAGATCAATTACTGCAGAATGTGCAGAAGGCAGCCAGCCAAGCTTCTGCCTTAGGAGTAACCTTCAATCAATTGATCGCCTTTATGGCGCATGCTCAGCAAATTGATCCCGCTTTCGGCTTCTTCGGCGTTTCCTCTTTCTTTTCTGATATTGTTAAACAAAAAGACAAGATAATTCCCTTCCTACAACAATTTGGCATTGAGATTAAAAGCGATGGGCAATGGCTTGCGCAATTATTGCAACAATTTTCAAAGTGGACGCCACAGCAACAATTACAATTTGCGCAGTTCTTTGGGCAGTTTGGAGCAAATGTCCGTGATTACTTCCTTAAAAATGGCCAAGATTTATTGAATATGCTTGACCAAATAGGAGAAGGAAGCGGGAAACTGGCTCAAGCTATTGACACTTACAGCAACAGCCTCCAAGCTGCCTATAACCGCCTTAAAGACGCTCAAGCTGAAGTGGCTAAAAATGCTCAAACTGTTTTTGTTCCTGCCATGGCGACAGTAACTGATACTCTGCGAGGCATTGTCCAATCCCTGGCAAATATGGGGCCTGCAGGGGGTTTGCTGATAGGCGGAGGGATAGGTGGGCTTGGACTTTTATTCGGTTCCAAAATTGTAAGTGTCTTGATGACTGATCTCTCCAAGAATGCTCCCTCGCTTTATCAGGCAGTAACAGAAGGTTGGCAGAAAGCGGGGGGAGCCAAAGGCGTAATCTTGCCTCTCGCCATTACATTTGCTCTGAGATATTTGGTTGATGCTACAGGAATCGGTGGAAAGCTTGAAAAAGTAACGGGAATTAAAGACCTAACTAACATTATTTTCGACACTTTAATGCAGGCCTTTGCAATAAGAGCAATAGCAGGAGCATTTGGACTTTCTAAGGGTTTGCAGGCAGGACTGTCATTGGCAATTCCCATCGCTTTAACCCTAATTCCTCGCTTGACAGGAAATGAAGGTTTGGCAACTGGGGTAGGACAGTTGATGAACATAGCTGTCACTTCTCTGGCGATAAAAAGCATGTTGACAGCTCTGGCAAAAAGTGTAGGCGGAACTCTTCTAACGGCTGCAGAGGGTGCACCTGGTTGGGCTATTTCCATTGGGCTTACTATTTTGCTTAATTTTGATTGGGAAAGCAATATCACGCCTTCAAATAATTTTCTTACTAAAACCAGTAGAACTTTAAACGATATTGTTTATACTCTTTCTGCTTGGGCACTTTCTCCAGAGCAACGGAAAGCTTTTGAGGCATACAGGGCTGATGCAACGGAAGCAGCCCAAGCCACTACCGAGCAAGGGAATGCAGCCGAGCAAGCAGCACAACAAAATGAGCTACTTCTGCAAGTCATGGAGAAGCTTACCGATCAAGCCAAGATGTTGAACTCAATCTTCGGTGCTATGCCTCAAAATCTCCAGAATTTGAATCTGGAAGCGCAAATTCTCGAAGAAAATTTTAAGCAAGCTTTGCAGTCTTCTAATTTGACGCCAGAGCAAAGGAGCTTTTTAGAAAAAATTTCAGGAACGGCTACTATTCAGCGTGGGAATGTAACCCTGTTTAATCCCCTGACTTACGGCGGGACTTGGCCCGTTACTGGTGGCTATACAGATATTTCAGGATATTTCGGCCAGAAAAACTGGTTTAAGACTGGCGTCCATTATGGTGTAGATATTCCCGCTCCCCTTTGGACTCCCGTGGTAGCTCCTCGTGCTGGAACAGTAGTAGAAGCTGGCTGGACTGAAGGATGGGGCTACCGTGTCGTGCTTGAATTTGAAGATGGAGTCCGCATGCTCTTCGGACACTTAGCAAGCATTCTGGTTGAGGCTGGGCAAAAAGTTAAAGAAGGGGAACTCATAGGCCAAGTTGGAGGCACTGCTGGAAAAGAATGGGGTGGTGGAGGCCCCAATGAACTTGCAGCCATTTCTCCTCACCTTCATTGGGAAGCTTGGCTTCCTGAAGGAACGAAAGCGGAAGTAACTCCAGAAGAAATCCAAAGTTGGGTTGAGGCTTACGAAAAAGCAACAACGCCTGAAGAAAAACAATGGAGAGCTGGTCTTTTTGAACTTGCTTCTTCCCTTGTTACTGTCAAGGAACGCATAAAGGAAATAACGGAACAAGTGCAACTTTGGAATATTGGCCTTGATAATGCCCAGATGCAGTTAGACCTTTCTTCCATCGCCGTGGAAAATTATGATCGCCAATTACAAAATCTTCCCACTTCTATTGACAATGTAGCTCAGCGCA
>Ga0078972_1012130_pt1 | contig 14993 bp, 21 predicted proteins | sample YelNatPaOPGAMG01_FD_67568 | JGI IMG/M metagenome (GOLD analysis project Ga0078972, IMG submission 67568) | Hot spring thermophilic microbial communities from Obsidian Pool, Yellowstone National Park, USA - OP-RAMG-01 (SPADES assembly) (version 2) | ecosystem: Environmental > Aquatic > Thermal... | reverse complement strand
CAACTCACCGTTAGACAAACAGACATCACCCAAATCCGGGCTTGAACTCTCCCCAGATATCTCATCATCGGACATGACAGCAACCTTCGAATCAACAGTTAAAGACATTAGATCTCCTTTCCTCCCGGAAAATACTCCTAGATTCCCCGGATCAAGTGGTGGACCCTCTTACACAGACCTCCCCACAGGCCCGCCGGCGTAAACATTCAGGTCCGCTCGATGACCTTGGGCGCACGCCGAACGTGACGTGGAGGAAGCGGCCGACCATTTGATCGAGCAGCACCGCCGTCGAACTCGTGCACGGTGCCGGTCTCGCCCCGGATGCAGTGGAGCTTGACCCGGCAGTCGAGACCGATGCGCGGAGCGAGCACGAGCCGAGCCATCGATGCCTTCGTGTGGCGGTGGCGATCATCTCCTACGGCGATTGATCGCGTCGACCAGCTCGGAGAGATCGTCGTCGAGGGATCCGTTGGAGATGACGCGACGAAGCGCGGCCGGGTTCGCAGGGGGGCCAGGTGGATCGGCCGTGGGGCTGTCGGGGAGTCGCTGCATCCCCGGGGCTGTCGCGGGGATCTCTCCCCAACGTCATCTGGTTTAGGTTCTCGCCGGGGGCATCCAGGCATCGCCGCGGAAGAGGAGCCCGAGAACCTCAAGGGCCCCGACGCCGTGCTTGCGTGCGGTGCCGAGGTAGGAGCGGATCGCGGCAAAGTACCTGGCGTGGTCGTCGGCCTGGAAGCAGCCGCTCACCTTCTTGTGCAGCTTGGCCATGCGAAGTGGTCTTTCCGCATCGTTGTTGGTGAATGGCACCCGCAGGTCCTTCGCGAAGCGAGTGGCCTCGGTCTTCAGGTCACGAAGCGCGCAGACGAGGTTGTAGGACTTGCGCGCGAGGTAGTCCCGCTTTAAGCCTGCAGGAGGCTCGGGGTTCGCGGCCAGCCCTTCATCGACGAAGGAGTCGTAGCGCTCGAGGAAGCCCTCGAGCTTGCGGCGTCCAAGGCGCGAGCGCCCCGCTGCACGCGCATCGTGCGCGGCGTCGTTCATCTCCAACAGCAGCGCCTTCATCCCTTTTGCCCACGGCTCCTGGGAGGCGACCGCCGCGACACCGTCGAGGTCGCGCAGAATGTGCGCATTGCAGATTGCATGGGTCGCCTTGTCGTAGTTCCAGTACATCCGAAGGCGGTCGTGGACCATCGTCCCTCGGAAGTCGAGGAGGACGCCGGCGGCGTCTGGTGCTGTCTTGGCCCTAGTGGAGCTCGCGAACAGGTAGGTATAGAGCTCGCTCGCCACGACGTGGAAGTACCAGGTGTCGGTCCGCACCTGGTCGGGGGTCTCATCGACGTGGATGACCTCGGTCCCACGTAGAAGCCGCCGCAGCTCCTCCATGAAGCCCTCGAGCCCGCCGGCTGCCTCTTTTACGAGGCTGGCGACGAAGCCGGTGGAGACCGGCACGCCGAGCATTGCGGACATCGCCTCTGCGGTGCGCTCCATCGAGAGGTGCTGGCCGTGTAGCAGGTAAAGCGTATTCGCTCGCACGTTCGGGCCATAGCTCACCGGGGCCTTCGCTTCGGGTGGGAAATCACCGGTGGTCACCGTCCCGCAGCTGCAGCGCCGCCGGATGCCCTGGTGCTCTGTGCAGATGAGCCTCGGGTCCGGTATATCGAGGACCTGGCGGCGCTCGGGGTCACCCGCTTGCTCTGCGCCGGAGAGGTCCTTGCCACAGTTCGAGCAGCAAGGTGGCTCGTGCGGCACGATGTTGTCGGGATCGTCTTGCATGTGGAGGTTCTTGCCCACTGCGCCGGGCTGCTTGCCTCTTCGGCGCGCCTCGGCCTTGAGCTTCGCCCGCTCCTCTCTGCGGCGCTCCGAGCGCGACTTGCGGGCTTCCGCCTTCTTGCCCGGCGAGTCCGAGGACGGGGGCGCAGAGGAGTTCTGAGAGGACGTGTTGAGCTTCGCCTGTAGCTCCGCTACCTGCCCGCGCAAGCGATCGAGCTCTCCAACCAGCTCGTCGATCTTGTTGCGCTGTCCCTCGATCTGCTGACGCTGGTCGGCGTTCTCGGCCTCCAGCTCGGCGATGCGGTGGCGCTGCTCTCCCGGCACCTCACCAGTGAAGCAACATTCCTATCATTTCGCGAATCCGCAGGCCATAGGCCACTTTTTGACCCTGGAAGCCCCTACAGAGCCCTCTCCGGGCACCCCGGGACGTGAATGGTTACAGGACAGCGATGAGGTGGTCGGCAACGACGTCAGGCACCGCGGTAGCGACAGGCCCGTAGAAGCGCATACTCGGATCGTGGCCTAGGGTCCTAGCGGCGTCGGCGACGAGATCGAGTATCTGGCCGCGCAGGTCACCTGAGGTGCTTTTGCATCGGTGTCCGAGAGCGAAGATGGAGGAGCGAATGTCGACGATGGCGGCGTCGAGTTCGTCGATGACATGATCGAGGCGCCGGGCGATCTGTGGGTCCACGGTGATCTTGGCGGTGCTCTGCAGGGCGAGACCGGCGGCGAATAGGCGCTGGATGACCAAGTCGTGCAGGTCGGAGGCGATGCGTTCCCGGTCTGCCATGATGGCCAGTTCGCGGCGTTCGTCCTCCTGCCCGGCCAGGGACTCGCTCCCCGGTCCCGAGGGGCGCCCACGTGATAGGTCGCCGTTCGTCAGGCGGTCTGAGCAAGACGGGTCCGGAAGGGTTGCTATCAAAGGGGGCGCCGGCCTCGGCCGTAGGCGCTTATGGTTTCCGACGGCCGGCAGCCCGCCCAGTGCACCCATAGATTCCCGGGAGGTCATGGTTGCACCCCGGGGCATTCGCAACAGAGGCTTGCCCTCGGGGGTTGGCCGCAGGCAGGATCAGGGGCCAGGACACCGGCCAGCGCCTGGCGTCCGAAGGTGGATACCGGCACTCCGACCAACCGGGCGCCTCGCCGCTGGCTCATCGTGTCGACGCGAACGGCGACCGCTTCGTGTTGCAGTATTGATAGTCCGGCGTCGCGAAACAGCGTCGGGCCCGGACCGCTGAGGCCTCGGGAGGATTCATTGGCGAGGTGAACGTGATCGGCCAGGAACCTCCACCGTCGGCGCGGACAAGTCGGGGTATTCCCTGAGGGGCCGCACAGGCGACTGGTTGCGTCGATCACCGCCTGCTGGGCGGCGTGAAGGTCTCCCGAGCCCAGGAAAGCTACGGCGTACAGGGCGTCAAGAGGAACACCGCGGCGGCCCGGGCGGACCTTTCCGACGGTATAGCAGAGCCTTCCGGACGTGCCTTGACCCGCCCGGGAACTGTCAGCGAGAGAGGTGTTAACGGGCGAGGGAGAAGGACCCCTGGGCGGTTGCCGATGACTGCTGTATCCGCCCTCGCCGGGTGGTTCGACCGCTTGGGCATGCCATCCTCCTCGGTATCAACTCGCGACCCCGCATCTCGCGGTGATGTCGAGGAGGCGTGGCCGAGGTCAGGAGCGGCGACACGACGACATTGGAACTCGAAGCTCACCTTACGCCGGGTGTCTCAGCAGCGCAAGGCGCTCCATCGGTGGCTGAAGCGTTGTGAAGTACGCGACACCCACGGGCAGCCGGTTCACCACACCCCGCACCATGCATTCGCACGTTTGCAACATTGCTCGTTACCATTTGCAGGTATCGTCACCTGTCAGGTCGGTACTGCCTTCGCCGCTCGCACCGACCGGGTGTCACTGAGGAGCATCAGCTTCACGAGCAACCGACTCCTTTTGGGCGCCATCTGCGTGGCTCTGGCTCTGGCCGCATCCCTGAGCTTCCTACCATTCCTCCACTCGATCTTCGGCACCGCTACTCCGACGGCCGGCCAGCTCGTCATCGTGGCGCCCCACCCGTTCGTGGTCTGGGGGGCCGACGAGATCTGCAGATGGGTCCAGGATCGTCGACACGCATACCACCCGAAGGAGTGAACACCGCCCCAGGGCCTCGCGACTGTGCCGGAAGCCGGCGACAGATGCCGGCCCCCTTGGCGCCATCACCTACCTGTCGCTCAATGTCCCTCGTCGCGCCAGGCTACGCGCCAGGCGGCAAGCCCTGGCCGACATGACCGCCGTCGCTTGAAGGGATCATTCGATCTCGCCTGCGTCGAGGTCCCATCCCTCCTCGTCACCGTGACGTGCCGTGCTCCGGTCCGTGGGCCCTCCCAGGCCGTCCGGATCGTCCATACCTCCCGAAAGGGTCACCAGCTCCTCCGGGTCGTCCAGCTCCGATCCGACTTCTTCGAGCTCGCGTTGATCGGCGACCAGTGTCGGATCGAGCGAAGGATCATCCTCGACTCTCTCGATGAAGTCCGAGTCGAATCTGGACGCCTCGTCGCGGGCTTCGTCGCCTTGTTCGAACACCTCAGTGCCCAATGGTTCGTCCGGGGATTGGTTCTCGATGTTGGTCACCTGTCACTTCCCGCTTTGGCCCACCGTGGATTTGTCACGGGGAGTTCCTCGGGTCCTGTGGAATTGTCATCGCCTTGGTCCTCGATCCGTCTGCTGCAGAAGGTGCACGCCAGACTATCACCAGCTGCCGTCACCGGCCCTGAGGATGGCGTCCAGAACCACCACGGGACTAGCGCCGGCACCGCCCGAGACGACGCCCGCAGACCGCGGCCAGCCGAGACCTGCGTTCGTCGCGCCGCAGGTTGACGGTCGGCGTGGGCCCCGAGCCTTCCAACAAGATGGTGCCGGTCCCCAACTGGAGGTTCGCTTCGGATACATCGCTGTCCGTTTTCGCGAACCCCTCGCTGTCGAAGCTGAATCAATCATAGCACCCACGGGGGCCGCTAATACCGTTGACCCAGCTAGCCAGGTAAGGCGGACACACCGTACGCTCTCGTGTCCGGCCGCAGCTTCACTTCACTTTGCTTCTCGCTCGCAAGTCCTGGGTCGCTGTCGGGCCCGGAGCCCCGCAGTGACGCTCCGCAGCAGAACATGACTCCTACTCCAAAGTCGACGACGACCCCGAACGCAAAGTCACCAACCCGGCCCGCAGAACCACCGACGGGAAACTGAAAGAAGCGAGAGGGTCGCTTGCCCGGGCCGAACACGGCGAAGGCAACGCAGTACTCGACGGTCGCCGTGACGGCACCGATCCCGAGGTCGTCGCCGCGTTCACGGATGCCCGCACCCGCATCGAAGGTCTCGCAGCCCAAGCGAAGACCCACCCGGCCAAGATCCGCCTCGGCGACGTCCACCCCGATGCCGAACGTCTCGGCATCGAACGCAAACGCATATTCGACTTCATCCGCATGGCCACCTACAACGCCGAGTCAGACCTAGCCCGCCTCCTCGGACCGCACTACAGCCGAGCCGACGACGAAGCCCGAACCCTGCTCCGAGAGATCTTCTCCCGGCCCGCCGACGTGGAGATCACCGACGGCGTCCTCCACGTCCGTATCGACCCGCTCTCCGCACCCCGACGAACCCGCGCGCTCGCCGCACTCGCCGCAGCTGGTGAGATCACCCGAACTCGGGTCGAGACTTACGACGGCCGTCTCCGCTCCGGCTACCGACTCCACCCACCCGTTGGTCTGGTACTTCAGTTGCGTCAGGCCTATCGGGACTGCGCCGTTCATCCAGTACCTGCGGAGCGCCTTCCGAGCATCGCGCACAACAGCATCTGTCCTGCCGACCCGGACCTAGCGCATTTCCCGGAGGTCGCCTGGCCTGTCGCGACGCCTGTGCGCCGTGGCCAGCCCGGGCGCGATCGTCCGTCCGACACGCCGTCAGTACAGACCACATTGTTCGGCCGGCCCTGACCGGCGACCTCGAGTCCATCCCTCACCTCTCACCCCAAACAGGAGGTCCTTCTAATGCTTCCCCGCGCCGATAGACGCGACTCTGACACTCATTCGCATTCCCAAATAGCGTCCGCTCTCATACCGCTTCTGGTCACGGTGAACCAGGCCGCGCAGCTGCTTGGCATTGGCCGTACGACGGTCTACGAGCTCATCGAAGCGGGTGAGCTGCGATCCGCGAAACGAGGATCCAGCCGGCGGATCCCGCTCAAGGCGATCCACGACTACATGACCGTCTCCTCGAAGGCGCCGAGCGTTGTGGCGACCAGGGAGGGGCTGTCCCATCCGATTCGTAGCCTCGCGAGGCTTGACCAAGCAACGGCGATCGCCGCAACCCTGGCGAACGCCCTGAGCGCGGGTACGAGGAGGATCGAAGATGCCACGTATCGAGCGACGCCGGACAAAAGATGGTGGATCGCGCTATGAGGTTCGTTGGAGAGCGTCGGGCAGGGAGCGTTCCAAGAGCTTCGACCGGCGCAAGGATGCCGACCTTTTCAAGGCCTAGATCGAAGGCGACGAGCTGGTCGGGCTGGTCACCGACCCGAGCGTAGGCAAGGTCACGTTCGCCGCGTACGCGGAGGGTTGGCTCGCCAGCCGGGTGGTCAAGGGCCGACCTCTATCCCCATCGACCCACTACGGCTACGAACGCATCCTCGGCCGCAGCATCCTGACGGGCCTGGGAGCCTTGCCGCTTCGGGCTGTAACCCCCGAGCGGGTGCGGACCTGGTACGGCAGCGTGACCGGCTCAAGCGGGTCACGACCAGGCCGCCAAGAGCTACCGGCTGCTCAGCGCCATTCTCAACACGGTGGTGGGCGACGAGCGTATCGGCCGAAACCCGTGTCGCATCAAAGGCGGAGGCAGGGAGAGCGCTCCCGAGCGGCCGATGCCCACTACGGCGGAGGTGCTCGCTCTCATCGGCGCCATGCCAGCCCGGTACCAACTAACTCTGGTGCTCGCCGGGCTCGGCGGGCTCCGCATGGACGAGGTGCTCGGGCTGCGCCTAGCCGATGTAGACATCCTCCGTTCGGCGGTGCACATTCGCCAGACCGCCCAGCAGGTACCCAAGCTCCGACGAGGAGTAAGAGACCCCAAGTCGCACGCCGGACGGCGAACGGTCGTACTCCCCCGCCAGGCGATGGAAGCCATCGTCGGTCATGTCGAGGTTTTCGGTTGTGCTGCAGCAGGCGAACTGGTCACAGATCCAAGAGGCGGGCCGGCAACAGCACGGCGGGCCCGCGTCTCGGCAGGATGGCCGCAGGTGAAGGCCCCGGTCGGAGTCGACCCAGCTATGCACCCCCATGACCTTTGCCACCACGCCGCCTCGCCTGGGGCCCTCCCGAGGGCTTCACGAGAGGCGACGGTTTCAGGCACCCGCGGGATTTGCGCGGGGTCGGAGACCGCCCGACGAAGCGGCTCCCGAAGCGACAAGGTACCCTGACCTGGGAAAAGACTGTGGAGGCGGCGAGCGGAATCGAACCGCTGTGCAGGGCTTTGCAGGCTCTGCACGCTGCCACGAACTCCCTGGAGCGCCGACTTTATCAGCCTCGGGGAGCGGTTGGGGAGCGAGCGGGGAGCGGATCAGAGGTAAATGACGGCCAGAAGGGGTACATGGCGGACGGATTCCGATCCCGGCAGGGGGCCCCTCAGCAGATCAGTCCGTCAGATTTCGAAGACGGTCGACGGCGTGGCCCATGGTGGGGTGAACCGCCAGCAGCTCGAGGATCTCAGCGACCGATCGTGCCGGACGCGTCCAACGTCGAGACAGGTGCTCAACCGCCGAGACGACAACGCCGGCGTCCATGTCGAGCAGGCGGGCGATCAGATCGCCCGTGGTCAGGACTTCGATGCCCGCCGCCTCGAGCATCGAGCTTTGGAAATCCCTGACGTTCTCGGTCACGATGGCCGCAGCACCGGCCGCGATGGCCGCGGCGGCGACGTGGCGGTCCTTCGGGTCGTTGTCAAGAGTTCGGGTGAGGTTTTCATAGCCGGTCACGGCTGCGTCCGGGAAAGCCGTCCTCATCGCGCCAAGGGTGTGGCTGGCGAAGCGGTTCGGGTCGATGTCGGGATGATCTGCGACGACGTTGCGCCGAACCTCCTCCAGAATCTCGTCGGTCCAGGCCACGTCGAAGGCGTCCAGGGCGGCGAGAGTCAGCAGGAGGTCGCGCAGAGACGCGGGGTACAGCACGCAGGCGTCGAGGACGATGAGCACTCGGTCAGTTAGCGGTAGTCGATGCCGACTTCGGCGTCGGCATCGCGGATGGCGTCCACCGCCGCGAGCCTGGCCGCTCGTCGCTCCTTGTAGTCGAGCACGTCGGCTGCGCGGAGGCGTCGATGGGTGCCGACGAGGTGAGCCGGGAGCTTGCCGCCCTCGATAAGGCGGATCAGGTAGGTCCGTGAGATCCCCAACAGATCAGCTGATTGTTGGGTGGTCAGGTCGGCGTCTGTCGGTACCAGGTGGACTGCTGCGCCGGATCCAAGCTCTTCGAGCAGGAGAAGTACGGCTCGGCCGGCGGCCGACGGCAGCTCGATCTCTCCCGCGTCGGTGCGGACCGCGACTGGCCGGTCATTGCCTCCGGCAGCTAGCGCTGCCAGCTTCTGCCGGTCGGGCTCGGCTACTTCGAAGACAGCGGACGCGTCGGTCACAACGTCGAGTATAGCGGTTAAACGACACAAACGACACCTAGCTCAAGTAGATGTCTGCCCGGACCGTACCCGTACACTGCCGTGAAAGACGACGGCCGGCGACCTTCGTTGTCATGCAGGGCAACGACTGCATCGGGCTCTGCGGGCAGCATCCTCTCGAAGGCCACGTCGCACATGTCTCCCTATGCTGTTCGAGATCCGGAGACGCGGCGGCTCTCGATCCATTCCATGATCTCAGCCGCATCGAAGCGGATGAGCCTTCCCACCTTCACGTAGGGCACCCGCTTCTCGGCCACCAAGCGGCGCACATGCCGCACCGTGATGGCGAGTTGTCCGGCGAGCTCGTCAATGGTCAAAAGCCGCGGGAGGTTCTCGTAGTTGGTCATGTCTCCTCCTCTTCTCGGCCGTTCGCCGTCTGCTTCGAGCAACGTCTGCTCCTTGTCAAGAAGCCGGTGTCACATCCCGGCTATCTATAAGCGGGCGGCGAACGTCACTTTCGGTTCACAGCGGTGACGACGGGCTCGAAACGGCAGGACGCCCCCAGGTCACCACCTCCCCACCTGCAATCGCTCGACCCCACCGGCGAGCCTCTCACTCGACGTCTGACCGTCCCGGTCGTGTGGCCCACCGTCGGGCAGCCGTCAAGGGCGCTATGGTCCCCGGCTCCGCTGTCGCTGCGCCTGCGGTCCTCGCGTCCCTTCGGGACGGCTACGCCGCCCTTGACCGCTTCCCGCCAGCGAGCAGTATCGCTATCAGGAAGCCGATAGCAGAACTATCGGCTTCCCCATCAGCCGCGGATCCATGATCACAATCTTCTGATGCTCATTTACCGTTACTAGGCCAGTTCAAGTGGTGACGGCAACACCTTGCCCCTGAGCTGGGGGTGAGGGGGGTGGCCTGAGGTCCACCGGTCAGAGCGTGAAGGCGGGCGGGATGCCCGCTGAACAACTACACGCACCTGACCAGTGGAGGTCCGATCATGCCAGCCCGACCGTTGAGGTTGCACGAGCGCGAGGAGATCCGCGCCGGGATCGAACGGCACGAGCCTGACGGGGTGATCGCCCAGCGCCTCGGCCGGCACCGGTGCACGGTCAACGCGGAGATCACCCGCAGCGGCGGCCGGGGGGCCTACTCGGCGGTGGCCGCTCAGAGCAGGGCCGACGAGCAGCGCCGTCGGCCGAAGACGCCGATCCTTCTGGCGGACCCCACACTGTGCGCCCACGTGACGGCGCGCCTGGAGGCCAAGGACTCGCCGATGACCATCTCGGCCGAGCTGGCCTCTGGAGTCCACGGTGTCACCGGGTCGATCAGCCACGAGTCCATCTACCGGGGGATCTACGCCCACGGCACCAGAGGCCTGCCAAAGGGCCTCCACGAGCGCCTGCACCGCCGACGACGCTGTCGCAAGCACCGCTCCAAGGGCGGCCAAGCGGTGGAGAAGAACAGCCCGTTGGGCCAGTTCAGCCCCATCGCCTGCCGTCCGCCCATCGCCGATGCGCGCACCGAGGTCGGCCACTTGGAGGGGGACCTGATCACCGGTGCCTGCAACCAGTCGGCGATCGTCACGGTGTTCGACCGCACCTCTCGCCACCTCTGGCTGGCCGACTTCCCCGACGACCACGGCGCGGAGGCGACCCTGGCCGCGCTCTGCGAGATCTTGGGACGCATCCCAGAGCCCCTCCGGCGCACCCTCACCTGGGATCAGCGACGCGAGATGGCCCGCCACGCCGAGTTCGCCGAGCTGTGCGGCATCAACATCTACTTCTGTGACCCGCACTCACCCTGGCAGCGCCCGACCAACGAGAACGCCAACGGGCTCCTGCGCCGCTACGTCGGCAAGGGGACCGACTTGTCCCAATACAGCTCCGGACACCTGCGAGCCATCGGGCACCGCATCAACACCATGCCCCGGCGCAGCCTCCACTGGCCAACCGCTCACGACGTCTACACTGCCGCTGTCGCGATGACCGGTTGAACTCGCCCTACCGGTACCCTTCCTGCCCTCCCGCCCACCTGTCACAGAACGAGCCGCCGCCTGATACGGCGTCGCCTCCCGGACGTTCTACGCTCTCGCTGCTCGCGCCGCGTACTGCGGGAAGTCTTGTGCCAGGGTCGCAACCTGCGCCATCTCGAGATTCTGGATGGCGGGTTCAGTGGTAGCAAGCTGACAACCCCAGTCTGCTCGGGCGATGTCTATCTGCGTCGCGCCGGCCGCTTTAAGTTCGCTAGGCCCGGCCGACAAAGCGCTACTGATCTTCGCAGCGGCGAGAGCCTTTGCCGCTTGCGGGGTTGCGACCGTCCAACCTGCGGACTTCATGCACACACTCCAAGCCCTCTGTGCTGCGGACAAAGTTGGGGAACTCAAGTCACCGATCACGTCAGCGGTGTACACCGAGCGAACCGATTGGTCGGTGATCGGCAGGCCGGCGCTACGCTTCACGTTTGCTTGCGCTTCGCAGCCCATCCCCCCAACACCCGATACGCCCGACATGAGGCCACCCGACAGCGCCAGGTCGTAGCTCTGCCGTCGCGTCGCAGACAGGCCGGCCACGTACGCCTCGTTGGCTTGAAGGGCCGAACCGGCCATCCCTCCGGACTGCCCGGGCACGACGGCTGACACTGGCCCGATAGTGGTCACTGGGCTTCCCGGGGACTGGGGAGTCACAGATGAAGGCGAGACCGACAGCCCGTACCCGAAAGTATCGCGATAGGAGGTCATGGCTGAAACCGTCGCCGGCGGACCTTGAGCGAACACGTGATCAAGCGGATAGTAGACGAACCCTTTACTTGCCATGCAGGTCACGATCGTCGCCTCGTAGCGGGTTTGCGCCGCAAGCGAACTGGTGTCGCCGGTAACAAACCAGCTGAGCGGCGAAACCCAGGGGGACACGAGTCGGGGCTGAGCGGAATTCGAGGCGGCCGCCGCAATGACGATCTGCGACTTGCTCCCCTTAGACCCGCCTCCCCCGAGCGCGGTCACTCCAACCGCCAAGGTTGCACCAGCGGCAATCGTCGTAGCGGCGATTACCCATCTTGCTCGATGCACGTTCAACTCCCTTCCATGTCGCACGTCTCAAAGATCAACTGGCATCTGCTCGACACATGGGTCGACGGTCAGTCGTCACATTCCTCAGAATGGTGGCCATGTATTGGCATAAGTCTCAAGACCACCGGTTGGCGATCCACACGAGGTCATTCCGTATGGCACTCCACCCCAAGCTAAACTCGTATAGCCGGCGTCGTCTAGCTGTGCCGACCACACATCACTGTAGTAATCGCTGTTTGTATCTATATATTGATAGTCACAGAGCCCGTACGTGTCACCGGCTGGACCAGACTGACGGTTGACCCACGGATAGTTATCAAAGGAACAACAGGTAGAGAAGTCGGTCAGCAAACTCCAGGTCGTGCGACACGAGGGGGAGTAGACCAGATAGACGGTTGCAAGATTGGTGCCATAGTAGTCGAGTGGAGCACTCTCGACGGTGTAGGCGCCTGAGGCACAAGCCGACTGAGGATTGGAGCAGTCATTCCCTACAGCGCAGGACTGAGCGTACGCAGCCTTCATCCCAACTGGCACCACTACTGTCAAGGCGCCCGCAAGAAGGATCGCAACACCGAGAAATCGACTCTGCTCCATGCTCGACGCCCCACTACGCTCGCCTCCTAGCCTTATCTTCTGTTATTATAAGCGATTCATCTCGAATAGTGAATAGCCGAGATCGGCAGTCCCATCTGGCTCACTTTCCGCACATTTGACGCGTGTTTCACGTCCCTCACCGATCACGGGTAGCAGTCTTCGGGAACGCCGATTAGGTCGAGCGGGGTCCTTTGGAGTTTGGTCAGCTCCGGCGGGAACGTCTGGGTCATCTCGCCGTTGGCGTCGATGAGGTGACGGCGGGCGAGGCCGTCGAAGATCTCGAAGAGCCGCGCGGCGCCCGGTGACGAGCAGGCGCGCTGCTCGGGGTAGAGCAGGGTCTTCTTCAGTCCCCGTGCCGCGATCGCCCGTCGGATGTCGAGCTCGACTAGAGCATGGACGATAAGCGCGATGAACTGGCACGTCATGAGCCTTTCGATGCGGGCCGGATCGTGGAGGAACATGGGGGCGACCAGCTGGCCGCTTTCGAGCTGAGGTTGTCGGCGTTCGAGGCTCGGCTGGTGTTTGTAGGCGGCGAGGACATCGGCGGGGTCGCTGTCTTGGTCGTTGGTGACGAGCGGCCAGCAGCCATCGCAGCGGGCGTCGGCCCCGATGACGTCTTGGTGGACATCAAGGTGGATTCGGTGCTTGGTGTGGGTGATCTGGCGGTATCGGGTGTTGGCGCCGGGCCGCCCCCCGGTGTCTTGGCGGTGGCGGACCTGTTGGTACTCCTCGACACGCAAGCCCACCCGCCGGGTGGCGCCCACGGAGTCGACCGCCTCGGTGGCCGCCTCTTCAACCGCGACCGTGGTCCGCAGCCGGCACCGGTTGGAGGTCAGCTTCTGGTTCAGCTCGTCGAGTGCGGCGATACCGGCTGCAACCCGGTTGGATCGGGAGTCGGCGTCCCGTTCGATCTTGCGCGACGAGAGGACCCAGATGACCCCGAACCCTCCGGCCGACGGCCAGGGTGCTTGGGTGGTCTCAGAGACGTCGTCGGGCTCTTCGAGCCGCTTCGCCGGACAGCGCTGTGCGTCGGTCCAGGTGGGTTCATGGTCCACCAGATAGCGGCGGAACGCGCCGTCCTTCTTGCGGGAAGCCGGTAGCACAGTGACGAAGCGGCCACCGTGTCGGTCGATGCGCTCGATGTTGGCCTTGGTGGCGAGCTTGGAATCTGCGACGTAGCGAAAGGTGAACTGTCCGAGCAGACCACACAGGCCGTCCCAGGTGGCGATGTAAGTGGTCGAGTCCTCCACGTTGCCCGAGGTCACTCGGCAGGCGATCGGGACTGCTCCGTCGGCACTCACAGTGAGGATCCAGACCAGTTGCAACAGATCGGGAGGAAAATCTTTGCTGTGTCCCCTGGCTGGCGCCGCTGTCGGCTTGCCACCACGGGCACGGCCTGTCGCCAACGGGTAGGCACCGGTCAGGCGTACCGAGGTCGAGTCGTTGTGCATCTCCGTGCAGTCGATGTGAAAGGCACCAACCGCGTCGAGCACCACTCGGGCGAGCAGGCTGGCACGATCTGCCTCGAAGAGGCGTTCCAGGCCACGCCCGACGCGGTCGTCGTTGACCAGGCGAACCTCGCCCGCGCCGAGCCCGAGCACGGCGGGGTCGAACCGGGCCGCCCACTCGTTCATCGACTACAGCGGCTGATGGCAGAGCGCCAGATTGCGGACCACGACGCCGATCGCCTTGGCCGGAGCGAGGCGCACCCGACCATCGGTTGCAGGGACGTACTCGTCGACCATCCTGGGGACGCCGAGGCGGGCGAGGAAGTCGTCGACCACCGCCAGCGCACCGAGCGTCTCGGTGTCTAGCCGGAACGGACCTTGGGGGCTTGCCGTCATGTCTCACACTGTTCACAGTGCGAGACATGAGAACGTGGATGCAACAATGAGCAAACGTGACGTCCAACGTGTCGAGCGGGCACGCACCAAGCTCATCGGACTCCTCGCCGAGGACACCCGTATCCTGCCCGGGAGCCTCGTCGAGCGGAGCATCCGATGCGGCAAAGCCAACTGCCGCTGTCAAGGCGAGCCACCGCAACTGCACGGCCCCTACATCCAGTGGAGCTACACCCGCGAGAACAAGCGGTTCACCCGCTGGCTCTCCCCAGCCCAGGTGGAGCGTTACCGGCCCCGGATCAACACCGCCCGCCAGCTACGTGAACTGGTCTCCGACCTCGAACGCCTGGAGATCCACAGTGTGGAACAAGCCGAGGGTTGGGGGACGTGAAACACACATCAGATGTGCGGAAAAAGAGAGTTCGAAGGTAGCGCACATTCACTCTCTGAGGTTACAGACGACACCACGGTCCTTCCAACGGGGGATCTCTCAGCGCCACAGGCTTGGGGCACTGGCCGGTCCGTCACCGGTCGTGTCGAAACACGGACACCGCGTCATCACCGGCTCCAGGTCACCGTGGACATGGCCGACGAACTGCTCGACATGCGAAGCGCAGCTACCGCTGTGGCTCCGCTCGTTATCGTCGGTTCTCCACGCTTGGTCTCATTGTTCCGTCGTCGCTCACGCCACGAACCAGACGTGATCGGCCACGTCCGGCACGGCCCCCGACGGCCCTCGGTTCACGAGATCCAGAGGCTCCTCGCGCCTCAAGTGGAAGCTCTGCAACGACGATTCGCTGACGAAAGGATTGCCCAGCTCGAACGGGCGGACAGAAAACATGAGCTTGCCTGGGGGATCGAGACCGCCCTACGGGCAGTCCTTGCAGGCCAAGTCGAGCACATGTGGGTCCGACGAGATTATATGGTGCCCGCCCGAACCCTCGACGGCGAGGGGACACTACAAATCGTTGACGATCCCGAGACGCCCGGCGTGGTCGACGACATTGTCGACCACCTCATCGAACTCGCTGTCAGCAAGGGAACACCGACCGATATCGTCGACTTCAATGCATCTGACCCCG
>Ga0078972_1012127_pt1 | contig 14996 bp, 2 predicted proteins | sample YelNatPaOPGAMG01_FD_67568 | JGI IMG/M metagenome (GOLD analysis project Ga0078972, IMG submission 67568) | Hot spring thermophilic microbial communities from Obsidian Pool, Yellowstone National Park, USA - OP-RAMG-01 (SPADES assembly) (version 2) | ecosystem: Environmental > Aquatic > Thermal... | reverse complement strand
GTACTGTTTACCTGTACCCCAGGTAAGCCATGCACCTGTTGTTGGGTCATAGATACCAACACGGACTCTACAACGGAGTGGGTCAACAATTGTTTGAGTGGAGAGGTCTAAGTCATAGGAGCCGTCTGCAAGGTCAAGGTTAGATGCAACAAGAGACCAGGTTGAGCCTCCGTTTATTGATTTGAAAACTCCACCACCGTAAGTACCAGTATATAATAATTGGGGGTCTGCGGGGTCAACTAATACAGTGCTGATTGACCCACCGTAAAGCCCATTGGCAGGTTTCCATTGATAACCGTAATCCGCCCTCAAGATTTCATTGCTTGGAACTACTTGAAGCAAAGAAAAGATCAACAAAATGGCCAAAAAGAATATCGCAATCCTTCTCAATGATTCCCTCCTTTTTAAAAAGTAATTTTTAGTATCTTTCACTACTATTATTTTACGCTTTTCAAAAATTAATCAAAAAATTTTGTAAGTTATCTAAATATTGCAAGGGCTATAAACCACTATATTAACAAATATTTTATGACAGTTCTTTTGCAAATCGGTTTTCAGATTCCAAGAAATATAGGAAAATTAAGGCTGTATTTTCTTATCAGAAATGAATCATCTATTTGTAGAGCAACTTTCAGACGATCAAAATGCTAGAGAAAAGTTTTATGAGTGTTGTAAAGTATTTATTCTCAAATTTATTTAACTTACTTGTGTTTGACTAATCTAAGTAAAATTTTTAGCCAAATAAGAATTTAAAACCATTCCTTATATTATTGATCCTATAAAATACCCAAACTTTGCATGTGAACACCCCAAAATCGAAAAAGTTTTAACTTATTAGTAAACTATATTACATTTAGCATTAGTATGATCAACCTGCGGCATTTCCAACATTTATAGCGTGAAAGCTCTGATAATTTCTTGAATATCTTATGCAGTAGGTGTGATTATGGTGGAGATGAGTGGATTTCAACGCTCTACATAAACCAAGAACAAGCCAATTTCACAATATCAAAAATTCTAAAGGATCTATTTAATTTGTTATTGCCCTGCTCGCATAGATTTTGACATTCATAATTTAACGGTACAGCTTTCAGTTTCAAAGTCAACATGTGCTTCGTACCTTATAGAGCTATGAAGTTTTTCATTACAGATTGATTATTCATTGCTATCTTAAATCTCCAATCCTTTAAAATCTGCATGATCACTTCAATTGAAAATCTGCAGCTTCTAGTATTTTTTCGCTTTTATTTAATTAACTAACTATCAAATAACTTTTTTCAACTTTTGAGGAGCAAGAGATTTTCAGTAAAGCTTTTTAAATCAAATTTATTTATCCGGCTTAATAGTAATCTTTTTAGCAATTACTAACTTTTTGAGTATTCTTTTATATTCTTGTTTCGGAGCAATAAAATTATAGAGAATAAATAAGTTATTACCCCTCCCATTCCTGCAAATCTTTTCTATAAAATGAATGAAAATTAAAACCTCAAAAGAAATTTGTTTATAAGGCATAGACCTAAAATAGTCAACTCAACTGTAAAAACAAACTACAATTGCTTATTCGGTAACTTTACAATGTTTACTGCGCAATTTATTTTATTGTAATGCTGCCCAAAAGCTAACTATTTCATTGACTATTGTTTGCCAGCCCTTCAAATTATACAATTGTCAATAGTTGGGTTTTAGGTACCTGTCCCAGATTAATAAAGATTTTTCAAACAATTATCTATAATAGTTTGACTTAATTGCACTTCATGTTTAAATACGAATCAATCCTAAAATAAAGCCGCCCCTTGAGAAAGGGGCGGCTATGCTTTTACGGATTAGTAAACTTTTATGGTTTAAGGCCAGCTTGTAAGGTAGGGGATATACTGAACTAAGCCATAGATTTTACTAGGTGCTGGGCCATCTGCACTACCCCACCAGTTATACCTTGCGTCAAGCCATGTTGCCCCGTCCCCATCCCACTTGATTTCATAAAGTACGTTGTTCGAGATGCTATTGTAGTTAACAATTGTACCAACTGGGACAACTGACCCGCTGTGTCTTGCAGTAGTAACAAGAACGCCAACATTTGCACCAGAGATTACATTTTGATTGATATTTGTATTGGTTATATACCCTGCAAGTCTTATGCCAAAGCAGTTTGAAGAAGGAGAACCAGTTCCAGTAATTGTGTTATTCCTAATGATAGCCCCTGCAATCTCTCCGCCTGTGCCATCACCGTAGTCATCGTTGTAAAGGCTAATACCTCTTCTATTTTCACGGAGACCTGTGATAGTATTTCCTTCAATCAATATGTTTGTGAACTTGCCATTACCTAAATCGTCATCGCCATGAGTGAAAGCTCCCATAAAACTAATTGCAGTTACGTTACCAGTGCTACTTCCAGTACTAACATCAATTGTATTGTTAGAAATCTTCTGCAGGGTTGTTATATTCACATCACCATAGGTCATATAGAATATTGGGTCGATACCATAGCATCCAGCATCAAGGGTATTGTAAGAAATTTCAGTAGGGCCAGTGTGTCTTTCCATCAAAATCGCATTACCTGAAGTTTCAGTTATTATACTGTGCGTCAAGATAAGGGTCTCTTTCCCTCCGTGTGAATACAGTCCATAATCTTCTTCATCGTTAGGATTGTTTGTTCCTAAGATCTTAACATTCGAGATTGTATAGGTTGCAGCATCTGAATCTGATTGAGTATATATTCCAACATTAAGTTTTCCATCACCATTGTCAGTGACTGACGGACCTCCTGCGTTCTTGATAGTGAATCCTTCCACAGTAACGTTTCCGAAAGCAACTATCCTTATTAATCCTTTATTAGTAAGCGTTGCATTTCCGCCATCAATTATCGATTGGTCAATTCCTGCTCCTCTAAGTGTCAGAGGTTTATCGATAATGATTTGAGGCTCGGTATATGTTCCCGCAGCGACATTAACAGTATCACCCGGCATTGCAGCGTCAACACCGTATTCAATTTTAGCTGTGGGCTCGGTGTGTGTTACATATATATTTCCTGGTTTTACCCGGACTAAACCTGTATAAGTTGGATCATCAACAGTATGCCAAATCCTATCTTCAATTGCAAATAATTGATCCAATGTTGCTGAAGCAGGATTTACACCTTCAAATGTACAGGACGAAGCATCCAAATTAGTATTAGATGCAAGAACAATGTGATATCCTTTTGTAATCGGGGCAGTTGAAGCACCAAATACTTCAGCACCTAAAGAAAGCGTCCCTGTTGTCTCAAATGCATAGTAATTTTGATCATTACCTGTAAGATTGTTCCCACCAGTCAAGGATACTGTTCCACTTTGGTAAAGTAGGATTCCGCATGCACCGTAGTCCCAACTGCTACCTTCCTTATGGTAAGAGTTGCCACTAACTTTGTTTCCAGAAATAGTTGCAGTAGCGCCTCTGCTAATCTGAATACCATTTTGTGCAGTTACGTCTGTTGTTCCAGCCCCTGTAATAACATTATTAGAGATAATTGCAGATGATCCTGCATTGTCAACGACAATACCGCCTTTTTGATAACCTGTTATTATGTTATTTTCAATAGTAGCAGTACCTGAAGTACTTAACGAATATTGACCAATCTGAATTGCAATACCGTTCTGACAGCCACTGAACGGGTTATCACGAATATCAAGAATCTGGTTATTGTGAATGTAGGCATTCGCCCCATCTCTTACAAATATTCCACTGCTTATAGAGCCACAACGTGACGGCCCAGGACCTTCAATTGTAAATCCACTAATTTCTGCATTAACAGATGCACCGCTAACTATAACTATACTTGATGACGGGTCAGAAGCAGGAGGTAATGTGGCAGGAGCTTTAACAATAGTGACATCTTTTCCTGCACCAACTAAGGTTAGGCTTTTCTGGATTAGAATCTGTTCGGTATATGTTCCAGGGCCAACCATTATTGTATCGCCAGACTGAGCAACTTTTGAAATTGGATAACGCTGAATTCCACTGTAAATGCCTCTAATGAAATAGAAGTTGTGCGTGCCAGAAACATCATCATAATATTCCACAGTATTATCAGGTTTTTTTACAATTACCGATTTATCAAATGTGTTGTTAGCAAAAATACCATCCCAATCAAGAGCTCCGTAGCCTTCTGTATCCTTATACTTTCCCCATGCAATCACAGAGCCTTTATCTTGCCCAGTAAAATTATTACCATTAATTGTCGCTGCACCTACGGGATAGACGTCCCAAGGGTCGCCGCCCGCACCAACGAACTCAATTCCGTAGCTTCCGTTTGTAAAAGTGTTCCCCGTAATTAATCTATCTACTACATCACCAGTCCACCCAGGTCCGCTTGAAATACGGATACCAGAGGCATAAGTACCATCTGAAAGGTCTTCATCTGCAATCAAAATATTCCCTTCGATTTTGTAAGCTGTAATATGGGAGGTATCAGTTGAGGAATCGTATCTTGGGTCATACATATAAATACATGAAACCTGATCTAGTGCATGTATTTTGCAATTCTTAATTGTTACATTATTACCAATAACTGAGATTGTCTTAAAATTGTAATTAGGGTCATTATAAGCAGTTATATCAAGACCCGAAATCGTTACATTATCCGCCTGGACAAAAATCGTTGATAAATTGCCACTAGGTGTATCTCTCTTAGGGATTACAAATGCTGCAACATCATTTGCATTAGTTATCGGAGTTCCATCTGCTTTAACGCCCTGTATAGTAACACGCTTGTTAACAAAAATATTGAAGTCAGAACTTCCTGAGCCACCTGTTACGGGGTCATAGCCATTCGCCTCGTCTTGATTATAAGTTCCAGGGAGAACATAAACAGTATGACCTGCTGCAACTGCATTAATTCCAGGTTGAATTGCAGAAAATGCGTTAGAACCAATTACACCTTTTAAATCATTTGGAAGTGTCACTAAGCTTCCATTACTAAGATTTGACCAGTCATCATCAACCCACGTATCACCTACATTTACATGCAGGATAAATGTGGTTTCTGCATTCCCATTGTCCCAGGCATCCTTAACTGCACCAGCCTGAACTCTGAATGTAAAGTTACCGACAAGGCCTGCAGTCTCATTGCCAGGGTATGGAGTGACAATGATGGTCTTGTTTGTTGGATCTGAAGAATCTAAAGAGATAGTACCGTAAGTTGCATTCCCAAGTTCGTCAATTGTAACAACAGGTGTACCAACGACTGTAACAGGTTCTGAGAGGAGTACCTTTATGGAGGAGACTTTGCTTCCAAGTTCACAGGTTAGTTCGCCTGTTGTGGAAGTTACATCAGTTCCATTGATTTTAGCAGTGAGACTAACCATTGTTGGGGCAGTCTCATCGATCTTTATGTTGATTGTAACGTTCGTTGTATTGTTTGATGCATCCTTAAGCTCTACTACTACTGTAACATAGCCGTCATGGTTAATATCCTGTGCCTTGAGGATTGCAAATGTAACATCAGAGGAGAATCCAAGGAGATCCTTTACGCTTCCTGTGTTTGGACCAGCTGAAAGATTAACAGTTTTGAATCCCCAACCTGAGACATCAACACCATCAATAGTCTTTGTCGTAAGGGTGCATGCTTCTGATACGGTCATTGAGCCGTTGTTAAGAAGCGATTCGTTCGTGACACCGCTTATGTCAACAGTCCAGTTAGTTCCAGAACCAGTACCTGCAACGCCTGCAAAGCTTATGGCAGACATTGTTGGGGCAGTCGTATCAACTACATGCAGGATAAATGTGGTTTCTGCATTCCCATTGCCCCAGGCATCCTTAACTGCACCAGCCTGAACTCTGAATGTAAAGTTACCGACAAGGCCTGCAGTCTCATTGCCAGGGTATGGAGTGACAATGATGGTCTTGTTTGTTGGATCTGAAGAATCTAAAGAGATAGTACCGTAAGTTGCATTCCCAAGTTCGTCAATTGTAACAACAGGTGTACCAACGACTGTAACAGGTTCTGAGAGGAGTACCTTTATGGAGGAGACTTTGCTTCCAAGTTCACAGGTTAGTTCGCCTGTTGTGGAAGTTACATCAGTTCCATTGATTTTAGCAGTGAGACTAACCATTGTTGGGGCAGTCTCATCGATCTTTATGTTGATTGTAACGTTCGTTGTATTGTTTGATGCATCCTTAAGCTCTACTACTACTGTAACATAGCCGTCATGGTTAATATCCTGTGCCTTGAGGATTGCAAATGTAACATCAGAGGAGAATCCAAGGAGATCCTTTACGCTTCCTGTGTTTGGACCAGCTGAAAGATTAACAGTTTTGAATCCCCAACCTGAGACATCAACACCATCAATAGTCTTTGTCGTAAGGGTGCATGCTTCTGATACGGTCATTGAGCCGTTGTTAAGAAGCGATTCGTTCGTGACACCGCTTATGTCAACAGTCCAGTTAGTTCCAGAACCAGTACCTGCAACGCCTGCAAAGCTTATGGCAGACATTGTTGGGGCAGTCGTATCAACTACATGCAGGATAAATGTGGTTTCTGCATTCCCATTGCCCCAGGCATCCTTAACTGCACCAGCCTGAACTCTGAATGTAAAGTTACCGACAAGGCCTGCAGTCTCATTGCCAGCGTATGGAGTGACAATGATGGTCTTGTTTGTTGGATCTGAAGGATCTAAAGAGATGGTACCGTAGTTTCCAAGCCCGTCTATTGTAACAACAGGTGTACCAACGACTGTAACAGGTTCTGAGAGGAGTACCTTTATGGAGGAGACTGTGCTTCCAAGTTCACAGGTTAGTTCACCTGTTGTGGAAGTTACATCAGTTCCATTGATTGTAGCAGTGAGACTAACCATTGTTGGGGCAGTCTCATCGATCTTTATGTTGATTGTAACGTTTGTTGTATTGTTTGATGCATCCTTAAGCTCTACTACTACTGTAACATAGCCGTCATGGTTAATATCCTGTGCCTTGAGGATGTCAAATGTAACATCAGAGGAGAATCCAAGGAGATCCTTTACGCTTCCTGTGTTTACACCTGCTACAAGATTAACAGTTCTAAATCCCCAAGTTGAGACATCAACACCATCAATAGTCTTCGTTGTAAGGGTGCATGCTTCTGATACGGTCATTGAGCCGTTGTCAAGAAGTGATTGGTCTGTAACACCACTTATGTCAACAGTCCAGTTAGCTCCAGAACCAGTACCTGCAACGCCTGCAAAGCTTATGGCAGACATTGTTGGGGCAGTTATGTCCTCAAAGCTTGCAGCTATCGTATGGTTGGCTTTAACGTTTGTAAACTCATATGTCATTGAAAGCTCGTTTGTGATTGTGATAGCAACACCATCAACGAGTATCTCCTTTATCTTGTATCCAGCATTTGCAGTGATTGTGAAAGATTGAGAACCACCATAGGGGACAATAACTTCTCCAAAAGGAGAAATTGTTCCGCCTGTTCCTGCTGAGGCAGTGATTGTGTATTCCTCTCTTGCAACTGTTAGTGTAAGGGATACATGCATTGTGTTTCCATAGATATCCTCAATGTCTCCCTCTACAGTGTAGTCCCCTTCTGGGAAGTCTCCGGGCACTGCCATTGGAACTTTGTTTCCAGAGATGTTCCACCTTGCACCGTCATAGAGCATGGGTGTTACCGTACCATCCCCGCCGATATACACAAATGGATTTGTTCCATCTGCTGCACCTTTAAGGTATGTAAGGAATGGCTCTGGAACATGACGTGCATCATAGTATGCCTTGAGGGCTTCAGCTCCAACGGTAGATGATGTAAGCTTAAGGCCAAACATCTGACCTTTAAGAGGATTGTTTGTAGATGTCCCTCCCTTGAACTTTATCCAGTACTCGTTAGTTGAAACACCGTTTGTAAGGAGGAGGTGGCCTGTAAGGTCATAGTATGAGGATGGAGGAGTACCAACTGTTGTTGTAAGGCCTGCCTGATACCCTGTGATGTTGAGGGAAAGTGAGGGGGTAGCCTCAAAGCTTGCAGCTATCGTATGGTTGGCTTTAACGTTTGTAAACTCATATGTCATTGAAAGCTCGTTTGTGATTGTGATAGCAACACCATCAACGAGTATCTCCTTTATCTTGTATCCAGCATTTGCAGTGATTGTGAAAGATTGAGAGCCGAATTGAGGAACGAAGACATCTCCTGAAGGAGTTATTGTACCTCCAGTACCTGCTGTTGCACTTATGATATACCCCATTGTGCCGGGAGCAAAAATGGCCCTTATCGTATGGTTAGAAGTTACATTTTCAAATGTGTATGTGTAGGGATAAGATTGACTAACTTTACCGCCGTTATTTATTTCAGGATAAACAACTACTCCATCAACTATAACTTGATTTACATAATATCCTTGATCTGCCGTAATTACAAATGATTGGTTAGATCCCTGAGTTACCTCTACTGCACCAGATGGTTCGATAGTTCCACCCCTAGTGCATGAGGCATTAATAGTGTATTTATTTGAGAATGTTGCAGTAACTGTCTTATCAGAATCCATTAATACGGTTGCCTTAAGAGGACCAATCGGGTCAGCTATAGCACCATCCCAAGAGACAAAGTGGTAACCTGAATCTGGCTCTGCAGTAAGAGTAACGACTGTACCGTAATTATACGTTCCACCTGGTGGGTCAAGAGTTACTGTACCGTTGCCAATCTTGATCACGGTAAGGGTGTAGGTGTTGATTTCAAATGTTGCAAAGATCGTATGGTTAGCGGTGACATTTGTGAAGGTATATTCAGTAACTGCACCAACTGATACTCCATCAACAAGCACATCTTTAATATGATAGCCAGTGTTAGCAGTGATTGTGAAGGATTGAGAACCACCATAGGGGACAATAACTTCTCCCAAAGGAGAAATTGTTCCACCTGGTCCTGCTGAAGAGGTAATTGTATAGGTTTGAGCTATTACCCAGAAGTGGCCTGATTCATCATAGTACTGTTTACCTGTACCCCAGGTAAGCCATGCACCTGTATTAGGATTATAGATACCAGCTCTTACTCTACAACGGAGTGGGTCAACAATTGTTTGAGTGGAGAGGTCTAAGTCATAAGAGCCGTCTGCAAGGTCAAGGTTCTGTGCAACAATACTCCAGGTTAAGCCATTGTAGAAGAGGACTCTTATCTTACCTTCTGTTCCTGTAAAGCCTTCTACATCCCAGGTAATGTGGAGGGTATCTGTTGGTAAGAAGATTTCATTGCCTAATGGTGCAGTGGTCTTGATGTAAGGACGTGAACCCACATAAAAATTGTTTGTCCCACTTACCGTTCCTTGATAAGGGCCTGTTCCAAGAGATGTGCTTATTGTGTAGGTGCCAGTTGTGGCATTAGAAGGAAGGGTGTAGTTATAGCCATTTTCTCTAAGTGTCCAGAAGCTGTAGCTGGATGTATCAACAACGGTTGTATTGGATGGGTCTTTCACTACAAGGTGGATATATGGATATTCTGAGTAGGAGTTAGCAACAGCGTTCTCACCTATGTTGAAATCAGGTTTTGTGTATCCATTATCTACATTTTGCTCTATCAAAAGTTGCTGATTAATGTTAGTATTAATGTTTTCCCATGGTTCTTTCACTTGAGATACACTTGATGAAGAGCTGTAATTATAGTGATACATCAAGTCAAGAGGATGATTGTAGGCATCAGTTACCTTCACTTTGATATTTGCAGTTTCACCAGGGCTGTAGGTGGACTTATTAGTTGTAACTGTTGTTGCAAGGTGACCTCCGAAGTTAACCGTTTGAGTAGAACCTGAAGTTACATTCAAGGTTTCTGAAGGGATAAAGTAATACCCCCAATCATCTGGATAATTGTAAATTCTTACAGAGCTTGATGTTATCTGATATGAAGAAGGACTTAATCGGAGTGGCTCGCCGGTTGAGTTAGTATAGAATTCTATCCCCTTGGTTAGCAAATAAAAGTCAAGTTCTTTTTCATTTCCACTTCCATCGTAGCCATGTCTGTTAACTGTGCCAAGGTCAGAGGTATTGTAATTTACAGTAACTGTTGAATTTGAGGAAACTGAGATGTGTTCTTTAAGAAGCGCATAGTCTTGTGATGAGGAATACCAAGGCTGGTTAAGGACGGCGGTGTATGTGCCAGGAATAACATAGACTTTCTTAACACCTGAAGAATCGCTTCGGTAGAGGTTGTATGACTCAATGTAATTGAGAGATTCATTTTTGAGGTATAGATAGTAGTATGGAAGGGCGTTTCCATTCACAGAGCCATTAACTGTAAGTTCATATGTTTCGGTTGAGACATTGAATGGGACAACTGTTTTTTGCAAGGCAGTGGATGTTGTTGTCTTTACAAGATAATAGGAAGAACCATCGTGAGTAGACCAACTGTCTTTCAAAACAACTGCAATGTTATTGCCAGCAGGAACAATAACTTTTGCAGTATTTCGGTATGAAGACCAACTTGTCCACCATGGGTATTCTGCTGTGGTAGAGTTCCTGAAGCCTTCAAGATAGAAGTTTGTAAGGTAGTAACCATGCTTGTCTATTGGCTTAACCTGGAGAAGAGAATAACTACTGCTTAATCTGTAGATGACGTCATAGCATCTCTTGTAGTTGCCGTAGGTTGCTTCAACATATATTGAACCTATGTAAGGGGTATTTACATTGAATGTTACCTGCCCTAAAGAGTTGGTGGTAAGGGTTGTATTTGTGAAGTCATTGTAGACATTTGCACCTTGAACTGGATTTCCGTCTTGGGTTACTGTTACCGTTACTTCTGTTGGTGTATTAACCTGGACAATCTCAGGTAAGAAGGAGATTTGAAGGGCAGGATAGACCCTGATATCGTAGTTTGTGCCATCGCCAAAGGTATTAGAGTTGTAGTGTTGAACTTTAATGTAGTATGTACCACCTTTACCTTGAGGCACTTCAAAGTCTATACGAGAAGCAGGACCATCAAACCAGTCATCGTAGTCAATCAGTGTTGTACCATCCGGTGCATAGAGATACATTACAGTATCACAATTTGAACCAAGGTTTAGGGTATCAATTGTGTAGGTTTTACCTTCAACTGCTGTAAACTTGTACCAGTCAACATCACCTGGCTTATTAAAATTGTTAGTATAAGTTGTTCCGTTTGTTGATAGTAAGATAGCTTCGGCAGGAGTATCGCCTGCATCTTGAAGTATTGTGAATGTTGAGTCAGAATTATCGTATGCAATCCATGTACCTGTTGCGGGATCGTAGTTTCCTACTCTTATCTTACAGCCTGTAGCATTGACATTTGGAACTGTCCAGGAATATGAGGTTTGAGAGAGGGGGAGATTTTCCGCAACAAATGACCAGGATGAGCCATTGTAGAAGAGGATACGTATGAGACCTGTGTTAAGACCAGAGGAAGTCCATTGGATAGAGTAAGTTGAGCCTGCTGTAATGATTTCACCGCCATTGGGATATAAAAGAGTAACCAAAGGCGTAAGGTCGACAGGAGCAATAATAATGTTCACAGATATAGTTGAGCCATTATTTGTAATATTAGAGAAACTTATAATATTATCCTGGCCATTATAACCAAAAGTGTTTGGCACCGTGCTCGTATTAAAACTCATCTTAATTGTCGACCCTGGCCAAGGATCTCCACTATTGCCTCCATTAATATTCTTTTCCAGTTCAAAGTTTCCATCGGCTTGTTCTAATGCACAAAAATAGTGACCAAAGGAAGTATAACCAGGATACCATTGCTTATCATTGCCTGTTGTAACCGCTTCATCAACATGATATATTAATAAACCTGAGCCAGGAAGCACACTATCCCACCATACCTTTTGCCTGTTTTCAAGCAGGAAATATTCGTTTGGTGGCTTAATCCAGACTCTGTAAACAGTATTGTTTTCACTTATACTTTCCGCCTGATTAATTGTATAAGTATTTGAGGAAGAAACATCCACGGGAGTTACCCAACCCATATAATACCTGTGCCATGGATCAATATACTGCTTATTATCCCAGGCCATTAGTGTCCAGACACCTAACCCTGCACTATCACCATCATAATCATAGAAATCCCTTGCACCCATTGCGTGAGAATATTCATGACAGAACACGGAAATATCAGTGTCGCCTGGGGTGGTATTGTATTCGCTTTGAATGGTAAATCTATCAGTTTGTTTCCCGTCAAGAGTATAACTAAGCCATCCTGAACACGGCCATAGCCCCTTGGCCCAGGGAGCTGTTACTTGCCCGGCATAAATAATTATTATCCCATCAACATAACCATCGTTATTCCCATCATGATTACCATAGTTTACAATAGGATCAGAAAGAGTTATTACGTCATTAATAAATTCATTAAAGTGAGGGCGTGAGTCCTCAGATGTATAATAATTATAATATTCAAAGGTTTTTGGGAGTCTAATCCAACCATATGTTGCTCCATTAACATCAAGTTTAGCATAAGAGACATCGTAAAAATAATCTCTCATTGAATATCTCGAGGTTGTCTTTGAAAAAAGAAGGTTTGCAAAAAAGTTTGCAGTAGAAGTACCGCTTCTATCTGGAAAATCAACAAGTAACACAACTGGTTTTCTTGTACCGACTCTTGGAGGAGGAGGAGTAATTGCATTAAGTATTAAGGGTTCCCATTCCTGTTGGGAAGTGATTGATTTAAAAGGATTGGAAATGGTGAAATCCTCTCCTGTGGAATCTCTTAAAATCAAATCAGCGTTTTCAGGTTGGAGCACCTTAAAACGGAAAGTTACCATAAAATTTCCATCTTTTGTTGAGACTTTTTTGTCTTTTTGAGGGGGTGAATCGAGAGTTACAACATACTGATCAAGGATTTCCAAAGAACCTTTTGGAGCATAGGGGACAATCTTTGTACTATCAAAACCTTTAACTTTTAAATTAACTTCCAGCTCTTCAAATTCTTCCAAAGCTTCTTCTATCTGCTTTCCTTTAAATTTAGTGGTGTCAATATAAATCTTTTTGATATTTGGAGATTTTGCACTGACTAAACCTTTTCCGTCCTTAATAAAAATAGGAAGAAAAAGACTAAACAAAAGAACAATTAAAACTAAAGCACTCAAAATTTTTCTTTTTTCCATGATTCCTCCTTGTAATTCAAATCTTTTATAAAACTACATAAAAGCATCTTCAAAAACCTTGCAAAGCAAGAAGCTTTGTCCAACATAAAATTTTTGTTTTCCACAATTTATTAAGACTAATTCCACAAATTTTTAAATCCTTTCCAACAACTATTAAGTCTCATTCAGATGCATAAAGCTTTTTCTCAAATAATAATTATATTCCAACGAAAACTTAATTAACTTTTGGATAAGTAGACAACTGTTTTCAGAAAGAGAATTCTTTACACCTACAAATAATAGTTTCATCATAGGATGAGCAAGTAATATCTCAGTGAAATCCACTAAATAAAAATCTGTTTTTCCAAAATATCCCATGACTTAGTAAAGCCTCTTTTTAGTTATGGTTTAACAAATTGAACGATTTTCATCACTCTAGAAAATTTTAGTACTTTTTAAAAAAAATTGCAAGTTTTTGAGTAAATTTTCTTTTCTTTAATTCGATTCTACTTAATAAAGTATCAAAAGCATATTGTAATTGAAGTTAATTTTATTGTCTTCGATGTACATTAAGCATAAGTTATTTTACCCTAATATTTCAAATAGTGAGAGGGCTTTTTTTACTTATACTAAGGTCATACATTAACTCTAAGTTTTATTAAATTTAAAAGAATACAATGATCTTCATATTCTTCACATTACAGATGCCCCAGAAAGAAAAGTTGTAAATTGCGACTAAAAAAGGGCTACCCGTAAGGTAGCCCTTTAATATTCTCTGTGTTTTTACAATCTTACTGATTGATTACCCAGAAGTGGCCTGATTCATCATAGTACTGTTTACCTGTACCCCAGGTAAGCCATGCACCTGTTGTTGGGTCATAGATACCAACACGGACTCTACAACGGAGTGGGTCAACAATTGTTTGAGTAGAGAGGTCTAAATCGAAGGAGCCGTCTGCAAGGTCAAGGTTAGATGCAACAAGAGACCAGGTTGAGCCGTTGAAGAAGAGGACTCTTATCTTACCTTCTGTTCCTGTGAAGCCTTCTACATCCCAGGTAATGTGGAGAGTAGAGGTAGGAGAGAAGGTTTCATTACCTAATGGTGCAGTGGTCTTGATGTAGTTATGTTCGAAGTAGACAGTAATAGTGTGGTTATTATTTACATTATCGAAGGTATAGGAATATGTACCATCGTGGTTGTTAACTACATCACTTAATACTGATACACCATCAACAAGGACATCTTTAATGTGGTAATTTGCATTTGGAGTGATTGTGAAGGTTTGAGAGCCAAACTGAGGAACAAAGACATCACCTGATGGAGTAATTGTTCCACCAGTTCCTGCTGTTGCGGTGATTACATACTGGAGGACACCAGGGGCAAAGACTGCTTGGATGGTGTGGTTGGAGGTGACATTGGAGAAGGTGTAGGTGTAAGAAGATGAGGTTGCATTAGAAGTCATACCAACCGGGAAGACAATCCTGCCATCGACAAGAACTTGTTTGAGATAATAGCCTTTATTGGATGTAATTGTGAATGCTTGGTCTGTTCCCTGGATTACTTCTATAGTGCCTGATGGGGTAATTGTACCGTAGTTTGCGTTGTTAACTGAAGCAGTAATATAGTATTTGTTAGAGAAGGTTGCTACAACTGTCTTATCAGAATCCATTGTGATTGTAATAGGATTGTCTGTGTAGTCAGTTCCTCCAATAGTCCACTTTACAAAATGCCATCCAGTATCTGGAACAGCGGTAAGAGTAACTTTATCGTTAGGAAGGAATTTATCGCTTGCTGGCATTGTGACTATTGAACCGTTCCCGGAAACCGAAGTGCTTAAAGCATATGTAGTTCCTCCTGAAACGCTCCAGTCATAGGCAAATGCCTTGTAGTAATATTCAAAGCCTGCGTTGGATTGAATGATGATTCCAAGTTCACGGTTTGCACGAGAGGCATTTTCA
>Ga0078972_1001876_pt2 | contig 14996 bp, 17 predicted proteins | sample YelNatPaOPGAMG01_FD_67568 | JGI IMG/M metagenome (GOLD analysis project Ga0078972, IMG submission 67568) | Hot spring thermophilic microbial communities from Obsidian Pool, Yellowstone National Park, USA - OP-RAMG-01 (SPADES assembly) (version 2) | ecosystem: Environmental > Aquatic > Thermal... | reverse complement strand
CTCCGAATTATGCCAGTACCTATTAAATCTTCTCTCACTTGAAGAAGCCAGTAAGAAATAACTGAGCAAAAAATGTTACCATATCAAGTTGACTTTACATAAATTAAATTATGTATTATCCCGGCTCACTCACCAGCCCCTTTCCTGTAAACGCTGGTTCGGGCTCAATGTTGTAATTTCCACACCCTTCATTGGCGCACCCAGCCCTTTTGAATTTTCTGCAATGACCTTTGCGTCATCGTAGTAAGTCACCGCTTCCACAATTGCCCTCGCCCGTTTTTCAGGATTTTCTGATTTGAAGATACCAGAGCCCACAAAAACACCATCAGCTCCGAGCATCATCATGAGCGCGGCATCCGCAGGCGTAGCGATACCACCTGCGGCGAAATTGACCACAGGCAACCTGCCACGCTTTTGCACATCAACTAGAAGTTCCACAGGCACCCGGTATTCCTTCGCAATTTTCTTAAGCTGGTTTCTGTTCTTACCCTTCAACTGTGCAATCTGGTCATTGATTGTACGCATGTGCCTCACTGCCTCGATGACATTTCCGGTGCCTGCTTCGCCCTTTGTGCGAATCATTGCTGCACCTTCGTTAATTCTGCGCAGTGCCTCACCAAGGTCCCTGGCACCGCACACAAAAGGCACGGTAAATTCATGCTTGTTAATGTGATAAAAAGGGTCTGCTGGCGTGAGCACTTCGCTTTCGTCTATCATGTCCACACCAAGCACTTCTAACGCTCTTGCCTCCGCAATATGCCCGATTCTGCACTTTGCCATGACAGGAATACTTACTGCCTCCATAATCTCAATAACCTTGTTCAGGTCAGCCATTCTTGCAACACCACCTTCGGCACGGATATCCGCAGGAACACGCTCCAGAGCCATCACTGCCACTGCACCAGCGGCCTCTGCAATCTTCGCCTGCTCTGCATTGGTCACATCCATGATTACGCCACCCTTCTGCATTCTTGCAAATCCACGCTTCAGCAGTTCAGTTCCGTGCATGAGTTTTTCAAGTTCCAGGTTGAATGGCATATTACTCCCGACAAACCATAGTGGTTGGAATATATATGATTTGTGCTACCTGTGACCGGCGTGTATTATCAACCAAGGTCGTAGAGATAGCTGGCTGAGGAATTGCCTCATCTGCAGGTGCCTACAATGTCCCTTGATAATACAAGTCCTCACAACCCATAACAATTTTTAAATTCCTTGATTGCTTTCCCCGAATAATGAGGTTGACAAAATGAGGGAAAAACTCGGAGTTCTGAATCTGGAAGTAATTCCATACACCGAAGCACCTGAATATGTAGAACGCGGCTGGGTCGAAACTGTACTCACATTAACCGGGAAAGAGATTATTTTCACATTCGCAGATAAGCATGCAATCATTCCAGTTGAGAATATAACGGAAATTCACGCAATCACAGACAAAAAAATATTCAAGGTTAAGAAAAACTGCATAGCGATTGGATACAAAACCCAGAGCGGTGAGAAGGGCTATGCACTGATTCGCGGTCCCGAGTTGCTTATTTCTGCACTTCGATGTGCACTTATCGTGTTGAGTGGAACCGAAATAAAGGTTGAACAGCCACTTTCAAATGTGGAAAAAGGACTGGTACTGCTCCTGTTCCTGAATGTAAAGAACAAAAAAACCCAGGAATTTTTGCTTGCCACATTTGGGAAGGAACTGCAAAATGCACTTGAATCCCTGAAGGAAAAGGGATACATAGACAGCGAACACAACCTCACACCTAAAGGTATAAAATTCCTCAGAGAGCGGGAGAGTTCACAACCAATCCCCACTGCACCCGCATATACATTTACATTTCCAGAGGCAGCCCAGATGTTTGGTATGGGCGTCGTTCTCGAGGCAAAAATGCGCTACTTCCTCAAAACTTTCAGAGTGCCAAGAAAATATATTCGCATGTTTTTTGAGCAGGCAGAAAAATCAGAACTCCTTGATTTTCTCACATACTACATCAAAAAAATGGGCATTGGTGACATGAAAGTGCATCTGATAAACCCCTTCAAATTGAGTATTACCATAGAGAACAATAGCGTCCCGAAGATTTACCATGGAAGAAAGGATTTGAAATCCTGTTTCGTGCTCACCCAGTTCTTTTATCGTCTATTTTCAGAGTGTCTCCAGCTCTCGTCAAGCGTAAGGGAAATGCGCTGCATCAATGAGGACGCAGATGCGTGCGAATTTGAGGTGGAGTTCCAGCCCCTGAATCTATACCTTACAATTCTGAATGAAGAAGATATCCAAAATTTGAGAAACATTGATGAGGGAACGATGCCAGAAACTGCCCCGCATAAATTTTATGAGGCACTTAAACTCACGAGAGGAAAAGGTCTTACTGAAAATGGCGAAATTCTGGTGAGATATGCCAGTAACTATCCGATAGAAAAATGGGAGGATTTCCCACCGCCCTGGCATCTTGAAAAAATAGACCCGAGAATTGCCACTGACCCGGAATTCAGAAAGCTCTTCGAGGAGGCATGGAAGAGGATTGAAAAATGAGAAGTGCATGGCAGGCAACAGTCCCTGGCTGCTTAAAGGTCTTGACGGGCAAGCGCATCAGGTGTGGAATTTCGTGTGGAACACCATCCAGAATAAAATTTTCAAGCACGCACAGAATTGAAATCGAGGGTCTTGAAAAAACAAGAACACTGAAATTAAAGAAAATCATCAGGCAATTAATACCTCAAACTGGTGTACATATCACTGCAGGCGATTTTGCAACGGAAAAGGGCATAATTGCGGGAACTCTCTACGCAAAAAAATACCGTGATGAAAAAAAACTGGATTGCATTGAGATACGGCACATTGCTGGCATTGAGAGCGTTGAGTGTGCCTCTGCACTTTATGGCGGCATTGTCTTTCTTCTTGACGAAAATATACTGTGCACCTTCAACCGTATGCTGGCAAATCATGTGCTTTGCATGTTCCCGAAGCTGGAAAAGGACTGGAAAAACAAAAAAGAATCAAAAAACAAACCCGAAAATAATTTACAAAACGCCTATCTCGACTTTCTAAGCAATGCATTAAAAGGAGATATGATGGGGTGCAGTGAAGCACTTGAAAATATACAGGGAACTGCGAAATTCTGGCGTGTAAATAAAAAATTTTTAAAAAACAGCATTTTCTGGGGATTTGCAGATAATGGGATTCCTTTTGCAATTCTACCTGCGGATGATGTAATCTCTCAAAATCCAGTAACATATCCAATTGATGTGCTGGGCGTACGCATGGAGGAGGACACAGATAATGATTGAGCATGAGGTGCTTGTAATCGGCAATAATCTCTCTGGTTTAATCTGTGCTGCACTTCTCGCAAAAAAAGGAGTAAATGTAGCAATTGCGGGAAAAAGAAAAAATGAGTATCTTGAATTGCAGAACCTCGCATTTGGAAACCCGAAACGCATTGAAGACCTTGCGGATGTGCTGAATATCAGCATCACAACTGAAAAAATAAAGAATTTTTTTGTTTATAGAGACCATGCTTTTTTTAAGTTACCAATCAATAACCTCGAACTCTTTTCATACCGATATTTTCCAATGCGCCAGCGCCTTGACGCATTTTATACACGGAGAAAAGCATTTGCATATGCACCAGAGCAGGTGAAAATCCTCACTGCAGAGGATTTGTTCACGCTATTGGATGCAGACCCGGAGATAAAAAGGTATTTTCTGGCTCTCGGATGGATTGCAAACGGTACATACTGGGAAGGTATAGACGCCATAACATACCTCGCAACACTTATGAAAATGTTTAAGAATTCCGGGTATATATTCAGAGTTTCTCCAGATTTAGACACATTACTTCTTGCATGTGAAAAGATATTTTTAGACAGCGGTGGTGTCATTTATGATATGGATTGCACGCGTGTCTCAATGGAAGGCAACCGTGCAATTGCTGCGTTCTTTAATGAAAAAACAATTGAGGCAAAGCACTTCATACTTGCACTTGAACCGCACACATTGCACTCAGTACTGGGTGTGTGTGAAAATTACCCGGTGATTGCAGAACTAAATGGAAAAAAAATCAGGTGCCTGGACATAAACACAACGCTAAAAGAGAAGGTTAGCACCTTATCTCCTGTGATATTTGAAGACGAAGCAGTGTATGGCATAATTAAACAGAAGAATTCCGGGCACAGTGCGGGGCGTGTGCAAGCATACTGGCGTTATTTTGTGGGCAATGCAAAAGAGCCAGAGGATACACTGTTAGAAAAATACACAAAAAAATTCAGGGTATTAATGGCAAAGACATACCCCAATTTCTGGTCGAATGTTGAGCATGTTGAATACCATCTCATAGAAAAATCACTACCATACTACAAAAAAATACCACAGACAATAGGTGAAAATGTATTCATTGCAGCACCTGGCGTGTATGGATATACGATGTGCGATACGATAAATGCCAGCATTGATGCGTTTTTACTCTGCTATAAATACATAGAAAAATATGCTTCAGGTGGATACAAATAAATGCTGGCTGCGTGTTCTCTCACGCACACGCACGACCAGACATAAAAAATTTCTGCACACGCCTTTCTCTTTACATTGTCCCTGCTTTTGTATGCACCGGTGTCCCGAGCTTTGTGCTTGCGTACACAATGATGCCCCATGCTGCAAATATCACGAGTGTCATGGGTATTCCAACCATTGCCATCTCAGGCAGAACCTCATCCATGCCCCTCGTGAGGAATGGGAAGTAGGGCACAATTTCCTGGTGTGCCCAGTGCTCTACAGCGAGCATGAGCGCACCACCCCAAAGCATCAGGGCAAGCATGTTCAGTCGCAGATTTGCCGGCACTCTATTTTTTCCAAATATTGCAATCAGTGTAATTACGATTGCAAAGCCCGTGGGTACCAAAAAGCATGCCATTTTTTCACCTCCGTTCTTTATTTTCTTTCAACCTCTCAAGCCCGAGTGCACCCGCCCATACTCCAAGCACAGGCAGGAGCATCAGCATGCCCAGAAGTGTTGCATTGGGCACGAGTCCATCCGTCTCGAATTCAATGAAATCCCCGCCTTCCTGAAGGTATCCTATCGTGTGGTCCACCAGAATCATCAGTGCTGCACCCCATAGCATGAGGGCCAGGTAGTGCACCTTGTACTTCCTACCTGTATTTGTTTTCCGCTCCAGCACAATGTAGGCGAGGGTTGCAAGCACCGCACAGAGCATTGTTGTTATGAGCCACATATTTGCACCTTCCTTCTTCGTGTTACTATTTTTGTTTTCGTAACACCCAAAACACACGAATATTTAAATCTTGCTACCCGTGCACCGTCTATGGCTCACACAAAACGCAAGGATTAGCATGATTAACTGGGACGCAACAAAAAATGGATTGCTGAAATCCATCTCATCAACACTCACGGTAACATTTACTGTGGTGATATTCCAGTTTCCCGATATGTCGGTCGCTCTTGCATAGATTACATTTGGGCCAGATGCGAGTACAATTGTTGCAGACCAGTTGGTTGTGCCTGAGCAAAGAACCCAGGTAGTTCCATCCCTGCTTATTTCAACCTTCTGAATTCCTGCGTTGTCTGATGCAGTGCCAGTCACAGTAACCGTTGCAGAACTCAATACTGAGCCATTTGTAGGATATGTGATTGAGACCGTGGGTTTTATTGTGTCTCCTGCGTTTTGCAGTGCTTGCTTGTATGCTGTGTAGAGCAACGAAGTGAAATTTTCAACTGCGGCACGGAGATGCTGGACAGTAAGGTTCCACAACACTGAATCATAGCCACGCATTCCGTTGTAGGAAGTACCTGCATCGTACTGTGATACAAACCTGTTGAGCATGTACACATATGTAGAGCCCAGTGTGTAGTGTGAGCCATCGGTGTCTGTGAAGGAAGTGGTTGTGCCATCATGTGCATTCACCCACTTAGCCAGATTAACGGTTGCATCGTAAGGGTTTGAAATCTGTGAGATTGCGTATGTCTGGCTGTTGAGTGTAGAAATAATTGCACTCAGTCCCTGCGTCTCCCAGTCACCTGATTCATAGTAGCCATGGTATGTATCTCCCAGCGGGTCATACGATGGATGAGAGTGGTCCTTCTGTGTGTGTTCAGTATGCCCGTACTGCGTCATATCGCCAAGGTAATGTGAGAGAATGCCAGCATAGTAAGCAGCGTAGTGCTCCTCCTTGCACCACTTTTGAGTCCCGTTCTTTATGTACCATGTAAGGTTGGAAACAAGGTAGTTATACAGCTGTGCCACTCTGCCAGGTGCTCCCTGAGAACCGCCCACATGCACATAGTACAGATGGTTGTTCCAGTCCTGAATGTAAGAATCAGGGTCGTCCGTGTAGGCAAGGTAATTATCATGGGCAGATGGAGAACTGCTCCCTGCATTGAACGACTTTTCGAAATCACCACCGTACTGGATGTACCAGTTTGTGATATACTGCACATATGTGCTGTTGTAGTTTTTCAGTGTTTTGTATGCAATATCTGCAATAATGTCGTGAATTCCGTAATATGGATATGTAGAATTTGAGCCAGAGCCGTTTCCCCATGCTCTTGCATTTGTTGAACACTGTGTAAATATACAGAAAATAAGAATCAGCATGATTGCAATGCTCGTAATTTTCTTCCGCACAATGACTGTATTGGTCTCTCATATTTTAAATTTGTTACTGTATTCCATGCCAGTGTAACCTGCACAGAAGTCCTATTAATCTGCCTCTGGTATATCTGCACCCGTTAACCTTATATCTACCATATATCTATACCGCCCCTAGAAGGTGAAGCACATGGTCGAAGCATACTGTGTAAAATGCAGGAAAAAGGTGGAAATGAAGGATGCACAGAAAGTAACGATGAAAAATGGTAAGCCCGCAATGCAGGGTGTTTGCCCCAACTGCGGCACAAAGGTATTCAAGATTGGTGCTCAATAAGATTCCACCAAACCACTAAAATTTCTTACCTTTACTTATTTTTCATTTCTTGTTGTAACATTTTATGAATCTTTCAGTGTAGGTCTGAGATGTCTTGCGCTCTTTATGCGTTCCACTTCAATATCATAAATAAGTTCACCTGAAGTGTATGGAGGAATGCTGACAAGGAGTTCACCACGAGGACTATATATGCGCTGGCCACCCCAGAATACAAAATTCTGCTCCGTGCCTAATAGATTTGAATATGCAACGAAAATTGTGTTTTCGATAGCTCTTGCAGGAAGCACTGCCTCAAAAAATTGCTTTGTTGTTGACGGAGATGCAGAGATACAAATTAAAAGGTCAATACCGCTTTGCGCATACCGCTTTGCAATCTCTGGAAAGAAAATTTCGTAGCATATCAATATTCCCACTCTTACACCAGAAACTTCGAATATACATTCCTCATTGCCAGGCACAAAATAGAAGGTCTCATCAAACGGTCCAAATGTAGCAAGCTTTCTCTTTCTGTAACTTATGATACGCTCATCCGGGAGGAATATCATCGCACTGTTGTATACAAGCTTTTTTTGTGCGTCAAACTCGGGCATACCACAAACGATTGTAGTTCCAAACGCACCTGCAATTCCACTTATTTCTCTGGTGAATTTATCCATAACGGACTGAGCATACCTGAAAACGCGGTCTCTCAGCAAATATCCGGTAAGAAACATTTCTGGAAAAACCACAATATCTGATTTGCCAGCACATTCCTTTATCGTTCTGAGATTAAAATCTAAGTCCATCAACTTGTGCCTTGTCGCAGGCAGCGCAATCTTCATCTGTTTTCCCCCAGATACTCACTTTTCATTGTGTAACTTTCACTCATTTTTGGTTCATAGAATGCAAACGGCGCAACAGGGAACACCGATGCTCCAAGCTTTTCTGTAGCAACCAGATTTTCATACATTCGTTTGAACTCATCTACTGGCAATGCGAAAATCATTTCCGTGTGCTGTGTGCCACCAAACCTTCTGTCGCCAGCACATGGAATTGCAAACAGTGGCTTCCTGTTCTTGAAGGCAAATGCAACTGCGGAGCACAGTGCCGCCTCACATACCGTGTCACCAGTAACCTTTTCACCAGAATCATACACAAATGCATGGATTAAACGCATAATCTGAGCAGGCATCCCATAGATTACAGCCACATCTGCCTCATCCATTTTTCTCAGGGAATGTGCAAATACGCCGCTGTATAAAGTGTCTCCATCACCCAGTTTAAACACATTCGCTACAAATTTTTTCCCCGCATCATGGTTTTTCGTGTATCTGCCAGTTGGTGCTTTCCCTGCGGAAAATATTTCGGGTGTCCTTATCAAGCCGAGGCATGCTGCACCTATCGCACATACCGCCTTATCTGCAGTCCATACATTGCTCATTTCTTGATATCTAGCTATAGAAACCAGCTGACAGAAATTGTGCGGATGCGCCAGTGGTTTCTTCGGCAACGCTTCGGCACTGCTGAAAAACTTCACACCCACAATGTGTGTAGGTAGCTTAAGCATGCTTTCAATGTGCTCAACCTCTGCAGGATACATTGTTTCACCTGCGAGACCAAATGAAAACGGGTATATAAAGATATAAAATGCGGGTAACTACAGACGCTTGCGTTTGGACTTTATTTCCTTCTCGCGTTCCATGTCCTTTAACTTCCATGCACCAAATCCAAAAACGATTACCGCTACAATGAGGACTGCAATCAAACACGGGATTTTTTGCACATCTGGCACCTGCCATGCACCGCCGATGAGGAACACAATGCCCAGGACGCCAAACACCAGTGCAGAAATCTGCCCGAAAATCGGTTTTTCAATGAATGCCTGGAAGAAATATGCAAAAACGCCAAGAGCCAGTGCAAGAATCCCTGAACTTACAAATGCCCAGAATATCGTTAAAGTGATCCATATCAAGTAAAATAGGAGTAGAAGCACCAGCAGTCCAATACCCGATACAATTCCCCAGAGTATATTTGAAATTCGTATGCTGGCCATGTTCCTCACCTTTATTATTCATCATTCAGTAATTGGCTCATTTCAACAAGGGTGCTTACGGGCACCCATCCCATATAGTAGTCATTTAATTTCACAAGGTCGCCTTCCTTATTTATTATTGATTCCGGGAAACGGAGAACTGTATTATCGTCGAAGAACTGAATTGAGATGAGATGCCCAAAATCATGGAGTGTAAGCCCCAGTTTTTCACACTCTGCCTTTATACGCTCACGAACTGAATCTGTCACCTTCTCTATCCGCACCACACGACCGATCCGAAAGTTTATTAGAGCGAGGTCTCCAACGGAAATTTCAAATCGTTCCATATTTGTTCTCTCCAACTACAGGTAATACATGGAAGTAATTAAATCTTTTGAGAGTGCTGCTGTGTAAAATAAAATGCAAAGTCCCCGACTTAGCCAGGTATCCGCAGACATGCATATACTACAATCCACGCACTATTTTGTGCTCATCTATGTAGCGTATGATGAGAAAAACTCCAATTAGTGTGAGCAGTCCCGAAATAAAAAACGGTAAGCCCTTAGCAAAAAATTCAATGATGTAAAACTTATAAATTGTATTGCTGGTTGCATCATAGATTAGCCCGCCAAAAATGGGTCCAATTATTGCACCAACATTGTTAAAGCTCTGCATGGTACCTACCAATTTCCCACGCACACTCCTTGGAATAATTTCTGCCTGCAAGCTTCGCATGGGAGCATCGGCACACTGAATCCCAATGCTTCTCACCGTCATAACTGTGCCCATAACAACTGGCGATGGTGCAAGCGGGAGTATTATGTTCATCGTGGAGCGTAAAATCCCGGTGTACACAATCACCTTTTTTTTGCTGTGTGTATCTGCAAATTTAGCAACCGGATATGCAAAAGCCAGACCTCCACCCATTCCCACTGTTAATATGATTGAAATGTAAAATGCAGACAAATTAAACACATCGCTTGCGTACAGCACGAATATCGCACTTCCCAATCCCATTCCTACACCTACTAAAAATGTGTTGACATACAGCACATTCAGCATTCTTCTGTTTACTTCTGGTAGAGCGACTTCGGTATTCCTATCATTTTTATTTATTCGTGTTTGAATTACATCGCGTGTGCCCAGTGCGACAAGAAACACACAAGCAAATGAAAGAATTGCAGTAAAATAAAATGGAAGCTTATAGCTATCAAACACATCCATTCCGAACAATGATATGCCCACCTGTGAGAGAATACCTCCCAGAACGGGTCCACCAACCCAGCCGATATTAGATGAGATAATGAAAATACTAATTGCACGGGAACGCTTTTCTGGTTTAGTAGAATCTATTATTAATGCTTCACTCACAGGCCATACCGCACCAGAGGCAATTCCCTGCACTGCTCTGATAAGTGCGAGTCCATACCAGGTATCAGGCACAACATAAAGGAGTGAGAGAGCCCCGTAAAGAAAAGTACCAAAGAGAATTATTCTCTTTCGTCCAAATGTGTCTGAAAGTTTACCTGCGTATGGCCCGACCAGTGCACGCGTTAGCATAAATGCAGAAGTGAGAATACCTACATCCAAGCCGGTTGCGCCCAGATGCTGTGCATACAGCGGAAGTATTGGTAAAAACAACCCGAATGCCAGGCTTATAACTCCGCCTACAACTGCAAGAATGTAGAGATTCTGTTTCGATATTTTTTCGAGATTGTCCCTGTGTGCATTCATTTGCACAGATGTGCAAACATGCAAAATATTTAAAATGTTCGAAAGGTTACTCCCGTCCCAGTTTAATTTTTAATTTTTTTGTGTAATAACCCGCACCAATGCTGGACAGAATTTCCAGTGCGCGGGCATAATGGCTTCTCGCCTTTTCCATTTCATCCATCTTCTCGTATGTAAGTCCGATGTCATAAAGCTCCCTGCCAATTTCGTATGGAACCGCAAGCGATTCCAGAATCTCCAGTGCCAGGTTAAAAAACTCAAGTGCTTCCATGTAGTGTTTATCCTCGCGTTCAGCCCATCCAAGCACACGGAATGCTCTTGCTGTACCAAATCTGTTTTTGTTTGCTCTGCATGTCTCTATAAACGCATAACACTTTTTCCTTGCATCGTCAATATAACCCATCTTAATCAAGGCAAATCCCCTATTTACTTCCACCCACTGGAGAAAACTTTCATTTCCAGTTTTATTTGCATAATCTATTGCAAGTGCAAATTTCTCGTTTGCAGTGGAATAATCCTCCTTCTGGACATATACATCACCCATGTTACAAAATGCCCTTGCAATATCCAGATAGTTTTTTGCGTTTGTCAGATTTTTAATCGCCATGGTATAGTGCATTATTGCATCCTCGAGATTTCCTCGCATGTTGTATATATTTCCCATTTCAAGAAAAATTATTCCTGTGAGGAGCGGGTCCTTTACCTTATCTGCCATTCCCATTGCCTGCATATATTCATCCAGTGCCTTCCGCCAGTTTCCCAGGCGTAGATAGATGTAACCCGCACCGCGGTGAGCCATGGCAATTTCGTAAATATGCTTTGAGTTTTTAGCAACTTCCAGTGCTTTCTCGTAATACTTCAGTGCTTCCCAGTACTCGGTCCTTAAATTCGCAAGCATTCCCATCTTCCTGTTTAGTTCACTGTACACCTTTCCATCACTCATTGCAATTTGCTCATTGAGCATAGAGGAATATATTTTAGTCGCTTCCTCAAAATTTCCCAATCCGTACTGAATATCTCCAATCTTTGTTTTAATCTCCAGTTTTACAAACATATTTCCGATGTTGTCCGCACACATGTCCGCCATCTTCAGAAACTCAAGTGATTGCTCAAATCCATACTGCTCATACGCAAGTTCTGCACTGCGCAGCAGATACCTCAACGCTAATTCGTACTGCTTTCCGTGATAGTAGTGGTATGCAAGCTGATATATTTTCTTATTCACTTCCTCCTCCTTTCTCGGAATGCTTCTTGCAATGTACTCCGCAACTGTTCTGTGCAATTCTGTGCGTTGATTATCAGGAATCTTTGAATAGAAATATGCTCGCACCAGCGGTGTCTTGAACATATATCCTTCATCGGTTTCCTCAATTACTTCATATGCAATCAGCTCCTCAAAATATTCCAGAAGTTCTTCCTCATTTTTCTGAGTTAGCCTGGACATTGTTTGCATATCAAATGCTTTGCCGATAACACTTGCAATCCTGGCTATTTCTTCTGCTCTACCTCCAAGTCCACTGAACTTTGTGTCGTATGAGATTTTAAGCATATCCGGGGTTAGTTCATACAGGTTGATTTTTGGATTCCTTTCAATAAGTTCGCATACATTTTTTATAAGCTGGGGATTTCCTCGCGTGATTTCGTAAATCTTTTCTCCTGTTTGTTTGGTAGAATTTTTTAGATACAGTTTGACCAGTTCTATGGTGTCCTCTCTGGTTAAATTTGATATGCGCACTCTTGTGCAGAGTTTTTCATTGGCCAGTGCAAACAGCGTGTCCTTTACCCGTTCGTTTCTATTTACCAGTATATCTTCTGGAGTAAATGTGCATAGAATAAGGATGCTCGTTTGCCTGGCTTTCATCGCCAGGTAATGCAAAAGACCATTGCTGCTTGCATCAATCCACTCAACACTATCAAAAAACAGTACAATTCCCTGCCCTTCATTAATACTTTTTATAAAATTATAAACTTTCTCATAAAGAAAGCTCTGTGCTACCCGTAAATCCGGGATTTCCACTACTTCCCTGTGATTGAAAAACGGTGTGAGCCCTAGAGGTACCATCTGATTGTGCGCTGATCTTATGCTATCCAGTATCTGAGAAAATGTGGAGTAGGGTCTTTCCATCTCGCAGTTTTTTGCATTTGCACTGAAAAATGGAACACCCTTGCTTGTACAGTATTCTTCGAACACTTCACACAGGTATGTTTTTCCCACCCCGTGCTCTCCTTCGATTACAATGGTATTTCCCCGTCCATTTTCCATTTCTTCAAGTGCTTTTTGAAGTATTTTAAGTTCACTGTTTCTGCCAATTATTTCATGCATACTCCTCAAACCTATCTGTTAAAGTACATAATCAGACCAACGGCAAGAATAACTAAGCCCATAATAAGCGCCACGGTCAATACAATATTTGTGGGGTCGTCAAAAAAGGTAACTTTTTTCTTTTTTGGTTGTGGTATTTCGCTGACCGCGTTTATGCTCTCCAGATATATTCTCAAATCTTCACCTGAGGTCTGGTCTGTTTTCCCACTTACAACATACTCATTAATCTCAGATGAGCCCTCACCAACCTCCAGCTCAGCATTTTTTTGAGTTTGCTCTGGGGAAATTTCCTGTGCTGTAATGCGTGATTCTTTCGTGCTTGATTCTTTTATATCAAATTTTTTTTTTGGAGTTTCAGCAGTTGAACTAACGCCAACATTTTGAGATGGTGGTATAACCGTGTGTTTGAGTTCCCTTCTGAGCACATGGACTATTGTTGGATCCGCAGGATGTTCATCAAGAATTGGAACGCCGCAACACGAACATGAGCTTGCATTATAATCTACCTTTGCACCACATAGTGGACAGTGATAAATATCTCCTGCCAGTTGCGATGCAGAAAATGCCTGGGGTTCTGAAAGTACAAAGCCACATACCTTACATACTTCTTCACCAGGCGCTATTTCCTTGCCACATCTGGGACATAAGGTCGGAATCTTTGTTTCTTTTGTAGCGGTCTCTACTACTTTTTTGTAACACTCACTTGCTTTGTCTTTCTGCCCCAGTTCCATATAAACATCACCGAGGGCATCCCATGCTTCAAAGTAATCGGGCTTTATGCTCGTGGCAGTTTGAAATGCCTGGACTGCCCCATCCATATCACCAATCGTGCTCAATAGTTTCCCCTTTTCGAACCATAAAACTGGATTTTTTGGGTCCTTTTTTATTGCCTCGTCATATTCCCGGATTTTCTTTTCAATCATACAATCATCCCATATATCCCATACATAGATATAAAAATTATTGTTTGTTCACGCATGCACCCCGTAACTTCTCCCGCAGTGTGCGGGATAAAAATTATTCACGCAGGAATTGCTACCAGCAATTGAATTGTACAGGTGACAGGAAGAACTGTAACTCCAATTCTACTTCACCAGGCGTTTCTGCAATAAGTTCTTTGCTCAGCGGTTCTCCATGCGAGACAGGTGGATGCATGCTCCCCACATAGGGTATTGCGTCACTCCTAATAATTCTTTGGGGGAAGTTGTAAGATTCATGCTTTCTTAGCGTTTCTGTTTGATGCACTCATTGCCATCGCAATTGACCTGAACCAATAAACTGAAAGTATAAGTCATAAGACCCAATGCAAACAAATCTATTCCCAGCCATCCGAATGAAAAAACCAGGGCAGTGCCTTCTATTATGCTGAAAAATAGAAGCGGAAGATGAATAACAGCAACAAAAAGTAATACATATGCTACTTTTTTAATTCTTTTCTCGGTTATTGTTATTTGAGCGATTACATCTGGCGGATATTGCCGCTTCCCAAAAAAATTTTTGAATCGTTTACTTTTACACTCCACAAGAATGACTACACTCACAATCAATGAGAAAACAGCCACAGCAAACGGTAGAAAATAAGCATCATCAACCCACATTGTTCTTACCCTCAATCTCTCGTTTTAGCCAGCGTTCCCATGCACCCTGCAGTTCCTCCCCCACTTCCTCGGCGAGAATGTACATCTTTATCCCTGCATACAGAAACCAGTGACCATCTATCGAATATTCATTTTTAACCAGTCCAATCTTTTTCCATGGTATAAATTCTCGTTTTCCATCATTTCTGGCTAATTCAACACCCTCCTTCATCCATCGTACACCTCGCGGTATACTTCTATTCGTGAGCACAGCAGTATACCAGAAAATAAGAAAACCGGGAATGGCGAGAATAAAAAGGAGAACACTCACCCATATGTCCACATACATTGTGAGGTTTTTATACACAATAACACCCAGAACCCAGAGAATGAATAAGACCGCAATCACCCGAAATAGGTTCT
>Ga0078972_1012126_pt1 | contig 14997 bp, 21 predicted proteins | sample YelNatPaOPGAMG01_FD_67568 | JGI IMG/M metagenome (GOLD analysis project Ga0078972, IMG submission 67568) | Hot spring thermophilic microbial communities from Obsidian Pool, Yellowstone National Park, USA - OP-RAMG-01 (SPADES assembly) (version 2) | ecosystem: Environmental > Aquatic > Thermal... | reverse complement strand
TTTATTTACTAATCTTGAAATTTCTCTTAAATTAATAATTTTATCAGGATTTTCAATAAACATATCTAATACTAATAAATATATTGAAGGACCAAATAATTTATATAATATTCCCATATTTCAAAATATTAATATATTTTTCTATGCATATAAAATTTATTTCTTTTTTTTATAAATGTTTATAATTGTTCATATTTCTATATAATCGTTTATTTATTAAGATAAATATTTCTTATTATTTCAAAATGTTTCATTTTTGAAAATTTATATAGAAGTTGAAAATATTATTAATAAAATGTGATTGGATTCTGAAATTTCGAATTTTATTTATAAACTCAATTACATTATCTATAATATTGTTAGCTTCATGCATATTATCTTATTTTCAAATACATTTTTTTGGTGCTGGTTTTGGAAATAGTATGTATCCTACTTTAAAACCTGGAGATTTAGTTTTAATGATTCCATATCATATTCTTAAAATATTTAATATTAAACCTAAAGTTAATGATATTATTGTTTATAAATCTCCAATTGATGAAAAATTAACATGTCATAGAATTATTGAAATTAATAATGATAGAATAATTACTAAAGGAGATTTTAATCCTAATATAGATTCCTATACTATTTCTGAAGAAGATATTATAGCAATTGTTCCTACAATTTTCAATATTCCTTTACATATCCCATTTTTAGGATTTTTCTTATATACGTTAAATTCAAATTTATTTTTAAAAACTTTATTTCTTTTTATACTTATATCTTTAGAAATGTTTTTAACATATCTTTTAATTAGAAAATCTTAGAAGTAAAGGAATCAATTATGCTATTGAATTTCCTTTTTGATATATTTTCATTCTTTCAAATTTTTATAATAAATTTTATTGAATGGCTTAAATCTATGTCTTTTATAAATTTATTATTATTACTTTGGCCATATATACTAATAGATTTTTCTCGCTCTATTGGAAAAAGCATTATTTTATTAATTCATTCAATATTTTCTAAAAAAGAAGAAGATATACCAAAAGAATGGCCTAAAATATCAATTATAATTCCTGCAAGAAATGAAGAAAAATTTATACGCAATTCTATTCAATCAGTTTTAGAAGCAGATTATCCAAATAAAGAAATTATAGTTATTGATGATGGTTCTATTGATAGAACATTTGAAATAGCATCTTTTTATACTTCTAAAGGAGTTAAAGTTTTTAAACGTTATGCTCCAAGCGGCTCAAAGGCTTTAGCAATTAATTATGGGATTGCACATTCTACAGGAGATATAATAGTTTCTATAGATGCTGATACAATAATAGAATATAAATCTCTTAAAGAAATAGTAAAAAAATTCAATGATCCAAATGTTTTAGCTGTTTCAGGAAATGTTAGAATTTTAACTGGTGAAAATGGTAAGAAAAATATTTTAACAAAATTTCAAGCATATGAATATTTATTATCTATGGAAACAGGACGAAGATATGCTTCATTACTTAATACTCTTCTTATTATACCTGGAGCAATGGGTGCTTTTAGACGCAAAGAATGTTATGAAATGGGATTATTTGATAAAGATATAATTACAGAAGATTTTGATATAACTATAAAAATAAGGAAAATTGGAAAAATTGTTTTTGCTGAGAAAGCAATTAGTTGGACTTATTGTCCAGATGAATGGAAAAAATGGATTAGGCAAAGAATTAGATGGTCTTATGGCCAAATAGAAACTTTATGGAAACATAGAAATACTCTTTTTAGATATCATTTTTCAACTCCATTCGTTGCAGCTTTTTATGATATGATATTTATGGATATAATATTATTATTTATAAGACTTTTATGGACGCCATATCTTTTAATATCATATATTAATATTTTTCCATATTTAATGACTTTAACATTTCTTTTATATTTATTAAATGAAGTAATCATTGCAATTACTGCAGGATTATTATCTCCTAGAAAAGAAGACTTAAAATATTCTTATCTTATACCATTTATGATAATTTTCTATAGACCTTTTTATGGTTTAATTCGTTTTATAGCTTATGTTAAATGGTTTTTAAAAAGAAAAGCTAAATGGTAAAATAATTTATTTTGTTACAAATAAACAATATGGGTCTCCTTTAGCTATGCATTTTTCTTCAATAACTTTAACTTCTTTATTGAATAAATTCTTTAATATTCCTGTTAAATATCCTTTAAAGAAATAGCTGTTTGCTTCTTTTTTCATTCCTTTAAATGGTATGCATTCATATAATTCATGAACTTTAATAATAGCTATATTTTTTTCTTCATCAAATTCTTCTAATTCTGGAATTCCCCATCCTTTAGCAATTCTTTCAATAAGAATTGCTTTTAATACTTCAACCCCTTTTATATTATATCTTTCTTTTGTTTTTTTAACAGCATTTTCACCAAGTTCCATTCCCATTTCATATAATATTGTAGCCCCTCCTGAACCAAATACTTCATAAAGTCTTTTTATAATATTTGCAAAACTATCAACTCGAAGAGTAATACTTCTTTCATTTAAAACTAGTAAAGGGAAATGAAAATTATCAACTAATAATCCATCAATTTTTTCTTCATTAAAATTCATACCTAAAATAAAATTCATACTCTTAATTCTTTCAACAATTTCTTTTACTTCTACATCAGAATTTGTAAAATCAGCAAAAAAACTCCATGTAGCTTCTTCTTTTTCTGGAGATGCAACATGAAAACCTGATAAAATATTTATTTTATGCTTAGCCATTATACTTGAAATTTTTTCAATTACTCCAGGTAAATTTTTAAGTTTAAAAGAAAATTCTACAATTTTTCTATCAGGAGAGTAAGTTCCAGAAAAGATTTCTTTTGGAATAAAATTTTTATTCATTTCACTTCACTACATTATTATTTTAAATCTATTGAAAAATTCCTATATAAAATTTTATATTTATTTAACATTTTCACCATCCAGCTTTTATCCTTAAAAATTCTAATACTTTAGGATGAACAATTTTTAATATTAAATCATTTAATGTTTTAGTATCTTCATTTTCATAAGCATGTACATTAAGACTTTCTAAGAATTTTTTAGCATTCTCAGAAAATTTTGGAATTGCTATACAATATTTTTCTCTTGCATTTACATCGTATGCTTTTGCATAAAAAGCTAAAGCATCTTTTTCATCAACCATTCTCTCTTTAATGATTACATCTAAGACAATATCTGGTGATGCTTCTTTATCATACTTTGTATAAACTACTAAACTAAAATTGTGCTCTATGCCAGATTTTCCTTTAATATTAATATTCTGGAATGCTACTAATCCATTTTTATTAAAATATTCAACTACAGGTTTTAAATCAATTGTAAGAGATTCTATCAAAATTTTTTTCTCAGGATTAATAATATAATTATATGTTTCCTTAATTAATAGATCTTCTTTTTTATATGAATTAAAACAATTTAAGCAATTATAATAATCTATTGGAGAAATAGGAGTATCACATTGGATACATTTATAATATGTTTCAAGTTTTCTATAATCTATTCCAATAGCTTTTAATTCTTTTCTGCATTTTGGACAGTATAAACCTCTTTTATCAATGAATTTTTCTTCAAAATCTATATAACCGCATTTTAAATGTTCTATCATTACCCCTTTCTTAATATTCTTTGATCCACATATTGGACATCTTAATTCAATCAAAAATGCAAATGAATTGCAATTTGGACAAAATAATTTATTACCTAAAGATTCTTTTAAGAAGAAACCCTCTTTAAACATTTCTTCTAAGATTTTTTTAGCTTCTTCACTTGATACATTGAGTGCTTTCTCAATTTCAGGAAATGTTTCTCCTTTGCCAAGAATTAATAAAGGTTTAAATTTACTAATATTTTTATCTCTAATAATTTTAAGAATTTTTAATATATTTTCTTTCATAAAGGATTCTTTATCTAGATTCAATTCCTAACTCACTATAATATAAACTTAAACCTTAAAATTATAGATATTTAAAGTATATAAATATTTTATTTTTTCTTTAAAATTTAAGTAACAAATATCTTTTTATGTGCTCTAATATCTTGCCAAATATCCCATGAAATATCTATTGTTAAAAATATTGAAATTAAAATATTCATTAATGAATTTAAATAAAAAATTATCATAGCTATAAGTAAAGATAAGTTTATTGTTGAATGTTCCATCCATTCATATCCTATTGGTTTATTATTTTTATATATTGAAATTTCATCTAATATATCTTTTAAAAAAGCAATAGACATAGAAATATAGATTATTGGTAAGAGAAGAAATTCTAAAAATAAATGAATTAATAAAATAGCTATTATTGAAAATGTGAAATACAATGGATAAAGTATTGTACGTTTTTGTTTTAATAAAAAGTAAATTTTTCTAGTCAATTTCATTTATTTAAATTTATTTTTTAAAAAATAAATTTTTACATCATTTTCTTCTTTTTTAAAAGTTTCTTTAAATAAAAAACATAAATGACATCTATTGCAATTATAATTATGAAAAATAATGCTAAATAAATTCTAGGTATAAGAATTAAATATCCTATTAAGGGTACTCTAGCTATTACTCTTCCTATAACATAATTTTCAGGAATAAGCCATGAATCCGGTGAATCAAGAGCATCTCCTTTAGTTCTAAAATAATATTTATCACTCATTACTTCTATTCCTATAACTCTATGAGTATAAACTCCACCTATAGGACTATAAAAAGAAATTATAGTACCATTAGTAATTTCTTTTGGATTAATATTTTCTATTAAGATTAAGTCTCCTATATTTAATGTAGGAGACATACTATTTCCTTCAACTACTTGTATAGGATATGGATTGTGAAGTATTATTTTAGCTATTTCCCAAGTATACAATGGAAAAGTAGCAATTAATAAGAGAATTATTATTTCTATTATTTCATTTTTTCTTTTTTTCATGATTTTTTAATTAAATTTATTCAGAAATAATATTTAAATTTTTCCAATATTTTTAAAAAATTATCCTGGAGAAATGATTAATGAAATATTATCTTGAAAATTCTTATCAACTTCAGGATTTAAACCTATTTCAATTCTAATTTTTAATGAGTTATATTCTTTAAAATTTAAAGTATAATAATCTGAAGGATTTTTAAGATCTATAGAAATAATATTTTTTCCATTTTCCCAAGAATCTCCAGTATAAAAATGAATTAAAAATATTGAAAAATTTTCTGGTTTTTCTAATTTTTTATTAATAAATATTTTTAATTTTTCTCCACCAATTTGTTTATTTAAATGAATCGAATCATCTATAATTATTTTTAATTCTGGAATAGCATTTACTGAAATTATAAAACTATTTCTAAAAGGAGAATAGAAAATATTTTTAATAAGTCCAATTCTTTTAGCTTGTTCTAAATCTCTTCCATCACTATAATTAAAATAAACTATATTCATTAAAAGGAAAATAATTAAAAGAATTATAATGATATTTATAATAATGAGAAATCTTCGAAGTCTCTTTTTACTTTTCTCTTCCTTTTCTTTTGATTTTTCTTTATTTTTTGAAAAAAATTTAAATTTATCGATAGGATTTATTATCATAATCATTCCTATTGTTTTTAATTAAATTATTTTTTATGTTTTTAATGTTACATTATTATATCAGTAAGTCTTATTTGTACAATAGCGTAATCTGTTGTTAATGCAGCTTCAGTTAACTCTATTATAATTTGTACATTTAACTCATTGTCGGGCTTCTTAATTATTAACGCACCAGTCTTAGTGCCAGCGCTCTCAAGAAGATTTAATACTTTACCTGGCTCATCAGCAGTTGGTATAGGATCGCTAGCATTATAAAATCTAAGTTTAAGTGTAGTTATTTTGTTTACTAACGATCCACTTATGAGGGTTGCTATTTCAACTTTAAAGCTTACCACATTTGTTGTATTATATACACTAAATATATCATCTATTATGACTGTTAATCCAGGAGTACCATTAACAATTATATTAAAGTACGTTTCTTTTGTTGAAAGACTCCATCCTTTGGCATATCCAAGAGTCTCAGCTTTAGCATAATCGCTTCCTTGTTTCCATTTTAAAGGATATAGTTCAACAACTCCTACAGTTATTGTTGAAGGGCTATAAATTAAGTTTACTCCGCTATATGTAATTAATGCTATTGAAAGCAATATGGCTATAAGAATTGCTATAAATCTTCTATGTTTTTTATTTTCTTCTTCATCTCCTTTTATTACAATTATTTCATCTTTATTGCTCATAATACTCCTCCTATGCTTTTATTTTTGTTTTTTTTTATTTTTTAGAATATTTAAACTTTTTTATCCTTTATTTAAAAATTTTATTTTTTTATTAAAAATTTTAACAAATACTAAATAAAAATATATGGAAAAGATATAGAAAAAGTAATAAGTTAATAAATTTAAATTATTTTATGCGTTTTAATGATGTTAGCTTTGATAAAAAAGTTTTTTTAGCAATAATTTTATTAAAATTTTTTCCTACAATTGGTAGATATACTTTAAAAGATATTTTAAATTTATCTGAAGGAGTTATACGTAGTTTATTAAAAGACCTTTCTGAAAAAAATTATTTAAAAACTAGTAAAGCAGGAAGTGAATTAACTTCTAAAGGAAAAGAATTTTTCGAAAAAATAATTAAATCTTCTAAAATAATTGATATAAAAGAATTTAAAGAATTAAAGCTTATTTCTAATAAATATTGCTTTGGAATTCATATAGAGCATCCTAAAAAAATTTTCTCAGAATTGGAAATAAGAGATGAAGCTATTAAAAAAGGAGCTAAAGGAGCTATAACAATGATTTTTAAAAATAATAAATTAGAAATTCCAAGTTTATCAAAAAGAATTATTAAAATGTATTCAAAAGAATTAAAAAATATAGAATCTAGTTTTTCCTTAAATGAAGGAGATATTATTATTTTATCTTTTGGAGATGATAAATGGCGTACTTTAGAAGGCGGAATTTCAGCAGCTATTTCATTAATTAATTTAAGTAAATAAATCTATATTAATGAAAAGATTTATATTTAATCCAAATAAGATACAATTAATGGTGATTTTATTGCCTATTAATAGAAAAGCATTAGATTGGATTTCAATGGCTGAAGAAGATCTTGAAGATTCTGAATCAGATTATAAAGAAAAACGTTATGCAAGTTCAGTTTTTCATGCAGAATTATGCGCACAAAAATTATTAAAGGGCGTTATAGTAGCTTTAGGTTTTGAGCCTGGTAAAACTCATAGACCTAGTTTAGTTTTAAAGAACCTTATAATTTCTGGTTTAATTAATTTAAATGAAAATATTATGCAAGATTTGGATAGAATAATATCACTTTCATTAGTTCTAGAAGATCAAGGTGTAACTCCTAGATATGGATGGGAAACTATTAGTAGGATAATAAAACCATCAGAAATTTATGATGAAGAAAAAAATAGATTACTCATAGAAAATGCAAAAGAAATTCTTAAAATAGTTAAGAAAGTAATTAGTGAGTTGGATTGTTAAACTCATTAACAATTAAAGATAAAAGATACTTAAAAGATTTAAAAGAATATTTGGATATAATACTAAAGGATAAAAATGTAATTGCAGTATTACTTTTTGGCTCTCTTTCTAAAAATTTCGCTAAACCTTATCCAGAAAGCGATATTGATTTATTAATTATAGCTAAAAATTTACCTAAAAAATTAATAGAAAGAAAATTTCAAGTTATTAAATTAAAAAAGCATCCAATGGCTGTAGAAGATCTATGGTTAACATTTGAAGAATTAGTTGAAGGAATAGAAGGTGGATGGGGAGTAATTCTTGATGCTTTAAGTGATGGCATACCAATTTATGATCCAGAAAATATTTTAAAAAATGCAAAAGAACTTTTAAATAAAAAATATAAAAGAATTGGGAAAATTTGGGTTTTAAATAATAAACTACTTAAGCATTATTGAAATCTTTGAAAATACTATTAAAAAAATTTCATGTTATTTTATAATGAATATTTTTTATAAAGTTTTTAATAAGTTACTATTGTTTTTATTTCTACATCTATAGAATCTCCAGAATTCGCAGAATTCGAACCATTTATTTCAATTCTAATCCACCATGTTGTTTCAGCAGGAATAGTAATAGATAAACTTTGCTTTGGTAAAGAATCTCCACTTATCCATGCGATACTTAATTTCTTTTCATTATTAGAATCCATTAAAGTTACATTGAAATAAGTTATCTTTGTTATATCGCTTATACTATCAATAGAAAGAGCAATATTAATACCATTACTGGCTGTATTTCTTATTCCATAATTTGTATTAGCTATAACATTTTTTACGGATCTATAGAAAGTTTCACTTTCAGAAAAATAGTTTGCAATAGTAGAATCTGGTTTAACATATACGATATTATTTCTTTCTTTTACTCCAATATTAATTGTTGATTTAGGATATATTAAAGCTAAACTTGCGTATGAAATTACAGAAATAGAAATTAAAATAATAATCGTTATAACAAAAAATACCTTTTTTCTTTTTATAATATTAATTATTGATAAAATTGCTATTGGTAGCGATATTATAATAGCTGCAATATGAACATAAATACTAAAGAAATTATTTGAAGTAGCCCAAGGATTACAAATGATATTTTCTATTTGTCCATCATAAGAAATAAGTTTTCCAACTTCTCCTATTATAGAAGGAGATGGTGCTCCATCATATACTACAATATTTAAAGTATTATTTGGTAAATTCATTAAAATTACTTGACCATTGGAATCTGTTATTCCTGAACTTATTTTATTTTTCTCAATTTTATTAGTAGAATTAAAAATTGTTACATTGGCACCCACAAGATATCCACGATTGTTATTATCTTTAATATTGAAAGTTACATCATAAAGATTGCATTTTACATCTATTGTTTTATCTGAATCAACATTTATTGTAAAAGTTCCATTTACCCAAAAACCATAATATTCTACTTTAACGTTAGTACTTCCAAAACTTGTGAAATTTGCCCATCCATTAATATCGCTAAGCTTTGAGTATGTTCCAGTTGCGTTTGTAATATAAACTCTTGCATTTTGTATATTATCTATTAAATCATAATCTTTAATACGTAAATTTAGTTTATATTGAGGAATAGTATAGTCTACAATTACATACAATTGAGTACATCTAGCTTCCCAATTTTGGCCTTTTGAAGCATCCAGTCTTACTCCTGCTTGCAAATCATTAATTTCATTCCAAGTCCATGGTTGATTTGTGTATGGATTAGTAGTAAGTATTCTTGAATAATTGTTGTATCCTTGTTTTAAGTCATATGGGCCAAATTCATAAGTAGTTTCGTGCGTTCTTATACAAATATAAAGATCCGGACTTCCCTTCTCTTTTCTACAATAAGCATAAATAGTTACTGAATTGATTATTCCTATATTTATTAGCGAATCATTAATAGCATAAAGATCTAAAGCGTTACCCTCAATTATATAAACATAGGTGGAATCTCCATCTGGCATTTTATCATCAACTTTATCCCAATTTTCTCCCTCTGGTGGGTACTGAGATAATTCAGTAGAAGCTCCTGATCCATTTGGACGAAGAATTATAGTAGCTGGACTTGCTGAAACAGATGGAATATAATTATGATGATTTAAATTAATTAGGAAGATATCGCTAAATAAATAAGCTAATATTAAAAGCATTAAAATATTTGCATATTTTTTTCTAAAATTCATTTTTCTCTCTTTCTTTTTTTAATTTAATTTTCTGAAAATAATATTTAAATATTTTCAATGAAGGAAATTCATTAAAAATCTATTTTTTCTAGAACTTTGCCTAAAACTGTTTCTAAACAATTTTAAAAAGAAATATAATATTTAATAATAAGTATTTTTCATTCAATTTTCATATTTGGATATGTCTAAAATGTATGAAAATAACGAGATAATCTATAAGGAAAATCTTGCACCTTATATAAAACTTATGAAAATCTATGCTCCATTAATTGCAAAAAAAGCAAAACCTGGAAATTTTATAATAATTAGAATTCATGAAAATGGTGAACGTTTTCCATTAACAATTGTTGATAATGATAAAAATAATGGAACTATTACGATTATTTTTCAAGAAGTAGGTAAATCAACAAAGCTTTTAGGAAATATGAATATTGGCCAAAAAATTCTCGATATAGTTGGTCCTCTTGGAAATCCTACAAATATTGAAAATTATGGTAATGTATGTTGCATAGGTGGAGGAGTTGGAGTTGCATGTATTTATCCAATTGCTAAAGCTTTAAAAGAAGCTGGAAATAAATTAATAACCATCATTGGTGCAAGGAATAGTAGTTTACTTATATTAGAAGAAGAATTAAAAAATATTTCTGATGAATTTTATGTTTGTACAGATGATGGTTCAAAAGGTTTTCATGGATTTGTAACAGATATGCTTAAAAAATTATTAAATGAAAAGAAAAAAATTGATATTGTTTATGCAGTAGGCCCAGCAATAATGATGAAAGCAGTTTCTGATATAACTAAGCCATATAAAATAAAAACAATTGTTAGTTTAAATTCAATAATGGTTGATGGAACAGGAATGTGCGGAGCATGCAGAATTGAAATTGATGGAGAAACAAAGTTTACATGTGTTCATGGTCCTGAATTTGATGGTCATAAAGTTAATTTTGATTTACTTTTAAGAAGATTAAAAATGTATGAAAAATACGAATTGGAAGCTTTATCTTCTTTAAAATGAAAAATAATTTATTATTTCTTTTTCTTAAAAAAATTTTAAACTAATTAAAAATTAAATTTCTTCATCTTTCATCCTTTCTTTTCTTAATTCTTTGTAAGCATCTTCAAAACCTGAAATAGGTCGACAAGCTTTTTCAAGAAGATCTGGTCTCTTAATCCCTTTAGTAAGTAAATATCTTATAGCCTCATTTAAATCAACTCTTCTTCCTAATTTTAACTGTAACTCTGAAGCTATTTTAAGAAGAGCTTCTTTTACATCTTCAGTAACTGATATCGTGTTCATAATAATTATAGAGATTATAACAAATATAAAAATTTTCTTTTAAGTAATACCCAATAATCTAAATAGCAATTTTTAAATTTTGAAATATTAAAAAATATAAATTTTTCTATTTTTAATATAATTATTAGAAAATTATGACTAGAATTATTAAAGATATAACAATTGAGGGATATAAACTTAGAGCACTTTTTGATACAGGTTCTGCTAGAAATTATGTATTAAAGAAAATAGTTAAGAAAGCTCCACGAATTAAAGTCAAGCCTTATGTAATAAGAATAGGTGGTAAAACTGTAACAGTAAATGAAGAATGTATTGTAAAAGGTGAAATAGATGGTTTAGAATTTACAATGAAAGCTATACCGCTTGATGAAATAGGTACAATAAATGGACAAGAAATTGAAACTATAATAGGGGCTACAGCAATGGAAGAATGGGAGATAAAGATAGATTTAGCTAAAGCAGAATTGGACCTTTCAGGATTAAGAAGAAGAGAATTTATTGATTATTGATAATATTTTCTTTTTAATTAATGTTTAATTAATATAAAGTTATAAAGATAAAATATTAGGAAAATAGGAGGAAAAAATTGCGATTTCATGTTTATGAAGAGATAAAAAACATTGTTGATAAAATAAAAGGAATTAATGGAGTTCTTGCTATAGTACTTTTTGGCAGTTATTCAAGAGGCGATTTCGATGAAGGAAGCGATATTGATCTTTTAGTAGTATTTAGAAATAAAGAAGAACTTAGAGAAGGTACAAAACAAGTATACAACATAAGTGCAAAAAGTGACTATTTCTTCCAAATCGTATGTTTAACATTAGATGAATTAAGGGATTCACCATTATTAAGCTCTATTCTTCGAGAAGGAAAAATATACTATGGAAAAGATGTATTAAGAAACTTATGTACTAATATCTCATAGCACAGCCAAATCTAATTCTTTTCAATAAAAACATTTTTTAATATAATTTTTAAATCTTATAAAGAAGTTTTAAACAATTTAAAAATTAAAATAATGATTAATAAATGAAAAAGGGTATCATATGGAACCATTAATCCATTTTACTATTTTATTTACAGCATTAATTCTTATTAATATTAAATTTAGAAAAGCTTTACTTATTTCTTTATTATCTCTTTTACCAGATTTAGATGCTTTATTCCTTATACATAGATCATTTTCTCATTCTATAATTGTATTATTAATTGTAACAATAATTTTATTATGGATAACTCATAAAAAACAAAAATTTCAAGATTATGTTTTATTAGGATTTATAGGAATATTTTCACATTTAATTTTAGATTTATTTTCTGGATATACTCCAATTTTATGGCCTTTATATAATTATTCATTATGGATTAAAATAGATTTTATAGCTCATATTGATAGCTCATTAAATTTTACTTATAATATGAAAATAGTTAAAAATCCTATCGATTTTCATCCAGTTTCAAGATTAGATGCTCCATTATTTACAAGCGAAGGATTAATTATTTCTATAATATTATTTATAGCAATTTTAATTAAAATGTTCAAAGAGCATCAATAATATTAAATAATATTAAGAATATTAAGTTTTGTTTATGAGTGAGGTTTTACCATTTAGCTTTATTAAGTATCTATAGTAAACCACTTTTCCCTCTATGTTTCCTTATGGATAGTGCCTAAAATAGAGAATGGTAACAATTTCCTTTAAATAATCTTCTATCTTCCTATCTTTGATTAGATTAAAAATTCTGAAAATAACTCAATAATTCTTCCATTGTTTATAAATTGAAATAATGTAAAATAAGTACAACTATAACTGTAATAACTCTTTATTTAGAATCCAACTCAAATCCTACTAATAAGATGCTAAAAAATCAGCTTAAAAACTTCAGAATCTATATCATCAAACAATTGTCTATAGACCGCACGTCTATGTTCTACATGAACTAGGATAACTTTTTTATTTTCTTCATCAATCATGTACAATATTCTATAATCTCCAACTCTCATACTTCTTAGACTCGATAATTGGCCTACTAGTGGTTATTAGCGTATGGACCAGTTTTTAGTTCTAAGATTTTATCTCTTATTCTCTTTATAATTTCTATATCAAGTTTTCTTAATAATCTTTCAAAATGTTTTGTTACTTCAATTTCATATTGCATTTGCTAAAGTTTGCCCTCCTTCTTTAATTCTTGTTCAAATTCATTCCAGCTTCTAACTCTGCCTTTCTTAATATCCATTAACCCTCTACGAATTCTTTTAAGCTCCTTAGGATTACTAAGCACTTCGATTGTTTCAGCAAGAGATTCTATAAGCATCCTAAGATCCTTCACTTCTCTGTATATTGTTTCTAGAGATACTTCATTCATCTAATAACACTAAAATTAAAAGAAGATATGGGAATATAAACTTTTCTTGTACTGAATATTTTAAGGTATTTTTAAAATCAAAATTTTGTATCCCCTCGATATTCTCTATTAAGGGTTTTTGAACCAAGTTGGATTTGTATAGAATACATACTTAGTCCTTGAGTCGCATTGCTTTCATTCCCCTCTGGGTTCATTGAAAGCATTTCATAGAGCCTTAGCTTCTTTCAGATAAATCTTTATCTTACATTTTTAAGAAACTTTTCCATATATATCTTGATGGTTCTTTTATCTATCAATTTTAAATCCACATTTTTTACATACGAGTATTTTTATTCTCTTCAGGTCTCTATTTATATCTAAGTAATTATTCTCTTTTTCAATTATATTAGAATTATAAATTCTAAATATTTATAAAGTATTAGAATTATAAATTCTATATATGAAAGAGGCTCTAGAAATATTAAATCCATGGTGGTTTAAAGAAAGAGATAATGATTTAGAAAAATGGGAAATGCAAAAAATAAAATGGATACCAAAATGGATAAATGATATTTCATTAAAAGCATTTAGTTTAAATTTTATCATTGGCCCTAGACAAGTTGGAAAAACTACAGGGATAAAATTATTAATAAAAAAATTAATAGATAATGGTATTAAAGAAGATAAAATTGTTTATTTAAATACTGAACTTTTTCCAGATATAGAAAAATTTCAAGAAACTCTTATTTCAATTTCAAAAAAAGATTTCAATTTCATATTTATAGATGAAGTAACAAGCTTAGAAAATTGGTGGAAACCTTTAAAAGGTTTAATTGATGCAGGAGTTTTTAAAAATTCTTCTATAATTGTTTCAGGCTCAATGAGTTTAAAATTAAAGAAACAAGCTGAACTTTTTCCTGGAAGAATTGGAAAAGGTAAAATAATAGAAGTTATGCCACTTTCTTTTGATGAATTGATTAATATTTTAAATTTAAAGAAAATTAGTGAAATAAAAGAAGCATTTAAAATTTATAAAAAATATGGAGGCTTTCCTGCTTCTCTAAATTATCGAGAAAATTTTTATAGTGAATGGATAAAAGCATTAGAGAGTGATATATTAAAAATTGGCTTAAGTTTAAAAACTTCTTATCAAATATTTTCAAGTCTTTTAAATAAGCTACCATCTGCACTTTCTTATCAATCCATAGCTAGTGATATTGGAATAAGTTATAAAACGGTAGCTGAATATTTAGAAAATTTTGAAAATTTATTTATTTTAAAATTAGCTTATTGGAAAGAAAATAAAAAAATAAGTTTTAAGAAAGAGAAGAAAATTTTCTTTAGAGATCCTTTTATTTTGCATGCTATTTCTTTTTGGACAAAAGAAAAATTTTTAGATTCAGTAATTTATGAAAATATCATACAAGAACATTTATTTAGAAAATTCAAAGAAATTTATTATTATCGTAATAAATTTGAGATTGATTGTATTGCTGGAGATTTAAAAATTGAAATAAAAGCTGGCAAACCTCATAGAAAATATCCAAAAAATGTTATTATTTTAGATGAAGAAG
>Ga0078972_1012125_pt1 | contig 15000 bp, 11 predicted proteins | sample YelNatPaOPGAMG01_FD_67568 | JGI IMG/M metagenome (GOLD analysis project Ga0078972, IMG submission 67568) | Hot spring thermophilic microbial communities from Obsidian Pool, Yellowstone National Park, USA - OP-RAMG-01 (SPADES assembly) (version 2) | ecosystem: Environmental > Aquatic > Thermal... | reverse complement strand
TGCAGGCAACCCGCCAAATCCCCCCGAATGGCTCCACTCCGGTCGCGTGCGAAGCGCGATGCCCGGATGGGATCCGCGCCCCGATGGGTAAGTACGGCTGTAGTGATAGGCTCAAATCGGCTTTCAGATCATTCGCTAACCTCTTCTGCTACCATGTTGTAACCTTGCCAGGATATACTTTAGTAAAACTGTCGCTATTGCGACATCACAAGCTCTGAACCTGGTGCTGGCGGTAGAAGCCGTTGCCCTTGGGCGGCCAAAGGCGCTGTCCTCTCCATGATGCTTCGATATCCGGCTTCGACAGAGGTGGAAAAGACCCGGAGGCTGGTGTTGTGTATTGTGCGCACAGCGCCAGCCTTGATTTTTCCGATTGAGGCACAACAATCATAGCTTGCGCAACCAGTGGGCGATGCAGGTGTGCCTGCGACCGTTGGCCCTCACAAGCTGAGCGCAATAGCGGTCAGCGTGACTCAATAGCATCATGATAGCCAGGCGCCCGGGGCAAGGCGCAGGAGCGATCTCCCATGCATGTCATGTTCTTAGCGCAATGCTACGCTCCCGAAGACGTGAGTGCAGCGGTGCTGACTACCGAACTGGCGACCGACCTGGTCAAACGAGGGCACCAGGTTACGTTTGTCACAGGCGCCCCCAGTTATCCCTATGGGCGGGTGTTTACCGGGTACCGCAATCGGGTCTATCAGGTGGAGCGACAGGCAGGGGTGCGGGTGATCCGCACCTGGAGCTATATCTCCCCCCACAAGACCTTCTGGCGGCGCATCGCACACTATGGCACCTTTAGCGCGACGGCCCTTTACGGCGGCCTGCTGGCTGGCAAGCCAGAAATCGTGGTGAGCTACTCGCCGCCCCTCCCCCTGGGCCTGACGGCATGGCTGCTGAGTCGTTTGTGGCGGGTACCCTGGGTGCTTCAGTTGGAGGACCTCTACCCAGATGCGGCCGTAGCGGCCGGCGTGCTAACCAATCGGACGGCCATTCGCTTCTTTGCTGCGATGGAGCGTTTCCTCTACCGCCGGGCCACGCACATCTCATTGATCGCGGAAAGCTTCCGCCGGAACCTGCTCAGTAAAGGCGTCCCACCCGGCAGAATGACCCTCATCCCTGTCTGGGCGGACCCCGATACGGTGCGTCCCCTTCCCAAAGAGAACGCTTTCCGTGAGCAGCATGGCCTGGCCGGCAAGTTCGTGGTGCTCTATGCCGGGAATATCGGGCTGACTTCCAGCCTGGAGGAGGTGCTATCCGCAGCCCAATTACTGCGCGAGGAGACGGACATACGTTTTGTCATCGTCGGTGAAGGGGTCAGGAGACCCGCTCTTGAGGACCTGGCTCGCGATAAAGGACTGCAAAACGTCCTGTTCCTCCCGTTCCAGCCGCGCGGGGCCTTTCCTCAGATGTTGGCCGCAGCTGACCTGAGTTTGGTGACCCTCAATGCCCGGTCAGCTCTGACTTCTCTACCCAGCAAGGCATTTAACGTCATGGCGAGTGCGCGCCCGATCCTGGCTGTAGCGCCAACAGACAGCGAAGTCGCCATGTTGGTCCAAAAGGCGCAGTGCGGCATCAATGTGCCTCCGGAGGAGCCGGCGCTATTAGCCCAGGCCATCCTGGAAGCACGGCAGCAGCCTGAACGATTGCTGCAAATGGGGCAGAACGGGCGTGCAGCGTTGGCATCCAACTACTCGCGGGCGCATTGCGTCGCTCTCTACGAGCGCATGTTGCTCAACCTGTTGGAAGCCAAAGGCCATCTCTCGTAACGGCGCTCTGGGAAGCATACCAGGAGGTAACATGAACGCCGATGTAATGGCCGAATGGTTCCGCCGCCGGGGCTGTCGTCTTTTGCGTTCCACCAGCAGCTACTGGTACGAAGCGAGCCCGCGAGTCTATCAGGCTTTTCCGTTTCACTGGCTCATTGAGCCTTCCGAACAGGAGTTGAGGAGCCTGCTCGTGGCGAACCGGGCCATCGCCCTGCGCTATTCCACCCCGCTCACGGCGCCTGTGGGCAAAGTGAGCTATCACATGGTCTGCGATGAGCCTGCTTACTGCCTCAAGAACTTGCCCCGTCAGGTGCGACAGAATGTGCGCCACGGGCTCGATTACGCCCGCATCGAGCCTATTACGCTTTCCAGGCTGGCCGAGGAAGGCTGGCGCCTGCGCCAGGAAACCCTGGCGCGGCAGGGCAGGGCCAGTGCAGAGGATGAGGTCTGGTGGCGCCGGCTCTGTCTGAGCGCTGAGGGCCTGCCTGGCTTTGAAGCGTGGGGGGCCCTCCACGAGGGACAGCTGGCTGCATCGTTCCTGGCCTTTCACGGCGAAGGCTGCTTCACCTTGCTCTATGAGCAGAGCACCTCCGAGAGTCTGGGGTTCCGCGTTAACAATGCCATCTACTTTGCCGTCACCCAGGCGGCATTCCAGCACCCTGATGTCTCATTTGTGTTCTCTGGGCTCCACTCGCTGGATGCTGACGCAGGCATAGATCAGTTCAAGCTGCGCATGGGGTTCACTGCCAGGCCAGTGCGCCAGAGAGTGGTTTTCCATCCTCTGTTGGCCCCCCTCTGTCGGCCAGGCCACAGAGTGATCAGGAGCATGCTCAACAGTGGCGCCCATAGCCCAATGTTGACCAAAACAGAGGGCATGATGCGTTTTTACCTGGAAGGGAGGCGCAATCTGGATCAGCAAGACTGGCCCGAATGCTTAGCAGCTTGCAGAGACGAGTTGCTCAAGGTCCTGGAAGCCGCCCCTCCAGCGGGAAAGCCTGCATTGGATCGGGGGGTGGCAGCGTCTTTGCGTTAGGCGGAACCTTGTGCCCGCCTCGCCACGCCAAGGCGGGCGTTTCGCCGCTCACGGCGCCCACACGGGCTATGCTACGGGTTTGCAAACACGACCTGGCGGCGCTTTCGTGAGAGTCTTCGGACGATGGCTGCCTGCAGGCCGGCAGGGAGACAAAAGGTATGAATGGCCAAGGGGTGCGAGTGGATTGCCAGATAACCTGTCTGCAGCCCATTGCCGTGGGCATCGCAGAGGCGCCGCGCGCTTCATTCGCCAGACGCCTGAAATTGCTGATACGCAGACACCTGAGCCCGCGCAGGGAGCGGGCGTTCAAGTCGGCAACGAATAACTTGATGAACTGGGCAGCCAGGCTTCGGGGCCGAGACGTCAAACCGTTGGCTGCGCCCCCGGTGGCTGGCGGCCCTTCATTGAAGGCCGGCGATCTGGTGCGGGTGCGATCCAGGGAGCAGATCGAAGCGACGCTCAATCATTGGCGGCAGCTCAAAGGCTGCACCTTCATGCCCGAGATGGCCCAGTATTGCGGCACCACCCAACGGGTTTTGAGGGCCATGGAGAGATTTGTCGATGAGCGCGATCTCCAGGTCAAGCGATGCAGGGGCATTGTGCTGCTGGAAGGGGTGATCTGCCAGGGAACGGCGGATTTCGGGCGATGCGATCGCTCATGCCATCTCTTCTGGCGTGAGGAATGGCTGGAGAGGCTCAGCGCCGATAGATAGGAGGACCCGGCCCCTTCATGGGGCGCCATGATGGCGCCGGATAGCCTGGCGCGCCCGGAGACGCCTAAGCCGGAGGGCATATATGATTGCAGATGCTCACGTGGCATTTCTACAGCAAGCGCATCGCAACAACTGGGAGCAGTATCTGGCATCATTGCAGCCTGCCAGCAGTGTGGGATGGGACCTCTGCATTCTGACCGCAAACAACGAACGCCAGGCCGACATGTATCGCCGGCAGTTGGACTGGCGAGCCAGTGCCGGGCTCATGCCTGCCCGGACACGTTTCATGGTCATGGCCGACCCGCCAGGCCGACGCATCGGCTCGGGCGGCGCCACGATACGAGCACTGAGGGCATTGACCGAGGCTGATGCGCATGCCCTGGCCGAGAAGCGGGTGTTGCTCATCCATTCTGGGGGTGAATCCAAACGTCTGCCGCACTGCTCGATCGTGGGCAAACTCTTCGCCCGCGTGCCCCGGACCTTGCCTTCTGAGCGCGCTTCCACGGTTTTCGACGAATTCCTCGTTTCCTTGAGTGGCCTGACGAGGGAATTGCCCGCCGGCGTTCTTGTGGTTTCGGGCGATGTGCTGCTGGTCTTTGATCACCTCCAACTCGCCTTTGCGCGGGGTGGTGTGATCGGGGTGGCAGCGGCTGCACCAGCAGAGATGGCCTCGCAGCATGGCGTCTATGCTATCGACGGGCATGGCCATCAGGTGCGAGCCTATCTGCACAAACCTCAGCCCGAGGAACTCGCCCGGTGGCAGGCGCTCCGCGCTGACGGGACGGTGCTGGTCGACACAGGGCTCGTATGGCTGGATGCGCCCACCGCTTGCCGGCTCGCTGCTCTGGGGCAAGAGGAGCCGGTAGCTGCGCTCTGTGCATTGTCACCGCTGGCAGGGCACGATTCCCTGGGCGGCCTCAACCTCTATGGCGATATCCTGTTGCCCCTGGCCGGGTCGACGCGCCTCGAGACCTACCTGCAGGATCATAGTGATGGCCCGGCAACGCCGCAGGTCAGAGCAGCGAGGGAGGTGCTTTGGGGCCAGCTCAGAGGGACCCAGTTTACCGTAGACCTGCTGCAGCCGGCCGTCTTTGCCCATGTTGGGACCACCCACGAGTACTGGCAACTGATGGCTTTCGATGCCAATCTGGCCAGGACCTGCGGCTGGGCGCGGCATGTCGCTTCATCCTGGCGCCCTCCGGCAGCGGCGGCCGATCAACTGGTGGCCATCAATTCGCTCATCCAGACAAGCCAGCGGCCAGATGCAACGCGGCCTGCCCTTGTCATTGATAGCTGCCTGAATGGTCCGCTCTCCTGGAATGGGGCAGCGCTCATTCATGGGGTTGAAGCGGAGGGGCCATTATCCCTCGGCACGGATGTGGTTGTCGATCAGGTCCCCGTACAGGATGGCTTTGTGAGCCGCGTTTTCGGCCTCGACGATGACCCCAAGCTGCCCTGGACTGACTCCCGTGCCCGGTTCATGGGCAAACCCTGGACAGAATGGCTGGCTGCAGCACAAATGCTGCCCAGGGCATTGTGGCCGGGCCTGCCCGAAGAGGAGTGTACGCTCTGGAACGCCAGGCTCTACCCCCTGGCGGAAACGCGTGCTGAGAGCCTTGAGCTCTCTTTGCCCCTCCAGGACCCACAGAGCGCTGGCGCTGGCTGGCGCGCTCGCTGGGAGAGCCGCCGCCGCCTCTCACTGGCGGAGAGCTTTGCTGAGGCCAACATTGACCGGCTCCTTCTGGCGATGGCCGCTTTGGAGGATCGCATCGCCGCGCAGCGCTTTCTTGTTGCCATCGAAGCGGAAAAACCGGCGGCCGAAGCCAGCGCCCTGTTGGGCGAGGAAACAGAGGGGAGGGGCCGCCGCTGCCGTCTCGTCGCCGAGCGGCTGGAGCAGGGTGGACCCCTGCTGCAGATCCGCGGATACCAGGCGTTGGCAGTGGCGTTGGCCGACAGCGCATGGGAGAGCCGGGCATTCAGTGTTCTATCGCGGCTGATTGCCACCGAGGGCCAGGTCCATAACCCCGCACAAGCGCCTGGCCTCATATTGCACAGCAAACGGGAGCTGCTGCCTGTGATCCCTGGCCAAAGAGCACGGGTCCGGGCGGCGGCGCGAATCGATCTCGGCGGCGGGTGGACGGATACCCCTCCCTACAGCATCGAGCGTGGGGGGGCTGTGCTGAACGCAGCCATTGAGCTGGGGGGGGCTCTGCCCATCACTGTTGAGGCGCGCTGGCTGAATGAGCCGAGGCTCATTCTCGAGAGCGACGATATCAGCGCCACCGTGGAACCCTCGCGCCTGGGCGAGGTGCTGGACTACAGCAATCCCAGCGACCCGTTCGCCCTGCACAAGGCGGCGCTGGTGATGAAGGCCATCTTGCCCGGCGAAGGCGACCCCACAACGCCGATAGCAGACATCCTGCGGCGGGTGGGCTATGGCCTGCGGCTCCGCACCGATACCACCATACCCCGGGGCTCGGGGCTGGGCACCAGCTCCATCATGGCCGGGGCCGCGCTGGCCTGTCTGGACCAATTGCTTGGCCGGGGCCCTGCGCCTGAAGCTCAGTGGTTCGGAGACATACTCTGCCTGGAGCAAATGATGACTACAGGCGGCGGCTGGCAGGACCAGGTCGGAGGGCTGGTGGGAGGGCTCAAATTCACCACCTCTGAGCCCGGGTTGCCGCAGCGCCTGCATATCGATGCTATCAGGCTGCCTGCTGAAACCTGGGCGGCCCTGCAGCGCCGCCTGCTGCTCGTATACACCGGGCAGCAGAGGATGGCGAAAAACCTGCTGCGCCTCGTGATGGGGCGCTGGATGGCCCGTGAGCCGGAGATGATACGCGCCCTGGAAGGGATTGGGCAGCTGGCCTCGACCATGCGGCAGGCGCTGGAGCGAGGCGACATGGAGCGCTTTGGGGGCCTTCTGGCTGAACACTGGGAGCTCAATAAGCGCATGGACCCCCGCTGCACCAATCCCTTTATCGATCGCCTGATCGCCTTCATGCAGCCTTACAGCCTGGGCTGCAAACTGGCGGGGGCCGGCGGCGGAGGATTCGCCATCGTAGTCACCCGGACCCCGGATGACGCAGAACGCTTGGCCGCCGCTATCGCGCTGGAATACCGTGGTACCCCGGTTCGCGTCTGGCCCTTTGCTATCGCCGCCCATGCCGTTGCCCGTGAGATCATCCCTCTGGCAGGCTGAGCGGGTGGCCCGGTTCGCCGGCCATCAGCGCCGGATTCTCCTGTCGGCGCTCAAATCATTCGCTTACCTTAGGGCTACGATATCGTAACCCCCTTAAGATATACTGAAACCTACGATGGGTGGAGTGTGCAGATTGCTGTTATGAAATATGCCATTGGTCTTGCAGGTATACTACTCCTTTGTGTGGGCCTGTACCTGGCTCGCGAATCGGTTCTGCAGGCGACGGGCGACTTTTTGGTGCTGCAAGATAACCTCAAGCCAGCGGACGTCATTCATGTTATCAGCGGGCCTGATGACCGCACCGATTACGGCATCTGGCTGTACAAGCAGGGCTTGGGCAGGCAGCTTTTCTTTACCGGCGGCTGGTGCCCCACTATTCAGGGAGTGCATGCGGAGCGAGGAAAGGCGCGAGCGATTGCGCAGGGCGTACCGCCGCAAGCGATCGCCATGGATGGCTTCCAGGTAACCAGCACCTATTCAGAAGCGGTCAGGCTGAAGGAATGGCTTGCCCAGCGCCCCGAGCCAGTCCACTCGGTGATTCTGGTGAGCGACCCCTATCACATGCGCCGGGCAAAGCTCGCCTTCAGTTGGGTCCTGGGCCCAACGATCAAACTGCAGATGGCCCCTGTGCCTTTTGCCTTGTCCCCATATCAGCGTCGCTGGTGGACCGATGCAGAGTCGCGGCGCTTTGTCCAGGATGAGTACACCAAGATCGTGTACTACTATGCCCGGTATCGCCTCAGCTGGGGGCCGCTCAAAGCCTGGCTGGCTTCCCTGGATCGGGAATAACCCGCACTGGGGGCCTGAGCGCCTGCCATGCAGGTAACGTTGCCCGGCGCCTAAGCCAGAAGGTAGCCGGGCGGCCCCTTACAGACATGGCTGGGCCAGCCAGCTCATCAGTGATGCGCCTCCCGGTTAGAGAGCTTGAGCCCCTCTTGTATGGAGGTAGCCGAGATGCCATTCGGAGTTGCCGGGCGGCCGGCCGGGCCCTCCGGCGGCCGCAGGGCCAGCGAGAACAAGCCCAGGATCATTGAGGTGGCGGGGCCAGCCGGTTCCGGCAAGAGCACGCTCGCCCGGGCGCTGGCGGAACACGGCGGGATCACATTGGTTGATCGCGTACCTACCTATCGCCGCATCCGGGAACTGCCGTTCTACATCATAAACATTCTGCTTCTGACGCCCCTCCTCTTCCGCCTCTACCGCAGCAAGCAGGGGGGATGGTTCACGCGCGAGCAAGTGGCAGAATTGGCGGTCGCGAGGGGATGGCATCGTATCTTGCTGCAGCAGGCTGCTGCCAGCCAGGCTGACGTGGTCGTTGATGAGGGGCCGCTGTATTGCATGGCCTATCTGCACGTCTATGGCCCGGAGGTGCTGAGGAGCCAGGCCGCTCAGCCATGGTGGGAGAGCATCTACACGAAATGGGCCCATACGCTTGACATGGTGATCTGGCTGGATACGTGCAATATGGCCCTGGTGGACCGTATACGCACCCGGCCCAAATGGCATGGGGTCAAACTGAAATCGGACCCGGAGGCGCATCGGTACCTGGACAGCCTGCGGGGAGCCTACGAGCAACTGCTGCCCGCCTTGCAATCCAGGTCGGGGGACCTCCGAGTGCTCCGTTTTGACACGGGAAAGGAACCTGTGAGCCAGATCTGTGAGCGGGTGATCGCTGCCCTGGATGACAAGGATGGCGGCAACTGATGGCGATGCAACTGCTCTGTGTCGGCGATATCGCCCTGATGGATCCGCAGTCGGCAGGCTGGGCATGGGAGCCCCCAGGAGGGCTGCATCCGGGCGATGATGCCAGAATCCTATTCAACTGGGAGTTGCCCTCAGGCAAAACGGTCAACTCTGTGCCACGATCCAGCGGCCCACGGCTCGTGGCCCATGTGGACTCGATACGCGCCATATACAAGTGGGCGCCGGGTTTTGCTACCCTGGCCACCAATCACATGCTGGATGCTGGAGAGGAAGGTCTGACCTATACGCTGGAATCGCTGGCACGAGCGGGATTCTACACCGTAGGTGCAGGGCGGACGCGGGAAGAGATCGCCAGGCCCCTCTTCTGGGAGACGCCGGAGGGCAAGCTCGCCGTGATCAACTGGGTTTTCCCAGAAACGCACCCGGAATGGCAGGCTGTGCCGGGGCCGAACTGCTGGCCTGGATCGGAAAGGGCTGCCCAGACCATCGCTGAGCTGAAAACCCTGGCGGACTGGGTGCTCGTGGTGGTGCACTGGAGCGACGAACTTTTTTGCTATCCGCGCCCTGAGGATCGGGATATCGCAGGTGACCTGGCGAGGATGGGCGCGGACCTGATCATTGGCCATCACCCCCACGTGGTGCGGGGCATGGAAGTGATCGGCTCATGCCCGGTCTTTTACAGCCTGGGCAATTTCTACTTCTCGGAACTGCAGGAGGTTTCAGGCCGCTGGATTGTAAAAGAAGCGCCCAGAAACCGTGAGGCCCTGGCCGTCGAGATCCGGTTTCGCCGGGGGCAGGCGCCCTCTTATCAGGCGCTTTCCTTCTGGCGGACGAAGGATCAGGCCGTGCCCGACCCGCTGCACCGGGCGACCAGGAGGATGAGAGCAACCAGCCGCCCGCTGCAAAGATGGCGGGGGCCCGGCTACGCAGCGTGGTATGCTGCCCAGCGCGCCCGGTTTGACCGCTGGGGCTGCCTGTTGCAATTCGGGCTCTGCAAGCTGGACCGGCGCAACGTGATGCGCATTCTTTCGCGGTCGCTACACTCAAGGCATAGAGGTGCCTCATGCTGAAGACTATCAAGAATATGCCGGTGGTCAAGAAACTGAGAAAGACCCGAGCATACAGCCGTTTGAGGCAGCACTTCCCGATGGCCGAGCTGCAGCCTATAGACGATCGTGGCTGGATGGCCGACGCTGAGGCCGTGACGATCGATTGGCCGGCGCAGGTGAGCAAGCCAAGGGTTGGGGTGGTGCGCGATTTTGATCCATACCCGAGGTGGACCAAGTACTGCCGGTTTCTGGACAGGAACGGTTTCCCCTACGATATCTACGACGTCCATGCCCAATCCTGGCTGGAGAATGCGCGGCAGTTTGATGTCATCGTCGGCATGCCTTCCTGTGAGCCCTACCATCTGGAGGAATTGCGCGAAAAGTACTTTTTCATGGAAACATTCCTGGGCAAGATGTGCTACCCAAGCTTGAGCCACACCATGCTGTACGAAAACAAGAGGCTCGAAGCCTACATCGCGCAGCTGTCTGGCATTCCGTTCGCGCCGACCCGTGTGTCGCACGACCGGGAGGACGCCCTCCGCCTGATCAAGCATCTCACCTACCCGGTTGTGTCCAAAATCGTCCCGGGCTCCGGCTCCTACGGGGTGGAACTGGTGCCCAATCTACAGGGCAGCCAGAAGATCGTGACCGAGGCCTTTTCCAGACAGGGCCGGAAAACCTGTAAATGCTACCTGCGCCAGAAGAACTATGTCTACTTTCAGGATTATATTCCCAATGATGGATACGATATCCGCGTGATTGTGATCGGGAGGAGGGTATTCGGTTACTATCGCAAGGTACTGCAAGGCGATTTCCGGGCTTCCGGGATGGGCCTCGAAGAAAAGAGGGCGCTGCCCGAGGAAGCGATGCGTATTGCCCTGCAGGCGAACAAGCTCATCAAGAGCCCGATACTGGTTGCCGATATGCTCCATGGCCTGGACGGGAAATACTATGTCATTGAGCTCTCCCCGCTCTCCCAGGTGGATTCGCCGGAGGAGCTGCACGTGAATGGCATTCCCGGCAACTATGTCTTTCATGATGACGGTTCGTTCAGCTTTGAGGAAGGCAAGTACTGGATACAAGAGCTGGCTCTCAGACAATTCTTTCTGGACGATTACCTTCCCCGGAGAGGCCAATGGGCGAGCGCAGATTGAGACTTGGGATCCTGCTTGACTCGTATGACGTTCCCGCGTGGGTTTACCATGCGTTGATGCGGCTGGCCGGTTCCGGCTGCGCCGAGTTCTCGCTGGTCATTCTCAACGCTGCCCAAGCCCCGCAACGGTCGAGGCTGGCCAAGCTCTGGGCAGGCAGGCACGAGCTCGCCTACAACGTGTTCGACCGGATCGACAGAAGGCTATTCGTAAAAACGCCAGACGCCCTGGCGCCAAAGAGCCTCAGGGCACTGCTGGTAGGTGTGCCTGCCATCCAGGTCAAGACGACCAGGGAGGGAGGCTCGCATTACTTTGCCCCAACAGACGCGCAAAGAGTCAAAGAATACGGTCTGGATGTGCTCATCCAAATGGGGTTCGGGCCTCTGCAGGGCGCCATCCTGGCAGCTGCCCGGTATGGCGTCTGGTCATATCGCCATGGTGATGGCAAACGATATCGGGGAAGCCCGCCGGGTTACTGGGAGGTTGTTGAGGAATGCCCCGAGACCGGTTCCACACTGTGCATACAAGGCCACGGCCTGGAAAAGGTGGCTTACAGGTCGTGGACCCCAACTTTTCGTTTCTCACCCGCCTGCAACAGGAACGGCAACCTCTGGGTGGCCTCGGAGTTTCTGCCGAGGCAGGTTGAGCGCCTCTATCAGCTGGGGGCGGAGCGATTCTTTGCCGAGATCGAGGCCCTGAACCATGAGTTCGACTATTTTTGCTATAGAGACCGCCACATTCCGACCAACGGCCCGGCGCTAAGGCTCGCTGCCAGGATTTGGGCCAGGGTGATGGGGGAGGTGTGGGACAGGGCATGCCATCGGGACCAGTGGTACCTGGCATTCGACTTGAGCGGCTCAAGATCACTGGCACAGTTCCAGGAGATTGTGCCGCCAAAGGACCGGGCCTGGGCAGATCCGCATATCGTTCAGGCCGACGGCAAGTACTATGTCTTCATTGAGGAGTATCTATTTCATACAGGAAGGGGCCGCCTCGCGGTCTTGGAGATCGATTCGGAAGGCAGGCGCACAGATCCGGTTCCTATCCTGGAGAAAGATTATCACCTCTCCTACCCCTTTGTTTTCAACTGGGAGGGCAGGTACTACATGGTGCCCGAATCCGCAGAGAACCGGACGATCGATCTCTACGAATGCACCCGGTTTCCTGACCAGTGGGTGCTCAAGATGACCCTGATGGAGAATATCCTGGCGGTGGATGCAACATTGCTCCGCTATCGGGGCAAATGGTGGCTGTTTGCAGCCACGGCCCAGAACAACGGCGCGTTCCCTCCTGTGGAGCTATCGCTTTTCCATGCGGATGAACTATGCACGAAGGACTGGGCGCCGCATCCGCTCAACCCGGTTATCTCGGATGCCAAGAGCGCCAGGCCGGCGGGCAGGATCATCGCCCGTAATGGCAAACTGTTCAGGCCTTCACAGGATTGCTCGCGGACCTGGGGTTATGGTTTCAACATCAACGAAATTCTGGCGCTCTCCGAAACAGAGTATGCCGAGAGGAGGGTGGCTCACGTGCAGCCACATTGGAGCAGGCGCCTGCAGGCTACGCATACTTTTGCCCAAGAAGGACAATTGACGATGATCGATATTTGCAGGCGCAGGCCCAGGTAGTCCTCACTATCAAGCAGAGGTAGGGATGAACACCCAAGCGAAACGGCTGGCAATCTGCGTGCCAGATATGGGCGCAGGGGGAGCCGAAAGATCCATGCTCAAGCTTGCCGGCGAGTTGGCCGCTCGTGGTTACCCGGTGGACCTGGTGTTGGCTCGAGCAGAAGGACCCCACATGGCGGAAATCCCGCCGGCGGTTCGACTGGTGGATCTCAAGGCTCGCCGTGTACTGCTCAGTTTGCCGGGGCTGATCCGCTACCTGCGCCATGAGCGGCCTGCCGCGCTGCTCTCCGTTCTACACGCCAATCTCGTGGCGTTGTGGGCCCGGCGCCTGGCCGGTGTGCCGACGCGCGTGATCGTGAGCGAGCGCAACACGCTCTCAAGCGAAGCCCAACACTATGCGGACCTGCGCATGCGGCTGATGCCGCAGCTCATAAGGCTTTTCTACCGCTGGGCAGACGGCATCGTCGCTGTCTCAAACGGGGTAGCCGATGATCTGGCGCATACCGCAGGGATAGCGCGCGAGCGCATCACCGTCATATACAACCCAATTGTGACGCCCTCTCTGATCGCTCAGGCCAAAGCGCCGGTTGATCATCCCTGGTTTCAGCAGGGCGAGGCGCCGGTGATTCTGGGCGCCGGTCGCCTGTGCAACCAAAAAGACTTTCCGACGCTGATACGGGCCTTTGCCCGGGTGCGCAAGAGCCATCTGGCCCGACTCGTGATCCTGGGGGAGGGTGAGGAGCGGCCCGCCCTTGAGGCGCTGATCAGGCAACTGGGCCTGGAGTCGTCTGTGGACTTGCCCGGCTTTGTTGCCAACCCCTTGCCCTACATGGCCCACGCTGCAGTCTTTGTGCTCTCTTCGCGTTGGGAAGGCCTCCCCGGGGCGCTCATCGAAGCTCTGTACTGTGGGGCGCCGCTGGTGTCGACGGATTGCCCAAGTGGTCCAAGGGAGATTCTGGCTGATGGGGCCTATGGCCAGTTGGTGCCCGTAGGGGATGCAGACGCCCTGGCGCAGGCTATTGAGCGCGCGCTCGACGGCAAGGCGCCCAAGCCTTCTGCGGAGAGCTGGCGCCCCTACGCTTCGGAGACAGTGGCAACGCAATATCTGGATCTGCTCCTTGGCACTCCGGCACATGCCGGCTGATATTTCTCATCACGACCGGCCCTCAATGATTGTGGAGGCCAGCGATGGGCATGCGAGTCCTCATGATCGGGCCTGGCTTTGCGGTAACCGGGGGCATCTCAGCCCTGAACCAGACGGTGGTTCCGGTCTTGGGGCAGCGAGTCGATCTTTTATACCTGCCGACCGTGCAGCAGCGGCCTCTGAGTGAATCCGGCAAGGTCTCGCTGCGTAACCTGGGGCTGATCGTCTCTCAGTACCTTCGTTTCCTGGCGGCGCTGTGGCAGTTCCGTCCACACATCATCCATATCCACACCTCCTGGGGTATCGCCTGGCTCAAAGATACCTTCTTCATCCTGGTCGGCAAGACCCTTCGCCGGCGGGTAGTCCTGCATATGCATGGCGGCATCTTTGCGCAGGCCCATAGCTCAAGTCGGCGCTGGATGCAGAGCTACACCCGTTTGATGATCGGCCTGGTTGACGCCGTCATCGAGATATCGGCGGCGCGCGCTGCGCAGTTGGCGCAGATTGCCGCACCCAGGCGCCTTGTCGTTCTCAGGAACTGCATCGATACCCGCGCCCTTACCATGGGCCCAAAGGATCACTCTCAGAGTGCAAGCCGGGCGCTGTTCCTGGGCGTCGTGGGCAGAAACAAGGGCGCATTCGACCTGCTCCAGGCCATGGCCGCTCTGAAAGAAAAAGGCTGCCCCCTCCAATTGTGGCTTGCGGGGGATGAGGAGGCGCCGGGCGACCTGGCGAAAGCACGCGCCCTCGCCCGGGAGCTCGATGTGGCGGATAGATGCCGGTTCGTCGGCCTTGTGCGTGGAGCAGGGAAAACGCGCTTGCTCAGGGAAGCCGATATGTTGGTGCTTCCCTCCTACTATGAGGGGCTGCCCATGGCCATTCTGGAAGCGATGGCAGCCGGGTTGCCCATCGTTGCCACGCACGTCGGCGGCGTTCCCGAGGTTGTACAAGATGGCTACAATGGGTTTCTCGTGGCGCCTGGGGATATCGAGGCGCTTGCGGCCAGGCTGGCTATTCTGGCCACCGATCCCGACCTGCGAGCGGCGATGGGGGAACGGAGCCGCGAGTCCGCCGAAAGGGAGTTGGATGTCCGGCAGTATGCGGATAGGCTGGTCGCTCTCTACGAATCGGTCGAAATGCGCACCAAGGCAGGCTCTTGCACTGGCTGAGGCAATGGGTTTCACTGCGGAGGACGCCGAAAAGGCCAAGTCCGCCGGGCCCTGTCAGCGCTCAGAAACCTGGCTTCTGCGGTGGAGCGCCGCCTGCCAGGCGGCGAGCCGGCGCGCCCCGCCGGCGCTCCTTCTGAGTGGCCAGGTTTCTGAGCAGTACGCCAGGAGCGAAAGCCCCTGTGGGTCCCAGTGACGTTGGCGTGCGCCAGGCCAGTCTGTGCGGTCATGCCGAGCGGTTCTGCGAGCGCTGCCAAAACACTCACCTGGCACAGCGAAGAGCCTGCCCTGAGCCGGGCGACGGGATCCCAGCCGCCGCCTTGGCCAATGTCATGAGCAGCCCTCATTTGAAAATAGCGCCAGGGCCCTTCCGGGCAACTGCCGGCTGACCCGCTGCGCTCAAGCCCGGCGGGTCTGGGCGCCGCCACAGGCGGCGCCCAGACC
>Ga0078972_1012124_pt1 | contig 15002 bp, 21 predicted proteins | sample YelNatPaOPGAMG01_FD_67568 | JGI IMG/M metagenome (GOLD analysis project Ga0078972, IMG submission 67568) | Hot spring thermophilic microbial communities from Obsidian Pool, Yellowstone National Park, USA - OP-RAMG-01 (SPADES assembly) (version 2) | ecosystem: Environmental > Aquatic > Thermal... | reverse complement strand
AATCGACTTTGACCAAATGCAGGCTGCTGCAGCCCACTCTGATCAAGATTGCAGCCGAGTGTGACAGGGCAAGCCGTTAAATATCAACGGCTATCGCTGAAGCCGACTTAGAAAAATGACAACACAGGGCATTTTCCTTGCAAAACACCTATGCGGAAGTCATCATATTTGCAATATGTTTTGCAACACCAGGGAGGCACGCGCATGAGGTTGGGGTATGCCAGGGTCTCGACCGGGGATCAAAGCCTCGACGGCCAGTGCCAGCGCCTCTCGGCGGCCGGATGTGAAAAGCTGTTCGAGGAGAAAATCTCCGGCGCCACGCGCAACCGCCCCAAGCTCGAGAAGCTGATCGAGCACCTGCGCGAGGATGACATCCTGGTGGTGACACGCCTCGACCGCCTGGCCCGCTCGACCTCCGACCTCTTGCGGATAGCTGAACGTCTCACCGAAAAAGGCGCCGGTTTACAGTCGCTTGATGAGCCTTGGGCCGATACGACAAGCCCTTCAGGCCGGATGGTCATGACGGTCTTCGCGGGCATCGCCGAGTTCGAGCGCACCCTCATTATCAGCCGGACGAACGACGGCAGGATAGCCGCCAAGGCGCGCGGCGTCGCCTTCGGCCGGCCGAAGAAAATGCGCCCGGACCAGCAGCAAGTGGCCAGGGAACTCGTCCGCGACGGGAAGTCGATCAGTGCCGTTGCCAGGACCTTCGACGTTCACCCGGCGACGATTTACCGCGTCATCGAGCCGTAGGTCGCCTTATGCCGGTTTTCTGTTCCACTCAGCCGCACAGGCCATAGGCGCATCTCTGCTAATTTCCCAGATAAATCAATGGTCGGCGAGAAGGTTTAAGAGGGAGCAAAATCTCCTGGTCGCCCTCCACCTGCCCTTTTTGGAGCAGCAAGGTCGTTTGGAGGTCAACATGCCTCTCGGAGCTTCGAAGGAAGCTAATACGTATTTGGCTATCAACGTATAAACGTATTAACGTGCATAAGGTTCAATCGGCGGCAATCCATGCTGCGCCAGCACGGCCGAGAGCCCGGCTTCGGCCATAGCTTGAATTGTCGTTCCTTCAGCGTCTGCAAGCTGGCGAAGGCGCTGCCAGTCTGACCGGCGCACCTTCACCGTGAGGGCAACGATTTCCCCTCCTCCTCGTTTCCGCCTCGGAGCCGGGGGGTCAATGGCAAGGTGTAACGCTTCATCTGCTGCACTGCTTGACTGTTCCGCCACCTTCGGTCGGGTGAAGGCTGCAAGCCCTGTTTTCTTCGCCATGGATGGCCCCTGATATTACGTTTATACGTATATAGCTATTAGCGTTTTAACGTATCTCTAATCCATCCCCAAAGGGCACGGATTTCCTCGGCTGCCTTGCCATCGCTCTCGAACTCGGTCACGGCACTGCCGGTTGTCACGGCACGGGCGAAAGCGCGCCGGTCTGTAATTTCTCCTGGGACAATCGTTAAGCCGTAAGGCTCTAGCGCTGCACGTGTTTCTCCAATTTCGGGGGCGCGAAATGGACAGGCAGACAGCACAAACGCGCCCTGCACCTTTGTCGCTCTCACGATTTCGACCGCAGCCGGAACTGCCGCGAGGTCAAATGCAGATGGGCGCACCGGAATCAGGACCAACTTGGCTCGCTTCGCGATTTGACTGGCGGCCGGGGCAGCATGGGGCGGAGCATCTATCACGGTAAGGGTCATGCCCTCTTCCTTCGCAGCGCTAAGCGCCACGTCCAACTCCCCAGCCTGCGCAGTCGCCACGAGCGGCGTGCGCGCCTTGCGCGTAATCGCCCAAGCCGTCGCGCTCTCCTGCGGGTCGGCGTCGATGATGCAAACCCGCTCGCCGCTCGCTTCGGCTGCTACGGCGGTATGAACCGAAAGCGTTGTTTTCCCGCTCCCGCCCTTTTGGCTTAAAAACGCAATGACGTTCATGCGTTGATCCGTTTGTACGTTAATACGTATTAAAGTATATAGCTAAAGACGTTTAGCATCTTTAAGCTACTACGGCCATTCCTCGTCCGGCCAGTTCTGCGACGTGTGGATAACGCGAACGATAACTACGCTTTCCCGGCCGGCGATCGGCCGCAACTCATAAGCAATAATGTAGGGCAAGCGGGCGAGAGATTTTTCGTAGGTGCCTGTTACCCGCCCGGGCCTTCCAATTGCCATGTCTCCGAGGGCTTTACCTGTGTCCCTGATTCGGTCGGCAACCCGCCTCGCGGCGGCTGGATTGTCCTTTGCGATATGTGCGGCCTGCTCCTTGATATCGTCCAGCGCTTCGCGGGACCAAAAAACTGGCCGTCTCACGTTTTATCTGTGCGCTGTGCTTCAGCCGTGTCGATTGCGGCATAGATTTCGGCCATAGCCTTGCCATGGGGCACGACGCGCCCGGCCGCTACATCAGCCATGCCGCGCTTGATACCCTCGATGATTTCAAGCTCGCGCTCGACATAGGCGGCCACCGCTTCGCTGGCGAGAAAAGATTTGCTGCGCTGCGTGTCGGTTGCAATCCGGTCCAGTTTTTCTTTTACATCGGGCCGAACCCGAATCGTTATGGTTGTGCTGGCGGCCATAGAACATGCTCCGTGTCGGATGTGCACATCTTAGCACAACAAGAAACTCTCGACCATCGTTTATCTATACGTAAAAACGCTAATAAGCTAATACGTATATACGCAAAAATCAGCCGCGTCTCTCGCTTCCCTTTAGAATCAATCGGTTTTTTCCGGAGAAACGACGCCTCAGAAGGAAAATTTCTTCACGGTCGTTGCCATTCCCGGCTACTCAACGACCTGGTCACTCCTGCAAGGCTGAGGTTTATTCTCGACTAAGGGGGAATTTTGCGGCAGGCTTTTGCGTTGCGGGGCCGATTCGTGACCCCGCGCCGTGCAACCGTTCTGGAGAAACCAAGCCCCAGACATAGCAAACCCCGCCAAAGAAGGGCGGGGCCGCATACCGGCCGAGGCCGGGGAAAATCACTAGCATCGCTGCAGTGAGATTCCCCGAATTCAGGCCCCCCGTCAAGCGAAAACCTCGTTTTCGCTGAGAGGGTCGTTTTGTGCCGAGTTTCGGCCCTCCCCGGGCGGGTTGCGCTATGCAGCCTGACGAGGAAAGCCTATGTCTGCAACAGCGACTTTGCCAAATCGTGCGCAAAAGCGGCGGGAGAAGGTCTTCGGCCGGCCGACCGGGCGACCGCTCGACCGCGAGGCCAAAGTGCGAATCATGACCCGGGCGCGGGGCCTGCTGCGCGCCGTCGAGCCGGGCAAGCACTATGGCCCGCTCACCGCCAAGGCGGTGGCGGTGCTGGAGGCGTTGCTCTGGGGCTTCCACAACGCTCGCAGCGGCCAATGCATGCCGAGCTACGAAACCATCGCCGAGCGCGCCGGCTGCGCCCGCTCGACCGTCGCCCAGGCGCTGAAGGCCCTCGAGGCCGTCGGCCTGCTCACCTGGGTCAACCGCCTGACCCGTGTCCTCGAGGAGGGGCCAGACCTATTCGGCCGCTGGGTGCGGTTCTGGCGCACCATCCGCATCAGCAATGCCTACAGCTTCCGCGACCCGAAAACCCCCGAACCCCACCCCACAGGCTCTAAGTCCGAATTTCGGGGAGGAACCACTAATCAAGAGTCTTTCTCCTCTTTAGCTGACGCTTCCGCTCCGCCGCTCGACCCTGACAACCCCATCACAAAGGCCCTCGAGCGCCTCGGAAACGCTATCCGCGCCCGTGATGCGGCAGCCAAACAAGAAAGCATGCTTTGAGGGGCGCAGTTTCACCGCAAGCGGACTAACCCCCACCCCCGAAACAGCGTCATCGCCGAAAAACCCTCAACGGCGGGCGAGGAGCCATGCCTGCCAGGGGTCCCGCGCACTTCGCGGCTCCCGCAACCTGGTGACCATCCGAGGCATGATGCCATATGGCCTGCTGGCCTTTGCCGGCAAGTATTGGTGACGACCAGGCGCGCGGTTTCAGGCCAGGTTTGACCAGTATTATTGCCGCCTTGACTGGCGCAAGCCCCAAGCCGTAGCTTTGTAACTACGCCGCGACTTCCCGAACAAGCTGCTGATTTTCCATAATTTAGGAGTCTGAGACATGCCATTCCTTAAGGATTTTGTCTATCGGGCCGGGGCTGGATTAGAGCAGGAAGATAGAAATATCATTGGGTCAAGCCTAATACACAATCAAAGAGGAGGACTTTTAAGAGTACAGCAAGAAAGATTCTGGCAGTATATTATATGGAAATCAGTATATTCTAATTGGGAAATTGAAGTTGAAAAAGTTTTTGGTGATCATCAGTATGATTTTGCTAAAATAGCTCAACCAGGCGGCAATTATGATTGTTTTTTTGAATTAAAAAAATGGTTGTCTGAGTATGGAGAAGCAGAAATTCAAGGAATTTGCGATGACATAGTAAGACTAAATTTAGAAAATTTAAATAATTCCGTTTTAATTTTACTTGCTAATAATCGTCGTGGAGATATGAATAGGCAAATTTTGTGGCTTGTAAACAGAGTTAATGAAATTTGTGGATTCACACTAGACGAAGTTCGGCGTGAAAGTTTTTGTTTTAATACTATAAGCCCAAATGACCATGAACATCATGAATTCTGGATTTCTGCATGGCCGATAAGAATTGGACATCTTCTTGAACAATAACGACCGGCTGCGGCTTACCCGCGTAGTCCTTGCCGCCGGCGACAGTCCACACCTCGCCCCGTCTCATTCCTCGCCCCAATCGGAGGAGACCGCGTCGATGAAGGCTTGGTCCTCGGCCGCATGGGCATTCGCTGCCACGGCCAGGGATTGTCGATGCGGTTCCGCACGAAAAAACGACGCCCGTACATCCGGCACCCAAATCTGAATTGGCCGCAGGCCCTGGGCACGCAGCCGGTCGCGGTGCTCCCGCACCTTCACCTTGGTGGGCTTCGCGCCTCTCATCTGCGGCATGTCTCGGCCCCTCAATATAGTTACATGTAACTTTTCCTGTGCCATCCGGCATAGGAAGCGGTCTATCCCAGCACGTCGCCTGGCCAGCCAGCGCAACAAGCGCCCTTTTGGCGCGGCTGTGCGGATGGCGGGGACGGGTCAGAACAAATGGTCGACGACCAGCATGACGACGCCGACGATGTGACCGATGCAGATGACGATTTCGAGGCCGCGGTCGGCAACTTCGCGCCAGGTCTTCTCGCCCGAGTGGGAACCAGGGCGCTGACGCGCGGCATATCCGGCGCTGTGGCCGCGATGCCGGGCCTTGGGGCGAGAGGGGATGACGGCGGCTCCCGACAGGGAGCGCGGTGTGCTACGGTGTTTGGCAGCTTGGGGTCGTTTGCGGGAGAGGGCGAAATCCTACGCTTGGTAAAAAAAGCCCAGCAGTTCAATCGCCTAATCGGCTATGTATCGCAAACGAGTGTTTGGGATACGGCCGACAGATGACGAACAAAAGCCAATTTCCTTGTTCCATAACCGGTATCACAATCAGCGTGTCGCAGAGGTTCGTAACCAAGAAACCGATTCAGGCGTTAACGTAGGATTCTGCCCTCTCCCGCAAACGACCCCAGCTTGTGGCATTGGTCCACTCCAATGTTGCGAGTCAGGCCGGGTGTGGTGGTGGAAACACCATGCTCGGCCGCTTGGTTTCCGGGGGGCGCCCGGCGCGCGGGAGAGGGAAGAAGATGTCCGCCCGTCTCTTGATATAAAGATAGTCTCATCATTGAGTAACTTCAATAGAAAAATAGACAAAGCGCCAAAAAATATTGCACCGCCTCTTACGTGACTGTTCTCACACAAGACCATGCGAGACGAAGGCCAGCAGATTCAATACCATCGCCTTCAATCTCACTATCAAGCGCCGAATAATTCCTGCAGCCGTCATGCCATACCTAGACATGACTGTCAGTGCGTCTAAAGCGGAAGTTCATTAACCGAGCTTTACCATGAGCGCTGGCCGGTTACTGGCGGAAATCCAGCTACAATTTTCGTGCCAACGGTTTCCAACCCATTTTTTCCCGTGTTCTTTTCGCGTTCTGCTGTCAGCACTGTCGGCGCCGCGGAACCGGCGGCGCCGTGCCCGCCTTGTGCGGGCACGGCGCCAAGGCTCGGGGCAGAAGGCGGGTGAGACCCCGGTGGCGAGCATGAGAATGAAGACCCCGAGCCTTCGGGCCAAGGCAGAAGTCCCCCCCTTGCTCACGCTCTGGCGCTGCTTCGCTACTGACGGAGAGAGCATGAACCTGCGGCCGTCGTGCCCGCACAAGGCGGGCACGACGGCAGGCTCGGGGCAGCCGGCGGGCGAGAGTCAGATGGCGAGCACGAGAACAGAGACCCTGAGCCTTCGGGCCGAGGCGATGCCGCGGCTCAGTCCCCGCGTCGATGCCGGGTCACGTCGCGCGGGCAACCCGCCTTATCAACACGGCCACAGGAGAGTGGCGGCCCGGCGCCCGCCTCGTGCGGGCGCCGGGCCAAGCGCAAGAGCATTGCCTACCGGAGGGCGAGGGTGGGGGCGGGGACACGCGACCCCCGGGTGCAGGCGGCGCCAGGCTCAGCGGCGGAGGTTCGCCATGGCGAGCAGGTAGAGCAGCGAGGCGCAGAGCGAGATGCCGAGAAGAAGGCCAGCACCGCCCCAGGCATAGCGCTCCAAGAAACGCCTCCTCATGGTTTTCAGCATCGTGGTCACGGCCTCGACCTTCTTCTCCAGAGCCGCCGCCCTGTCGCGGGATTGCTTCGTGAGCGTGGCAAGGCTCGTCTCCAACCCGGACATCCGCGCGAGCAGCTGCGTCTTGGTTTCCAAGGCCGCCTGACGCGTGGCATCAGCAGCGTCGTGGGCCGCCGCCGCAATCTTGGCCGTCTCCTCGAGGGAGGCAACGATAAGCGCCAGCGGGTCATCTTCCTCATCCATGGGGGGCGACCATCACATCAGCTTGCCTAGCCGCCGAACCGGCGGGACTCATGGGACATGGAAGCAGACGCTGGCATGGCGGGCGCCGCCACCGCATCGCCGCCGGCTTTGCTGTCAGCGTTCGCGGCAACCGGAGGCAGTTCGGCTCTCTGCGCCGCGTCCATCGCGGCGAGGAAGGCAAACCCGGCCCGCAGCTCCGCCTCGGACCAACCCCCCAACCCGGCGGTGAGGGCGAAGCCGCCAATCCGGTATCTGTCCTGGTCGGCGAGCTTGCGGCGGGCCTGCGCAATGGCGGCACCTTCCTTGGCCTGCCGCGCCTTGTCTTTCAGCAGCCGCAACTCTCGCACCTCCAGGACCTCCGCTCGGGTGAGCTTGTCGCGCTTTCTCTTCTCCAGCAGTTCCTTGAGCCTGTCCTCGGCCGCCTGATTGAAGACGGACATGGGTTGTTTAGGGGCGGCGGCGCTCATGGCGGCTCCTCTTCCTGGCTGACCACGGGAGGAGGAGTATGTCGCACACAATGAAACAGAGTCTTAAGAATAGCGGGTTAGGCTCAATATACATTTCGTTGCACGAAATGTGTCTATTTTAGAGACAGCCTTCACTCTCCACCCTGCCCACCCTCTCCACTCCGGCCCTGCCGGCCAGGAACCGCGATGCCCAGCCGCTTCCTCCGCTGCGAGATCGTCCACGCCGAGCACGACAGCAGCGTCGTCGGCCTCGCCGCCTATATCGCCCGCGCCCGAAGGTCGGATGACAGCGGCAGCGTCTATAACTTCGCCCATCGCGGCGCGGAGCTTCTCGGCCACGGCCTCATCCTCCCCGAGGGCGCCCCGGACTGGGCGCATGACCCGGCGGCGCTCTGGCGTGCCGCCGAGCGGGCGGAGCAGACCATCGACCGCCAGAGCGGCGAGCGGCGCTGGAAGAAGGGCGGGCAGGTCGCCCGCCACATGACCATCGCTCTGCCGCGCGAGGTCACGCCGGAGCAGCGCCAGGCGATGCTGCTCGCCTTCATCGCCACCGAGCTGCAGCCCGAGCGTCATGGCGTCGCCATCGAATGGGCGATCCATGCCGATGACCATAACCCCCATGCCCATCTGCTGATCAGCACCCGCGCCCTCGGCGCCGCCGGATTCGGCAAAAAGGCGCGGGCGATGAACCCGGGCTTTGCCAGCCGGGGGGCCGCGCATTTTGTCAGCGACGGCGATGACTGGGACAAACGCTGGGCGGCGTTCCAGGATGCCTGGTTCGCGCGGGCGGGTCTCGCGGTGGCGGTGCCGGAGCGGCGTGGCATGGCGGAGCCGCATTACCGCCGCGGCCAGATGCGGAGCGAGGCGGTGTGTCGCGAGCGCGATGCCATCGCCGAGGCCAATGCCGCGGTGGCCGAGGTCCGCAAGCGTGACCCCGAGGCCATCCTCGCGAGCCTGACCGCGCATAAATCCATCTTCACCGCCCGCGACCTGCGGCGAGCGCTCAATGCCTCCGGGCTCGAGGGCGAGGCGCGCGCGGCGCTCGAGGCAGCGTTGCGGACCCACCCCGAGACCGTCGCCCTGGTCGATCCGCGGGGTGAGGGCATCGGCTGGACGACGAAGACGGCGCGGGCCGAGGAGGTTTTCATCCGCGAGAGTGCCAAGCGTCTCGCGGAAACCTCGGTGCCGGCGCTCAGTGCCGCAGCTCAGCGTCTGCTCGATGCGGCAGAGCTCTCCGATGAGCAGCGCCAGGCGGCGGCGCGGATGACCACCCGCTCGCGGCTGGCCATCGTCATCGGCCGTGCCGGGACCGGCAAGAGCCATACCCTGCAGGCGGTCCGCCGCGCCTTCGAGCAAGCCGGCAAGCGGGTCATCGGTCTTGCCCCGACCAATGCCGTGGTCGCCGATTTGCGTCGGGACGGGTATCGCCGGGCGGCGACGCTGCATCGCGAGCTCGGGGCGCTGGCGCGTGACCCCAAGCGCTGGGACCGCAACACCGTGGTGATGGTCGATGAGGCGGCGATGGTCGACAACACCATGCTGGCCACACTGCTCGCCGCCGCCGAGCGGTGTGGCGCCCGGCTCATCCTCGCCGGCGATGACCGGCAATTCGCTTCGGTTGCCCGCGGCGGCATGTTCAGCGAGCTGGTGGCCGAGCATGGCGCCGCCGAGCTGACCGAGGTGCGGCGGCAGCGCCAGGCCTATCAGGCGCAGGCGAGTGCCGACTTTGCTCGCGGCGATATTCTCACCGCCCTCCGCGCCTATGACCAGCGCGGGCAGATTGTCTGGTGCGACAGTCTCGAGGCAGCGCGGGCGCAAGCGGTGGCGGCGCAGGCGGAGGAAGCGGTGCCGGGGTTTCTCTATGCCAGCACCAATGACGAGGTCGAGGCGCTCAACCGGCGCGAGCAGCAGCGGCGGCGGGAGGCTCGGGAGGCGGCGGGAGAGCGCTTCGTCGCGCAGGATTTCGCGACGGTGCGGGGCGCGGTCTCGCTCGCCGCCGGCGAGCGGGTGCAGTTCTATCGCACCGACCGCGCCATTGGCGTTGCGGCCTCGGAGTTCGGGACCGTGCGGCGGGTGACGGCCGAATGGCTGGAGGTGGTCAAGGATGATGGCGCGGTCATCGGCTTTGACCCAAGCGCCTTTGACCAGTGGGGGCTCGGCTATAGCGGCACCGGCTACAAGGGCCAGGGCAAGACGCAGCCGCGCACCGCCGCCGTCTATGACAATCCCTTTGCCTGGGATGCCCGCGCCGCCTATGTCATCGGCACCCGCCATCGCGACGACTATCGGCTGTTCGTCCCGCGCGACCTCGCCCCCGACCTCGACGCTCTTGCCGAACAAATCCTGCGCCCGCGTGATGACCGCGGCTCATCGCTGCGCTTTGCCACCGCCGAGGAGTATCAGGCGCGCCAGCAGCAGCAGCGGGCGGCTACCGCGTCCAAGGTCTTCCGCGCTGCCCTCGACAATAGCCGTGCGGTGCGTGCCGCCAAGGCCGCGCGGAAGCGCCTGCAGTCGGAGGGGCAGGCGCCGCCACCCAATCCGGAAACAGAGGCCAGGGCGGTCGCGCCGGCGGCGGATTCCGTCAGCCCGTCATCACCGCCACCGCCGGTACCAACGCCCGCCGCCGTGGCGGCGACCCTGTCCCGCTATCGCGACGCCTTTTTCGGAAGCGGCCATGCCCTCCGGGAAATGGCCGCCAGGTGGCGGGGCAGCGCCGCGGAGCAAGAAAAACTCGACCGCCTCGTCACCCGCGCCTGGGAAGCCGCCCGGGCCATCGTCTATGGCCCTGGCCTGTTCGCCGCGCTGTGCCAGCAGCACCCAGGCGATGCCCCTCTGGTTGAGGGGTTCGCCAGGAGACGCCTCAAAAAAGTCATCGCCCAGGCGCTGCGGCAGATGCCGCAGCCCAGGCCAGAGCCGGAACCAAAGCCCGAGCCCGAGCCCGACCCCGACCCGGAGCCGCCTGGCTTCGGCATGGGTATGCGATGACCGTCGGGGAGGGGGCGGAGGAAATGGCAAATGGCCGCTTGTCTTTGGCGACCGGATTTTTGAGGACGACAATCATCTGATTATCCCCTCCATCCGCGAAATCGATGGCGAGGAACGGTTCAAGGTGGTCGGGATTGTCGGGGAGAAGCTCTTCACTGGCGTTTTCGTCCGGCGGGGCGAATGGCCCCGCTTCATCTCGGTGAGAAGGAGCAACAAGGGTGAAGAACAAGCCTATCACGCTGCCGGCTGATCCCGCCGACGCCGAGGATTTCGAGGTGACCGCCGAAACGATGGACCGAGGCCAGCGCGCCCGCCTAATCCGCAAGACGAGAACCGGGCTCGGCCTGTCGCAGGTCGAGTTCGCGAGCCGCTTCCGGGTTCCGGTCGGCACCTTGCGCGATTGGGAGCAGGCCCGGGCAACCGCGCCGGATTTTGCCATCGCCTATGTGCGGGTGATCGGCCAGCATCCGGACATCGTCGCCAAGGCACTGGCATAGCTGGCGTTGCCAGGGAATTGTCGCATAGATTAAACCAAACAGCCTCCGGGAAAACCGGGGCGGTTCACTCCGTGCATTCCACGGCTGCGCTCCCGATCAAGGGTCTTGGACGGCTAGGATCGCACATAGCGTCGAGTACGCCAGGATTGCATCTGCGCGGCTCCACTGTGTCGTGTGGCGATCGGCATGTACAGCCAGGCTGCTGTAGTGGAACAGGGCCTTAGCTAGCCCATTCAGCCTTTCCCGCCTGTCCTGGTCATGATCTGATTTCGGCGGACCTGGCGGGATTTTTTCGATCTTTGCTCGCAGTTCGAGCGCTTGTCGAACTTTGGCGATGCAGCCTTCCCACCCGCTTTCTCCGCCCTGAGCTAGGTGGCCGGCAGCTTTGTCCAGTTGTTCCCACACGGTATTCCACGGAGGCGTGCGGCTGGTGGCTAACGGAACTTCCACCAGGATGCTGCCCATGGGGGAGACGGCCCGGACCTGCGGAGCCCAGAGATCACGGCTTACCTGCACTTGGGCCGACATTGGCATACCGCCGTCAACCTGGAACATGCAGGCGTCCCAGGTCTTTTCTGTTGGGTTGAGGATGAGTGCGCTGCCCCGCACGGTCAGGCGGAAGTCTGCCTGCTCACCATCACGAAGCCGCTCGATTGTCTCCAACCCGGCTAGATTCAGCGGCAACCGCAAGCAGCCCCTAATCACGGAGTTAATCCCATTTTGGGGGAATTTGTAGCCGGTGTGTATGACGTGGCTTTCAGGATCAGCCGCAACGCCGAGCGCGACTGGCACTGACTGCTTCCCTTGGAAATACAGATCAGCGGTGATGCTGCTGATGCTGGCGCACGTGTCCGGATTGATCTGGAGCATGTAGCCGACATTTAGCGAGACACCGCCTGCCGTCCTTTCAATCCTGACCATATCAGGCGGAAAATGGATCACTCCGGCGGAGCTATTGCTGTGCGGTCGGGAAGCCAGGTCATAGGCGATGAAGTGGACCGGGTACATTCGAGAAGCCATGTTGTCCGTTAGCTTTCGTGCGCGTCTGGGTGGGTCTTGAATTCGCCGGCGGAGATCCTCTGACGGAGCCGCGCGATCACATCCCCAACCTCGACTTCGCCGCGCACAACGCGCTCTAGATCGGCGACCGTCTGCGCGTCAGGCTCCAAGCCTTCAAGGCGTTGGGTCGCAATGGCATTGTTCAGAGCCGCACGACGCTCGGCTAGCTCACGCTCAGGCAGGGGCGGCCGGTAGTTGGGGTGGCCTTGGGTCTGCTCGCCGCGAGCAGCCGCCCAAAAGTGTCCAGCATAGTGGCGGTAGACCTTGGCGGTGTCTTCTGGATCGTAGGCTATCGCGTTGACCACGCTCAGCAGAATATAAACGAGCTTGGCGTTGTCCTGATAGAACTCCTCGATTTCTTCATCCGTAGCGCTTGCGCCGGGAGCAGTGGTCGGTGCGAGCTGCCGATGCGCCAGGCGCTCGTGGCGCAGGGCTTGCAGCTTTTTCAGCACCGCAGCGTGCGAGCCTCCCTCCATGTATTTGTTGATCAACCGAACTGCCTCGGCCGCTCGTGTTCCGAGGTCATTTTTCATTTGGTCGATGGCCTCGGGCAGGCCGATTCGGTCGACCCGATCTTTCGCCAGCGCGTCGATGGCAGGTTGCTCGCGAAGGACGCTCGCGATCCACTGCATCCGAATGGCTTTAGGGTTGGTGTCCCACAAGCGCATCAGGGCGAGGACCATTTCGCGCCGTAGAGCTGTCCGCGCCACGAGGAAAGCCTGTGAAGCATATGACTGCCCCATGCGCGAGTGTAGGTTTCCGTCGTAAGCGGCCGGCTTCCAGGTTTCATGGAACGTCACCGCCATGTCGAATTCTTGTTGAGCAGCGGTTACTTTCTCGCGCAGGGTAATGATCTTCGGATCGTCAATATCCATGACTACGTTATCCGTTGGCCACCTTGCGCGGCCGACCGCCTTTGCGGCCATTCTCGCGGGAGCTGACGGCCTTGGTGGGGCTGCGCACGCTGCCCCCGGCCGCGCCGAGCTGGGCGGCCATCCATCGCTTGGAACCGAGGTGGCCAGCCAGAAGGCCGGGCACGTATAGGTCCGCATCGAGCTTCGGCCAGTGAAGGCCCAGACCCGAGGGGCTGATTTCGATGACGGCCAAGTCATCCAGCGAGGCGTCGGCCAGGCCCTCGGCCAAGCGCGGCGGAAAGCTGATCTGCACATCCGTGTTGAGCTTCACCACTACGCGCGACGTGCGCCGGTCGTAGCGAGCGGCCACAGCATAGCCCGCCTGGCGGTGCGCCTGGGCGCGCTTCTCGGCCTGGGCGAACTCTTGTTCAGTAACGGCCATGAATATCCCTCCATTCGGAGCATAGGGTTGCAATGTGGTCAGCCAGGTCCACCTCGATGCGGGCCACGTCCGACCGATTAAACCCATAGCTCTCACGCAGCTCTGGCGGGCCGTCCGGGCAGTTCAGGATGAACACCGCTTCCCCGTCGCCGATCACGTGGACATGGGCGGGGCGATGGTCGTTCGGATAGATCACGACCCGTAGGCCGCCGATGCGCAAGATCGTGGGCATATCCCAATATAGCAAAACCTAACCGCTTAGGAAGGGTCTGGCGCAAAAAGTCCGGGCCGAGGCAGGGCGAACCACCGGCCGGCCCCGGCGCAAACATCAGGACCGGCGGGAGGTTAATGCAAGAAACTTGTGCCTATTCGTCATCGGGCGCGTCTTCTTCCGAAGGTTTGGCCTCCTTCTCGAATGCTTCGGGCGCAATCTTGCCTTGCCGAAGAGCCCGTCGTTCCTCATCGCTAAGGAAGCGCTTCGCGGTCACAGTCTTCGCCGCTTCGAGCGTTTTGGTCTGGACCGCCCCGAATCCGCCGCTCGAAATTTCAAAGAGAATCCAGCCGAATTCGACCAACTCCCTGACGAGGTCGACGATGAAGGCGCTACGGAGATTCTGACGATCCGCCAGAATCTTGATGGTTTTTGCGCCGCCGCGCCGGCCTGGTTTTGATCCGCCGTTGACAGGGCGTCACGCAACCGCGTGTGTCCGACCTGCTGCGCGGCAAGATCAGCCTATTCAGCCTCGACACCCTGGTGAACATGGCTGTTGCCGCAGGCCTGCACGTTGAAATGCAAGTGCTCGAGGCCGCCTGAAAAATACCCCTGTTACCTTATCGCCTATAAAGTAACAGACATGCCTCGGAACCCGGTAATGAACGCTATCAAGACCGCTGCCAGACAAAGCCAAATCTCTCGCGCGGTTGGGCGGTGTTGCCCACAAACACCGCCACCCGGGCCACAAGATAATCAGCGATAGCGGCGTTCCCCACCATCACCAACTCCTTGAACCTGATACAATTTTCACGGAATTACACCCAAACCCCCATTTCACCACCATGCCTGCCGACGAGGACAGAACGGCAATTGTATCGCGAGACGTTACGCGTTACATAGAGGCGTGATAGTCAGCTTCCGACATAAGGGCCTCGAAACTTTCTACCGCACGGGCTCAACGCGAGGCATCCAGGCCGCGCATGCGAGCAAGCTGCGGCGCATTCTCGGTCTGCTCGACGTGGCGCAAGGGCCGCAGGATATGAAAGTTCCATCGTTCAAGCTGCACCCGCTTAAAGGTGACCTCGCGGGGCATTGGTCTGTCTGGGTCAATGGCAATTGGCGGATGACGTTCCGGTTTGTGGAGTCTGATGTCGAGCTGGTTGATTATCAGGACTACCACTAGGAGTTGAAAGATGATGCACAATCCACCGCATCCCGGCGAACTGCTCAAGGAGGACGTGATTGCTGCCCTGGGGCTGTCTGTTACGGAAACGGCCGAGCGGCTGGCGATGTCGCGAGTTGCGTTGTCACGGGTGTTGAATGGCAAAGCCGCCATTAGCCCGGATTTAGCGATACGGCTGGAAAAGGCCGGCGTGAGCACCGCGCGGGCCTGGCTTGCCATGCAGACAAATTATGACCTCTGGCATGCGATGCAGCACAGGCAACCGCGTGTACGCCCGTTGCGGGGAAAGGCCGCGTGAAACTACCGCAACGGCATTATAGCCGCCAAGGCGCGCGGCGTCGCCTTCGGCCGGCCGAAGAAAATGCGCCCGGACCAGCAGCAAGTGGCCAGGGAACTCGTCCGCGACGGGAAGTCG
>Ga0078972_1012123_pt1 | contig 15003 bp, 15 predicted proteins | sample YelNatPaOPGAMG01_FD_67568 | JGI IMG/M metagenome (GOLD analysis project Ga0078972, IMG submission 67568) | Hot spring thermophilic microbial communities from Obsidian Pool, Yellowstone National Park, USA - OP-RAMG-01 (SPADES assembly) (version 2) | ecosystem: Environmental > Aquatic > Thermal... | reverse complement strand
GAAGAGAAGCTTTGATTGCCTTGCAAGCTGCGGATGAAGTTTTATTCGTTGCAAATCCTTTCATCACTTCGCTTGTTGATGTTGTCAAGTGCAACCAATTGATAAATTCTTTGGAATCAAAACCTATAGCCATAGGAATTGTTTTGAACAGAGTGAGAAAAAAAGCTTATGAGATTTCTTTAGATGAAGTCAAGCAATTTTGCGAGTTGCCAATCATGGGAATTGTTCCTGAAGATGAAAAAATTTTGGAGAGCACAAACAAGAAAAGTTTGGTCACGCTTTCCTACAGAAATTCAGGCTCAAGCAAAGCATTTTTTGAAATTGCTGCAAAGATTGCTGGAATTGAATACAAGAAAGAAAACTTTTTTGAAAGACTAAAAAGAATTTTCAAGAAAAGATGAAGTGGTAAGATGAAGGTCAAAGCTGAAATAAAATTGAGCTTATTTCTTAGCTTAGTCTTTTTCCTAATTTTTTTCCTCAACTATGTTAATATAGCTAGCACACAAGGAAACGATCCTACAAATCATTTCAATCAAAGCCAAAGCATAAACATAACTGGAATTGCTTCAACCATAGACCAAGCAACAATTAATTCTTACTTGAATGTTAATGGAGATGGCTTAACATGGAACGTTACCGAGGCACCTATAACATTAGCTCCATTAAGAAATTCAACAATGGGTGGAGATACAGGCACAGATGCTTGGGTTACTTCTGCAACTGTAACTCAAGGAACAGCTACATATGGCTACAACACTACAGGAGGAAATCCAGCACCATCTTACTATCACAAAGCAACAAGTTCAGCGGCAAAAGCTGCAAGTATTGTGTTTTATACAAACCAAAGTTTCTATTACGATGGTTCACCAGCAATAGTTAATTTGAGTTGGGATTACCAAGTTATCGGAAACTCTATTGCAACTACAGGAAATCAATTGAAGATAATACTTTACAGACCAGATGGAAGCAGCTCAACTTTAGATAGTGTTACATTTTCTGCTGCTGTTCCTTCTTGGACAAGAAGAACAATAAAAGTTAATCCAGCCAACTTTACACAAGCTGGAACTTATGTAATCCAACTAAATTCAACTTTGGTAGCTGCTGCAAAAGGAACAACAAACTATGTACAAGCACAATATGATAATGTCTTCTTAAATTTCACTAAATATCAAGTTTCTGTTGAACATAATACAACGATAAGCTATTCAGGAATTTTAAACAACATTAATGTTTCTATAAACTTCACTTCTACTCTTGATGATGTCTACAACATGACAATTTACGATTTCTTAAATTCAAGATGGTATGCTTCACCTTGTAAAAACATTTCAGCTATAGCAAACAATTACTACACAATCTGGTGCAACGTAACATCAAATCCAACAAACTATGTTTCTTCTGACAATAAAGTTAGGGTAAGGCTAAATTCTACTATTGATAATGACCAAGCAACTTTGAAAGAAGAATATGTTCAATTCTACATAGGCTATACAGTAGGCTACCTTGAAGTTAACTTAGCTCAACCAAGCCCAACTCTTATTAGTAATGTACTTCAAAATTCAACTTTTCTTATAAACGCAACTGTTTTTTGTAGAGGTGGACCATGTGGCTATGTGAATGGAACTCTCATGTACAATTTAACCTCTCCTTATCCAGACACGCCAATAAATACTAGTTATGGAGATAAACCTTTTTTTGTGAATGAAACTCCTGCTCTAGCAATGAAAGCATGCCCAAACAATCCTTTAAATGAAGGAGATTTTTGCAATTTAACTTGGGTTATCAATGCTAGTGGAAACATAAATACAGGCTGGAAACTCGGAGTTTACTTCAATTCTTCTTATCCAGAAGTTCAACCAAATGCTACTTTGAATGCAACAGTTGTTATAGTTCCTTGTGTTGTAGATTTTACTCTAACATGGAATTCAATAGATTTTGGTGAGCTTATTCCTAATACTTACAACAACTCGGCTCCTGGCAATTCAAACAACGCTTACAACATCACAGTAAACCCAGGAAGCTGCAATTTAGATCTATACATAAGAGGTACAGATTTAGCAAACTCTACTCTCAACTCAATAATAAAAGTTGGTAACATAAGCTGGAGCAACATAAGCAGCAATTTAAATGAAGGCTTCTTCCAATTGTCTGAAATTGATTCTTTATTAAAACTCAATGTCCCAGAAAACACCAATGTCACGACATGGTATTGGCTGAATGTTCCCCCTGTTTATGCTGGAAAATATAGTGGAACAATCTACATAACAGGTGTTGAACATGAATAAGCTTTACCTAATTTCAATTTTATTCTTGCTCATCTTGCCAAAAGCTGAAGCCATAAGCTTTGGTAGTCTTTTGAAAAAAGATTTTGCTCAAATTAAAATCAACGAGTCGGCAAAATTTGAAATCTTGTTCTGGAATGTTGAAGAAAAACCTTATCAAGTTCAGCTTGAAGTTGAAGAAGCTCCTGAAGACTGGCTCGTGATGATTCAACCAAAAGAATTTACTTTAAGCTCATCAACAGGAGAAGAGTACATAAGCTTGCCCTATTTGGAAAAGCCTGTAAAAGCTTTCCTTGTCAATGTTTTCGTCAAACCAGAAAATTTTAAAGCAGGTAAATATCAAGTTCTAATAAAAGCAAAAGCTGGTCTTCCTATTCAAGGAATATCTTTCTTCCAAGAAAGGAATTTCAAGCTTATTGTTGAAGTTGAAGGTAAAAAAAATCAAGAAGTTGAGAACAAATCTTCAATTGAGCAAGAGCCTTTGCCTTCAATAGAAAAAATAACAGAGCAAGTACCTTCTGCTATTTCCTACATCTTTGCAATCATTGGAATTTTAGTAATTTCGCTGATAATATATAAATATGCGTAAGGCTTATTTAGCAATAATTTTGCTGCTTCTAATCACAATTTTTCTTGCAAGATATTTTTTGTCAACACTTGGCTTTGGTCTCTTGAGCATGTTGAATGTTTCGATACAAGAAAAGATTAGCGGGAAGCTTCTTCTCTCTTACCAGCCTTCGATTGAAATTGGAAATCAGCAAAACATTTATGCAGAATTCATAAATACTGGCACCTCTCAAGTGACAGAAAAAATTGAAGTAAGGGTTTATGGTTATGTTAACGGCACGCTTAAACCTTTAGCTTATTACTATGACATTTCTGTTCCTTTGGCTGCAGGTATGAGAAGAGGCTTCAAAAGTGTTTTCGTTCCGCCAGACACGGGCTTGTACTATATCCAAGCAAAAGCCTCTTACGACACAAAAGTTGTTGAAGTCTGGGGATCTTTTTCAGTTTATTACCCACAAGCCCAAGTAATTCCAATCTATGTTCCTGCTCCTCCTGCTGCTGCTCCTCCTGCTGCAGTTGTTGGTGCTCCTGAATTAGCTTTAGAATATCCTGACTTGATTAAATTCTATGTCGGAGAGAAAAAACTGATAAACATAAGTGTTAAGAATGTTGGCACAGCAGCTGCTCATAACCTTAAGCTCTACATCTCAACTTCTTCCCTAATTGACGTCTCAATTTATCCAAAGCAGTTTTCAGCCTTAAACCCAAACGAAACTTTAATCTTCGTGATTTCAATCGGAATTCCTTCAACGATGCAAGAAGGGATTTACCCCCTTGAGTTTGAAGTTATGAATGATGAGGGAATAAAGAAAACTGGAGAAATCTCTCTTCAAGTCACATCAATACCACCACCAGAAGAAGAGGAAGTTTCTCAAAAAATTTTAAATTATGAATTCTTGATCTCAGAAATTCAACAACAGATAAATTCAGCTTTCTTGCAAGGTTATGATGTAAGTCTTGCCAATAAAACTTTAAGCCTTGCCAAAGCAAGCCTTGAAAATACAAAAGATTACTTGGAATCAAAAAGAATTAAAGATGCTAAGAAAGAGCTGATAGAAGTTGAAAAGAATATTCAAGATGCTGCTCTTCAGCTTGCAAGTGCTACACTTTACCTTTACAAACCTCCGGCAATCCTCTGGTGGTTAATCCTCTTGATAATCTTGGCAATAGCTTTAGCAATATTAGCTTACTGGTATTGGAAGAGAAGAAAGAGAAGACCAAAGCTTTTACAAAGAGTGGAAGAAACAGAAAAATAATCAAAAGAATAAAAATATTTTATGGGACTTTTTGGACCTTTTGTCTACAAATCAAAAAAGACTGGACAAAAATATTGGCTTCATGTAAAAGTTAAGGGAAATTCTAAAATATTTTATTTTTCAAAAGATCCTGCAAATGCAATTTTTGATTTGCCTTGGGGTTATGAAGTTGTGGAAAATCCCAAAACAGGCTTACCTTTCTTGAGAAAAAAGACTTCTTTTGGTTTTTTCCCAATCTTAAAACCAAAACAAGAGAGTGAGAAAAAATAAGTAAATAACATCACAATTAATTAAATAGCATGGCAAGGATAATTGGAATAGTTTCTGGTAAAGGTGGTGTTGGAAAAACCACCTTAACTATAAATTTAGGTTCAGCTCTCTCAAAATTTTTCAACAAAAAGGTTACTGTTGTAGACTGCAACATCACAACCTCACACTTAGGTTTGTATCTTGGGCTGTATTATTCCCCCATAACCTTGAATAAAGTTTTGAGAGGAGAATCCAGCATAGAAGAAGCTGTTTACGATTATTTCACTGGCATGAAAGTGGTGCCAGCTTCTCTTTCTGTGAGTGAGCTTGAAGGTGTTGACATAACTTTGCTCAGAGAGAGTTTAAAGCCTCTTGAAGACAAAAACGACATAATACTTTTGGATGGAAGCCCTGGCTTGGGAAGAGAAGCGATGGCTTGCTTGAAGGCTTGCAATGAAGTTTTGTACGTGACTTCGCCTTATGTTCCTTCAGTTATAGATATAGTGAAATATCAAGAAGTTGTGAATGAACTTAACCTTAAGCCAATTGGAATTGTTTTGAATGCTGTGGATAGAGCAAGATATGAGATGAACGTGAAAGAAGTGGAAGAATTGGTGCGCTTGCCTGTGCTTGCTTCTATTCCTTACGACAAAAATATAAAGAAAGCACTTGCCGCAAAAATTCCTGTTGTGATCTTGAACAAAAATTCTCCCGCTAGTAGAGAAATGATAAAATTTGCTGCAAGGCTTGTTGGTGAAGAATATCGGCCTGAAAGCTCTTTCTCAAGGATAATGGAAAGGTTGAGAAATTTCATGAGCTTTAGAAAAAGTCTTGGGCCGGTTTAATTTAAAATAGATAGCTTTAAATATTTAGTGTTTAAATAATCTAAAATATGAAAGAGAGAAGAGCCGTACTGATAACTTTCAGTATTAAGTCTGGAAAATTCGAAAGCCATTACGAGAGGAATAAATTCTTCAGAAGCTTGTACGGCTGGAAACAAATGATAAGAAGAGAAATTGTTATAGGTAAAAAAGAAAAACCAAAAATCTACACTTACCAGAGAGAAGGTTTGCTCGATGAAATCCCACACAAAAAAGTTGACCAAAGCAGTTTTATTATACCAGAAGATGAATTTGATAAAATAGAAAAATTCATGAAAGAGTGGGGAGAAAAGGTTATGTGGAAAGCTTTCAAAGTATTATTAGAGGAAGATGTGTTTGAAGAGGAGGATTGAATGGCAGAAAAAGAGGAGAAAGAAGAAATAAGGCTGAAAGTTGGTGAACTCACAGCTAGGGAAGAAGCAGGAAGGGGAATTGTTAGAATTGATTCTTCGAACATGCACAAGCTTGGGATAAAAGAAGGTGATGTTGTTGAGATTGAAGGTAAAAGAAAAACTGCTGCTATAGCTGTAAGAGCATATCCTGCAGATGTTGGTTTGAACATCATAAGGATGGATGGAATTGTCAGAAGGAATGCAGGTTCTGGAGTTGGGGAATATGTGAAAGTTAGAAAGGCAGATGTGAAAGAAGCAAGAAGTGTGACTATTGCTCCTGCTGAAAGGGGGCTCATGATTCATGCTTCTCCGGATTTAATCAGACAAAATCTGTACATGAGGCCTGTTGTTAAAGGTGATATAATCGTTCCTTCTCCTGTTGTAAGGAAAAAGTCTAAGGGAGGAACTTTTTTCGACGAATTTTTTGGAAGTGACTTTTTTGAAGAATTCTTCTTCACACCTTTCCCTGGAGAAACCAGGTTTTTAGTTACAAATACTGAGCCTGGGGGAATAGTCAGGATTGGTGATATAACAGAACTTGAAATTTTGCCTGAGCTTCCAGAAAGCTTGAAGTTGGAAGAAAAAGCAATACCCGCGGTAACTTATGAAGACATAGGTGGGATAAAAAATGTTGTTGAAAAAGTAAGGGAAATGATTGAGTTGCCATTAAGGCATCCTGAAATTTTTGAAAGGCTTGGTATTGATGCACCTAAAGGAGTGTTGCTTTACGGTCCTCCAGGCACAGGTAAAACATTACTTGCAAAGGCTGTAGCTAACGAAAGTGGAGCAAACTTTATTTCAGTCAATGGACCTGAATTCTTATCAAAGTTCTACGGAGAATCTTTACCGTATGATGAAAAAATTCTGGTGAGAAAAAACAACCTAATACAACTTGAAGAGATAGGAAAAATTGTCGAGAATAAAGAAAATGTTGAAATTGCCTGTTTTGATAAAAACTTCAAACTAACGTTCAAAAAAATTAAAGATTTCATAAAGCATAAAACTACAGGCAAGCTATTTGAAGTAAAAACAAAAAGTGGAAGAAAAATTAAAGTTAGTGACTATCATTCTCTTTTTACACTAACTGAAAATGGATTGGAACCAAAGAGAACCGACGAATTAAAAGTTGGTTCTTTTATCGCAATTCCAAACGTTCTTCCAGAAAATCCGAATCCGATAAAAAAAATAGATTTGTTTGAGGCGCTAAAAGAAGACGATCTCGGACTAACTGTAAAACCAAAAGAAGTATGGAGAATAATTGAAAAAGCCGCAAATAAAATTGGCTGGGTAAAAACTGCCGAAATTCTTGGTGTAAAAAGGAAGTATCTGTATGATATAAAGAACAAAAATGTGGGTATTAGAGTTCTCAAATTTATTAAATTATTGGAAGAAGCTAAAATTAAATTGGAAGAAGTTGAAAAAGAGAGAATTAACATTTATACAAAAAGAAGCAGGATTCCCTCTCAACTTAAGCTAACAAACAGCTTAATTTTCTTCTTTGGCCTGTGGTTAGCTGAAGGCTCATACAGTCAAAACATTCCGAGACTTTCACTTAACACAGAAGAAGTTCCATTAGTTCTTGCGATAATCTCAAATACCTTTGAGAGGGTTAAAGTTTATAAGAACGACAGAACTGCTGATGTTTGGATATTCAATTCGGCTTTGGGTAAAGTGATGAAAGTATTAGGTTTTAAAGGTCATGCTAGAGAAAAGAAAATACCATCTTTCATTTTTAACATTTCAAAAGAAAAATTAGCTGCATTTCTTAAAGGGTATGTAAGTGGAGATGGGGCATTAAACACAAGAACATACCTGCCTCAAGTAGAGATAGCCACTTATAGTAAAAATCTAGCCCATGATATTCCTTATTTGCTTCTATTCTTCGGTATTGTTGCTAAAATATATGAAGAGGAAGAGGGAAGATTCAGAATTTGTATTTCTGATAAACAAAACCTAGAAAGATTTTTAGAAATAGGGTTTTTACTTCCCTCAAAAAACAAAAAAATTGAATTGTATATCAACTCTTGTAAGGAAGAGGGAAGAATAGAAAGGGTTCCGTTGGAAGCAATAAAATCAAAATTATCGATAAGCTCAAGCTACGAAGGTTTAAAAAGCATTGGAAAGAACGTACTCCTGAAAATGAAAATTCCACTACCATTAAGAAAGATTTTGGAAGGTGATATATTTTTCGATGAAATTGTTGAAATCAAAGAAATTGAAACTCCAGACTACGTTTATGATGTAGAAGTTGAAAATACGCATAACTTTATCGCTGGGTTTGGAGGAATATTTGCTCATAACAGCGAAGCTAATCTGAGAAAAATTTTTGAAGATGCAGAAAAAAATGCTCCTTCGATAATTTTCTTTGATGAAATCGATGCTATAGCTCCAAAAAGAGAGGAAGTTACCGGAGAGGTGGAAAGGAGAATTGTTGCCACTTTGTTAAGCTTAATGGATGGGCTTAAGTCAAGAGGTAAAGTTATAGTAATCGGTGCTACAAACCGTCCCAATGCTTTAGATCCAGCGCTAAGAAGAGCTGGAAGGTTTGACAGGGAAATAGAAATACCTGTGCCAGACAGAGACGGAAGACTTGAAATCTTCAAGATTCATACAAGAAACATGCCTTTGGATAAAGATGTTGACTTGAATTGGCTTGCAGACATAACTTATGGTTATGTTGGTGCTGACATCATGGCTCTGTGTAAAGAGGCTGCCATGTCAGCTTTAAGAAGAGTTTTGCCAGAGATAAAGTGGAAGACAGAAGAAGAGTTGCCAAAAGAAGTTATAGAAAAACTTGTTGTCAAAAAAGAAGATTTTGAAAATGCTTTGAAAGTCGTTGAGCCTTCTGCCATGCGTGAAGTTTTAGTTGAAGTTCCAAAAGTCAAGTGGGAAGATGTTGGTGATTTGGAAGAAGCTAAGCAGCAGCTTAAAGAAATGGTAGAATGGCCTTTGAAGAATCCAGAAAGTTTTGAAAGAATGGGAATTACTCCGCCAAAAGGAATTTTGCTTTATGGGCCGCCGGGCACAGGCAAAACTTTGCTTGCAAAGGCTGTTGCCAATGAAAGTGGAGCAAACTTTATCAGCGTGAAAGGGCCGGAGGTTTTCAGCCAGTGGTTTGGAGAAAGTGAAAGAAGAATTAGGGAGCTCTTCAGAAGAGCAAGACAAGTTGCCCCAGCCATAATTTTCTTGGATGAAATTGATGCCTTAGCACCAAAAAGAGGTTACTACAGAGGAAGTGCTGCAACAGAAACCATTGTCTCTCAGCTTTTGACAGAGCTTTCAGGAATAGAAGAAACTAAAAATGTTGTTGTCATTGCTGCAACCAACAGGCCTGACATGGTAGATCCTGCTTTGCTTAGGCCTGGAAGAATTGACAGGTTTATTTTGATACCTCCACCAAATGCTAAGGCAAGACTTGAAATCTTGAAGATCCACACTAGAAACATGCCTTTGAAAGGTGTTGACTTGAAAGAAATAGCTGAAAAAACAGAAGGGTTTTCAGGTGCAGACCTGGAAGCCCTTTGCAGGGAAGCTGCGATGAATGCCTTGAGAGAAGATATAAAAGCAAAGGCTGTGGAGAAAAAACACTTTGAAGAAGCTTTGAAGAAAATTACCCCAAGCCTAACAAAGGATGTTCAAGCCTATTATGAAAAATTTGTTGAAAGAAGTAAGAAAATCAAAAAGCCTGAGGAAGAGAAAGAGCAGTTTGGCTACATAGGATAAAAATTTGAAAAACCAATAATTAAAAGGGAAGAAAATGTTGATAAAAGATGTGATGAACAGGGAAGTTGTTGTGATTAGGCCAAGCATTAGCCTAAGGGAAGCTTCTAAAGTTATGTGTGAAAGGCACATAGGCAGCTTGATAGTTGTTGAGAATGATGATATAGTTGGAATTTTAACCCAAACTGACATACTGAAAGCCGTGGCAGAAGAAAGAGATCTTGATACTACAATTGTGGAAGAAGTGATGAACAAAAAGGTTTTCACGATAGATTATGAAAAAACTGTTGAAGATGCCGTCAACTTGATGATGGAAAAAAGGATAAAAAGGCTACCTGTGACGAAAGATGGAAAGCTTGCTGGTATAATAACTGCAAGCGACATAATAACTGTTGAGCCAAAGTTGATAACTGGAATAGCAAACTTGCTTTCGATGAAAATTCCTGGCTATAAGGGAGGCTAGGGGTGAGAAAAATTCGAGCAAGATGTTTTTGCCCTACACATGGCAGGCTAAACCTTGATGAAATAGTTATAAAGAATGGAATTCCTGTTTGCTCTAAATGCTCGGCTGAGCTTCAGTTTGGCGACGTGAGGCCAAGATTTAACTCGAAAAAGAAGTAGGTTGAATGTTGGAATGTCCTAAGTGTGGGTCTAAAAATATTAAATTCTTGCCTTGGCTTGGGATGATTTACGAGTGTAAGGATTGTGGGTATAGGGGCCCGATAGCCATCAAGAGGAAGACCAAAGCCCAAGCTTCTTCTCCATAGCTTCTTCCTCTGCTTCCAGGAAACAGTTATAATACTTGCTTGTCTTGTCAGCAAGATTTTCGGCAAGCCCAAGCCTCACCATCTCACAGTTTATGAGCTTGTCATCGAGAAAAACATATCTCAAAAGCCTTCCATACTTATCTTTATTCCAAGCTGCATCTTTCTCAATTTTTACAAGCCTGCCTAAAAGCATGTCTTCCAAAGCAAGCTTGGCTTCTTGAGAAAAGGGCTCTCCAATTTCAGGTGCATCTATTCCAAGAAGTCTTATTCTATCCCCATTCTCAAGCTCTATGGTATCGCCATCCAAAACTCTTACAACGATTTGCTCTTGAGTTTTTGGATATACCGAGTGAAAAATTGAAATCGCGACTAGAAAGATTGTTGGAAGAAAGTAAAGCAATTTCTTAATCATACTCTATACTCGAATTTTCTTTCAAGTTAGCTCTTTCTTACCACCCCTTGAGATAGAAAAAATCACCACTCTTGAGTGAATTCAGGAAAAGGCTTTTAAATACAGTTTACAAACTATGGTTAAGGATGAGTATGAATCTACCAAATCTTAAACCATGGCAATGGGCCGTTGTTGCGGTAGTGGTAATAGTCATTCTCGTGCTGCTGGCCCAGTACATGGGTTGGGTAAAACTCTTCTAAAGCTAACTTTTTGACCTTTTCTTTCTTTTTTTAGAATTAGCTAGCAGTGCTTTTCTCTAACCTTACTCCTTTTTCAAAAGGTTTTTCATCCTTATGGCCATACTTCTCTATGGCATCAGAAGCCTGCATCTCCCCAAGCCTCTTGGAACAATCTTCACAAATCGTCAAAACTTTTTTACTGTCTTCATCCCCTAAGCTGAAGACTTTCGTCTTTTTCCCGCATAAATCACACTTGCCTTCAAAAGTAGCGGAAAGCTTTATCTTCATAAAATTATTTGGTTTTTCCTATTTAAATCAAAGCTTGTCCAAAAGCAGATGAAGGGCATAAACAGAAAAAATTATTGAGAAATAGAAAATTGTATCCTTTAAGTTGAATTTAAAGATAAGGTAAAAGAAAGAAGTTGCTAAGATTGAAAAAAGGATTGAAAAGGCAAGCGTGTGGGTTATGCCTCTGTGCTTGGTTGGCAGAAGAGTTATCAAGAAGTAAGCTATGAAAAAATAGGCCAAGCTATAGTACCAGGTTCTTGGAAAAATCAAGATATAAATCAAAGCTATCAAAAAAGAGATAAAAATTGCAAAGGCTTTTCTTGATTTTGATTTCTTCATGTCGATGTCTGGAAAGATACTGACCAAAGGCACGAGCAAGATGAAAATTAGGGTTTCTTTTAATCCCAGGCTTGAAAGGGAGAAAAGCTGGTTAAGTGAGAGCCAAAAAGAAAGAAGCAGCAAGCCAAAGATCAAATGGACTTTCCAGTCTGGCATGTAATCATAGCCCCGGGCAGATTTTCGCTTTTAAAGTTTCGAACTGCCGTGTTCAGGTTTCTTTCTTCATCTTTTTCATCTGAGCTTTAGACTTGAAGTCCAAAGCCTGACATCCTTGACCGCTAGATGACGGGGCTCTAAAAAATAAACTATTCTTTTTAAATAAAAATTATTTCGTTTCAACAGCTTTGATTCCTTTTGTAGTCACAACAAAACTGCTCGAGCCTAAAGGAGAGACTTTTGCCAAGTAGCCTTTCTCTTCGAGCGATTTCAGAACATTCTCAAGAGTAGCAAGGTCTGCTCTACCTTCTACCATCCTGAAAAGCTCTTCCTTACTCATCACAAGTCTTTTAGCAATTTCTTCCAAAATCTCTTTCTCTATCCCGTCTTCCATTCAAGCCACCAGTTGCTCTTTGAGTTCCCATGCTTTTTCTTTTCCAAGAAGCTTTTCCACTATAGCCAAAGCAAATTCCATGGCAGTACCAGGACCTTGAGATGTTATAATATTGCCATCAATAACAACCCTTTCATCTCTTGGATATGGTATCTCCCTTTCCATTCCAGGATAAATTGTTGCTCTCTTGTTGTCTAAGATGTGAAATTTTGCAAGAGCTGAAGGGGCAGCACAAATTGCCGCTATAAGCTTGCTTTTTTCATTCATTTTTTCCAAGAATTCTTTAACCTTTGAAGCTCTTGCAAGATTCTCAACCCCTTTGGAGCCACCAGGCAAAACAATTCCATCATACTTCTCAACATCAATCTCAGAAATCTTTTTGTCTGCCATGACTTTTACATTGTGGCTGCCTGAAACCCAAGCCCCTGTTATCCCCACAGTATCTACTTCTATCCCCGCTCTCCTCAAAACATCTATGACTGTAATTGCCTCTATCTCTTCAAAACCATCTGCAAGCAAAACAAGAATTCTCATAAATTAATTTTTGTTTTCAATTTATTTATTTATGGGGAAATTCAAGCAAGTAATTCTTGTAAGAACTGACTTGAAAATGGGAAAAGGCAAGATTGCGACTCAAGTTGCACATGCTTCAATTGGAGCTTTCAAGCTTGTTGATGAAGAAGTGGCAAGAGAGTGGGAGAAAGAAGGTGGCAAAAAAGTTGTTTTGAAAGTCAAAGATGAGAAAGAATTACTTCAAATTTACAAGAAGGTCAAGAAGGAAAAAATTCCTTGCTTTCTTGTGAAAGATGCTGGCTTAACTCAAATTAAAGCTGGCACTATAACAGCTTTGGGTATAGGACCTGTAGAAGAAGAAAGAGTTGACAAGATAACAGGAAAGCTGAAATTACTTTGAATACTGGAAGATGTAAACTTCTTCTCTTGAGTCATTAAAAATTTTGATCAACTTAAATCTCTCATCACTCATCAAAAAATCAAGTTTTGGCTCTTTGTCTTTCGGGCTGCTAGAAGAATAAACCAAATAACCATCTTCTGGCATGAATTTTTCCAACTCTTCTTGAAAATTTCTTGCAAAAGGCAAAACATGGATCTTTCTCATTGAATAGTAAGCTAAAGGTACACATTGAAAATTGTTGTAAACTATTGAATCTTTTGGTGTTGACTCTTTCAACCAAAGGGCTGCCATCATTATAGCTGGTTTTTCTTTTAGCCAATCAAGATATCCTTTTATTTCTTGAATATGGGAAATGGAAAAAATTACAGAAATTAATATTGCTAAGACCGAGAGAATCAAGATATTTTTATTCTTTAAGTCAAACTGTGAAAAGCCTAGTGCAGAGGAAATCGATAGAAATGGTAAAATTGGTAACAAAAGTCTTATTTCTTTGTGGACAAGTGTTTGAAGAAGTACAAACGGTATTATAATATAGATGAATAAAAGGGCTTCTTTTTTCGAAATTCTTTTGTCTTTAATCTTCCTTAGAATATAAATCAATATTCCCAAGGAAAATATCGGTGGGAAAAGTTCAAAAAATTGAGTGTAAAATGTGTGCCATGGTGTTGGTATATCCCAATTCACAACTATATGTTGCTGTATGAAAGTGTACAAGAAAAAACCAAATCTTATTTGAGAAAAAATCAAGTATGGTAAAAGAACTAAAAATGTGGCAAAAAATACCAAAAACGAATTTTTCATTTCATGAAGAAAATTTTTCCTCTTGAGTTTAGAGATTAATAAAAAAGTTAAAAGAATGTAAAAAACAAGTTGTATAGAAGTGAATTTCAAGAGAATTGAAAGACCAAGAAAAATGCCTGAAAGAAAATAAAAAATAAGGCTTTTCTTCTTGATGGCCAAGAGCAAGAAGAGAACAGTTAAACACCAAAAAGTTGGAAGAAGCGGATCTGTTAGTATGGAATGAGATAAACTAATGTGAAGTGGATTCAGTAAGAAAATTGTAGCTGAGATTAAAGCTATTTTCTCATTTTCAAACATAATTTTGGCCAAGAAAAAAGTAGAAAGAATCCCAAAAGAAGCTATAAGTGCAACAATAATGTGAGCAATCACAACAGAATGTCTTAATTTGTAAAATAAAGCGATAATTACAGGTAAAAGAGGTGGTCTGAAATCAAACTCACTATAATTGTCTTCCCTGTATCCGCTAAGGATTTCAGCATGTTGAAGATAAACTGTCTCGTCCCAAAAATGAAAATCTGAATCTGTTCTGAACGGAAAAAATCTGATTAAGAATCCTAGGATAAAAAGAGAAATGAGAATTAAGTAAAGCTTTCGCATAAATTATATTAGTCAAAAATATTATTTAGAACAACATGCAATTGATCGACATCATCTACATAGCTGTTTATTCGATAATCATTTACTGTTCAATTCTTTGGTTTACTGTATTTTTCAAGAATAGGAAAAAAATGTTTTACAACCCACAAGCAAAAAGATTCCCTTCCATAACTTTTCTCATTCCTGCTCACAATGAAGAAAAAAATATTGGGAAATGCATAAAATCAATTCTTTCCCTTAATTATCCAAAAAACAAGCTGAAGGTTATTGTGATAGATGATGGCTCTACAGACAAAACAGCAGAAATGGTCAAGAAATTCAAAGAAGTTAAGCTTTTAATGCAAAAACAACAAGGTAAGGCTGCTGCCTTAAACAATGGTCTTAAGCATGTAAACACAGAGCTTGTGGCCTGCATGGATGCTGACTCTTTTCCAGATAAAGATTTTTTAATGAAGATGGTTGGCTACATGGAAAGAAAAAATGTGGCTTCAGTTACGCCTGCAATAAAAGTTTTAGAACCCAAAACTCTGATGCAAAAAATTCAATGGGTTGAATATCTTTGGTCTATTTTTTTGAGAAAACTTTTCAATTTTTTTGATTGTCAATATGTGACTCCTGGCCCTGGAAGCATCTACAAAACTAACATTCTAAAAAAAGTTGGTGGTTTTGATGAAGATAACCTTACAGAAGACACAGAAATAGCTTTTAGGCTTGTGGACAAAGGATATAAAATTGAGAACAGCATTGATGCTTATGTCTACACAGAAGCTC
>Ga0078972_1012122_pt1 | contig 15003 bp, 12 predicted proteins | sample YelNatPaOPGAMG01_FD_67568 | JGI IMG/M metagenome (GOLD analysis project Ga0078972, IMG submission 67568) | Hot spring thermophilic microbial communities from Obsidian Pool, Yellowstone National Park, USA - OP-RAMG-01 (SPADES assembly) (version 2) | ecosystem: Environmental > Aquatic > Thermal... | reverse complement strand
TCTTCTTAAGCGTGTTGTTGGGGGTCGAGAGCTGGTTTTCTTTACTTGCTCACTGCGGTGTTTTCATCACCTCCTTTAGTTGGCTTGCGGTGCTTTGCTTGGTTTGCTTTCTCTCTTATTGCTAGGTAGGTTGCTGCTAGTGCTGCTGCGGCTGATGTTGTGTACGCTGTGAGGTATGTGTTGAATCTTTCATATGTTATGGTTCTGCCGTCTTTGTTTGTGTAGACTGCTTGGAAGCCGAGTGTTTCTAGGGATTTTGTGCCGTCTAGAACCCAGCCATCTGAGTTTAGGTTTGGTGGCGCGTATGTGATGTTGAATTTTAGCTTCCACACAAGTGATAGCGGATTGAAGTTTTCATTGTCACAGCTCGAGGAAACAGAAACGCTAGTAGTATGCTAGATCTTTCTGTTTTCAGGATCTAAATAGTAGTTTATTTGATCCCTAATGATATCTATCAGAGACTTCGTAATCTTGAAGCCAAGTTGTTGGATTTTTCTAATGTCGCTTATTAGTATCGGAACCTCAGCGGGTCTGAATTTACTCGAATCAAAAGTAACGGTTATGTCGCCCTTGTTTGTTTTTACTCTTATGCCAATGTCCTCTAAGGTGTAGTTCAGTTCTCCTTTGAGCAGTAGCGCATCGACTTTGGTCTTCAGGAATTTAACGTTAAAGAAGTCTTCTTCGGCAACCTCGATTGGATCTCTGATTCTCTTTTCCCCTCTTAAGCTCTCGATCTCCTTCACATCATAACCTAACTGTTGGAGCGTCAGTAACAAGTAAGTTAACACAGAGTTTGTTCTCATAGAACCTTGCACGTAAACATCTCCGATCTTACCTTTATCAGCTAGCAGGAAATATCCGTTAACGATATCTTCAACATGGCTCCAATCTCTAAAGACATTAATATTGCCAATTATGATTTTATTAATTTCTCCAAACCTCAGCATAACGCACTGTCTAACGATGAGCGAAGTTACAAATTCATGGCCTCTGCCTGCGCCTTCATGGTTGAAAGCTCTGGATACTACTGTTTTCAGACCATAGGCGTGGTAGTAGTTCCTCATGAGGAAGTCACCATGAACTTTGCTGACGGCATACGGGCTCATAGGCCTCAAAGGGTTCCTCTCATTAATTGGAAGCTCTGGGATTCTCTCAGGCTCGGGAAATATCGCACCATATTTCTTCAGGGCTTGCTCATAGTGTTCTTCAGAAGCTATCTGTAGGCCGTACTCCTCTGACGAGCCTGCGAATACAACCTTACATTCTAAGTTCTTGAGCCTAAGCGCTTCTAATAGGTTCTGAGTACCTTGGCTGTTAACTCTAAAAGTTTCAAGCGGTTCTACAAAGCTTCTCGGTACATACGATTGTGACGCAAGATGAAAAATTAGGTCGGGCTGAGCCTTATCCAAAGCGAAAAGCAGACTAGTTAGATCAGTTATATCCCCTTCAACAAGTTTGATTCTATCCAATATGCCCATCTTGAGGAGCCTTTTCGGCAGATTACCGTCAGCTCTTCGCCTGAGTAGGCCGTAAACTTCGTAATTCATGTCGAGCAGCTTTTTAGCTAGATAGGGACCAACAAAACCCGTTATACCAGTTATTAATATTCTTCTACTACCCATAATGCTTTCGTTTCATTCCGACATTTACGTTATGTGTTGAAAGTTTCTTGTACTCTTTTGGGAGCGCACTGAAATCTTTAACGTAAAACTGACCTTCTCGCCCAGATGAGTTGATGATTTCTACGCCGTTGTTAGCAGATTCTCGGCAGTTTGATGATTTTACGAGATCAAAGTTTAGGGAGCTTTAAGTGTAGGGTTGAGCTAGACATCTTTTTGGCTTAATCCATAGGTTGATTATCACATATCTTGTATAGAAGTTGCTCGAATTTTACTCCAACATTGCTCCAACTGAAGCGTCTGGCAAATGTTACACTATTCTTGGAGAGATTGTTATACAATTCATCGTCTTTTAAAATTTGCAGAATCGCTTCTGCTAAGGCTGCTATGTTGCCGAAAGGATATCTCAATCCGTTGTATAGGTGCTGTACGGCTCCTTCTGGTACCCTGCTGCTTGCTATGACAGGAGTGCAGCAAGCGTTAGCTTCAAGTATTACGATTCCGAATCCTTCTACTGAGGATGGCAGTACAAGGGCGCGGCTGCTTCTCAAAAGTTGACGTTTTACACGCTCTGATATATTGAATTCAAATTGGATGTTTCGCTTGAGATTGTGTGTTACTATAAGGTCACGCAACCACTTCACGTACTTTTCATCTTCACATCGTCCAGCTAATATGAGTTTTGCTTCAGGTATATTCGGCACCACCTTCTTCATGGCTATAATGGCGTGATGAGGGCACTTATAACGGCGGAATTTACCTAACCAAATCAAGGTAGGCTGGGTCTTATCTGCACAACCGTCTTGTAGCCAGTCGTCTCTGATAGAAGGCGGTATAACAACTATGTTCTCATACCTAAAGCCAAGGCGTGTAAAGGCTAAGCGCCATTCTTCAGTTAAAGCTTGTATTATTGTGTTGCGGTGTATCAAAGCAGTAAAACGCTCCAGCATGTTTAGTAAAGGTGTAATAAATGCTGGATATTGAGCCGCAAAAAGCGGTTTGTGCACTTGATACCACTCTGTTATTAGCGGTTCTTTGATATACAAAGGCGCCCAACGAGGTATCCGGCTTCCTCCAAGCCCTTCTGCTACTACAACGTCATATTTCCCTCTGCACTTCTTCATATAATGTAAGAATGTCCTAAGCCATAGGGTATGGATGCCACCTAATCTAACTACAGTGATGCCATCGATTACTTCTTCTTTTGAAGCCTGGGGGAAACTACTGGCTACAAAAGTGACGCTGTGGCCATGCGAAGCTAGATAGCGAGCATATTCCCACACTAAAATATCCCCACCAGCAGCTGAGGGGTTATACCAATCTCTAGTTGCTAGAAAAAGAACTTTAAGAGGGCGCTTGACCATTTTTACCAAATGCTATGTGATATTTTTAGAATAGTTGACCTGCTTTCTTTCACTTTTTAGTTCGGTTCTGGTGAGAAGAGCTGTGCAAGCTACAAATGTTGTTAAAGATACTAGATAGTAGATTAGTAGAATTCTGAATTTTGTAAAGTAGATAGTATAGCAGCCTTCTTTATCGACGTGGAATGCGTTTGTAAGGCCGAGGTTTGATATGGGTTTTCTGTCCTGTAGGTTCCAAGCTTCGTTGTAAGGTTCTGTGAGTATAATGTATCCTTCACCTTTCGCTTCAATTTTATACTCTGCTGGAGATATTTGGGTATAATTGACTGTGTTGAAGCTGGGTTCTTCTTTGTTTGTAAAGTTTCCTCTCATTACGTAAACATAATTTGTTAGTTCGTTCTTTTCACTTAACGCAATGAGCTCTTCCCAAGAAGTTACAGACACTGCACCTTTAACCCAGTAGATCTTGGCTGTGCTATGTAAGTTTTCGAAGACGCTCATTTCCGGATTATCTAGGATTAGGTATAGGTCTGTTTGGTTGTAGAGGAATTGGTAGTCCGCGTAGTCTGCCGCCTTAGCTAGGACAATGTATTTTATGTTGAGAGGTGCTAGCAATTCTCCTAGGTTAGTGATCCTGTTTCTGTTTTTTAGGAGGAAGTGTATGTATTGCTGCACGGGTTCTGTGGATTGGGTCTCGATGTTGCCTACCTCTATGTTTTCGCCTGCGATTACGGTTCGTTGAAAGAAGCTTGAGGCTGGATTGGCGATGGTTCTGTTGGTCCACGAGAAGCGCATATAGAGGTGCCAGGGTAGGAAGAGGATCTTGAAGTCACCGTTTTGAGATTTTAAGAAGTTGTTGACTTCATACCACTCCTTAGGGTAATCGACAGCTTTGAGCTGTCCATTAAAGCCGAATAACATATTAAACGAGTATGCGATTGGTGAGGCTACAATTAAGGCGGTGAGGGCTAGGTAGGGTGCTCTGTTGGAAAGTTTGCCTCTCTTACCAATTCTGGCTGCGATTTCTGAGACACCGAGGCCTCCGAGATAAGAGTAAGCTAAAGCGAGAACTGCGACGAACTTTTGAGGTTCTCTGAACCCTTTGAAGAATGGAACGTTGTTAAAGAGGGTTTTGAAGATTGGTGAAAAATATGGGGATGAGATTCCTGATGCGAGGATTAGTGATACGGTTGCTGCGATCCCTAACCCTAAAACGTAGTTGCCTACGCATTTATCGTCAATCCACATGACGAAGCCGAGGATAGAGAGTGAGAGTAGGAAGAGGTAAATAAGGTACCATGTTGGGAGGATATTGTATATGTAGAGGTATCCTTCTGGTGGTCTCCAGAAGCCGTGTAGGGAGGCGAGTGTGAAGACAATGTTGAAGCCCGAGCCCCAGACCCTAGAGGTAAAGGCTTGGATATCTTCGTAGCCCACCTGGGTTAAGATAGTCTCTTCGGTTAAACTGGGAATAATCCAGTATAAGTTAAGAAGTATGTAAATTAGAAAGGTGAGGGCGAGTTGTTTAGTAAGATTTAGGCGATCGCCTACCCTAATCAGCTTGATTAGAGTGAAGAGTAGGAAGATCAATAGGTTGAGAAAAAGTATGTGTGCAGAGAAGACGCTTACAAGTGTGAGGAGCAAAGCGAGTTTAACGCCATCTTTGAACCGTTTGTGTTCAAGGAGGTTGATCATCGTTTTAACGGCGAAGGGGGTTACGGCGTAAGCCAGTAGGATAAGCCAGTGACCAACCATAAACCTGGTGTAGACAAAGGGATTCAGCATATACATTAAACCCGCAAAAAACTTTCCCGCAAGGGACTTTGCTGGACAGAGCGAGTGAGCCGAAAAACCGGAAATGAGCAAAACCAAGAACAGAAGAACCTTTTGCAGCACCCAGCTATCTATTAACTGTGTAGTTCCTTTGAGGATGAAAAGGAAGGGTAATACACCGGAGTTCCAAGTGAATCTAAAGCCGTATAGTATGTCATCTAATTTGGCACGCTCGGGTACAAGTGAATCCATATATGGTGTAAAAACCATGTCTAAAGTCAAAATATAACCTGGAGACAGAAGTGTCCATAAAACGATAAGTGATAAAACGCAATGAATTGAAATAGATAGAATAAAGACGACCCATTCCTTGATATTTTGTTTCAATAAATCAGGCTCGGTTATGTGAAAAATTCGAGAAATCTACGAATTGCTAGAATTCTTCACTTATTGATGTTACGTCGGTTCCCCTATTGCTTGAAGCACGGTCATAAACTACCTTTCTCCAGATCTTAGCGGAATTCTATACGCAAGTTGCTAATACTTTTGATAGTTAACCAGAGAAGGGATATGGTATTCAAAAGGGTGCCTAGTGTGATGAATCGATCGGAGATATAAAGTTCTGTGATAAATCTACTTACATAGTTGTTAATGGCGCCATATGGGTAGAGTAAAGAGGTTGGTTCTAAAGCGGCAGGTATGCTACCCCACATTGTTACAAAGGTTGTAACACTGAGAAAGAAGAGTATAGCATAATAGGCATATTTTTCTAACGATTTTCTAGCAAGCAAAATAAGTGGTAATGTGAGTGTAAAGTGATGTGACGAAATTCCAGTTCCGATCATTGTCAATGCTAGAAATCCTGCAGCTGCAACGCCTACGGATTTTCCATTTAACCCCTTACAATATCTAAGAATTGTATAAGTTAGGAAAGCAAGCAATAAGAGTAGGAGTATGTTAGATACATCCATATAGGTTAAGGATCCGAAAAAACTGGTTTGTTTAGGTACAAAAATACGGGAGGGGCCGATCAAATTTAATGTGAAACGGCTAAGAAGCGGCCATAGATTATAAGCGTCGTTCGAAAGAAACAAATACCGGGTAACAAGCGGATCGCTTATATTGTAGGTTTTAGCAGTGTGGAAAAGGACGTCCATAGGCAATGATGGACTCAGTGCTAATAACAATGGTGAAAAAATTGAGAAAGTCAGGACGATACCCAATGAAAGCCCTTGCAATGTTCTACGGATTGTAAAACTTTTGATATAAATAAGTCCAAGTAACAGAGCTGGTATTGTCATCTGAGGTCTTGTGAATACAGTCAGAATTAAAGTAGCCCAAGCTAGACCTGCAAATCTGTTACAGGCAAACCAGATCGAAAGTAATATGAAAAACATGCTAATTGTGTGAGTCTCCCCCCATATTGACATCATAAACCATATGGCGGGGTTGAAAAGAAAAATAGCAGACGCTATAAGTCCTTCGCGTTTACTTCCGAATTTGGAAAGAATTGAATAAATTAAGATCCCGCAAAGAAGTCCAAATGCAACATTCGTTCCCTTTGTTATGAGATCGAATAAGAAATTATCTAATCTTAACTGAGAAGCGGGCAGTAGAATATTCATCAACTGGCCCATAATTCCGAAGATGTATGCCATTGTTGGTCCGTAAGGAAAACTAGGGGAAGCGATAGGCTCTCCGGTAATATGATGAGGTAAAGGTATAATACTTGACAAATGATAAAGGCTAGCACAGCCGTAACGTGCCGCTATGTAGAGGTAGATTTTAAAGGATGTAAAATCGTAAAAGTGATTACCAGTATGAAACAATAACACGTTGAAAGAAACATACAGGAAAACCAAAGTAATTATGATAATCATTTTTCTTTTTTCGATGAAGAATGGGTGATTTAGCCAATTTGAGAGTATAGGAATCCCCTCAGTCCTAAGCCAAGTAAAGGCTCGCAAGAGAAACAAAAGACCACCCGCAAATGCAAAGATGATTACCAAAGTTTTTGAAGTCACATCTTCTACTTTTGCTGCTATTACTCTTTCTGAAGAAGGTACATTAATTTTGAAGCCATCGATGTACAAGTCGGTCGTTCCGGTTTTAGAAAACGTAGATAACGTGAGACTAAGCGGCAAAGCGGTAAAAAGGGCCGGTGCTTGCTCTTTTTTGATCGTGTATACGATTTCTTGCTCATACGAGATTATTGGGAGAGATTTTAGAGACCCCTCACTTTCCTGAAAGGCTATTATCCAACCATTGCTTCCAATAAATTTTGAGCTTGTGATGAGATTAACCTCAGATCCGCTTTCGCGTAAGAATACATCAGTGAGTAGGAGAAGAGTTCTACCGTTCCCGGCGCCTAGCCTTATCTGTGCAAATGAGGCATTGCTAGGTGCTACACCTTCAAACTCTGTCAGGACCCATGTATTCTTCTTCTCAAGAAGACGCCAATCATTGGAGGAGGATAGCTTCTGTCCTTTGTCATCTAACCAATAAACAACAAATTTATACCAGCCATCTCCAAAAAGAAGCTTCATCTTGCCTCCAAACACATATTTCTCCAGAGCTTTGACTGGTATAGGTTCTGAAGCTATTTCATAGTATGCAGGTTCATTCGGTCCACCCAACAGCAATAGTAGGTTTCCGTCTGGTGTTGGCGACTCTAAATCGCGGGGCGAAAGTCGAAAGACGATCTCACCGTCTTCTTTATGTCGAATGACCTCAACATGATAGAGACGCCCTCGTGTATACTCACCAGCTTTCTTATCTTCTATTGTGTTTCCTTTAGACATCAATTTAGCAGTTATTACGTTTTCAGGCGAGGACGCAAAAGTTAGCACAGCTCTTTCATCATCTCTTACATTCCAAAGAATTATATCGAGCGGTTCAGATACCTGAAAGTTTTCAAATATTCTGACATTAAACTCGACTCTAAAGTCCGCATCGTAAGAAAATGTAAATAAATTGACGTCTAATCTTGAAGTATGGCTCGTTCGCAGTCTTAGAGTATCCGATGTAAGATCAACCGTGCTGTCACTTACAGAGCCCACCCGCTTTATATTAATAAGATTTGAGTCGAATCCTACGTAGGAAATTTGATTTGTAGGTTGTTTCCACGCGTTTACTGGCACATTAATAAAAAGGAGAATAAAGAGTGCTAGGAGAAATGTAGCCGATAGGAGTAAATCTGACTGATCACTCCTTAAGGACAATTTGTAGCTCCATTAAATTGTGTTCCATAACTAGCGGCGAATCAGATGCACGGACTTCTCATTTTTGGATTACCTGTTGAATTTCGACCTAAACGATTATCAGGGTTTATCCCCTTACGTTCAACTCTCCTTGTCATCGTAAGCCATCCGAAATTAGCCTCCTCTTATGAAATCTCTTAATTAACTCTTTAAGGCCTGTGATCTCCTGATGCTTTTCTAAAAAGACTTTTCCCCTTTCTCTGCATAATTTTCAATATAACTCTGAAGTTGTTCTACTTCTGTTATTCCTTTTTTTAGTTCCCAAAGCTTAAAGTAGGCGCTGAATACGTAAAATGATTGTAAAACTGCCCATACAAATCCTATATAGCCATCTCTGAATCCCTGCAGGACTATAAAGTCCCACAGGAACTTAACGAACGGCTTAAAAGGAATCTTGTCGAATGTTTTCTTTAAAGTCTTCTTAAGATGAGAGTCCGATGGAAGTATGGGATATAGCCCCTCTCTTTTACGATACATTCTTACAGCTTCAAAGGACGTATATAGGTTTAGCTTTGCGATAGCCTCGTGAAGTGAGGAACGAGCAATGTGTATAATTGGGTTTTTTAGGAAACCAGCTTTCCCGATTAAGATTAAGGGCTCATGTACTTCTTGGTCTAGATAGTACGCTTTTCCTTTCCTGAATAGCCGAAGTACGTAATTAGGCCACGCTCCACCATGCATCAAACATTTCCCCCAGAAAAATTGTTTACGTGGTATGTAGAAGCCATCAACCGCAGGTCGCTCAGCTAACGTTCTTATTATTTCTTCGCGTAATTCTGGACTGACTCTTTCATCGCTGTCTACAAAAAATATCCACTCAGTATGGATGGGTAAGTTAATTATAGCCCAGTTCCTTAGTTCTGCAAAGTTCTTGAAAGGTCGTACAATGATATTTTTTGTGTACTCCTTGCAAATATCAACTGTACCATCTGTGCTTCCTGAATCTACTATCCAAATATTATCACACCATTTTACGGATTCCAAGCACTCTCTTATGTATTCCTTCTCATTATATGTCAATATGATGGCTGTTATACTGCTCGATTCAGCTTTTTTTAGTATAGAAGTCATATATTATTTTCTTCGATTTTAGTCAAGGGCTGTCTTAGGGCTCTAGGATTAGAGGTGGATACAGCAGTAAGCGCTATAATGTGTTCTTATTTATTTTCACATCGCGTTGGGAGACGAAACATTAATCGTAACAACGTATACCAGATTCGGATTAAAAACCTTGAATGTGAACGTCAGAAGATGAGGAATACAAGCCAGGCATCAGCATGAAAATTAGAGTACCAAATGCCAACAACGTTATTATTACGAGACAAAGTTTATCACTTTTGAGCAACTTTAATAAGTTTATTTTCATCCATCCTCTAGGGTCTATTTTGCTGAAATTAGTATACCCTGTGGTCGATCCGCTGGTACAATATGAAGAGGTCCCTCAACCTAAAGATGATAGAAACCCCCTACAAAGCCTTCATAAGAAAGATGCCTAAGGACGACATCATCACAGACGAAGAATCAGGTGACATATACCACGCCCAAAAGATCTAGAAAGAGGTATACTCATTTCGGGAAAACAAAATCCATCCTCTAGGGTAATGCGGTATTGTCCTTTTTACTCCAGCGTCTCAAGAACTTAAATATTTTCCAAAATTTGCGCGGGTCTTCAAAGAAACCGAAGTCTTCACTTCTCAGAACTATATGATCTGAGACAACTCTGAGTCTTTGGGTAGCCGCACGCTTCCCCCGTAACTCTTTACGATCCCGTATGTTGTCTACGCATGCCAAAATTATGCTGTAAAGATAAGATGAGTTTTTCTCAGCTAAAGAAAGAAAAATGCCTTTAATCAACGCAAAAAATAAGAATAAAGGTAAGCTGAACAGGAGATTTATCCTCGAGAGACACTTAATCATAGATCTTATTTGATGAGCAGTAACTAGCCGGACTTTGCGAGGGTTAAGAAGACCCCAACTAGCTGATAATCTATGATATACTACTGATTCAGGAACGCAACGTATCTTAAATCCGGCTAACCGCGCTCGCCAACACAAATCTAAATCTTCACCGTATGCAAACATTTTAGAATCAAATCCGCCAAGCAATTCAAATATTTCACGCCGTATAGCTAACGCGGCACCAGACGCGTAGAATGGTTCAATTATTTTGTTCAATTTGATGGAATTTTCAGATTCTCCAAATCCGAGTTCTCCGGCCCCTGTGCAAAGCTTTAAGTAACCTCCGATATTATTAATTATGTTCGTTCCATAGAAGAGCATCTTACAAGATGTAATGCCTATCTTTGGATTCTCTAAGAATGTGTCTACAATCGGTTCTAACCATCCTTGCTTTACGACTATGTCATTGTTTAAGAAGACTAGGAACTTACCTCTTGCGTGGGGAACAGCGGCATTGTATCCCCGACTGAAGCCAAGATTTGCACCGTTAAGAATAACCCGTACCTGAGGGAAATGCTCTTTCACTAGAGATACGGAATCGTCCGTACTTCCGTTATCTACTACTAATATTTCAATATGTGGACAAGCGTCCTGTAAAATACTCTCTAGGCAAGAGCATAAGATAGACTGACCGTTCCAGTTAAGAACCAGAACTGACACTAACGGTGTCTGATGCCAAAGACGTTCATGCTTACAAACGGAAAGCAAATCTAGCTGAACCCATTTTCAAGACGACATAAATTTAAAGAACAATCCTTTCTAAAGGAAGACGATTATATTCACCCGTCGTCTCTTGACCTCCTTCTAAGAGTTACTCTAGCATTTTAATAAGCGCTTCAACACTATGTGTGGAATCTGCATCTTCTAAAAGCTTTTCTGAACAAATGCTTATGTGTATATAACGCCTATTCCGGCCCATCCCTGGTTCCAGTCCTTAACGATTTCCCGATGTACATAACTGATCTTTATTTCGTTCCAGAATTTACTAACCTTACAACCTGTCTCTATAGGGTGTGGAACTATATCATGGAAGGCTATTATCCCGCCTTCCTCCACCAATTGACCATACATTTCGAAATCTTTCTTGACACCTTCGTATGTATGATCGCCGTCTATAAACAAAAAATCGAATTTTCTGTCTCCGAGAATTCTCTTAACCATTTTGAGCGTTCTTAAATCATGTGAATCTCCTCTAATGAGGCTTAGCTTTTGGCCTGGAAGTGCGAACGAGTGATATATCGGGATCTTCCACGTGAGATAGCCTCCACCAAACGGACCACTAGGGAGGTCTATGCTAATTATAGCCGCATCTGGGCTGGCGATTCTTGAGAATAAGAAGAGAGTTCCACCTCTCGCTGTTCCTATCTCCAGTATACTTCTTGGCTTGTATTGCATTAACACCTTGAGAAGCTCTAAAATCTCCTCTTTGACCTGAGCTGGCATAATGGAGAATGGAGCGAAATCCGTCTTTAAGGGGGCAAGTGGAATAAATCTAAAGGAGAAGACCAAATCTACGAGTTCCTCCGAGCTTCCGTATTGTTTCTTATTTAGATATCGTGAGATTACCTTTGAAAATATAGTCCCTACAGCCGGTGGGAGATTCCAGTAAACGTCCTTAAGGAACCCTGCTAATGTCTTAGTAAGCGAACTTCTCATAAATTTTAGAGCAATAAGCGGCGATAATCCCTTCAGTTGCACCTTCCGTCTACTAACAATGAAAACAACTAAGAAATCGAAGCTCTATGCCAACTTTTTCGTAAGAAAAGTTGTCATGTTCTTCTTAAAAGAAGGTTTATCACTCCGCCACGTGTAGGGAAACCTTCTCTGAGATTAAACTCCCTTAGCTTTCTCTCAATTACATAACCTCTTACGAAGCCCAGTTCCTGAAGCAAGGTGTTCAAGGAAAGCATATGTTGCTTTTGTTTGTGTGGGTCGAACTCCATTATGAGCTGAAGATTAGGGTTCTTTCTTACTATCTCCTTCATTCCCTGTAGTGCAAATATTTCATGACCTTCTATGTCCATTTTGATAAGGTCTATTTGGGTATTTTCACAAGATGCGAAGAAGTCGTCAAGCGTTATCGTTTGAACCTCTATCGTGTTAGCGTATGATGGTTGGAAAGTAACACGATGGTGGTCGGCTTCCTTATCTATGGTAAGATATCCACTTCCAGTAAAATTGGACACAGCTTTATTAACAGCTACAACATTGCTGCATCGATTGATCTTAATATTTTTCAGAAGATAAGCGTAGTTTACAGGATGAGGTTCAAATGAATAAACCTTGCCTGAAGAGCCCACACATTTCGATCCAAGAAGGGTGTAGTAGCCGACGAAAGCACCTATATCCACAAACGTCATACCTTGCTTTAGTTTGCTCAGAAGTAGATTCGTAACCTCAGGTTCATAAAAGCCAGTCACATACGACCTTGCTCCTGGGAACGAGGGAGGAACCAGCATTGTTAAACCGAATGGTAGCTTCACAAGAACTTCCGCTTTATAGCTCGGGAAATTCCCAGCAAAATAGTAGGCTAAGCGCTGAACAGCCCCAGGAAGGTTTAGACGTTTACCTAAGTTTATGACGCGTAGCCCTACCCTCCAGAGCGCATCGAAAAACCTCATAGACACTCACCGGACTCTATTTTTATACACAACTCATCTCTCTTAGCATAGAATCAACAGCCTTAGAAGAAACACATCTTTGCAGCAATATTGTAACTTTAGTCTAAACTTGACGGGTTGTGCCGATATGTTAATATGTGCCATAGCATAGATAAGCCCACTTTGAGACCACGCCGTAGGCTTCTGCTCGCACCCTTTGATTCACCTATACGCCTTCTAAAGGTGATGGGTATCTCAACCACCCTAAGCTTATGGGATAGCGCAACCATTATCATGTGGGGTGAGAAGTGGTTTCCGCCAACCTTCAGGTCGTCAATTATCTTCTCTAAGGCCTCTCTTCTGATAGCTCTGTAGGTGCACCCAACATCCGTTAACCGAGCTACCCCGTAAAATCGAGTATCCCAGAAGCGTAGACGTATTAGTGTAGCCAGAAACTTATTACCCCAAGTGAAGAAGTAGTCCATCTGAGAACCTCTATCGGTGAGAACAGGGTCTACACGAGTCCCAAGCACCATATCGGCCTGATCGATGTAAGCTTCGAACTTCCTCAGATCCTTTGCGGCAAAGGTCCCATCACCTTCAGCCAAAACAATAACCTCCGCATCCGTGTTCTTAAGAGCCTCCCTAAGCCCACGTATACAGGCGTAGCCATAGCCCTGCTGAGACTCATAAACAACCCTAGCACCAAGCTCCATAGCAACCTTACCCGTCGCATCTCTACTATTATTGTCTACGACGATAACCTCCTTAACCATCTTCTGGGCAAGAAACTCAGGCACAACCTTCCTGACAGCCTCCTCATCGTTGTAAGCGGTCAAGACCACTACCATACTCTTAGGGCTCGAATTAGTTGGCACATCAACCACATGCTCAGCGGAGTAAATCCTACACCTCTCAATCCGCCCCTTAATGATCAGAAAGACAGCAACTAATATGAAGCCGAAGAGCAGCCAAATCACCAAATCAGCCACAAAAGACTTAAAGCCATCAAGAGCTGAGAGAGCGGCAAAAATCAGAGGGTCATCAACATGCAACACCCTAAGCAATAGAGCAAATGGGCTTACAAGAGCCGCTACAACTGCGAGAATAAGCACAACTAATACGAGTAATAAGATGAGCAAACCCTAAGGCGTGTCGCTAAAGCGTGACATAGGTTGTGTCGCCTAGTATGAGCCTATGCCCCCTTGGTAGGTTCCCGTCTGAGCTTAGGATCCTCGCACCCCTACCTATTATGCTATCCACTATCCTCCTCCCACACTCGATGTGTGCGTCATCCATCACTATGCTGTTCTCAACCTCGCTGCGCCTTACGACGCATCTTGAGCCGATGGATGTGTATGGACCAATGTATGCATCTGGACCTATCTCACACCCCTCACCTATTGCCGCAGGCCCCTGAATCCTCGAGCCTCTCTTAACGACACTCCCCCTACCTAGGGCGACTGAGCCAGATATCGATGCACCCTCCTCAACAACACCCTCTATGGAGGGCTTCAGATCCTGAAGTATGAGCTGATTCGCTTCAATCAGATCCTCAGGTCTACCGGTATCCTTCCACCACCCCTCAACGAACCTCACGTGTATCCTACAGCCCCAATCTAGAAGCGTCTGAATAGCCTCGGTTATCTCAAGCTCACCCCTCCAAGAGGGCTTAAGAAGCCTAGCAGCCTCAAAGACCCTGGGTGTAAACACGTAGGTCCCTATAAGCGCCCAGCTGCTCACAGGCTCCCTAGGCTTCTCAACAAACCCCCTAACCCCACCATTCGAATCGAACAAGACAACACCATACCTACTCGGATCCCTAACCCTAGCCGCACCGATCACGCAATCAAAGCCACCCTCCCTAAAAGAGTCGATGAAGGGCTTCACACCCTCCTTAAGCAGGTTATCACCCAGATGCATAACGAACGGCTCACAACCCACAAACCCCTCAGCCAAGAGGAGGGCGTGGGCGATACCCTTAGGCTCAGGCTGGTTAATGTATGTGACATCCAAACCCCACTTCGAGCCGTCGCCAATCAACTCGACAACACCCTCCTTCAGAGGGCCGACGACGACAGCAACCTCCCTCACACCAGCATCTCTAAGCGCCTCCAAACCATACAGTATCATCGGCTTATTCGCTATAGGGAGAGTATGCTTATTGCCAGTGAATGTTAGGGGCCTGAGCCTAGTACCGTAGCCCCCAGCTAAAAGCAGACCCTTCAAGGCTTCAGGTAACCCTTCTCAACGAGATACGCCTTCAGCGCATCACGCCAACCCCTCAACCTGAAGGGGAGCTTCACGCTTCTCAGCGCTGAGAACGGTGGTCTCCTAGCCCTAGACTTGAGCTGAGCAGCCTTAACACGCTTAACCTCAACACCTAATCCTAGCAGGTTAACCGCTTCCTCAGCAAACTGGTGCCAGCTGC
>Ga0078972_1012121_pt1 | contig 15003 bp, 14 predicted proteins | sample YelNatPaOPGAMG01_FD_67568 | JGI IMG/M metagenome (GOLD analysis project Ga0078972, IMG submission 67568) | Hot spring thermophilic microbial communities from Obsidian Pool, Yellowstone National Park, USA - OP-RAMG-01 (SPADES assembly) (version 2) | ecosystem: Environmental > Aquatic > Thermal... | reverse complement strand
CCGCCTTCCGCGCCGGCGGGCTGCACTGGTACGACGCCTGGTACGGGATCGTCGGCTACGCCTTCCAGATCTACTTCGACTTCTCCGGCTACTCGGACATGGCCGTCGGCCTCGCCCTGATGCTGGGCTTCGTCCTGATCCGGAACTTCGACTCGCCCTACCAGGCCGACAGCATCACCGACTTCTGGCGGCGCTGGCACATCAGCCTCTCGACCTGGCTGCGCGATTATCTCTACATCCCGCTCGGCGGCAACCGTCGCGGCCCGGTGCGTACTTATGTAAACCTGATGCTGGTGATGCTGATCGGGGGGCTCTGGCACGGGGCGAGCTGGAATTTCGTGATCTGGGGCGCGATCCACGGCGGGATGCTGGCCTTCGAGCGGATGCAGGGCAAGCAGGGGCCGTACGCCCGGCTCCCGAGGCCGTATCGGGTCGCGATCACGTTCGCGGTCGTCTGCCTGGCCTGGGTGTTCTTCCGGGCCGAGACGTTGCCCCAGGCCGCGACCTATCTCGCCTCGCTGTTCGGGCTCGCCCGGACCACGTTGGCGAGCGACGCCGTCGCCGCGGCGATGTACACGCCGTATCACCTCGGGATCATGGCGATCGCCTCGGGGCTGGTCTGGCTCTCGCCCGGGTCGTGGGCGTTCTCCCGCCGGATCACCTGGGCCCGCGCCGGATACGCCGGGGCCCTGCTGTTGCTCTCCGTCGCCTTCATGTGGACGCAGAGCGAGAACCCGTTCCTCTACTTCCAGTTCTGACCATGGCACGTGCGCACAAACTCTACGTCCTGACGATACTCGCACTGTTTGCCGCAACGCTGCTGCCGATACTTGCTCTGAACCTCATACTAAGCAGCCACACCCTGGGCGACACCGGCAAGGAAGTAGAGCGTGCCAGCGACTGGCAGCAACGCACCCGGGGGGTGACCTATGCGCCGACCCTGAGCGACACCGGGCCGTTTAAAATGTTACGACTGGAAGACCGCCTGCCGGACATCAACACCGTGATCTTCGGTTCCTCCACCGCGCTCAGCATCAGGCACGACATGCTGCCGCCCCCGATGCGCGCCTTCAACTTCGCGCAAACCGGCCATCCATTGAGTGCTGCCATCGGCGAGGCGGAATGGCTGATGGGGCATACCAGCAACATCCGCTACTTGGTCATCCCCATGGACTGGGCGCTGGGCTTTGTTTACCAGCCGGGTAATCCCACACCGGCCAATCTCGATGCCGGCGTTGTCAGGCATTACGTCGGAGCAATCCGCAACAGTGCTTCGCTGCTGGCCAGGATGCGCGATGCACTGTCATATCCGCGGATCGTCAACCTAGCCGGCATCGTCAGGAAAATCGTGCAGGCGTCCGATCACCTCGCCGCTTTCCGCCAGTATTTCCTGCAGGATTCCAGCGACGACTACCGCTGCGCGGACGGGACGCCGGCCAGGGATTTCGACACTTTCGACCGCGGCACCTGCACCGGCTTCCGCTTCGACGGCAGCGCAACCTTTGCCAATCTCGAACCTGTATCGGACCCGCAGCGCCTGATCCTTTCCGCTACGGCATCTTCCTCGCAGTACGTCACCAACCTGACGCGCAGCCAGGGTCGGCCCAATCCGGTACTGCTGTCACATCTGGCTGCACTTGCGTGGCAAGCGGAAAATCGCGGCGGCAAGCTGCTGCTGCTCATGCCGCCGTTGCTGCCGGGACTGGAAACCGCATTCATGCGGCAGCCGCAACTGTCCGCCGCACTGGCCCGCACCAGGCAGACCCTGCGCGACTGGGCAACGCGCCAGAACATTGTCGTCATCGATGCGGGCGCCTCTGAACGCTTTGGCTGCAGCAGCAGCGAGTTCGTGGACCAGCATCATGCGTTGTCCAGCTGCTACGGAAAAATCTTTTCGACTTTCTGGCACCAATACGCACCCGCCGCTGACGGTAAAATAGCGTGGCCGACCGGCGGCCTGTATCAACCATGAACGACCAATTCACCAAATTCTGCTGGCTGCTTGCCATTGCGGCACTCAGTTTCCTGCTGGCGCTAAATCATTATTATGTGGGCGAAGAGGCGATTTTCCCGATCAGCTCGCTCGAAATGTGGCAGCACGGGGTATGGCTCAAGCAATACATGTATGGCCAGGACATGCAGCACAACCCGCTGTTCAACTGGCTGATCATGCCGGTTGCCGCCCTCGCCGGCTGGAGCCATGTGCTGGTGGTCACGCGCATGCTGACCATTGTCGCCACCCTCGCCACCGCCGCCACCCTGGCCTGGCTCAGCAACCGGCTGTTCCAAGACAGAACCTTCGCCGCATTTGCTGCCCTAGCCTACCTGAGCATGGCGGATGTGTTGCTCTATCATGGCTGGCTGGGCTATGTAGACCCGCTGTTCGCACTGTTCATCTTTGCTGCCGTGGCGACCCTCTGGGTTGCCGCGCTTGAACAACGAATAAGTTTGCTGGCGCTGGCCGGACTGCTGATCACGCTCGCCTTCCTGAGCAAAGCCTTTACTGCCTACGTCTTCTATGGAACTGCGCTTTTTGTATTGCTTTTTGCAGCCAGGCTGCGCGGCTTCCTGTTGAGCGGCCGCGCGCTGCTGCTGCATGTAGCCGTTTTTGTTGCCCCCATGCTATGGCTTGCATTGATTCCGCATGGCTCCGCCCAGGGCGGCCGCATGTTTGCAGAGATACTACAGAAATTGTCGCTGATTGATCTGAAGGCATATGTGGTCAGACTGTTCAGCTACCCGCTGGAAATTCTGCTCTGGCTATCGCCGATTGCCGCACTGGCTTTATATTCCCTGGTCCGCAAACGCAACGCGCCGGACGAGGGGGCTGCTCGATTGCAGTTCAGGCTTGCCGCATGGATGGTCCTGCTGCAATTTGCCCCCTATTGGCTCGTGCCGCAAGGTGGCATGCGCTACCTGATCCCGATCTATCCGTTGTTTGCATTGCTTGCATCACGGCTGGTCTGGCAGTCCGGAATGTCGGCCCGCGTTGCTGCACAGCGCTGGTTTGGCGCCATACTGACACTCAACATTGTCGTGGCTGTTGCTGCCTTCCCCTATTACCAAAGCCATTACCGCGGCAAGAACTACCACGATACCGCCATCGACATCCTGCAACTTGCGCAGGACCGGCCGCTGTATGTTACCGATGTCAGCGCTGCCGGCCTCAGCGTCACGGGCTATATCGATCAACGCATTTACCCGCACCCTGCCCTGCAGTGGCCGCCCGCCCAATGGTCTTCCGGCTATGTCATTGCGCATACGGCTGATGCCACGCTCGGCACCATCTACAAGAAATACCGGCTGGGCGGGGACGAACTCTTCTTGTTGTGCCGCGGCGATGCGTGCGGCAGCGCAGCTCAGCCCTGACTGCCGACGATCAGCCCCAGAATCACCAGGGACACGCCGGCAATTTTCAGCGGCGTCATCGGCTCGTTGAAAAAGAACGCACTGGCAACCATTACCAGCACGAAAGCCAGGCTCATGAATGGATAGGCATAGCTAAGCTGCAGCCTGGTCATGGCTGCCATCCAGAATACCGAGGCCAGCAGTGCAGCGGCGAACGCGCTGATCACCCATGGATTGAGCAACAACTGGAACAGGAAAACGATCTTGTCCGGCAATGCTTCGGGCAGCGCACCCGCCTTCAGCACCTGCCACTTGATGGCGATCTGGCCATATACGGTCAGCAGCACGGTTAGAAAAACGTACAGGTAGCTCATTTCACTATCCGGTGGTAGACATCGCGCGGATTGCGGAAAGAGAATCCAAGCGATGCGTAAAGATTCAACGCGGCAACATTGGCGGCGGAGATCGAACTCACGATTTCCGCATGCCCTTCCGCAAATAATTCCGAACAGACTGCGCTCCACCAGAACCTGGCCAACCCCTTGCCTCGATATTCCGCGCCCACTGCATGCAGCACCAGGCTGTTGCCGGAATAGGCAATGAAGCCCGCCAGAGCGTCCTGCCAGTAAAGGCCAAATACTTTCCCTTGCCGGTACAGGTCTTGCAGCCAGTTGTCGTAGCGCAAGTCGGCGCGCGTCGCGTCGAGATTGAAATCGCGGTGAAACCGGCCATGCACGAAAGCACCGTGACAGATGGGCAACAACTGCTCCCATGCCACCTGCCTGGACAACGTCGCCTGCTCATGCCTTGCCGCAACCAGCCTGGCAGGCGCGCAGTGCGGCTCAATCAGGGTATCGCAATAATAGAATCCGTATTCATGCAGCAATTGCTTGGAAGCCAACGGGTCGACCTTGATCGTGTAATGTCCGGGAACCGCCATTGCCATTTGCAATGCCTGCGCACTGTATTGCGTAATCTCCGCCGTATGCAGGCCAAATGCGGCCGCATCCCACGGAGTGGCACTAATCGGATTTGCGCTCATCGAACGTCATCCGCCGGACAATGTACAGCGGCCGCCTCTTGCTCTCGTCGAAAACCTTGCCCAGATAAATCCCCATGATGCCCAGGATCGAAATGATGATGCCGCCGATGAAATACAGCGAGACAAACAGGCTGGTCCAGCCTTCGACCGGCGAACCATAAACCAGCGCCCGCACCATGATGTAAACACCAAAACAGAGTGCGACCGATGCCATCAGGAAACCGAACCTGGTGGCCATCCGCAGCGGCTTGTCGGAATACGCAATAATGGTTTCCGTTGCCAGCTTCCACAGTTTGGCAAACGTATAACTGGATTTCCCTTCGTGTCGTTCGGCATGCTGCACTTCGATGCTGGCCGTGGGGAATCCCAGCCACTGCACCAGCCCGCCAAAGAAGCGCAATTGCTCGCGCATCTCGCAGTAACTCGCGACCACCCGGCGCGACATGATGCGGAAATTGCCCGTCTCGCCATCGTATTCGATATCTGCCAGGTAGCTGAACAGCCGGTAGAACAGCCAGGAGGTGAACCGTTTGGACAATGCATCCTGGCGCCTGCCGCGCCGGGCCAGCACGATGTCGTAACCTTCCTGAGCCTTGGCATACAGGCGCGGGATCTCTTCCGGCCGATCCTGCAGGTCGCAATCCATCACCACGGCCCAAGCACCGCTGCAGTAATCCAGGCCGGCGGTGATGCCGTAGTGCTGGCCGAAGTTGCGGCTGAACTGGATGCCGCGTACGCGCCCATCCTGCTGTGCCAAACGCTCGATCACCTGCCACGAGCCGTCGCCGCCGCAGTCTTCCACCAGCACAATCTCAAAGTGCGGTGAAATGGTCTCCAGCGCCGCAACCAGGCGGCGGTACAGTTCGTCGAGACAATTTTCGGCCTTGTAGACCGGGACCACGGCGGAAATGAGCGGGGGCATCGAATTCATGGCGCACATTCTAACGGTTCCTTGCCGTCATGGGTTTTCTGGCAAATACCAGCAGCGAACCACCCCACGGCAGACGCATGCCCCAGCCGATCATCCTGCGCTCAAACGCCATGGCGGCCTGCATCAGGGCATTCGCCAATTTGCCGATGCGCAGCCCAGCTGCTTCCATCTGGTCTTCCATGGTCGAGCCGGCCGGTTGGCGCAACAGGCGCGCCGCCAACATCAAGGGCAGCAGCAGGGTGATGAATGAAGTCGCATACTCCACCTCGTAACCGGCACGCTGCAGCTTCTCCACCAATTCACCGCGGCTGTAGCGCCGCTTGTGATGGGCAAAATCGTCCATGCGGCTCCACAGCCAGCGATGCTGCGGCACGGTCAGGATCACACCGGCGCCCGCCTTGCTTGCCGCAAACACCTGGCGCAGCACGGCCTCGTCTTCTTCGATGTGCTCCAGTACATCGAACATCCCGATCAGGTCGAATTCCTCATGGTAGGGAATGTGCCGGGCATCCATCTGGAACAGAGCGGCGTCCGGCACACGTTGGGCCGCAAATGCCAGCCCTTCGGTGTAGATATCGCTGGCGCTCAGGCGGGCTGCCGGAAACAGCCTGCGCAAGCCGGCCAGCACAAAGCCGGTGCCGCAGCCGATCTCCAGGATGCGCGCAGGATTGGGGCAGTAGCGGCGTAATACATCGGCCAGGATCCGGTTGCGCGATACGAACCAGAAATGGGTCGGCTCGACCTCGGTCATCAACTCGAAAAACTGCGGATTGAAATCATCGTTCTGTTCCGCCAGTTTCGGCGCATAGGTCGGGAATCCCATGCGCAGCCCCGGCGCACTGCCGCAATGCGGGCATGCCGGACCCGCACCGTCGAAAGACGCGCCGCAGTTCAGGCAAAGCCTCATGTGCGTCGCAGATACATCGCCATGTCGACGCCCTTGTTCAGGGCGCCGGCCAGCGGATTTGCCAGTTCTGCCGCGAGCTTTGCCAGCGTGTAGAGCGGTGCCGGGCAGGCGCCACGGTCACAGAACCTGACGCCGCGCGTGCGGATGTCCGCCACGGAAAATTCCGCACGCTGCGCCAGCGTCGCCAGCGAATGCGGCGTAAAGAAACTGATGTGCCCCCCGTGCCGGGTAATGTCGAGGTATTCCCACTGCGCACCCATCGCCGCCATGTTCCAGCTGGCCGCGTTGCCGGTGCCGACCAGCATGATGCCGCCGGGCCGCAGGATGCGGTGACATTCGCGCAGCAGATCAAGCGGCTCCTTGAGGTGTTCGATCACCTCGAACAGGGTGACCGCATCGAACTGGCCGTCGGCATAGCCCGCCTCCTGCAGCAAACCCTGGTATACCCTGAGTCCGGCTGCCTGTGCCGTCTGCGCGGCGCGCGGCGCGGGTTCCACGCCTTCTGCGTCGAAACCCAGCTTGACCGCCGCTCCGAGGAAAGCACCGCTGGAACAGCCTACGTCGAGCAAACGAATCCCGGCCGGCGGCTTGCCGAGCAGGTCGGCGATGCGGTCGAGGAATTTCCTGCTGCGCCGGAAGCGGCGTCCGGCCGTATTCTCACTGGGCAACGTGCCCTGCGGGTCATCGAATTCCTGCATCGACTGCCAGTAACGCTGCTCGCTGCACTGGCTCAGCAGCTGGCCGCATTCCGAACAGCGCAGCAATGCGCCTTCCGGCAACAGGTACCGGGTCGGCTGCAAGGTTCCGCTGCATCCGACCGGGCAGCGCTCCAGGTAAGGTCTTGCTGTTTCACTCATCGTTTCTGGCTCTCGTCATTCACGTTTCTTGCAGTTGCTCTGCCCGCCACAATTCCTGCAGCGCAGCGGTCACGCTGGACACCGGAAGTTCCTGCAGGCACTTGCTCAGGCTGGCGAGGTGCCGCTCGCATCCCTCTTCCATACAGGGCACGCAATCGCCGCTGCCCTGCATCAGCACCACATTGTTCACCCGCTGCGTACCGCGCATGCGATACGGATTGCTGTTTTGCCGGTAACCGGCCGGCCACGGCCCCCATTTCACCGGGTTGGAGGGGCCGAACAGCGCCACGGTCGGCGTGCCCAGCGCTGCCGCCATGTGGCTGACCACGGTGTCCGGCCCGACGTAGGCACGCGCCCGGCTCAGCAGGCAGGCAACCCCGCCGAGGCCGGTCCTGCCTGCAACGCTGATCGTGCCCGCAGGCAGCAGGGCCAGCAGCCGCTGGATATACTGCAACTCTTCCGTGCCATTGCCGCCCGTCAGCACCACACGCAAGCCCTGTTGGTGCAGCCAGTCCGCCAGTTCGACCCAGGCATCTGTGCGCCACATTTTATAGGCATACATCGGATGCACGTGCAACACGGCATAATTTTCCTGCTGCGCAGCGAACGGCAGCAGTTCCGCCAGCTGCCGTTCGTCTGCCGGCCGCCAGGCCGCCACCACCTCGTAGCTGGGCGCTATGCCCAGCAACTCCACCAGCTTCAGATGCATCAGCACGGTATGCGTGCCAAGGTTATCCAGCTCAACCGACTGCGACAACAGGGCCGTCTTCCAGCGATGCTTGGCGCCGGGGACCACCAGGCCCACGCGGTATCTGGCAGCAATGCCGGCATACAGCGTAGGACGGTCGCCGGCCAGCAGCGACAACGCTAGGTCGTAACGGCGCCACAGCTTTGCCAGCAGGCGCAGGTGTTCGCCCAGCGCGGCACGCGGTGCCACGGTAAGTATGCGGTTGATGTCGGGATTGCCCAGTAGCACTCCTTCCGTACCTTTGAATACCAGCACATTGATTTCGGCCTGCGGCCAGGCCCGGCGCAACGACCGCATCACGGGGGTGCTCAGCAGCACGTCCCCGATGCGCCGCGTCATCACCACCAGAATGCGCCGCGGCGGCTTCATAAGTATTGATCCACACCCAGCACGGCGCGCACATGTGTCGCCTGCAATACCTCTTCCAGCCGCTTGCGGTTTTCCGCAAGCTTGCTGCGGTCGTTCTCGCGGTGCCACAGATGCAGCACCGGCACCGAAAAGCGCGCACTCTTGGCGATGACGCCGGCGCGGATCAGCCGGATCACCAGATCGGAATCCTCCAATCCCCAGCCGGTGTAGCTCTCGTCGAGTCCGTTCACGCGCAGCAGATCGTCGCGAAATGCCGACAGGTTGCAGGTCTTGGCACCCTGCCAACGTCTGGGGGCAAGCTTGCGCAGCATTGAATCGGGCAGGCGCAGCAGCGGCAGCAGCCGCTCGATGTGCCCGTGCAGGCGCGCACCCAGCCAGTCGCGGCATCCCCATGTATGTATCGGCAGCTTTTCGCGCAGCACTTTCGCGGTAAACTCCTGCGACAGCAGCAGCCGGTTGCCCGACAGGAAACAGCCGCGCTCGGCAAGCCGGCGGTGGCTCGCGACGAAATCGACCGGCGGCACGCAATCGCCGTCGGTAAGCACGATATAGTCGGCCTGCGTCTGCGCCAGCGCGCGGTTGCGGATGGCGGCAGCACGGAAACCGATGTCCTGCTGCCATACGTGGCGGACGGAAAAGGCGGCGCGCGCCTGATACTGCTTGACGAGCGCCGCAGTTTCGGCGGTCGAGCCGTCGTCGGCAACCAGCAGCTCGAAATCGCAGTCGCTCTGCGTGAGATAGCCCTCGAGCACGGCGGCCAGCGCATCGGGACGGTTGTAGGTGGTGACGATGACCGCGATGCGCATCATGCCTTCTTGTTAAGCAGCATCAGTTTGACGTAGCGGTAATAGGTGCCCTCGGCGTTGGACACCGCAAGCATGAAGCCCTCCCGGCCGTCGAGGAAGCCGCCGCGCAGCAGGTAAGTACGCACGAAACTCCACAGCCCGCGCAACACCGCGCCGAGCAGCGTCGCGCGCTGGCCCTGCTGGTGCATCTTCTGCGCGCCGGCAGTCGAATACATGTCCATCTTACGCAGCACGGCTTCCATGTTGTCGAAAGAATAATGCAGCAATTCGTTCTGGAACTTGCCGATACTGCCCGCAACCAGCAGGCGCTCATGTACCAGGTCATCGGAAAAACGCGCGCTGCCGCGGCGGAACAAGCGGGTCACATAGTCCGGATACCAGCCGGAATGCCGCATGAAACGCCCGCAGTAATTCGACAGGCGCGGCATGTCGTAAGCATCCTGCGTCCCGGCCCGCATCACCGCCTCGATTTCCTCGCGCAATTCCGGGGTGACCCGCTCGTCCGCGTCCAGCGACAGCACCCATTCGCCATTGGCATAATCAAGCGCGCGGTTCTTCTGCGGCCCGAATCCCGGCCAATCGGCATGGACCTGGACATGCTCTGTAAATTCGCGTGCAATGGCGCAGGTTGCATCGGCGCTGCCGGAATCGACCACCACGATCTCGTCCGCCCAGGCGACCGACTCGAGACAGGCGCGGATGTTCTGCTCCTCGTTCTTGGCAATGATGATGACCGACAGACCCTTCATGCGCGCTCCTGCGGCAGGTTCGCAAACAGCAGGCCGCCCATGAACGCGAAGAACAGGCCCTCGGTATGGTCGAGCAGCGAGGAGTTAACCAGGCAACTGACGGCGATGACAATCACCAGCCCGCGTGCCGCATCGCAGCGCAATGCATTTTCCAAGCGTGGCGCATTACGCCATTGCGTATACAGCCAGTACCCCATCAGCAAGAGCGCTATCAGGCCAGCCTGGACGGTTAGCAGCAGGTATTCGTTATGCGGATTGTGCGTAGGTATGATGCCGGTATCCGCCACCTGCCTTGCATACGCCTCCGGGAAGCCGCCGGTACCCACCCCCGCCAACCAATGGCTGCGGATTATCTGGAAGGTGTTGTAATAAAACTCCAGGCGCTCTCCGATCGAAGTCGCATTTGATGTCTGATTGGCGACGTTCGGCTGCCACGCCCGGCATTCCGATACCGCCAGATCAACCCGTTCATGCAAGCGGCTTGAAGCATGGTAGGCGCCCCATGCAGTCATCGCCATCCCCACGAGTGCAAAAGCGACTATCGGCCAGCCGACGCGCTTACCACGTGCACGCAGGTATCCATGCAAGGAACTCCAGGAAAACCACGCCAACAGCGCAAACAGCACAAGATAACCTGTGCGTCCGAGCAACAGAAATAGCACATTTACCGCGCCCAGCAAGGCAAAGGCCGCAAATATCGCCCGCTTCCATATCGCGCGCTCGTCCCGCACATGCAGCAAGGCCAGATATACCGCATAACTTGTCATCATGCTTTGCGTAATGTAGCTATGGAACACGCCGGCATTGCCGGCCGCAGCATCATGCCACATCCAGGATTGCGCCTGGATAACCCCGAGTCCCAGCAGATATGACATCACGAGCACTGCCGCCATGGTCAGCATGAACACATTCAACACGCGCCGGCTGGTATCCGTACCAACGACAGCCGTCATGAACAGCGGAACCAGCGCCAGATCATCGTATTTGGCCAACACCCCCAGCGCCTCGCGCCACGGCGTGGCTCCATACAAAGTGGCCAGCGCCAGCAGACCGAACAGCAGCCAGCCGGCACGCGCTACGGGGTTATGCAGCGCAAGAGAAAAGGCTGGTCTTGCGAGCCCCAGCAGACCAAGCAGCAGAAATAGCGCCAGCAATACATTATCCAACGCCACAGAAATCGGGATGGATACGGCCAGCAGCACCATGATCGCCCGCAATGGCGACAGGACAAATCTCGTCAGCTTCGGCATCGTATCGGTCATGGGTTCATACGGGGCCGATATTCGGATACCCATTGCACCAGATCCCGGCGCACTTCTTCATCCGCCAATACCGCTGCCTTGTTTGCCCATGCCAGCAATTGCTCCAGCCAGCCACTGTCGACAGTCCGCGCCTTGGCGATGCGCAGCTTGGCATGCGGCGTAGGCAGGGTATGCTCCGTGTCGGCCAGCACCTCCTCATACAATTTCTCGCCGGGCCGCAGGCCGGTAAATTCGATCCTGATCTCCTCTTCCGTCAGCCCGGACAGGCGGATCAAGTCCTTCGCCAGATCGATGATCTTCACCGGCTCCCCCATGTCCAGCACGAAAATCTCGCCGCCTTTGCCCATCCAGCCCGCCTGCAGCACCAGTTGTGCCGCCTCGGGAATGGACATGAAATAGCGGGTAATTTCAGGATGGGTGACGGTGACCGGCCCACCCTTCGCGATCTGCTCACGGAATTTGGGAATGACGCTGCCGGTACTGCCCAGCACATTGCCGAAGCGCACCATGATGAAGCGCGTGCCGGTCGGCTGCTGGAGGCCCTGGCAAACCATTTCCGCCAGGCGCTTGCTGGCGCCCATCACGTTGGTCGGGTTCACCGCCTTGTCGGTCGAGATCAGCACGAACTTGGCTACCCTGTGCCGCTGCGCCGCCGTGGCGACACACCAGGTACCCAGCACATTATTGCGGATCGCCTGCCATGCATTATGCTGCTCCATCAGCGGCACATGCTTATAGGCGGCCGCATGGAAAATCGCATCCGGCTGGTATTCCAGCAGCACCTCGTCCACGCGCGACATGTCCTGTACATTGCCGATCAGGCAGGCCAGGTCCAACTGCGGGAAGTGCTCGCGCAATTCCTGTTCCACACTATAGAGTGCGAACTCGCTGGACTCGAACAGAATCAGCCGTGCCGGCCGGAAACGCGCGATCTGGCGGCACAATTCGGAGCCGATCGAGCCGCCGGCCCCGGTGACCATCACCGCCTTGCCGGTCAGCAGTTCATGCAATCCCGCATCGTCCAGCTGCACCGGATCGCGCCCCAGCAGATCGTCCAGCTCCACCGGACGCAATTGCGAAATGGCGACGCGCCCGCTCAGCAGATCGTCGAACGAGGGCACGGTGAGCGTTTTTACCTCGGCCGTGTTGGCCAGATCAAGAGCGCGCTTGCGCGCCCTGTGCGAAGCGGACGGCATGGCAATGATGACCTGGCGCACACTCAGCTTGGCGGCCCATTGCGGCAGGGATTCCAGCGCGCCCAGCACCCGGATGCCGTTCAGCAGCAAGCCATGCTTGGCCGGATCGTCGTCGAGGAACCCCACCAGCCGCCAGTCGCGGCTGCGCGCGAGCTCCTTGGACAGCCCGACTGCCGCGTCCCCGGCCCCCAGCACCAGCACCGGTTCGCCATGCAGCTTGGCGCCGCAGTACAGAACCTGCTCTTTCCACATGCGGTAGAGCAGCCGGCTGCCGCCCATCATCAGCAGCAACAAGAGCGGATTGAGCACCAGCACCGAGCGCGGCACCACCGCATGGCTGCGCAGCATCCACAGCACCAGCGGGATCGCGGCCGCCGCCGCCAATACCGCCAGCGAGATGCGCCGCAGGTCGGCAACGCTCGCATAGCGCCATACGCCCCGGTACAGGCCGAAGCGCCAGAACACCAGCCCCTGCAGCGGCACCACCCATATCAGGGTGCGCAACATCTCATGCAGGAAGTTTTGCGGCGGTTCGAAATTGAAACGCAGCAGATAGGCCAGGCACCACGCCACTGCGGCCGCAGCAAGGTCATGCAGGATCGCCAGCAATATACGCGGATCAAGCCGGGCCACGTTGTCCGCTCCGAGACAATTTCCAGCGCCAATCAAGTGCCCGCATCAGCACCGCATAAATAACACCCCAAATCAGGAACAGCAGCCAAGGTATTTCCGGCGAATAGTACATCGCCCACATTGCGGAACTGCCAGCGGCAAGCATCAAGGCATACTCAAACAGCGCAGTACGCGCATGCCCCCAGCCCAATTGCACCAAGCGCTGGTAATAGTGTTCGCGGTGCGCCTGCCACACTTTTTCCCGGCGCAGGCCGCGCTTGCCGAGGGTGACCGTGGCGTCGACCAAGAATGGGGAGAACACCAAAAGCGGAAACCAGGCTGGCCACAACTCTTGCTGCCAGCCCCACAAACCCATTGCCGCCGCGAGAAAACCCAGTGGAATGGAACCGGCATCGCCCATGAACACTTTCGCCGGGTGGAAATTATGGTAGAGGAAGGCCAGTGCCGCCGCACCGATGGAGAAATTGAGCATGGCCTGTATCTCGTTGTAGCGCAGCAGCGCAGCAATGCCGTACATGGTAAAGCCCCAGAACGCCATGCCTCCCGCCAGCCCATCGGCGCCGTCCATGAAATTGTAGAGATTGGTCATCCATACCACACCGACCAGCACCGCCAGCGCGATCGGCATGTTCTGCGCCAGCATGCCCGATCCGCTCAGCAGAATCAGCGCGGCAATGAAATGCACGAGCAAGCGCGTACGCGCGCGGAGGCCGCGCATGTCATCCAGCAGCGAAACCGCAAACAGCAGCAACAACGGCAGCACCACCCACCATGCCAGCGACTTGAGCATGACCGCCCAGCCGGCCAGCACCCCGGCCATCAGCCCCACCCCACCAATGCGCGGAACCGGCTGCTCGTGCAGCGAGCGCTCGTTGGGGATGTCCTGTACCGATTTGCCGGCCTTGCTGATCAACAGCAGGGTGGTCAGCAGCAAAGTCACCAGCGCGGAAATAACAGGGGAATAATGTGGTGTCATGTAGGTTTCTGGTTCCGGTACCACTCTGCCACAGCCTGCAGCCCCTGCTGCAGCGAATATGGCGGTACCCAGTTGAGATCGCGGCGTATTTTAGCACTATCGACCTCCAGCGAACCAAGCAGGCGTCCAACTTGTGCCGACCTTCCGGCCAGGCGGCCGGCCAGCCGCAACATGGCGGGAGGACAAGGAAACAGGCGGCTGGGCACCCCCAGCGCGGCGGCCAGCCGGCGCAGCAAATCCGACGTCGAAACATCCTCTCCATCGCTCACCAGGTAAATCTGTCCCGCCGCCGCCGGATGGCTGGCACAGGCAAGCAACGCATCCGCCAGGTTGCCGACATACAGCAGACTGCGCCGGTTGTGCACCGCAGCCAGCGGCAACGGCAACCTGCGCCACACTGCGGCGAGCATCTGCGCGAAGTTTCCCTTCACCCCCGCGCCATACAACAACGGCGGCCGCACGATCACCAGCTCGATGCCGGTATCCGCCGCCACGCGCTGCAATGCCTGCTCGGCTTCCCATTTGGAGATGCCGTAGGGATCCTGCGGATGCGGTGCATCGAGTTCAGAATAGCGACATCCCGGCGAGGTTTCCTCACCGTTTACCTTGACCGAGCTCACATAGATGAAGCGCTTGACGCCGCTTGCCGCAGCAGCATGCGCCAGGCATACACTGGCCTGCACATTGGCGAGGCGGAACTCCGCGAGTGGATCGTGCGCGGTATCCCGCATTACATGCACCCGCGCTGCCAGATGGAATACCGCATCGACGCCGGCCAGCGCCTGCCCCCAGTCGGTCTCCGGGCCGACATTGCCGACCACGGCCTGGCTGAACAACTTGTGGTCCGGGAACAGTTCGGCCGATGGCTTCCTGGTCGCCCCCACCACCTCGATGCCGCGCGCAAGCAAAAGATGGCACAACTCGTGCCCGACGAATCCCGACGCACCACTGACACAGACTTTGCGGAGACTGGTCATCGGCGCACGCGAGAATCAACTCGGCGACAACAGCGCGCGCAGCTTTTCGACGTTGGGCTGGTGTACCACACCCCGCTCGGTGACCAGCGCCGTCACCAGCCCCGCCGGGGGGACGTCGAAACCGTAATTGACCGCGGGCGAGCCGGTCGGGGGGACCTGCACAGTGCGCACCTGCCCGTCGTCGCACAGCCCGGCAATATGG
>Ga0078972_1012120_pt1 | contig 15004 bp, 13 predicted proteins | sample YelNatPaOPGAMG01_FD_67568 | JGI IMG/M metagenome (GOLD analysis project Ga0078972, IMG submission 67568) | Hot spring thermophilic microbial communities from Obsidian Pool, Yellowstone National Park, USA - OP-RAMG-01 (SPADES assembly) (version 2) | ecosystem: Environmental > Aquatic > Thermal... | reverse complement strand
CAAACATTGAAACACCTTTTGGATTTATGTTCCCGCCACTAGCTACACCAAGACCACCCTGGATTATTGCCCCAAGGTCTGTAATTATATCGCCAAACATATTGTTTGTAACTATCACATCAAACCATTCTGGATTTTTTACCATCCACATACAGCAGGCATCAACATAGGCATGGTCAGGTTTAATATCTTTAAATTCTTTTGAGACATTATCAAATACCCTAATCCAGAGGTCGTGGCCATAAGTTAGAACATTTGACTTGTCAACCATTGTAACCTTTTTTTCTTTCCCTTCAGGTGTTTTTCTTTTTCTGCAATATTCAAAAGCAAATCTTATACATCTTTCAACACCTTTATATGTGTTTATATCAAATTGTGTAGCAATTTCATCCTCAGTATCTTTTTTGAAAAATCCACCAATTCCACAATAAAGTCCTTCTGTATTTTCTCTGATTACAACAAAGTCAATATCTTTTGGTGTCTTATCTTTAAGAGGAGTCCAGACACCAGGATAAAGTTTTACGGGCCGAAGATTTATATACTGGTCAAGTTGAAATCTTATTTTAAGAAGGAGTTCTTTTTCAAGAAGTCCGGGTTTTACTCTTGGGTCGCCGACTGCACCAAGATATATTGCATCAAGTTTTTTGAATTCTTCAATTGCAGAGTCAGGAAGAATTTCGCCTGTTCTCAGATATCTTTCAGCACCAAAATCATAATGAACATAATCAATTTTGATGTTCTTTTTTTGACAGGCAACATTTAAAACTTTTATTCCCTCTCTGATACATTCAGGACCAACGCCATCTCCAGGCAGGACACCTATTTTGTATGTCTTACTTTCTTTTTTTGACATAGTTCACAAGACCTCCAGAATTTATTATTTCTTTTAAGAACTCAGGATAAGGACTTATTTTATATTTTCTGTTTTTTGTTTTATTTTCTATTGTCCCTTTTTCAAGGTCAATTTCAAGTTCATCATTTTCTGATGTATCTTGAGATACCTCTTGACTTTCTACAACAGGCAATCCAATGTTTATTGCATTTCTAAAAAATATTCTTGCAAATGAACCTGCTATTATACATTTGACACCTGCTGATTTTAACGCTAAAGGTGCATGCTCACGAGATGAGCCACAGCCGAAATTTTTCCCAGCAACAAGTATTGAATTTGTGGCAACTTTTTCACAAAATTTCTGGCAGATGCTTTCCATACAGTGTTTTGCCAATTCCTGTGGTTCAAAAGTATTTAAGTATCTTGCAGGTATTATTATATCTGTATCTATATTATCACCAAATTTTATAACTTTTCCTGTGATTATCATTTTCATATTTCCTCAGGAGAAGCAATCCTCCCCTTTATAGCACTTGCCGCTGCTACTGCTGGATTTGCCAGATACACATAACTTTCAGGATGTCCCATTCTACCTATAAAATTTCTATTAGTTGTTGCAACACATTTTTCTCCTTTTGCTAAAATTCCCATGTGTCCCCCAAGACAGGGACCACAGGTAGGAGGACTAATTATTGCTCCCGCTTTTAAGAATATGTCTATCAAACCTTCTTTAAGTGCCTGATGATATATAAGCGGTGTTGCTGGTATGATTATTGTTCTTACATATTTATGAATTTTTTTTCCTTTTAAAATTTTTGCAGATATACGAAGGTCATCCAGCCAGCCATTTGTACAGGAACCAATAACAACCTGGTCAATTTTTATATTTGAGAGTTCACCGACAGGTTTTGCATTAGAAGGAAGATGTGGCTCTGAAACCTGTGGTTCAATATTACTGACATCAATTTCAATTATGTTAGAATAAACTGCATCTTTATCTGATTTGTAAAATTTATATTTTTTTGATTTTACTGTTTTTTTGATATAATTTAATGTAATTTCGTCTGGCTCTATTATTCCATTTTTTGCACCTGCTTCAATTGACATATTGCACATTGTGAATCTCTCACTCATTGGCAATTTTCTTATTGTTTCTCCTGTAAATTCCATTGTTTTATAATTTGCACCATCAACACCAATTTTGCCAATTGTGTAAAGTATTAGGTCTTTACCAAAAACCCATTTTTTTCTTTTCCCGTAATATATAAACTTCATACTTTCAGGAACTTTCAGCCATATTTTCCCTGTTGCCCACACACATGCTAAGTCAGTTGAGCCAACTCCTGTTGAAAAAGCACCAAGTGCTCCATAGGTGCAGGTGTGAGAGTCAGCACCTATTATAACCTGTCCCGGCTGAACAATTCCCTGTTCCGGAAGTAGCGCATGTTCAATTCCAACATTTCCACCGTCAAAGAAATATTTTAATTTTTGTTTTAAGGCAAACTCTCTTATAAATTTACACTGCTGAGCAGACAGAATATCTTTGTTTGGTGTAAAATGGTCAAGTACAATTACTACTTTATTTTTATCAAATACATTTTCTTTGCCAATTGAAAGAAACTGGTTAATTGCCAGACCCGATGTAATATCATTGCTTAAAGCAATATCAACTTTTGATTCAATGAATGAACCTGGCATTACAGATTTCTGACCAGAATGCTCTGAAAGAATTTTTTGTGTTATAGTCAGTCCCATTTTTACCGTAAGATTTTTGTTGTTAACTGAATATTTTTTCAATTACAGTGCATGCCAATTTTTTATGCGAGCACATCACAAATTTTTCTAAGGAAGCACGCCAAGGGCGTGCAACTACAATTTAATTGCAAAATTTCGGATTTTATACATGCACCTTAATTTTTTTTCTTAATCCTGAAAGAACTATTTTGTTTATTGCATTGAGATATGCTTTTATACTTGCTTCAATTATATCTGTTGAAGCACCTCTCCCTGTAAAATCAATTCCTGAGTAGTTTACTTTGACTGTAACTTCACCCTGTGCATCTTTCCCACTTGAAATTGAACGCAGAGAATAGTCAGTAAGTTTTGGTATTGCTTTCCATTTAAGTTGTTTTTCTAAAATTTTATCAATTGCTTTATAACAGGCATCAACAGGGCCATCGCCATAAGATGCTTCCTGATAAATTAATATTTTATTTTTTTTCTTTATGTTTATTTTGACTGTTGCAGTTGGAAGAACTCCTGTGCCTGATGAAATATGAAAATAATTTAATGTAAACAACTCTGACTTTCTTGCAATTTTTTCTTCAACAAGTGCTATAATATCCTCATCAAATACATATTTCTTTTTATCAGTAAGTGCCTTGAACTGCTGAAAAATAGTGTCAATCTGGTCTTCTTTTAATCTGAAACCAAGTTCTATAAGACGCTTTTTAAAAGCATGTCTTCCTGAGTGTTTGCCAAGAACTAAAACACTTGATGGAATTCCAACTGATTGAGGAGTCATAATTTCATAAGTTGCTCTTTTCTTCAACACACCATCCTGATGAATTCCTGCCTCATGTGCAAAAGCATTGCTTCCTACAATTGCTTTATTTGGCTGAACTGGAATACCTGTCAAAGTGGAAACCAGACGAGATGTCTTATAAATTTGTGTAGTATCTATTTTAGGCATTCCTATATTTAATTCATCAAAAAAGTTTTTTCTTGTTTTTAATGTCATTACAATTTCTTCCAAACTTGCATTGCCTGCTCGCTCCCCTATGCCGTTAATAGTGCATTCAACCTGTCTTGCACCATTTATTATTGCACTTATTGAATTTGATACAGCAAGACCTAAATCATTGTGGCAGTGAACACTTAAAATAACTTTGTGAATATTTGGAACTTTCTCTTTTATTTTTTTAATAAGTTCACCAAATTCTTCAGGAATAGCATATCCAACTGTGTCAGGAATATTTATTGTAGTTGCTCCTGAGTCAATTGCCTTTTCTACAACTTTACACAAAAAATCCAAATCACTTCTTACAGCATCTTCCGCTGAAAATTCAACATCGTCAGTAAATTTTCTTGCGTATTTAACAGCACTTTCTGCTATTTCAAGAACTTGTTCCCGTGTTTTCTTAAGTTTATATTTTATGTGAATGTCAGAAGTTGCAATAAAAGTGTGAATCCTTCTGTTTTTAGAAGGAGCAAGTGCTTCAGCACAGACATCTATATCTTTTTTTAATGTTCTACATAAACCTGCAATTATAGTACCTCTTATATTTTTTGATATAAGATTGACTGCTTCAAAGTCGCCAGGGCTTGAAATTGGAAAACCCGCCTCAATAATATCAACTCCAAGGACTGAAAGTTGTCTTGCTATTTCAAGTTTCTGTTGAGGATTTAAACTTGCCCCGGGAGATTGTTCACCATCTCTTAAAGTTGTGTCAAAAATATAGATTTTTTCCATTTGGAATACCCTCACCATTCAACCTCTAATCTTGAATCTTGAATCGTCTAATCCTGAGCATATACATTCTAAACAAGTAATCAATGATTCCTGAGAGTATGTAAAGTAAGAACACAATGAATATTATATTTTCAGGATATGAAATAATCAAAAGCAGACCTACAACAAATAAAATAAACATACGAATAGAAATTCTTCTAACTTTGAATACTCTTGCCAATCTTGTGTAATGAAGTTTTGTAATCATTAAAAAACTCAAAATAACAATCAAAACAGGTAAAGAGTTAAACAAAAATGGAATTCTTTTCATAATAACTGGTATTGTCTTTACAGTAATCCCCTGGTTAGATTTCTGAAATAATTCAAACATCAACACAATTGATGCAAGTATTCCTCCAGCAGCGGGCGTAGGCAGTCCCTCAAAATAGTTCAAATATGTTTTCATCTCAAATGACTTAATATTGTATTTTGCCAATCTTATTGCTCCAAATACTACATAAATAAAACCAACAGCAAGACCCGGAATGTTGTATTGTTTAAGCACTATATAATACATTAGCAGCGCAGGCGCTATACAAAAAGAAACCAGGTCAGCAAAAGAATCAAGTTCTACACCTAAATAACTTGTGGTTTTTGTTGCACGTGCTATTAGTCCGTCAATACCATCAAAAACAATAGATAAAATTATCAACCATGCAGAAAGTGTAAACTCACCTTTTGCTGAATTAAGTATTGAATAAAGTCCTGAGCCCAAATTAGCAACAGTAAAAATACTCGGTAGATAAATTCCTAAACTCACTCTGTAATACTCCTTCGTTCTGCTACCACTGATATACCTGCTTTAACTTTGTCGCCTTCTTTTATTTTCAAATTATACAAAATTGGCAAAGAAATATCTACCTGTGAACCCAGTTTTATCATACCAATTCTTTGACCCTGCTGAATATTTGCTCCTTCTTGAACCCAGCAGACAATTCTTCTTGCAATTATTCCAGCAATCTGTTTTATCTGGATATCCTCTATTTCAATTATATTCTGCTCGTTAACTTCTGAAGATTCTTTTACATACGCCCTTAAAAATTTTCCTGGTTTATATTCAATTGACTTAACTTTTCCAGTTATGGGTGATCTCTGTATATGAACATTAAAAGGAGACATGAATATTTTTATAATTTTGGTGCCTTCTTTCTCAGATATTTCAATAACTTTCCCATCAGCGGGAGAAAGAATTTTGTTTTCATCTATTTCAATTTTCCTTTCAGGATCTCTGAAAAAATAGAATAAAAAAAGAACAATAATCAGAGAACAAAGAGCAAAGATATAAAAAAACCAGTGTAGTATTCCAAGAATATAAAATCCTATAGCAAAAATCAAAAAAAATTTTATAACAGTTACGCCCTCTTTTGCAATTGGAATCTTCATACCCACTTACCCGCTTAACTGCTTACCCGCCTACTCGCTTATCCGCTGTCTTTTTCCAGTTTTCTGGTCTCAAAGATCTAACTGTCGCCCCTGCCTGCCACATTTCTGAATTTCTCATTTCAGATAGTTCTTTTTCAAGTTTCTCTTTATAGTCAGGTGCAGAATTTGCCTTTAATACAATTTCTGTTTCTTTCCCTGAAACAACACTTTTATAAAGTTCTTCAAACACTGGCTCAACCGCTTTTCTGAATTTATGTCTCCAGTCAAGTGCTCCTCGCTGGGCAGTAGTAGAACAATTAGCATACATCCAGTCCATACCATTCTGTGCAATAAGTGGAATTAAACTTTGGGTTAACTCTTCTACTGTTTCATTGAATGCCTCACTTGGACTGTGTCCATATTTTCTAAAAAGATTGTATTGTGCTTCCATTATTCCTGCAATAGCACCCATAAGAACTCCTCTTTCACCTGTCAAGTCACTGTAAACCTCTTTCTCAAAAGTTGTTGGGAATAGATAGCCAGAACCAATTGCTATACCAATAGCCAAACATCTTTCTTCTGCTGTACCAGTATAATCCTGGAACACAGCATAACTTGCATTTATACCACTTCCTTTTAAGAAATTTTCTCTGACAGTTCTACCTGAACCTTTTGGCGCAACCATTATTACATCTATATCTTCAGGTGGAACAACACCTGTCTGGTTTCTATATACAATTGAAAAACCATGTGAAAAATAAAGAGCATTTCCTTTTTTTAGATGCGGTTTAATATTTTTCCACTGCATCATCTGTCCTGCGTCAGAAATTAAAAAACATACAATTGTCCCTCTTTCTGCTGCTTCTTCAAGTGAAAATAATGTTTTGCCTGGAACCCAGCCGTCGTCAATTGCTTTTTGCCAGTAAGATTTTTCTTCAGGCCTCTGACCAACAATAACATTTATTCCATTGTCCCTCATGTTTAATGCCTGTGCAGGGCCCTGAACTCCATATCCAAGCACAGCAACAATCTCATCCTTTAGAACTTTTTGTGCTTTTGAAAGAGGAAATTCTTCTCTTGTTACCACATCTTCAATAACTCCACCAAAATTTAATTTTGCCATTTGTTTTTCTTCCTCCTTTACTATTCTCTTGCTATTGCAACAACTCCGGTTCTTACCAGTTCTTTTATTCCATAAGGTTTCACTAAATCAATGAATGCTTTTATTTTTTCCTCGTCACCAGTAATTTGTATAGTAACTGTATTGTGAGAAACATCTACAATATCTGCCCTAAAAATATCTACAATCTGTATAATTTCCGAACGATTTTTTTTGTCAGCACTAACTTTTAATAGTGCAAGGTCTCTTTCAATATGTTCAACAGAAGAGTATTCCCAGACCTTTATTACATCTACAAGTTTATTAAGTTGCTTTTCAACCTGCTCAAGAATTTTTTCGTCACCTCTTACAACAATTGTCATTCTTGAAACAGTTGGGTCGTCTGTTTCTCCGACTGCAAGAGAATCAATATTATATCCCCTTGCTGCAAAAAGTGTTGAAATACGAGCCAAAACTCCTGGTTTATTTTCAACAAGACATGATACAATGTGTTTCATAATGCCTCCATTCTTTTACACCAAACTTGTTATTATTTCATCAAGGGCTGCACCAGCAGGAACCATTGGAAAAACATTTTCCTCTTCTTCTACTATGAAGTCAATAATAACTGGCTTATTTTTAATTTTTAGTGCTTTTTTCAAAGCAGGAACAACCTGTTCTTTCTTTTCAACTCTTAAACCTTCTGCACCATAGGCCTGAGCAACTTTTACAAAGTCAGGGGCAGGACAAGAGTCAGGCCTTTTTGCATGTGTGCAGAGTTGAACAGCAGAGTATCTTCTGTTATAAAATAACTGTTGCCACTGACGAACCATTCCAAGGTAAGAATTGTTCAAAATGCAAACAATAACTCCAACTTTGTTTACAACAGCAGTAGCGAGTTCCTGAATATTCATCTGAAATGAACCATCTCCTGCTATGTCAATAACTGTTTTATCTGGATTTCCAATTTTCGCTCCTATTGAAGCAGGAAAACCATATCCCATTGTGCCAAGTCCACCACTTGAAATGAAATGTCTTGGATATTTTGGTTTATAAAACTGCGCTGCCCACATTTGATTCTGGCCAACTTCTGTTGCAACTATTGCAGTCCCTTTTGTGATTTCATTTACTTTATCTACTATGAATTGTGGACGAAGTTTATCATCGTTTTTATAACCAAATGGTTTTTCTTTTTTCCATTTTTCAATTTGTTTCAGCCAGTCAGTATGTTTCTTTTTATTTACAATTTTTACAAGCTCTGAAAGAATATTTTTTGCATCTCCTACGACAGGTATCTGTGCTGGAACATTTTTTGAGATACTTGTTGGGTCAATATCAATATGTGCAATTGTCTTTGCTTTTGGAGCAAAAGATGAAAGTTTTCCAGTGCATCTGTCGTCAAACCTTGAGCCGACAGCGATAATTAAATCAGCATTTTGCATTGCCATATTTGCCCAGTACATTCCGTGCATTCCAAGCATTCCAAGATAAAGTGGACTATCAGGAGGAAAAGAACCTATTGCCATAAGAGTAACAGTTACAGGAATTTCTGCTTTTTCTGCGAGTTGTAATAATTCATTATGTGCTCCTGAAATAATTACTCCACCACCTACATATAAAACAGGTCTTTCTGACTGATTTATTGCATCAGCAAGTTTTTTTATTTGGACAGGATGGCCTTTAATAGTTGGTCTATATGACCTTAATTCAATTTTTTCAGGATGGATTGGTTCACATTTTGCTCTCTGAACATCAACTGGAATATCTATTAAGACAGGACCGGGTCTTCCTGTCTTAGCAATATAAAATGCCTGATGTATCACAATTGAAAGGTCTTTGACATCTTTAACCAAGAAATTGTGTTTTGTTATTGGTCTTGTAATACCTGTAGTATCTGCTTCTTGAAAGGCATCATTTCCAATTAAGTTTGTTGCAACTTGTCCAGTAAAAGCAACAACAGGGACTGAATCCATATATGCGGTAGCAAGACCTGTTGTAAGATTTGTAGCACCCGGGCCTGATGTTGCAATACAGACACCAACTTTTCCTGTTGAACGAGCATAGCCATCAGCCATATGGGCTGCACCCTGCTCATGCCGGGTAAGAATAAATCTTATTGGTGAATCATACAATTTGTCAAAAATTGGTAAGACCACACCACCTGGTATGCCAAATAAGACCTCAACTTTTTCTTTTATCAAACACTCAATAAAAATTTCTGCACCTGTCTTCAATGTCATTTTCACCTCCTCATTATTTCAAAAGCCAGATAAAATAACTTATCTTTCCAAATCATCCATCATCCACGATCCATCATCCACGATCCACCATCCACGATCCATCATCCAAGTTTATCTCAAAACTGCACCATAGTGCGCTGAAGTCACCATTCTTGAATATCTTGATAGATATCCAATCTTAAATTTTGGCGCTGGTTCTTTCCATGTAGAAATTCTACTTTTTATCTCCTGATCAGTCAAACGAACATTTAGAGTTCTTTTGGTTATATCAATATCAATTCTATCTCCATCTCTGACAACAGCAATATTTCCACCTTCTGCTGCTTCAGGACTTACATGACCTATACATGGGCCACGAGTTCCACCTGAAAATCTGCCATCTGTAATAAGTGCAACACTGTCTGACAGACCCATGCCCTGTATTGCACTTGTTGGGCCAAGCATTTCTCTCATTCCAGGGCCACCCTTAGGACCTTCATATCTTATAACTATCACATCTCCTTTTTTAATTTTTCTTGAAAGTATTGCATTCATTGCTTTTTCTTCTGAATCAAAAACACGAGCAGTTCCACTGAATTTTAGCATATTTTGTTTTATTGCTGATTGTTTTACTACTGCACTGCCTTCAATTACAACGCCTTTGTCTGAAAAAGCCCTGCAGAGATTTCCGTGGAGTATTGCTATTCCTCCTTCATTGTGGTATGGATTTTTATATCTTATTACTTCTTTATCTAAAACACAGCCATTTTTTGCTATGTCAAGTATGTTAAGACCTGAAACAGTTAAAGATGATTTCAATTTATTCCTTAGAACAGAAAGAACAGCAGGAATTCCTCCTGCACGGTCAAGGTCTTCCATATACATATCACCCGCTGGTTCAAGACAAACAATATGCTCTACCATTTTTGAAATTTTATCAAAAAGGTCAATTGGAAGTTCAACTCCTGATTCATGTGCTATAGCAATCAAATGAAGGATTGTATTAGTTGAGCCACCAAGTGCCATATCCAGAACTATTGCATTGTGAAAAGCATTGTTTGTAAGAATTCTTCTTGGAGTAAGATTTTGCTCAATAAGTTTCATAACTTGCTTTCCTGACTCGTAAGCAATTCTTTTTTTCTCAGCAGAAACAGCAAGAGCAGTTCCACATCCTGGCAGAGACATTCCAAGTGCTTCTGTAAGACAAGCCATTGTGTTTGCTGTGTATAGTCCCTGACAGGAACCTTCTCCAGGGCAGGCAGCTATTTCAATTTTTTCAAGTTCTTCTGCTGAGATTTTTTTTGCCTGAAAAAGTCCAACCGCTTCAAATGTATCCCTGACAAGTGACCTTCTTTTTCCTTTATAAAATCCTGTAAGCATTGGCCCTGCTGTAACTACTATTGAAGGTAAATTTGTTCTTGCTGCTGCCATAAGCATTCCAGGAGTAATTTTATCGCAATTTGTCAATAGAACAAGGCCATCAAGGCAATGTGCTTTTGCCATACTTTCAATACAGTCAGCTATCAGTTCTCTTGATGCTAAAGAATAGTGCATTCCTGAATGACCCATAGCAATTCCATCACAGATTGCAGGAACACTGAATATAAAAGGAACTCCACCTCCAGAAACAATACCTCTTTCAATCCATCTTTCAAGTTCTCTCATACCTACATGTCCTGGCACAAGGTCTGTATAAGAAGAAACAATACCAACAAAAGGTTTGTTAAAAGCATCTTTTGAAAGACCTGTTGCACAGAGTAATGCCCTGTGTGGCGCTCTTACAAATCCCTTTTTTACTTCGTCGCTGTTCATTTTTCTTGGTTCCATTGAAATTACCTCCGTTTAATTAAAAAATTTTCTTAGCAAGAAACAACAAGCCAATGCCTATTGCTATTAACTCAAAGTATATCAAAACTATTTGCCAGGTTTTTAATCTCAAAATCTGTCTTAAACGAACTTCCTTCTTATTCATTTAACTTTTACACTCTTCATTAGTTTATATTCAATTGCATCAACAAGTGCCTGCCAGGATGCTTCAATTATATTTTCTGAAACTCCAATTGTTCCCCAAGATTTTTCTCTATCTTTTGACTCAATTAGAACTCTAACTTTTGCTCCTGTTCCAGCATTCGCATTTATCACACGAACCTTAAAATCTGAAAGAGACATTTCTTTTAATTCTGGATAAAATTTTTCAAGTGCCTTTCTTAAAGCATTGTCAAGAGCATTGACAGGTCCGTCCCCTTCTGCTGCAGTGTGCTCATCAACATTTTCAACTGAGAGTTTGATTGTTGCTTCTGAATGCATTTTGCCTGTTTTTGGGTCTTTTTGAACTATGACTCTGAATCCTTTCAATTCAAAAAATGGTTTATATCTTCCAAGTTCCTTTTGAACATATAGTGCAAAAGATGCATCTGCTGATTCAAATTGAAAACCTTGATGTTCAAGATTTTTAATAAGATGTATTATTTTCTCAACTGATTTTTTATCCTTAGCAAAATCTAACTTCATCTCTTTTGCTTTTGCAATTATATTACTTCTTCCAGAAAGTTCAGAGACAATTATTTTTCTTTCATTTCCAACTGACTCAGGAGGAATATGCTCATATGTTCTTGTATGCCTTGAAATTGCAGAAACATGAACTCCACCTTTATGAGCAAATGCAGAAGGACCAACAAATGGCTGATGCTCAAAAGGAACAATGTTTGCTATTTCATTTACATATCTTGAAAGTTCTGTAAGTGATTTTAATGAACTCTCAGGAACACATTTATATTTAAGTTTAATCTGTAGATTTGGGATAATTGAACATAGGTTTGCGTTCCCACATCTTTCACCATAGCCATTTATAGTCCCTTGAACTAATGTTATTCCTTCAAGAACTGCAATTATTGAATTTGCAACAGCACAGTCAGAATCATTGTGGGTATGTATGCCTAAAGAAAAGTGGTTTAGTGGTTTAGCGGGTAAGCGGGTAAGATCTAAATATTTTTTGGTTTCACGAATAATATCTCGCAAATCATGTGGCAGAGTCCCACCATTAGTATCACATAAAGTAATATTGAATGCACCAGCATTCTTTGCAACCTCTACTGTTTTAAGAGCATATTCTTTATTTGCTTTAAAACCATCAAAGAAATGTTCTGCATCATAAATTACTTTTAGACCTTTTTGCCTTAAGAATTTTATGCTATCCTCAATCATTTTCAGGTTATCTCTTAAAGAAACTCTAAGAGCGTGAATTACATGTAAGTCCCATGTTTTTCCAAAAATACAGATATATTCTGTTCCTGATTTTACAAGTGCTTTAAGATTTGGGTCATTCTCAGGTTTATTACTCTTATGACGAGTTGAGCCAAAAGCGACAAGTTTTGAATTTTTTAATTTTAGTGAACTTTTTGCAATCTTAAAGAAAAGTTCATCTTTTGGATTTGAACCAGGCCAGCCCGCTTCAATATATTTTATTCCAAAAGAATCAAGTGCTCTTGCTATTTTTATCTTATCTTCAACTGAAAAAGAAATACCGGATGACTGAGAACCATCTCTTAATGTAGTGTCAAAAATATCTATCCTTTTCACCTGATTTTCCCCCTATTTTCTGGAGATTTCATTTTCTATCTAAGCCGAATGCTGAATGCAGTGAATTTACTGCTTTTTCAATATCTTTTTCTTTAATAATACAAGAAATTTTTATTTCAGATGTTGAAATCATTTCAATATTTATATTTTTTTTAGCAAGTGTCTCAAACATCTTGCTTGCAACTCCAGGATGGCTTCTCATCCCTACTCCAACAATTGAAACCTTCGCAACTTTATCGTCAAAAATTACTCCTTTTGCATTCAATTCATTGTTTACTTTTTTCAATATTGGCAGTGCTTTTTTTAAGTCGGTCCTTGCTATTGTAAAAGAAATGTCATTATAACCATCTCTTGCTGCTGACTGAATTATCATATCTACATTTATGTTTTCTTTGGCAAGAGCACCAAAAACTTTCGCGGCAACTCCTGGAACATCTGGCACATCTAACATTGAAAGTTTTACTTGATTTGTATCATGAGTTACTGCTGAGACGACAACTTCTTCCATTGGTCTTGCCTCCTTGGAGATTATTGTCCCTGGATTATTTGTGAAAGTTGATTTCACTTCTATTTTTACATTGAATTTTTTTGCAACTTCTATTGAACGCGCCTGCATTACTTGTGCTCCTGAACCTGCCATTTCAAGCATTTCATCATAAGAAATACTCTCAATTTTTCTTGCTTTTTTACAAATTCTCGGGTCAGCAGTGTAGACACCATCTACATCAGTATAAATTTTACAGATATCCGCTTTTAATGCAGTAGCAAGAGCAACAGCGGTAAGGTCGCTTCCACCTCTTCCGAGAGTTGTGATTTCTTCACCAGGATTTATTCCCTGAAAACCAGCAACTATAACTATCTTATTTTTTTTTAATGCATTTATGACATTTTTTGGCTTAACAGCAGTTATGCGAGCACGGGTATGAGAAAAATCAGAATATATTCCTGCCTGGGGGCCAGTAAAAGAAATTGCATCATATCCTTTTGCTTTTATTGCCATTGCCAGAAGTGCAATAGAAATTTGTTCTCCTGTTGAAAGTAGCATATCCATTTCTCTTTCATCAGGAGTTTCAGTAATACTATGGGCTTTTTCTATTAGTTCGTCAGTCATATCACACGGTGCAGAAACTACAACTACTACCTTGTTACCTGCTTTTTTAGTGTTTATAACTCTTTCAGCAACTCTTTTTATTTTCTCTGAATCTGCAACACTACTTCCGCCAAATTTCATTACTATAAGTTTCATTTTACAAAATGTGCTCCTCTATTTTCAAAATCACACAAAATATATCTACTCTTTATATTATATTTCAAAAATGCAGATACCATTGCTTTCCCGATTCTTTCAGGTACTGTTTTTGAATTTTTATCTACAATTGCAATAATTGTTGGACCTGAGCCACTCAACGCTACACCTAAACAGCCAGATTTTAGTGCAGAAGAAAAAACATCATCCATAGCAGGAATTAATTTCTTTCGATATTTCTGATGTAATCTGTCTTCCATTGCTATTTTCAGTAAACCAAATTTCTTCTTGGATATTGCTGAAACCAATAGTGCAGCTCTTGAACAATTAAAAACAGCATCTTCATAAGGAATATTCATTGGCAAAATTTTTCTTGCATATTCAGTCAAAACCTTAATCTCAGGGATACATAAAACTGCCTGTAAATTCTCAGGCATATTGAACTTAATATATTCTATTTCATCTTTATTTCTAACAACCACACAAAAACCACCAACCATAGCAGGTACGACATTATCTGGATGACCTTCAAGTTCTACAGCAATTTTTATTATTTCTTTTTCAGAAAGTTTATTGCCGCAAATTCTGTTTGCAATTACCAGTCCCCCAATTCTTGCAGATGCACTTGAACCAAGTCCTCTTGCTATAGGAATGCGATTGTTTAGTTTTATGTATAAGTTAGACGGAGTAAATTTCAAAAGAGCAAAAACTTTTTTCATTGCTTGCCAGACAATATTTTTTTCATTTGCTGGAAGTTCTTTTTTACCTTCTCCCTCAATTTCTATTCTTAATTTTTCATTTTTAATTTCAGGACTTTGAACTTCTATTTCATTGTAAAGTTTTAACGCAGAGCCAAAAACATCAAATCCAGAACCAAAATTTGCACTCGTAGCAGGAATTCTCACTTTTAGTTTCATTTTTTTGAAAAAACTTTGTTCATCTCACGCATTGCACAATATTCGCCACACATTGTGCACACATTCTTATTTTTAAGGCCATATTTTTCTCTTTCTTTTCTAAATTTCTCAGGGTCAATAGAAAGTTTTTCCTGCATTAACCAATTCAAGTTCTTTCTCATTCTTGAAAATTTTTCGTCAAGTTGTTTTGCACCTTTTATACCTTTTGCTAAGTCACCTGCATGTGCCGCGATTCTTGC
>Ga0078972_1012117_pt1:2500-15009 | contig 15009 bp, 14 predicted proteins | sample YelNatPaOPGAMG01_FD_67568 | JGI IMG/M metagenome (GOLD analysis project Ga0078972, IMG submission 67568) | Hot spring thermophilic microbial communities from Obsidian Pool, Yellowstone National Park, USA - OP-RAMG-01 (SPADES assembly) (version 2) | ecosystem: Environmental > Aquatic >... | reverse complement strand
CTCTTTCGAAATGACACTAAAAAATGATATCACCTATAGAGAGGGCAAACATATAGGTTTGCCACTACATCGTTGTAGGTTTATGACTGACCCCAGAATTTAATATATTTTTATTTAAAATCTACTACTTCCTTGCCTTCAGTCCCAAGGAAAATAGAATAACCGATTTCAAACATATGATACTGTTGAACTGAATTGTCTCCAGAAGGATCTATAATAAAAGCTTGAGAATATTTAATATATATATTTTTATAATACATTCCTATAAAAGGAATTACGGTAATTCCTCCCTGAAAATCATAACCAGCTCCAATACCTAATAATAAAGCCAAACTATGTATTTTATCGCCAAAAATAAAATTACCTGAGCCAAAACAACTGATTAATTTATTTTCCAATCCAAAATTAAGATTATCTGATTTTTTAATATTTGTAAAATTCCATGTTGTAGAATAACCACCCCAAAATTTACCTTTACCATTACTGAAACCAAAAGTAAAACCCTTACCATCATCATCCTTAAAATTGGTTAGATAATTAACGCCAAATTCAAGAGAGTATCCTTCTGTTTCTGTGCTAAATGTAAATTTCTTTAAACCAAATGATGATTTAATTAAGTTTGTTGTTAACAAAGTAAGTGAATTATATACTGCATCCATATTGTCAATCGTCATTTCGGATGTTCCAATAATTTTCCCAGTTTCAACGTTTGTCAAATTCACTGTAACCACTAATTTTTTTCCTATCTTCATAAAAGACCCTGTTATTATATATTCAGCTCCTAATAATTTCCCGATTTCATTCGGCTTTTCTATTAAACCTGAAAGTGCGAGTTGACTCTCTGTAAGTATCTCTTTAAGGTTTTTCCTTTCCAGGACATCAAAAACACCACTTGTAATAATTTTTGATCTGAAGATTTCTGTTACTATTATCGCGTCATCTTCTGAAACACCAGTTGCTGAAAAATCTATTATCGCCACTCGTGGTTTTCCTCCAGCAAATAATGCAGTTGTAAAGCATAAAAGAAGCAAAATAATGAATGTAAATCTTGTTTTCATAATGTTCCTCCTTAAAATATGTGAATAAATAATTTCATTTTGTATGTGATTTTTCTTTATCAGAACTGGAAAAAAATATTTAATCAGTATAATATGCTTTGCCAGCATTTCATCTAACTTATTTTTAGGTAAAACAATGTTGCTCATTTTTTACCTCTTTTTGTTGGTTTAAATTCAATATATCCAACGGGATTATAAATCTCCCTAAATCTTTTGTGCACAAATGAGTATAAATTTCAGTAGGTTTACTACTTTTGTGTCCAAGTATCTCTTGAAAGTCTTTCAAAATTTTAATTTTTATATTCATTATTTTATATTATAAATCTTTTATTAAAAGTCAAAGGATTTTTAATAATTTTTGTGTATAATCAGTATGTTACTTAAATTTCAAAAGCGGACTTCGTAAACTTCAAAAGCGGACTAAAAAGTCCACTTTTTAAATTTATTTGAAGGCGTAAAATTCAAAAGCGGACATATCTAAATTTTTAATTTTTTCCTTCTTTTCACATATAAATTTATTTTTATACCAAAACCTTAAATAAACTATCCCTTTTTCAGTATCAAGATATAATCTTATTTCTATCCTTTCGTTTGGTGGAACATCTCTTATATTGAACTCTATATTTTTAAATTTTATATTTCCATAACCATTTACTATCCTTGTATCTCTTAAACAGAAAATATCTTTTATACTCTCAAAAGGAGGATTTATCTTGAATTCCCTAAACATCGTCTTACCCATTTTTATCGCCTTTTCTAATCTTAATGCGGGTATTTCCCCTGTAGTCCCATGAACCCATTCATAATTGTATCTTTTCACTTCGTAATCTAATATCTTCTGTGCATCTTCTATTCTCTCTATCCCTTCCAATGCACACGCCCTTACAACTCTATCCTGAAGCCATCTATAACTCCTTTCTACCTTCCCTTTCGCTTGTGGCGATAATGCATATGTTATATCTATATTTAAATCCTTTAAAACCTGTTGAAATTGTGTTAAAACAGAATCAGTAAGTTTCTTATGATTCCTCCATATACTATCTCTCCCTTGAACAAATCTAAATATGCTGTGAGAATCAACATAATATCTTAAAGGTATTCCATAAGCAAGAACTATTTTTTCCAATCCTAATATATGAGCATAGGATGTTTCTCTTTCAACAAGCCTCGCATATAATATAAATCTTGAATAATCATCTATTGCTGTAATAAGATACCACTTAACTTTAGAGTGTGGTGCAAATAGATGGTATGAAGAATCTTGTTGTATCAATTCACCTGGATAATTAGTTAAAACTTCCCTTTGATGTTTCTTCCTCTCAATCTTCGGTAAATAATAACCATAATCCTTTGCTCTCTTTATTATTGTAGGAACAGATACAGAAATTTTATAATCCTTAAATATCCTATCCTTTACATAGGTATAATTATAATCACTTATTGGAATATCTTTATTATCTATTAACTCCTTCTGTCTCTTCAATTCCTCAATAATTATCTCTTCTGTAATTTGATTAAGTCTTTTGGAATTTTTCCTCTCATAATTGATTGAAAAGGTTTCTGGATTATCTCTGTATTCTTTCAAAAGTCTAAAAAATCTCGCTCTCTTGATTTGTAATAATTCAAGTGCTTGTTTTAAAGAAAGAGCCTTCAAATCATACTTCTTTAATATAAAACTTACATCCTCATCATTAAATCTTTTGTGTAATTGCGGAACCATATATTTACCTCCTTTTTGCGTTTTTTTATTTTAGTCTACTTTTCATAGTCTACTTTTGAAGTTTAAATGAGGATATATAAAATTTAATAAATAAAAAGTATTTTCATAAATTATAAAAATTTCAAAAAGCCTTGATTTTCTACGAAAATCAATATTCCATCTTAACACGTCCTTTTCCTACTCTACTTTTTATTTACATTAAAAGTCTACTTTTGAAGTTTAAATGAGAGCATAAACATAGTCTACTTTTCAACTTTAAATCTATTAAAAATAGTCTACTTTTCAATTTTAATTAACATTTTGAAATAATTTATCTTGACAAAAGGGATGAATGAGATAAAATAAAATTATGGCTGAAGTTGTTTTGAAAAATCTCACAAAATATTACGGAGAGAATATTGGATGTAAAGATATAAATCTTCATATTGAAGATGGTTCATTCGTTGTGCTTCTTGGACCTTCTGGTTGTGGAAAGACAACTATTTTAAGACTTATTGCAGGTCTTGAGAAACCAACTTCCGGTAAAATATATATTGGTTCAAGGGATGTAACAGAATTATCTCCAAAAGATAGAGATATCGCTATGGTCTTTCAGCAATATTCCCTTTATCCTCATATGAATGTTTATGAAAATATTGCTTTTCCACTGAGGATTAGAAGGATGAATAAAAATGAGATTGATAAACTTGTAAGGGAAACTGCCCAATTGTTAGGGATAGAAGAGAAACTATTTAAAAAACCAAGGGAACTTTCTGGTGGTGAAAGACAGAGGGTTGCTATGGGAAGGGCTATAGTGAGAAAGCCAAAGGTTTTCCTTTTTGATGAACCTCTTTCAAATCTTGATGCTAAATTCAGGGTTCAGATGAGAACTGAACTTGCAAGAATTCATAAACAATTAAAAATAACATCTATCTATGTGACACATGATCAGGTTGAGGCAATGACACTTGGTGAAAAGATTGGTGTGATAAATAAAGGTGAACTTCTTGTATTTGGAGACCCTCTTGAGATTTATAAAAAACCAAACAATGTTTTTGTTGCAGGATTTGTTGGTTCACCACCTATGAATCTTATAAAAGGAAGAATAGAAAACGGGAAATTTAAGAATAACGATCTCTCTTTTGATATAAAAAAGGATATGGAGGAAAGAGAAGTAATAATAGGTATAAGGCCTGAACATATTGAGATAACAGATAAAAAAGGGCTTGATGGGGTGATAGAGAGCGTTGAAAATATAGGTAGTGAAACAATTATATATTTTATGATAGGAGAAACAAGGTTGGTTCTAAAAACACTTATATCTAAACATTTTGATATAGGTGCAAGAATAAAAATCACTTTTGACAGAGAAAATCTCCACTTTTTTGATGCAAATACAGAGAAGTCACTCGGGGCGTAGCGCAGCCTGGTTTAGCGCACCAGCTTGGGGTGCTGGGGGTCGGTGGTTCAAATCCACTCGCCCCGATAAAAAGTGGTCTCCAAAAAATCGCCAGATTTTTTGGAGATTAAATTGCAAGATTTTTTGGAGATTAAATTATGTCTTTATTTTTCCTTTTCATAGACATATTGGGTAAATTTCTTCCAAAGAAGGTTGCTGAATTTGTTTCCGAAAGGATTTCAGATATATGTTATTTCACAATATACAGAAAAGGTGTTCTAAATTATAGAGAAAACATCTCCCCTTTTTACAATGGAAATATTAGAAAATTATCTTTAAGATGTGTAAGAAATTTTTCCCTATTTATTTACGAATTTGTTCTCCTTCCAAGATTAAATAAGAGAAATTTTAAAAAATATATATTTCCTGTTAATATAGAAAAAGTTTATGAAGCAAGAAAAAGGGGCAAGGGTGTTATTATTTTAACAGCACATCTTGGTAATTATGAATGGGGTGCTGCGATGCTTACATTCCTTGGATTCCCTTTGACTGTAATATCACTTCCATACAGAAATAGATTCATAACAAATTTTTATGAGGAAAAAAGAACACAAAAAGGGATGAAGGTTGTTTATATTAAAAACGCAATAACTGGTAGTTTAAAGGCATTAAAGAATAATGAACTTCTTGCATTGCTTGGAGACAGAGTATTTAACGAGGAAGGAATAAAAGTTGAAATGTTCGGGAAAAAAACTATTATTCCATCAGGCCCTTTCTATCTTTCTCTGAGAACAGGTGCTGCAATCATACCTGCATTTGCGTTAAAAGAAAGAGATAATAGATATCATGTTTACTTTGAAGACGAAATAAAATTAGATAAAAAAAATCTTGAAGAAAATAAAAATTTATATATAAGTAAATGGATGGAGATTTTAGAAAAATATGTTAGAAAATATCCTGAACAATGGTATAGGTTTGACAGATTATGGATAGAATTTTGATACTTTTACCATCATATAATGAAGCACCGAGATTACCTGATACTATCAGGAGGATCAGGAAAAGTATAGAGAAATTAAATAAATTCTACTTTGAGATACTCGTGGTAGATGATGGTTCAAAGGATGAAACATCCGAAGTTGCTCTGAAAGAAAATGTAAAGGTTATAAGGCATAATAAAAATTTAGGAAAGGGATATGTTCATAGAACTGGTTTTAAATATGCATTAGAAAAAAATTTTGATGCTGTTTTAACACTTGATGCTGATGGACAGCACGATCCAGCAGAGATAGAAAATTTCCTAAAAGTTTACGATAAATATGATATGATAATAGGTAAAAGAAGAGTGGATGTAAAGGTTATGCCTCTGATAAGATATTTTACAAACAGATTAACTTCACTTGTAACATCAGTTTTAAGTGAAAAAAAAGTTTCCGATTCCCAGTCTGGATACAGATTACTTAAAAGAAGTGTTTTTGAAAAATTAAGGCTAAAAACATCAAGGTTCCAAACAGAAAGTGAAGAGATAATACAGGCTGGAAGGTTTAGATTGAAGATTGCAGAAGTGAACATATCAACCATATATAGAGAGAGTGGTCGTAAAAGTTATATAAATCCTTTTATAGATACGATAAGATTTATTCAGATGGGTATTGACTCATTATGGCGGTAATTCTTATTTCAAATGATGATGGAATAAATTCAAAGGGGATTGATGCTTTAATAGAATCAGTTCATGACCTTGGAGAGGTTTATGTATTTGCACCTGATTCAGAAAGAAGTGCATCAAGTCATTCCTTCTCACTAAACAAACCAATTACATTTAAAGAGATCTCTGAAAATGTTTTTATCACTGATGGAACACCAACAGATTGTGTCTTATTTGCGGTAAGAGGTCTTATGAAGAAAAAACCTGATATAATATTATCAGGAATAAATCATGGTGCGAATTTAGGTGATGATATAACTTATTCTGGAACAGTTGCAGTTGCGATAGAAGGGACTTTACTTGGTATCCCATCAATTGCATTTTCATATGTTGAGTTTGAGAAAGAACCAGATCTTATGTTCAGCAAAAAAATTGCAAGATGGGTTACTAAAAAAGTCTTGAAATCCGGTCTTCCTAAAGGAATACTCTTGAATGTGAATATACCTAAAAATTACAATGGAAAGATAAAGATCACACAACTTGGGAAGAGGATTTACAGGGATTCAATAATAGAAAACCATATTGATGGTAAGAAAATTTTTAAGATAGGTGGAGACCCACCATCATGGATAAAAGAGGAAGGGACAGATTTTGATGCAATAGAAAATGGATATGTATCAATTACACCTGTTCATTTAAACCTTACTGACTTCAGGATGATAACAAAATTGAAGGGATGGGAAGATGAGTTTAATGTTTGATGATTTAAGAAGGAGGATGGTTGAAATACACATAATTCCAAGGGGTATAAAAAATGAACTTGTTATAAACACAATGAAAAAGATTCCAAGGGAAAAATTCGTTCCAGAATATATAAGGAATAATGCGTATGATGATGTCCCATTACCAATAGGTGAAGGTCAGACTATTTCACAACCTTATATTGTTGCAAAGATGCTTGAACTTATAGAACCTGAAAAAAAAGATAGAGTTCTTGAGATTGGGACAGGTAGTGGATATCAAACAGCACTCCTTGCTGAAATGTGTTCAATGGTTGTAACTATTGAAAAGATTAAAACACTATATCTTGAAGCGAAAAAAAGGCTTGAAGGAATGAATTATACAAATATAATTTTTGTGTATGGTGATGGAACCATAGGTTATAGCGAATTTGCACCATACGATAAGATAATTGTAAGTGCAGGTGCACCTGATATTCCAAAATCTCTATTCTCTCAATTAAAAGAAGGTGGAATTATTGTAATTCCTGTAGGGGATAGATTTTTCCAGACACTTGTTAAGGTAACGAAAATTAACGGGAAGATGGTGATAAAGGAATGTGAAGGTTGTTCCTTTGTCCCACTACTTGGAAAAGAAGGTTGGAACAACGGGGCGTAGCGCAGTTGGTTTAGCGCGTCTGGTTCGGGACCAGAAGGTCGGTGGTTCAAATCCACTCGCCCCGATAAAATGTGGTCTCCAAAAAATCGCAAGATTTTTTGGAGGTTAAATAACCACCGACGATGGGGGTATGGGGGAAGATGCTTCCCCCATTCACCATTGAAGGGGGAAGGGTCCCCAAAAATACGAAGTATTTTTGGGGAATTAGCCAGGTGGTTCAAATCCACTCGCCCCGACAAAAGTGGTCTCCAAAAAATCGCAAGATTTTTTGGAGGTTAAATCGCAAGATTTTTTGGAGATTAAATCGCAAGATTTTTTGGAGGTTAAAATATTTTTATTATTTTCTTCATAAATATCTTTTCATCAGTGAATATCCTTATGAAATATGAACCTGATGGAAGTTTCGCTATTTTATTATCATTTATAACAATCTCTTTACCATCCATAAAAAAATTTTTTTCATAAGCAATCTCGCCAAGAAGGTTATAAATGCGAATATTTAGATTACTATTCACATTCCTGTTAGAATTAAGAAGAATTCTATCTCTAAAGAATAAAGATGGAATTTCAATACTCAATTTTTCATCATCTTCTTCAATCCCTGATGATTTTTCAAATTTCAGTATAATTCCATTAGTAGAACCTGCAAGGTTCCCCTGATAATATGCACCTCCTCCTGGGTTAAATGTTTGTAAGACAGAAGAAGATGAATATCCAACTGAGAAAATATTTCCTGATAAATCAGTTGTTATCCCAAATAGTTCCTCAGAAGACCACATCCCATAATAAGTTCCCCATTCCCTTACGCCATTATTATTAAATCCAAGAAGAAAACATTCTGTATTCGCATAATATGTTCCATTGTAATATGCTCCATTCCCAGGGTCATAAGTAGGGAAATTTGGTGAAACAGTTGAGCCACAAATGAAGACATTACCAAGAGTATCGGTGGTTATTGATTTTCCCCTATCATCATAACTACCGCCGTAGTATGTTCCCCATTCCCTTACACCATTATTGTCAAATTTTAGAATAAAAAGTTCACAATAATCAATTGGGACATCGTTAATACTGTCATAATAGGCACCTCCACCTGGATTGTATATTGGAAAATTAGATGAGTATGTTTCACCTGTCAAAAATATGTTTCCATATTTATCAGTTGTAATAGAATTCCCTATATCCATCGCATCACCACCATAATATGTTGCCCATTCCCTTGCACAATTTTGATTAAATTTTAAAATGAACGCATCAGTAGCGCCTCCTATCGTTCCTTGAAAGAATACACCACCAGGGTCATAAACAGGGAAATTGGAAGAATATGTTTCACCTGTGAGGAAAATATTTCCTCCCTTATCTGTTTTTATTGACAAACCCTGATCATTACCGCTTCCACCATAATATGTTCCCCATAGCAAATTACCATTATTAGAGAATCTTAGAATGAATAAATCCTTTAAACCAGCATTTGTTCCCTGATAGTATGCACCTGGAGGATTTGCAGTCGGAAAATCAGTGGATGTTGTGTAGCCTGTCATATAGATATAACCAGGTATATCTGAACTTATTGATAATGCCCTTTCATCACTATACCCACCATAATAAGTTGCCCACAATCTCTCTCCATTATTTGAAAATTTCAATATAAATGCATCGGTAGTCCCTTTTAAAAAAACCTGAAAATAAACACCACCAGGATTATATGTTGGGAAATCAGATGAATATGTATAACCTGAAACGAAAACATTCCCTGCTGTATCCGTTGTCACAGATGTTCCACCATCATAATTACTCCCTCCATAGTATGTTGCCCATAACCTTATTCCAGCATTGTTAAATTTTATAACGAAGGCATCTGATTTACCATTAAGGTTTCCTTGAAAATATACGCTTCCTCCTGGATAGTAGGTTGGAAATGTTACAGACCTTGTATAGCCTGTGATAAATACATTTCCTTCATCATCTGTTGTTATTGAATTGATAACATCAATTGAATCACCACCATAATATGTTGCCCATAGAAGAGAAAGAGGAGGGTCTATTATGAGTTTATCCTCCTTTAACCAGCCAAAGACTTCAAATCCCAAAAATCTTTCATCATATCTATACAAAACCTTAACAATCTTTTCATCCTCAAATCCAAGTATTTTTCCCTCAAGGATTCCACAAAGAGGAGTAAGAAGAAATAGATTATTACCATCCGTTTTCACATCTGCATATTTAACATTCAATTTTATCATCTCAGGTTTCCCATTCTTATTTATTTCAAACTCCTGATGTATCTTCCCATTATCATATTTCCATACCCAATCAATATTAGGGTATATATCTTTAATCCTTACAGAACGGAATCTCCTCACTTTCAAAATACCATCTGGATTTTTCTGGAGATAATAATTTATGTGATATGGCAATTCGTCCTCGTATAAAATCTTTTTTCTATCAATAATTGCACCAGAAAGTTCAATATCAATCCTTGAGAAGTTTTTTGAACCATATACCACATAACTCACACCTTTTTCTGTAATGAAAACAGAAAGCGAATTATTCTTTATGAAGAAAATCACATCACTCACTTCCCTTCCATCCACATCTTTAACCTGACCAAGATTCATCTCAAATCCCTCTGATTCCGTAAAGAATCTGCACATTTGTTCAGATGTTATGCTGTTTAGAGACAAAGCACTTTCCTTTGTCTCAAACGCTCCTTCAAAAAGAAAAGAATATGCAAGAACAAAAAGAAAAAACTGCATATTCATAAAAACCTCCTTTTTTAAATATTAATATTTTTTCTTAAATTTGCAAGTGAAAATTTTTTTATTACCCCTTGACAAATTCAAATATTTTTATATATTTTATATGACGCGAGGTGGAGTAGCGGTAACTCGTTGGGCTCATAACCCAAAGATCGTGGGTTCGAATCCCACCCTCGCAATTTTTTATTATCTATGGAATCAAATTTGAATTATCAATTTTTTGAGCATACCGCTGATATAGGTGTTATAGTGGAAGGTAAAACCATTGAAGAGTTAATATCAAATTTAGTCCTTGTTTTTTCAGACCTTACGACAGATATTGAAAAACTTGATAATTCAATTGAAATGGTGATCTCGGTGAATGGAAAAGATTTGGAGGATGCAATCATAAGATTGATTGAAGAGGTTATATTTATATTTGAGACAAAAAAATTCCTTCCAAAGGAATGCTCTATTTTATTAGAAGATAAAAGGATTACATCAAGGATGAAGGGTGATAGATTTGATTTATCAAAACATAATCCAAAGTTCATCATAAAAGCAATAACATATCACCAATTCAAACTTCAAAAAGATAACGATAAATACATTTTGAAGGCAGTATTTGATGTTTAAACTTGACTTAAGAAATTTTTCTCCTATAATTTTTCTATGAGAGCGATGGTTCTTGAAAAAACGAAAAATATTGAAGAAAATCCTCTAATATTTAAGGATGTTCCACTACCCGAACCAGCAGAAAATCAGATAAGGATTAAAATCTCAGTTTGTGGTGTATGCAGAACAGATTTGCATATTGTTGAAGGTGAACTTCCTCCTCATAAGCTTCCTGTTATTCCAGGACACCAGATAGTTGGTTATGTTGATAAAATTGGAAAAGATGTGAGGAATTTCAAGATAGGCGAAAGGGTAGGTGTTCCTTGGCTTTACAGAACCTGTGGAAAATGTTCTTATTGCAAAGAAGGAAGAGAGAATCTCTGTGACAACCCAGAATTCACTGGTTATGATGTTGATGGTGGATATGCAGAGTTCACTATTGTTGACGAAGACTTCGCTTATCATCTACCTGAAAATTACAATGATAAAGAGGTTGCCCCTCTGCTCTGTGCAGGCGTTATAGGTTATCAGACATTTAAAAAATCAGGTATTAAAGAAGGAAAGATTGGGCTTTTTGGATTTGGCTCAGCAGCACATATATTAATTCAGGTTCTTGTTCATTCTAAATTTGAAGTATTTGTTGTTTCAAGGACTGAAAGAGAACTTGAACTTGCAAAAAAACTTGGTGCTATCTGGGCAGGACATATAGATGAACTTGATGAAAAACTTGACGGGGTATTAGTATTCGCACCAAGCGGTGAATTACTTGTGAAGGGGCTGGAAAAGATAAAGAAGGGTGGGATAGTAGTCTCTGGTGGAATATACGCTTCACCACTTCCTAAATTTGATTATTCACATATCTTTCCTGAAAAGACATTAACATCCACTGCACATACAACAAGGGAGAATGTAAAAGAATTCTTGAAAATCGCTGGTGAGTTTAAGATAAAAACAGAGATAAATGAGTATAAACTTGAAGATGCGAATCTTGCTCTTTTCAATATAAAACATTCAAAGGTGAAAGGTTCTTCCATCTTAATTATATAGTGAGAATACTCCTTATAAATCCTCCTATCTATGATTTCTCCGCATACGATTACTGGATAAAGCCACTCGGTCTTCTATACATCTCTTCCATTCTTAAAGAAAATAATATTGAAGTGGGACTTATTGATGCTATGAACAGATTTGATGAATACTTTAAAAATGTTAAGTCCGATGAATATGGAAGAGGAAAATTCCCTTTTAAAAAGATGAATAAGCCAGATGTTTTAAAAAAGATACCATTATATTTTAAAAGATATGGTCTTCCATCAGAAATAATAAAAGAAAGGATAATTGAATTCAAGCCTGATTTTGTTTTTGTCACAACAACTATGACATATTGGTATTTAGGGGCAAAGGAGATTCTTGAACTTGTTAAATCTATTGATAAAAAAATCCCTGTATTTCTTGGTGGGATATATCCGACATTATTATTTGAGCACGCAATTTCACTCGGATTTGATGATGTTTTTAGAAACAATGAATTAAAAAGAGTTGGTGATATAATAGGGATTAAAATTCCTAATAATTTTAAAGATTTTCCACCACCTGATTATTCCTTTTACAGGATTTTAAAATATGTTGCTATTACAACATCTTTAGGATGCCCATTCAGATGTTCTTACTGTGCTTCTTACAAAATAACACCTGATTTTCAATTCAAGGAACCTGAGATTGTTTATGATGAAATAAGATATTTTTATGAGAAAGGGATAAGGGATTTTGTGATATACGATGATGCACTTCTCTTTCCTCAGGATAGATTTATAAGTTTATTCAAGAAGGTTGGAGATAATTTAAAAGATATTCGTATTCATACCCCAAATGGACTTCATGCAAGATTCATTGATACAGAGATAGCAGAAATTATGAAAAAGGCTAATTTTATTCAACCAAGGATATCTCTTGA
>Ga0078972_1012116_pt1 | contig 15009 bp, 11 predicted proteins | sample YelNatPaOPGAMG01_FD_67568 | JGI IMG/M metagenome (GOLD analysis project Ga0078972, IMG submission 67568) | Hot spring thermophilic microbial communities from Obsidian Pool, Yellowstone National Park, USA - OP-RAMG-01 (SPADES assembly) (version 2) | ecosystem: Environmental > Aquatic > Thermal... | reverse complement strand
TGCTTAGCCGCCATGACTTGTTGGGCATGCTTAACTTTGATGGCTTAAACGTCTCGCTTATCCCCGAAGTTGAGAGGGGCGAAGTTCTTGTTGACAGCCGTGGAGGGGGAAGCTTTCAGAAAATGCGTTGAACTCGTTGAGGAAATGCTTAGCAGAGGTTTTAGGCTGCAGATAAGCCAGACGGAGGTTGAGAGGCTGATAAAGATAGGCATAGGTGCGGATAAACGCACAGTTCAAAAATATATTAAGATGCTAACGGAAGATTTAGGGTTTCTAAAGATTGCTGCAAAGAATCCTTTTGGAACAGTTGTCTATAGGATAGACGTCCCAGCCATTGAGCAGTTTGTCGGCCAACACTTGAGGGAGAAGCTGAAACAGCTGAGACTAAGCGACATAAGGCTGAAACAGGATGAAGAAGTGAAGGGGGTGAACATTCAAGGAGGCTAATGAAAACTGCACATGCACATAAAGATGAGAAGTGGAAAACAGGGCTTAATGAAAGCCCCACCAGAAAGGTTTAGAAAATTAATGTGTGTGCGTGTGCGCCTTGCGCCTACTAATTGTCTCTCTGTTTCTAAAGAGAATCAAACCTCTTTATAGATGAAATAATAGCCTCTCCGCTAACTTATCTTTATGTTATTTCACCTCCACGCCTATACGTAAGCGTGCTTTTAGTCTCTTTTCCTGCCTCCCTGCACACGCACACACAAATTAGAAATAATGAAAATGCGCGCATAAGTGTTGAAAAATTCTTTTTGGGCTTTTTTCTTTAAGGGAAGCCTGTTTTTGGCTTAGTTAAGTTTATAGGGGTGAGGGTGTCAAGGGATAGTTAAATCAACCTCTAAGGGAGGTGATAGTTCGGTTTGAACCGATTTCTGGGGCTACCCCGTGACACCCTCAAACTATTGTTCTCTAATATCGATATAAACTTGACTGTGAGCCTTATTGAGGTTAAGTATGTGGGTTCTGTCGTTGGCAGGCCTCGCTTTCCTGTGCGTTCCATGCTTTTGGCTCTTATGTTTATGCGTTTTGAGGCTATACCGTCTGTGCGTAAGCTTTGTAGGAGGCTTAGGAACCGCAAGTTTGCCCGTGAAATCTGCGAGTTTGGCGACAGGACTCCAGACCATACGACTTTCAGCAAGTTCATCACCCGTGCAGGGCCAGAAACAGTTGAGAAGCTATTCCTTGATTTCCTATTTCAAGCCTTCAAAATGGGCATAATAGATCCTTCAGAGGCCATTATGGTTAGTGTTGACAGTACCTTCATGAAAGCCTATTCCAGGCGGGGCAAAAAGGGCGGATTAAGCGATCGTGGAGCCAGGGTTGGTAGGGCTGATCGTAGAAGCTACAAGCTTGGATGGAGGGTTCACACGATTGTATCAATGAAAGCCTTGCCCATAACATACATTGTTAGAGCTGCAAACGACAAGGTTCTTGTTAAGCCATTAATGAGGAAGGCTTCAAAGCTTCTGAGGCTTCATGGCAAAAGCATATCGCATTTCATAGCTGACAGCCAATACTATTCTGAGGAAGTTTTTAGGGCGATTAGGCGTTATGGAGCAGAGCCAGTCATACCCCACTCCTCAAAGGTGAAAGAGCCTCTAATCAACCTGTACGTGACTAAGCGCTTCAGGGTTAAGGGCGAGAAAAGGCTTGTGGAACTTTACAAGAGGAGGATGGCTGTTGAAAGAACTTTTAAAGCCTCAAAACTTGAGCTGTCGATGGAGAAGCCTAAATGGAGGGGCATAGCAAAAATCCGCATGCATGTAGCCATATGCTTCTCATGCATCCTGGCCGTAGCCATAGCAGCCCACAAGATAGAAAGACCTGAACTGGCAAACAACATAGCAGCCTTCACATACTAAAAACCCAGAAAAATGCTCCAAACACAAAAACAAGCCCAAAAAGAATTATTCAACACTTATGAGCATGGTATGCGCCATTTAGAAAAATGGCCTTCAAGCTCTTCCCTTGAATACTTCATTAGACATTCAGTTATTATTTTTATCCAATTTTTTACCCTTAGGTGAATCCCGTACTTGAGTCTCCTCGTATGGAAATTCGTCCGGATTTATTTTAGTCAGCTCCGATAAAGCTTCTAAGAATCTACGGTAAACATTAGGGCCAACGGCTCCTAAAGCTACCCAACCATCCTTTGCTCTAAATAAACCATAGGGCTGTGTAAAAGGATGCCTTTTTTCATATCCACGCCAATCCAAGTAACCCAGATTATAGTATAATCCATAATACATCTCTAGAACCCTTGCTATAGATTCAAACTGAGTTACATCGACTACTTGGCCTTCTCCAGTTTTCTGCGCATGAATGTATGCGGCTAGGGCTCCAAGGGCGCCGAACAAAGCTGTGATATAGTCTCCGGCATAAAAGGGTATCTTGATAACATCGTCAAGGGGTGCCATAAACGCCTTATTCCAGCCGGAGTAAGCCTGCGCCGTAAGATCGTAAGAGCCCCTGGAACGTTTCTCAGGATTACCTCCAAATTCCGGGTTTCCATATCCGCTTACATGAACTATGACAATTTTTGGATTAACTCGCAGCATCTCTTCATCCGAAATCCCAAACTTCTCCTTAAGCCAAACCATATTCTCGACGAAGATATCCGACTGATTAATGAGTTCATAAAAAATCTCTTTTCCCTCTTCAAATTCCAAACTAAGAGCAATAACAAGCCTATTTCTCACGCTGGCTGTATATTCTGCACCCATCTTCTTTCCTTTTGCTTCTAGATAGAGGCCTACATATCTCCATGCTTCACCATCAACATTCTCAATATGTATTAGCTCAGCACCATAGTCGGCTAGCAGCGTAGCGACAAATGGTCCGGCAATTATACTTCCGGCACTTAAAACTCTGATACCGCTCAATGGTCCGAAAGACGGAGCGAATAAAGGGGCTTTTTTCCTATCAAGATTTTTAATGAGCCTCATTTATTCATTCTTCCGTTTATCAATCTTACGGCGATGGTATACTTAAGGGGTAATTAATAAGATTTATTAAATTAGAACCGAAGTTAGCGTTGAAGAATTGGATATTGTCCGTTTCTAACAAATTTCATTACACTATGCAGACTGGCAGCTTAAGGTCGCTTTCCCGGTATTCGTATTGGTATGTAGATGCTTGTAGGATAATCACACCATCCTACCAGCTGTCCATTTCTTTAACAAAGCATAAAGCTTAAATAAAATTTGTTTGTGGAACAATATGTACCAAAAGGAGAGCCCGTGGAAAATATGCAGTTCGATTGGGAAATACTAACTAAGCTTAATTTAGAAAGAAAGCCAGTTTGTGTAAAATTTTCATATCTGAAGCCGGAAGGTTTTGAAAGATTAGACACTAAATCCCGTCTTTGTGAGTTTATGGGTGTGGCTCAAAAGATGGATAGACCATTTTACATAGACAAGGAAAATGAGAATTGTTACGGCAAAAAGGTCCTTGGGATGGAAAGCTTTCCGCCTTTTGCTGAAAGTGGCATAATAGGACCTGAATTGAAAATTTTTCAAGAACCTCGGGCTAATGCAAGACTCTATTTCTACGTTCCGCTTCTGAAACCTGGCACGGTTAATTATGTAATATTCTCTCCAATCGATAAGTTAACATTCAACCCAGACTTATTAATGGTAACTGCTAATGTTAGTCAAGCAGAGATTATTTTGAGGGCTATGAGTTATTCTACAGGGGAACCATGGGTTTCCAAACATTCATTTGTATTAGGATGTTCTTGGCTATTCGCTTATCCGTATATTAGCGGAAAAGTCAATTATGTTGTGAGCGGTATGACTTTTGGCTCAAAGGTTATAAAGGAAATCCCTGAAGGTTACATTATCATCTCTATACCCTACGATTGGATTCCGGTAATCATTAGAAACTTGCAGGAGATGACGTGGTCCCCTCCTTCCTATGAAGGAAAAGATAAGCACTTCAAAATATTTGAAGATATCTTGAGAAAATTCAATCAAACATAAGAAACACTTCTATGAAAAACTAAGAAAGAATTGTAGACGCCAAACGTCAGATATCACTCCTGCAATCGAAACAAAAGCTGTGCTCTAATATCAGAAACTTTCTATCGAAAGATCAAGCATAATTTAATGATGGCGGTGTCCACTCAACCTTACAATGAATGCGTGTAATAAGTATAAATAAAAAACTATGCAAAGCCTCAAAGATGGCTTAAGCCCAAAAAAATTTAACTCTTCGATTGTTGGCTTGTCCTCGATCACTAAAGGTGCAAAACATATGCCAAAGCGAAACTTAAAGTCCACATAGCCGATGACTAAATACATACAATAGACAAATATAGAGGTAGGTTATGATGTAAGTATGGAGTTTTCTCGAGGAGTCGAGGGAAGTAACTTTGATCTTTGTACGTAGCGGTCGAGAATCCAAAGGAAAATTGGAAGGAAAAACTATACTAGTCACGGGCGGGGCTAGTGGAATAGGGAAGGCGACTACGATTAAGTGTGCGGTAGAAGGGGCTAGGGTCGCTCTCTGCGATGTGCAAGATCGGTTTGGTAAAGAAATCGTTGATCGATTGAAAAGGAAGGGCTATGCGGTTGAATTTTATCATCTAGATGTTGGTAATGAAATCGAAGTCCGAGAGGTAATGGATAAAGTAGCTCGTGAGCTTGGTGAGGGCCAAATACATGGTCTAGCAAATGTCGCGGGCGTAGTTCTTGAAGAAGACGCGAAACCGGTTCACGAGGGCTCTCTTGAGACATGGGAGAGGGCAATTCACGTTAATCTTTACGGGACCCTTTTCTGTTCGAAACATGCAATACCCTACATGCTTAAAGCTGGTGGTGGGTCTATAGTAAATGTATCTTCGGCTACAGCTCTTATAGGGCTACCAGGCGTCGGCTATACGGCTAGCAAAGGAGCTATTTTGGCCGCAACGAGAAACATGGCCATCGACTATGCAAAGTTCAACATAAGGGTCAACGCGGTGGTCCCTGGCTTTATAGATACGCCGCTACTGCAAAGGATATGGAGCGTAACGCCGAGGGAGGCTGAAGAGATCTTAAAGACAATACCTTTGGGGAGGTTAGGTAAGCCGGAAGAAGTAGCGAACGTTATCGCTTTCTTATTATCTGATGAAGCATCCTACATCACAAGTGCAACAATAGTGGTGGACGGAGGCTATACAGCTAAATGATATATTCATGGCAGATGGTGAGAAAAGCCTTGCGACCACGGCATAGCGTACTCTATATGAATTTTAGGCGAGTTTAGTTATGAAGAGATTCAGAGAGTCCTAAGATTACGCTCGAAAACTACGTGGACATGGTCATAAGGTTAGGTGGTAAAGCTATAAATACTGCTAAGGCTGTAACCACCTCTAAAGACATAGTAGCCGTGACGGCCCCACTTCTTTGATCTAAATCATATATTTGAAACATTATCTTGGCAAGATGACAGACATAATGATGAACCCAAGGAGTCCCGACATAATGATTGGGGAATGGGAAACGAGAATAATTCTTTAAGGAGCTAAAGGAGGCTTCAATTGCGTATTTATGGATGTTGAAGCTGGTAAAGGTAGAAACCCGCTTAAACCGTTCGGGCTGAGGGGGTATCTTCGCAAGAAGGGCTTAGGAGAGACTGCGAGTTAACGGAGTTACGCTTTAGAGGATCAATAAGTTAAAGGACGTACTCTAGCTTTAAGTTGGTGGTCCATGCTAACGTCCTTTTAAGCGGCTAGCCTTCGAGAATTGTAGTACTACTTTGGCATACGCGCTAGCTGGTGCGGCCTTTGCCACAGCGGAAGATAAGAGGAGGCAGTTGCCCGACTCATAAGAGCTCATGGCTTTTTTACCTAAGTTGTAATTAGCAGTCTGTGCAGACATACCCATATAGGGACTGGTGTGTTGTGTACTCCGTAAGGCTTCCTCAAACTCTTAAAGAGTTAAACCTAGCAGAGATATCCGATGACGGGGTGGAGTTCAGAAATTCCTCCTACTTATAGGGCATTATTACTCGCCATGCATGGAGTTTTTCGACGTTTCTAAACAAATTTTGTGAGAAAAACCTCAAAAAGTTGCTTTTTAAGGTATAAATAAATGGGAATTTTCATGTCTTGGGTATACTGAGCAACGTAAATCTTCAGCTTGCGACAAAAGTTAGCGGATCACTAATATTACCAAATATTATACATCTTTTTTCATTTATTTACTATTTTCCTCATTTCTTAACAGACCGTAAATCACGAGAGCAAAATAGATGACAAGCTAAAAGAAACCTGCGGGCTAAAGCAATAATGAAACCCTCATTCTTAGGTTCAGCAAACGATGAAAAAATGCGTTTTGTTTATATCTTTTTATGTGTCAAACTTGCTTCAACATGGCTTCCACATCACAATCTTTTTAAATTCCGTGGGCTTTAGGATAAAGAGGTGCTAAAGAGTGATAACTATTGATATTGATTCAGGAAGTACTTTTACTGATTGTTTCATAACTTTTAATGAGCGGTATTTGAAGGTTAAAGTTCCAACAACCCCCCATGATCTTGCTGTGTGTTTTTTTCGATGCAATCAAAGAGGCAGCTGTAGTGTGCGGCTTTGCCAGCGTTAAGGAATTTCTTAGGCGTGTGTCTATTATACGCTATGTTACAACTCATGGAACTAACACGTTTATTATGAAAACTGGTGATATTGTTGGGGTTTTTGTAACAAAGGGTTATGAAAGGAATCTTTATGCTGAGAAGGGCGATGCAAATCCGGCTTTTAATTTTATAAATAGGGAGATGGTAATTGGGCTGGATGAAGAAGTAAACGATAGGGGGGAGCTTGTTAAGGCTTTAGAGGAGGGGGAAGTAGTAAATGCGATTAAGGCGCTCTTGGAGCGTGGCGCAAACATATTTGTGGTGAGTTTTCGAAACGCGCATTTGAACTCATTCAATGAACAAAAAGTTAAGGAGATATTGAATAGGTATTATAAACCCCACTATTTAGGTTATGTTCCAATAATATTGGCGAGCGAGTTCTGCCGACGACCAGATGAGGTAACTAGAACTAACTTAGCTATTTTGAACGCATATATTCATAGATTGATGGCGGGCTTTCTATATAGAGTTGAAGATGAGTTAAGGAATCTTGGTTATAGGAAACCGCTGATGACAGTTCATGTTAATGGAGGTGTAGTAAGCATCGGTAAAACGAGGCCTATTGACACTGTGGGATCAAGTCCCATAGCTGGAATGTATGGATCACTTTATTGGTCGAAGCTATACGGGCTTGATAACGTGGTTTCAATTGAGATAGGTGGCACCAGCTTTGACGTAGGGCTGGTAGTTTCCGGTTCTCTTTACGGCCGGGAGAAGAAGCTTTTCGGTTTGCCTATTAAGATGCCCATTGTTGAGGTGTCATCTATTGGACTTGCCGGTTCATCAATAGTTAGGTTTGATGGAAATTTTGTAAAAATAGGCCCTGACAGTGTTGGTTCCGTGCCTGGTCCTGCTTGCTACGATGCAGGCGGTTTAGACCTAACGGTACTCGACGTGGATGTGGCAGCGGGGAGGGTGAATCCAGACTATTTTTTGGGCGGAAGGATAAAGCTTAATATAAAAAAGGCTGAGGAAGCCGTTGAAAGAGTATTTTTGAATTCTTTCAGCTGTGGCGTTGAAGAGGCCTTACGGATGGTAATTAATAAATTTGCTGAGCAAGGGGCCTCTTTTATTAGCGATAGGATAGCGCTAACTGGGAAACCTGCTGATGACTTTGTTGCGTTCATTTATGGTGGGATGGGTCCGGCGCATTGTCTTGAAATACTTGAGAGGTTAGGCATTTCGAGGGCCTATGTGTTTCCTTTCAGCCCTGTTTTCGGAGCCTTTGGCTCTTCACTTATGGACGTGTTGCACTATTATGAGGAGTTTAAAGTTTTGCCTTTAGTAACTGATGCGAGACTCACCTTGCCGGTGGACGAGTTCAATAAGATTGTAGGGAGGATGATTGAGGTAGCTTATAGAGATTTAGAAGGTGAAGGTTTCAAGAGGGGGGATGCTTTGTTGGAGTTGGAGCTGGAAATAAGAGAGCAGGGGGAAACGACAATTGTGCAGTCCCCTCATGTTATTTTGAAGGGTAGGGATGAAGCTGAAAGCATTCGAAGGACTTATGAAGAAAAGATTCAAAGGGTGGCGATGAACGCAGTCATAGAAATTTTAAGGCTTAAGGCTAAAGTTCCCCTGCCCCATTTTACGCATCCACGATACCACCTAAGACCCCCTTCCGAATCAGAGGACGCCCTTAAGGGCAAGAGGGCTGTTTTATGGTTGGATGGAAAAACTTTGACTGAAATCTACGAATTTGAAAAGCTTAAACCAGGTTGTATCGTTGAGGGTCCAGCTATTCTTGAAAGCATTGACACTACTTATGTAATACCAGAGAGATGGATATTTAAAATGGATGAATATGGAAATGGTTTAATGGAAAGAGTGAGGTGAAGGCCTTGGGTTTCAAGGTTCGAATAACAGAATATCTTGACATAGATTTGGAAAAGGAAATGTGGTGTTGCGCTAGATGCGGTTATGAATTAATATCAGCTAGGGAAAACTATAAGAAAGGATGCTTAGTTTATGATAGAGACCCAAGGGAAGTATGGAAACCTGTGGTTGAAGGAGAAGAAGAGTACAGTTTAACCTATAGTTCAAAACTCTGCCGTATAGTTGAATTCTACTGTCCTAGTTGTGGAACACTTATAGAAACTGAAGCGCTTCCTCCAGGCCATCCTATAACTCACGATATAGAGCCTGATCTAGACGCGCTTAAGGAAAGATTTCTAGGTGAGAGGGCGAGACCTGGAAATGTATAGAGCTTTTGAGAGATGGGTAAATACAATAGACATTGACATTGGAGGAACATTCACCGACTGCCTTGTAATGTTCGGGGGCAAGCTTGTTTTTTCTAAGGCTTATACCACACCTTACAACTTATCTGTAGGCTTTATGAGGGCTATGGAGGACGCTGCAAAGAAGTTGAATATATCGGTAAATGAACTGCTTAGTAAGACTGATATCATTCGATATTCGACCACAATCGCTATGAATAGATTGATAGAAAGAAAGGGCCCTAGATTAGGATTAATAACAACTGAGGGTTTCCAAGACGTAATATTGGTCGGGAGAGGTTCTCAATGGCAAGACGGGTTGAAAGTTAGAGAGAAGGCGGCTTTGCCGCTGGTTTCTAAGCCTGAGCCATTAATCCCAAGAAAACTCATAGTTGGGGTCAAGGAAAGAATTGACTGCTTCGGGAATGTGGTAATACCTTTAGATGAGGAGGATGTACGAGATAAGGTACGTTATTTGGTGAATCAAGGTGTTAGGGGAATAGTTGTTTCACTTTTATGGTCATTCCTTAATCCAGTACATGAGCTTCATGTTAGAGACATAATATATGAGGAGTATCCGGATTTTTACGTTGGTAGCGTGTCTGTAGTGCTTTCTCATGAGGTTTTGCCAAAGATAGGCGAGTATCCGAGGACTATGACAGCCATACTTAATGCTTATCTTCATCGTGTGATGAGGGAAGAGCTAACAAGTCTATACAACGAGCTTAGGAGACGCGGTTACAGGAAACCGCTTAGAATAGTCCACAACACTGGCGGTATTGGTGACTTATTCACTACAACAGCTGTAAGAACGTATAATTGCGGGCCTATTGCAGGTTTAATTGGAAGCTTATATATAGCTAGAGAGCTGTATTGCTTGGAGAACGTCATAGCCACCGATATGGGTGGAACAAGCTTTGATATAGGCTTGCTTGTAGGAGGTAAAGTGCCTGTCTATGCATGGGAACCCGTCATTGACAGATGGCTAGTAGGCTTAAGTTATTTAGAGTCTAAGTCGATAGGAGCGGGCGGCGGCTCGATAGCATGGATTCATCCAACCTATAGAAAGCTGGAGGTGGGGCCTCAAAGTGCAGGAAGCTATCCAGGGCCAGCATGTTATAATCGAGGAGGAGGAGAACCCACTGTTACGGACGCCGATTTGGTGTTAGGATATTTGAATCCCGACTATTATTTTGGAGGGAGAACCAGGCTAAACGTGGAAAAGGCGCGGAAAGCAATAGAGGAAAAAGTATCAAAGCCCATGGGGCTCGATTTGGTGGAAACAGCTTACATGATTAAGGAAGTGGTTGACGGCAACATGGGCGGCGCAATATTGAAGGAGACTGTTATGAGGGGTTATAACCCCAGCGAATTTGTACTCTTTGCCTACGGCGGCGCTGGACCAACCCACGTGTGCGGCTACATGAATCATATAAAGCCTAAAAGCGCCATGGTGTTCAGCCTTTCGCCAGTCTTTTGTGCTTTCGGTTCCTCCGTACTTGACTTCGTCCATTTTTATGAGAGAAGCACCCGTCTATATGTTAGGGACCCCGGAATTGAACATAAGTTTGTATTGGAGGCTGAAAAGTTTAACGAGTTAGTAACGGAACTTCAGGAAAGCGCTTTAAAGGAGTTGAAAGCTGAGGGTATAGACATAGAAGCCTACCCGCCCACATTCAGCTTGGAACTGGACATGAAATTTACACAACAAATACATGTCATAAGGATAACCTCGCCAAGAATGTATGTTAAAAGTCATGATGATGTGAAAGCCATATACGAGGCATTCATACAGCAGTATGCAATGCAGCACGGACCATTAGCAATAGATCCCCACGGAGGAGTTGTGATTGAAGGAATCCTGCTAAAGGCTATTGTGCCCCTGCCAAAAATTAAATTGCCAACTTATCCCAATAGAGGTAAGAACCCCCCTCCACGCGCATTTAAAGGCGAGAGGTCCGCTTACTTTAAAGAAAGTGGAGGTTTTTGTAGAACACCGTGTTATCAATGGGATTTGTTGGAAAGCGGAAATCAAATAGAGGGGCCCACCATCATAGAGGGTGAATACAGTACACTAGTTATTCCGCCAGGAAAAATGCTCAGTGTGGACGAGCATCTGAACATATTAATTGAAGATGTTTAGGGGGATTGACGTGAGTTTAGCAATTAAAAAATGGGCTATGACGCCTGACGACGCTTTACAAATGTTGAAACCGGAAAAGCCAACGATGGAAGAAGTTCAAGCAGCTGAGAAAATTTCCCTCGAAGAGTATTCCATATACCTTGAGCGACTTAACATGTTCTGTGAGGAAGCTAAAGAAACTTTTGTGCGTTCAGGCGTTACTACTATGCTGAGAAGCGGAGACTTAGCAGTTGGAATTTACACGTTTAACGGAGATCTGGTCACAGCGCTATGCGGTACCTTTCTCCACACAGTCACAATAACTCCGATGATAAAGTTCATACTGAAACGGTACGGGCATCTTGTAAAGGAGGGTGACGTCTGGTTCCACAACGACCCATTATTCGGAGGCATCCATCCGATGGACAATTACTGCGCAATGCCCGTATTCTATAACAACAAATTGATTGCTTGGGTATCTGCAGCTGTTCACGAGGCCGAAGTTGGTGCATCTGAACCTGGAATGCCTTCCAACGCCAGGTCACGCTATGAGGAAGGCTACATATTCTCGCCCGTAAGGATAGCTGAAAATTACCAAATAAAAGAGGATTTGGTGGAAGCGATAGGAAATAGAACTAGAACTCCTAGAGCTGTTTCACTGGATATCAGGGCTAGAATAGCTGCATGCGATCGCCTTCGCCTTAGAATGATTGAACTTGCAGAGGAAAAGGGCATCGACTTCATCATTGGTTTATTAAGGAAGGCTATTGTGGAAACCGAGAAAGGAGTGCGTGAAAAGATAAAGAGGTGGCTTGACGGAACTTTTAGAGCTGTTGTTTTTCAAGATGCTATTGGCACTTATCCGGGACTTGTAAAAGCCACGTTAACTGTTAGAAAGAAGGGAGAACGCATACTTTTTGATTTCTCGGAGGGGACATCGCCTGAAAACCCCACAGCTTACAACACCTTTGGACATGTTACAGCCTCCCACGTAATGCAGATACTTTACGGTTGGGTGCATTACGACATGGCTCCATGTTCAGCTTTATGGAATGTGTATGACTTTAAGTTTAAGAAGGGAACTATGCTTCACGCAAACGAAGAAGCAGCCACAAACAAGGGAACGCCACTCAATGTGATCACATTTTACCTGGTCCTTGCCGTTCTTTCCAAAATGATGTACATCGATGAGGAAAGCCGCCTCAAAAATGTTGCAATTGGCATAGCCAGCAGCCACTCCGATCTCATCTTATCAGGTGTAAACCAGTGGGGTGAACCCTTTACCGATTTCCACGGCATCGCTTTTAACTCTTGCGGTTGGGGTGCGAGGGCTGCTCGAGACGGCGTGGATGCGGCTTCATTCATACACTGCCCCTGGGGAAAGGCTCCTGATGTTGAGGAGGTGGAAAGAGAGATGCCTCTTTTACATCTTTTCATGGGACACGTAACGGATTCATGCGGGTTTGGAAAGTATCGAGGAGGATCCGCAAACTCCACCGTTTTCATACACTATGGTAAGACCCCCTTGACGTGGACATCCTTCGGCGCTGGAAACTTGGTGCCAGTAGGTAGTGGACTTTTTGGAGGTTATCCAGGAAGAGCCATGGCCGATTTAAAGATTAGAAATTGTGATATAATTGAAAAATTGAGAAAGGGCGAAAAAAACGTTCCGAAAACCTTCCTTGAATTTTTCAGTTCGAAAACATTGAGCGGAAAACGAGAAGTCACCCACACGGCGCTTGGTGGACTTGCAGGCATGCTGTTTCCATCAGATTTAGCCGTTACAACCAGCGGCGGCGGACAGGGTTATGGCGATCCTTTGGAAAGAGACCCAGACCTCGTAATTAAAGACCTTGAAAGTGGCATAATTTCCGAGTGGACGGCTAGAAACATTTATAAAGTTGCTTATAACCCGGAAACAAACGAAGTGGATCATGAAGAAACCCAAAGGCTGAGGCAACAAGAGCGGGAACTAAGAAAGAAACTAGGGAAAAAATACGAAGAGTGGGAGAAAGAGTGGAGTGGGAAGGCCCCACCCCAAGAATTTCTTAAATTTTATGGGAAATGGCCTACAGCTGAATCAGAGTGAGGGGGTGGGCAGTCGCTTGATGCCTAAGGAAATACTCAGGAGTTGTTTTGAAAGTGGAAACATTTTAAGACCTCTAGTTGTCCCGTTAATATTTTCTTATGCTGCAAAGCTGCAGAAAGCAGACCTGAAATCTTTCTACACCAACCCAACCATACTCACCAATACTTTATACAATGCATGGAAGTTTTTCCAATACGACGCCCTCGTTAACTATATAGATGAAACATTAGAGCTTGAAGCCCTCGGCTTTAATGTGCAATGGCAATACGAACATTATAGAGTTGCCGGTAAGCCCTTAGAAATAGAAAATTTAAACTGGAAGGGAATTAAAGAAAGGGGCAGAATACCCATAGCAACAGAGGTTATCAAGAGACTTAAAATAATGGTCAAAGATGAATGCGTTATAATTGGCGTTCTTAATGGACCTTTTACAGTTTTAAAAAAAATTAACCGAGGAGGAAAAAATGTGGAACTTTTACAGAAAATTGCCAGCGCAGAACTTGAAATCTGCCAAGCCTATTCCGAGGCTGGAGCTGATTTAGTACTTCTATTCGAAGAGGGATTGCCTACGAATGAGGAAACACTATTTGAATATGTAAAAGCTTTACTTCCCATTCGAAACGTGGCCAACTTTTTTGAAGCCCGACTCATACTCTTACCAAAAGATGCGGATTCACCGCAAAACCTTGATGTAATACAGGATTCTGTGGACGGAATAATTTTAAAGAGCGAGCAAAAATCGCTTAATCAGGTTAAAGTATCCTTAGGACTGGCCCTTCCAAACAACCTATTCTACAATGCCGAAAAAATAACACGTTCTGTTCAGCAAAAGCTAAAGGGTGGAATAAAACCTTTCCTATTAACAACCGAAGAGGAAGTATGCAACATACCGCCCCAGCTCTTCAAAAATTCTATTAACGCCTTAAAAACTTTAAGGCTTAAGGCTTAAATTATAAACCATAATTCTATTAAAACCAAATGTCCAACGATACCTCCGCAAATTCGGCGAAATATTAGAAAGACGTTTTGTTCAAGGTAATCTTAATATAAGACTTTTCGACACATAATTTAAAATGGGAGCCCCTATATTCCAATTAGATAAAGCAAAAACCACCCTATTAATCATTGATATGCAGAATGATTTCTTAAAAGTTGGCGCTCCCCTTGAAGTACCAACTGGTAGAGACATTATACCAAACATTAAAAAATTGCGCCATGTTTGCCGTGAATTGAAGATACCAATAATCTACACAGTATTCGAAACTTCGCCTGATACGAAAGGTTTAATGTGGCTGTTCCATCCAGAACATGCCCCTCCAACAAAAGCTTGCTGGGAGGGAAGCGAAGGAGCAGATATTTACTTTGAGCTTTATCCGCAGGAAAATGAGCGTGTAATTCGAAAGCACGGTTATGATGCTTTCTACGACACTGACCTTGACACCGTGCTACGTTCCATGGGAATAGAATATTTGATAATAACAGGAGTTATGACCAACTTCTGCGTGGATTCAACTATTCGAGGAGCTTTTCATAGACAATACAAAATAATTGTTGTAAGTGATGGAGTTGCTTGCCCATGGCCGGACGTACAAGCGGCAGAACTAAAAACCTTTGCTTTAGGCTTTGCTCGGGTTTTAAAAACCGAAGAAGTCATCAACGAGCTAAAATATAAAACGAAAAACGATAATTCTGCAAAGGCAAATCAAAATATATGGTAAGCACATGCCGCCTAATAGCCGTATCATACTTAACATAGGTTACGCGCGCCTATGAGAAAGCTGCATATAAAGTTTACCCCCAATAATGAACACACACTCACACATTCATTATGAAGGGGGTCATGGGGAAAACGTTCCCCCATCACACTTAAGCGTTAAACCTTAACAGGTCACCTCCTTAAGGCTTTAATCCCCCTCTAAAAGAGGGTCATGCGCCTATACGCCGACAAAAGCGGCAATACG
>Ga0078972_1012114_pt1 | contig 15011 bp, 14 predicted proteins | sample YelNatPaOPGAMG01_FD_67568 | JGI IMG/M metagenome (GOLD analysis project Ga0078972, IMG submission 67568) | Hot spring thermophilic microbial communities from Obsidian Pool, Yellowstone National Park, USA - OP-RAMG-01 (SPADES assembly) (version 2) | ecosystem: Environmental > Aquatic > Thermal... | reverse complement strand
ATCAGCGGTATACCTGCTTCTTGATACTTATGGGTAATGGACAGTTTCTAAAGGGAGATTAAGAGGGATTTTCTATTTTTATTATCACCTTATATAACTGAGGGATTACCAAATTTTCTAATTTACTGATTGCCTAATTGTCTTTTTTTTAATCTCTTAAATTATGCAAATCTGGCAATCAGAAAATCTTGCAAATTACCAATTTTATCTTCAATTCTTTAAATCTTGAATCTTCAAATGTATTTTTATTCTGTGTCTTTATTTTTATGTTGATTAATTTATTATTTTTAATTATTATAATTAATATTAGGTATTAAATTTAAATTTATGGAGGGGTTTTATGAATAGAATAGAACTAAAACAAAGAACTCAAAAATTTGCATTAGAAATTATTAAATTTGTTATGGAAATTCCTTATTTGAAAAACGTAAATACGATTTGCATTCAATTATTAAAATCTGGAACATCGATTGGAGCTAATTATAGATCAGCTTGTAGAGCACAATCACACAAACATTTTATATCAAAACTTAGCATTGCCGAAGAAGAAGCCGATGAAACAGTATATTGGTTGGAATTGTTAAAAGAAATTAAAATTACAGATGATAAGGAAATTAAAAATTTATTAAAAGAAGCAAAAGAATTAACTGCAATATTTACATCTGCAAGGCGAACTGCGAGACAAAGAGAAATTTCAAAGATTTCAGGTTTGTGATTTCAGGTTTATTGATTTTAGATTTGAAGATTATAGATTTGAAGATTTGTAGATTCAATTACACTCTTCCACCCACTCCCTCTCCCTTAACCTGTTTGTAAGTTTGTAGATTCTGACTTCGTCATAAACATACACGAGTTCGTATTCAAAATCAGAAAGTATCTTTTCAATACAGAGTTTCTGGTTTTCCATTGCAGGTCTGTCAAGAATTAAAAATTTATAATGTTTTTGCCCTGTCTTTTTCATTTCTTCGCTTTTAAAAAAATCCTTAAAAATCTTTTTGGATGCAAATGATATATTTGGTGCCTGCCACCAGTTAAAACCAAAGAATTCAGAATCAGCAGGAAATGTGTTTATGTATCTTGCCGCATGCATTATTTCTGTTTTTTCCTTTGACCATCTAAAACTTATTTTTGAATTTTCTGAAATTATGAAATTATATACCCCAAATAACAATATAATCAGAGAAGCAAAACTCAGGATAATTTTATATAATTTCTTTTTTTTCATATTCTTAAAATAATCATCCAATAATATGTAAATGAAAAACAATAAAACAACAAAACAAATTGCATATAAAATAATACCAGGCATAATACGTCTGTGCCATGCTCTGTCTGTGGGGGTTATAAATATCCACCATATAAAATAACTAAGCATAACAGTGATTAAAAATAAAATACTGTTGTTTAAAACATTTTTTAAATCTTTATTCAGTTTTTTATTTATCTGTTTCAAAGTAAAATAAATAAAAAGATAAAACAGCAAAATACCGCAGATTAACAAAAAAATAGTAAAAAATTTATTTAAGCCAATATAACCTACTAATAAATCAATGTGTGTGTTAATTTTTGTAAATAAATCAGGCGAATCCTTTATTCTGTCATTAACATTTTTCACAACTCCGCTCTGGATACCAACACCAAATAAAAGCCAGTACCAGCCGGTTATGAAATTTTTAAAACCAATACTTAAAAGTTTATAAAATTCAAATAATAAATTTGGCACAACAAAACCAATTGCAAAAAATAAATAAGAATATAAAAATTTTATAGCTTTTTCTTTTCGTTTTATAAAAAAATCCCATAGAAGCATAAATAAAAATCCCGGCACAATTATCAGAAAAACAAATTTGGTCAAAAATCCAAGACCTGCAACAACACCTGCCCAGAAAATTAAATTTCTTTTTCTTTGTTGCTCATATTTATGGAGAAGAATTACAGTTAAAATTAAATAAAAAACCATTGGAATTTCGCCATATAAACCAAAACCATATTCAAAAAGATTTTTTATACAGTAAAAAATAATAATAAAAACAAGCAAAAAATAATTATTTAATTTTAGGCAGTTTTTTAAATAATAAAGAATTGAGAAAAACAATAAAATTATGTAAATTGCATTTATCAATAGTCCGCTTTCAAATGTCTGACCGAATAATTTAAAAAACAAAGCAACAGGAAAAACAACTGTTAGCCCAATCGCTAAATTATCAAATGGTATATTCCAATAATAAGTTTTATAAGTCAAATTTGTTGCAAGATTTTGTGCAATCTGGGCAATTATGGCACCGTCAAAAGAAAACGGGTATGTAAAAGCAATAGAAATGGATTTAATGATAAAAATGATGGAAAAGATTATAATCAAATAAAATAATATTTTATCTGTATAATTTTTTTTCATCATCTTTACTCCTTTTCCAAAATTCTCCTTCCCCCTCGATGGGGGAAGGTTGGGATGGGGGTATTATCAATTTTCAATTTCCAATTGTCAATTGCTTTTTGCTTTTTGCTGTTTGTTTTTCCAATCCGCAATCAGCAATCACCAATCAGCAATGTATTATCCAACCCGCAATCAGCAGCCGGCAATCGGCAATGTAGTTATCCCCCCCTCACCTTTATCCTCTCCCCGTAGGGTAGAGGAATTTTTAATTATCAATTGCCATTTACCGATTGTCGTTTTCGGGCGACCACACAGGGTCGCTCCTACAGATAATCTCGCTGTCGCTCTCTTGCTCTTAATTAATGGATTCCCGCTTAAGTTTATCCCTGAGAAATCAGGGACGGGAATGACATTTCTTGTTTGCAACGCTACTTTATTTTGTCATTCCTGTATAAATAGGAATCCAGTTCTTATTTTTCCAATCGGCAATCAGCAACCGGCAATCGGCAATGTAGTTATCCCCCCTCACCTTTATCCTCTCCCCGTAGGGTAGAGGAATTTTTTTTCAATCGGCAATCGACAAGGTAGTAATTGAATCTACCGAATTTTCTAATTTACTGATTGCCTAATTGCCTGATTGAATCTTCAAATCTTTAAATCTGGAATCTTCGATTTTAAAAAAATCTTTTAAATCCTGCAAATCTGGCAATCTAGAAATCTTGCAAATCTGACAATATTGCCAATCAGGCAATTAGATACTTTGCACCTTTCACATCTTAAATCATAAATCCTAAATCTTACATCTTAAATCATACATCTTATATATTTTCAAATCACAAACTGCAATTTATAAATTAATGATTTTGAGTTTTCTTCTTTGTCTAAATTAAATACAAAAAATTTCTGCGGCATATAATTTTCCAGAAAATCCTTATATTTATTAATTGAAAAATTTGCCAGTGACTTTTTGCATTCAATAGCATAAAATTTTTCACCATCTATTATAAAATCAATTTCACTACCTGTCTTGGTTCTCCAAAATTTTATGTTTTCTCTTTTGTTAAAATACTTTAATAAATTCAAATATGCAGATGTCTCTAAAACAACGCCTGAATCAACACGGCTATCAATATTATTGAAATTATTTAATATAGAATTTCTTATCCCGTTATCATAAAAATAAATTTTTGGCATTTTTAAAATTTCTTTATTTTTATTTTTATAAAATGGTCTGATAACACCTATAATATAACTCATATTTAAAATATTCAAATATCTAATGATTGTCTTTCTTGCCATGCCCAATGATTTTGAAGCACTATTTGCATTAAAAATTTGTCCTGAATTTATTGCCGCATATTTTACAAAATTATTAAACTTTTCAATGTCTTCTATTTTAAAAAATGCTTCTACATCTTTTTTTATATATGTTGAATATATTTCATCAAGTAATATTTTCTTTTTATTTTCATCAGATTCCAGAACTATCCGCGGATAACCACCGTAAAGTAAATAATCAAGATATTTTGCTTTGAGTTGCCTCATATTTTCATACGCAATATCTGATCTGTCATCTGAGAAATTCCTGTTTTTTATTATATCTGCTAATTGTTTTTCTTCCAAAAATGTTAAATATTCATAAAATGAAAGTGGATATACTTCAAATATAATTTTCCTTCCTGTCATACTTTGTTTAAATTTATTTTTTATTTCAAGGGAAGAAGAGCCGGTGGCAAATATTTTAAAATAATTGCCATAATGGTCAACAAGTAATTTTAATGTTTTATCTATATTTTTTACATATTGTATTTCATCTAAAAAAATATATTTTTTCTTATTTTCATCTGGTTTTACTATTTTACAAATTTCATCAATTCCACGGGATAATATTAATAAATGATTAATATTTTCAGCATCAAAGAAATAAATATCTTCTGTATTTACTTTTTCTGAATTAACTAAGTTCTGAATAATTTTATATAAAATACTGGTTTTCCCTGTTTGCCTTGCTCCAAGTAATAGTATTGCTTCTTTATCATTTATCCAGTTTTCAATCTGGTCTATAATTAATCTATTATATAACTTTAATTTTAATATATTTTTTATATCCAATTTTTATATCCTTAAGGTATTAAATAGTTTTACTAAATTATACCTCATATTATAATTTAGTCAATAGGATTTTTCAATTGCCAATTGTTTTTGCTGCTTTGTTTTTGTTTTTCCAATCCGCAATCAGCAACCGGCAATCGGCAAGGTAGTTATCCTCCCTCACCTTTATCCTCTCCCCGCTGGGTCTGTCCATTACCCATATCTTTATCTATATAATAAGAAGCAGGTATATCCTGATTTTTGAGGAAAATTACGGGTGGTTCGCAGTGTTGTCTAATTTACTTACTCCCAATTTTAACGCCCTTCTTAATCCTATCCAAGGGTTGTTGCGTAAGCCACGTCTACCTTTGACTGCAAACTATTTGTCCGAATTTTCCTCAACCGTTTTTTACGAAAAATAAAGCGGTATACCTGCTTCTTGATACTTATGGGTAATGGTGAGCCGCTGGGTAGAGGAAATTTTTTTCAATTTTCAATTTTTTCAAACCGTAAACCGAAAATCGCAAATCGTAAATTGTTTTATCTCTTACTTTTTGCCCTTTTAAACAAACTTCCCAAAAAATTAAAATCCAGCATATTTAAACGCTGTGCAGTTTTTATTTCCTGAATAAATAAATACATTGATGAAACAATATGAAAAACTAGGCCCTGAAAACCATCTAAAAATCCAAACTTAAAAAAATAATTTTTTATAAAATTATAAAATGGCTTTATAAATATAGAATACCCGGTTGGTATTTTTGATACACTCACATTTTGTATTGCCTCAAGTTCTGTATATTTGTTTATATTTTCTATGTGGTCAAATATTGTTTTACTTGTAAAGTGCAGTATTTCACCTTTTAACTTTTTTGTTTTACCGGTGAGCCACACGCCTTCATGTATTTTGGTTTTATTAAAACTGCCTTTACCTTTTTTGAATAATCTTAAATGATAATCAGGATAAAGCCCGCCAAATCTTAAAAACCTGCCATAAAAATAATTTTTAAATCTAATTTCATATCCATCATATTCAACTTCATTATTTAATAAAATACTTTTTATTTCATCTTTTAATTCATCAGACACAATTTCATCTGCATCAATACTTAATATCCAGTTTCCTTTTGCTTTTGATATTGCAAAATTTTTCTGCTCTGAATAGCCCTGCCATTTTTTATAAAAAACCTTTGCCCCATACTTTTTACATATTGAAACTGTATCATCAGTGCTCCCGGAGTCAACAACAATTATTTCATTCGCCCATTTTACTGCATCAAGACATCTACTAATTATTTTTTCTTCATTCTTTGTTATTATTACAACTGAGAGTTTATTTTTCATTTAAAACTTCCTTTATAATATTGTGAATTTTTTTTTGCATAATTTTTTCATCAAATTTTTCTTTTACTATTTTATAAGCTGTTTTACCTGTTCTTTTTATTTTTCTCCTGTTTTTATATACATATAAAATCTTTTCCGCAAGTTTTTCTGCTGAAACTTCTTTTACTAAAAATCCGTTAACCCCGTCTTTTATTATCTCAGGTGTGGCACCGGTTGCAAATGCAATAACAGGTTTTTCAAAAAGTCCTGCCTCTATTGTTACAAGGCCAAACGGCTCTGCATAAGAAGGAAGTACAAAAACATCAAAATCACTGACACATTTGAATCTATCAATAAAACCGCCAAATATCACAGTATCATTAAGATTGAAATTTTCAACAAGTGATTTTAATTCATTTTCATATTTTAAGTCACCATCTGATTTACCAGCAATAAAAAATTTTATATTTTTTTCTTTTTGTTTAACGATAAGCGCTGCTTTTATTAATAATTCAAAACCTTTGTTTCTCCTGAAAAAACCAATTGTGCCTGCAACAAAATAATTTTTTAATTTGTATTTTTTTCTTATTCCACCTTGTTCTTTCTTTTTAATTAATGTATTAATGCCATTATAAACCACACATAATTTGCGATTATCTACCCCTATCCTTTTCATTGATTCTAAAACTGCATTTGATACACAAATTATTTTATTTACATATTTTGATGTATTTCTAATATGTTGTGCAAGATATGAATTATATCTGTTTTCAATTATAATATGTTTATGCCAGATAATAGGAATATTTGTTGCCCTTACAACAAAAGTTGCAAGTTTTGCTGTAAAATAACTATTACAATAAATGAGTTTTATATTATTGTATTTTAAATATTTTTTTAATTTAAAGTAAAATGGTATTGAATGCCAGAGATATCTTATTTTTGCATGTTTGGGAGCCCGCATAATTTCACATTTAATTTTTAATTTTCTTAATTCCTTTACAATTAACCCATCATTAAATAATATAAATTTAATATTATAAAATTTTTTCAGATATTCTATAATTTTTAGTGTGATTCTCTGTCCGCCACCTAAAAATGGAAAATATTCAAGAAATAAAATATTATCTTTTTTTTCTTTCATTTTTACTTCCTGTTATTATTGTAATTTAGTATTTTTCCAGTGCGGAAATATATAATCAACACATATACTAATTCTGTTATTTATATTATCCTGTAATATTGCATCAGTAGAAATAGCATAATCAAATTTAACAATAAAAATTTCAGATGGTTTAAATCTAAAACCGGTCCCTATTGCTATTGTTTTATCAAAACCGGTTCTTAAATAAAAAAATTCATTGACTTTTATTTCTAAACCCGGCTTTATCAAAAAATATCCAAAAGTATTATAAACCCCATCCAAAGCAAATAAAATATCAAAATTTTTTACATCAAAAAATGATTTTAAATTATATGAAACACCTGTATTAATTGACAGAGGAATATCCTCTGTATATGCATTTTTATCCCAGTTTAAATATGTTGAAATATTTATTGCAGACAGCCCAAAATATAAATTATCAATAATTTTCAATAAAAACCCTGCATCAAAACCAAATCCTTTTGCAGTATTCTGGTAAATTGATTGATAAATAAATTTAAAATTTCCACCGAAATCAAGATTTTTTGAAAGTTTCATTGCAATTGTAAAATAAAATGTATGCGAAACATCAGAAATCAACTCCATAGGGTCAGGGGAGTTGGTAAGACGTTTTTCAATTGCTCCTGATGAATAGTTAAACCACGAAAGTGCCAAAGAATAATGGTTATCTCCTATTGATACCGGCTTTCCGGTTGAAATATAATTCACACTCCTTCCAAAACTTAATAAATATGTCTCAGCATATAATTCAAACCCGTCTAAATTTATGATTCCTGCAGGATTGTATAAGACCCCGGACAGATTATCAGAAATTGATGTCCATGCACCACCCATTGCTGTAGCACGTGCACCGGCTTTTAATTTTAGAAATGCAAGTGGTTCTCCGCCATAATCTCCATAAACACCAGCAACTATTAAACTTAATAAAATAATAAATATAATTTTCTTCATCAGTGCAAAACCACTATTTTATTTTTTCCTGAACTATTTTGTGTCTTTATCACATAAAAATATGTGCCATTGCCAGCCATTTTATCTTTTAAATTTTTTCCATCCCATCTTACAAAATTCTGACCCGCAGTTATATTTGTTTTACCCACATCTTTTTTCCACACAACATCACCTGCTGCATCATAAATAACAATATTTACATCTGTTGGTTCATCCACAAAAAATGTAATATTTGTATATAAATCCATTTCAGGTGAAAAAGGATTAGGCCAGTTATAGGTATTTATTTGAGTTGCTGTATTAAAATTTTGTTGAAATGCTCTGACAAAATTAATTCTGCCCCAACCGGTATATTTATCATATCCTGATGCACCAATATCATCTGCTGTTTGTTCTATTAATTTTCTAATGGTATCTGAGGTTGCATCATCGTATTTTAATAATAGCATAGCAGCAAGAGCAGATACAAAAGGAGCAGCAAAAGAAGTGCCGCTTAATTCTGAATAAGCATTATCTGAAGCATTATTTGTACTTAAAATTTCTTCACCCGGTGCAGTTACATCTATTTTGCCGTAATTTGAAAAACTTGACCTTATATCAAATTCATTGCAGGACGCAACACTTATCACATTTGAATATGCTGCCGGATAATAAGCATTTACTGCATCATTACCTGCTGCTGCAACATTTATGCAACCACGTGAAGCAGCGTAATTTATAGCATTTTGCAAAACAGGACTCGGGTCATAACCACCGAAACTGTAATTTAAAACCTTTGCGCCATTATCAACTGCCCATTTAACACCTGTATAAACATCACTGTCATATCCTTCTCCACTTGATGCCAGTACTTTTATTGGCATAAGTAAAACTTTTGCAGTCCAGGATGAGTGCGTATATGCAGAACCAGCCATAGAAGCATTTGTAAGCGGTGGTGGCCATGTAAAATTATTATTTGTTTTGGCTGAAATAATACCAGCAACATGGGTTCCATGGCCGCCATCACTTGAATCATCAAGAGGTTCTGTGCCATGGTCTAAAACATTATATCCATTTACTGTCATACCCTGGAAATCCTGATGCGTGGTTCTAACTCCGGAGTCCAAAACAGCAACAATAATAATTTTATTTTTTGAAGGGTCAATGAAACCCCATGTAAATGCCTGGTCTGCTTTTACAAGATTAAAACCATACTGCTGGCCCTGCTGATAATACCAATCATTAGGGCCTGTAGGTGCAGGAATTGGTGTATAAAGTGCATATCTTTTGTAATTTGGCTGGGCATAATTTACAAATGGAAGTTTTTGTAAATCCGAAACTATTTTTGATAAATTATTTTTATTTTTTACTTTGTATCTTATAAAAGGAATATTATGCAGTTTATGTGGAATTTCTGTTAATTCATATTTTACTTTTAAATACTCAATCGCGCGTTGGAGTGACTCCGGCTTTTCATTATATATTTTATAAAAATTTTGTTTATCATTTTCAGAAAAATCATTTTTAAATTCAACCAGTATTTCATCATCAAATGACTGTTTGTCTTTTATCTGATTTATCTGCGAATAAACAGGGAAAAATAAACTTATAAAGAAAAATGATATTATGATATTTTTTAATTTCATAAAATCTCTTCTATTTTATCAATAATTATTGATGCGAGATTTTCTTTTGTGTCTTTGCCGGAAAAAAGGACTTTGGCTTTTTTATCAAGTATTTTTATTTCATTTATATCAGAATCAAAGCCGATATCTTTTTTTGATATGTTATTAAAAACAATTAAATCAAGATTTTTATTTTTTATTTTTTCTTTTACTTTTTCTAATGAATCATCTGCCTCTGCTGCAAATCCAATTAATAATCTTTTTCCTTTTTCTTTTCCCGTCTCTGCTATTATATCTTTTGTGGGTTTTAACTCAAGTTTTAAATCATCTTTTCTTGAAATTTTACCTTTTACAGTTTTTACAGGTGTAAAATCGCCAACAGCAGCAGCGCCTATTATTACATCCGCCTGTTTATAATATTTTCTTACTTTATCAAACATATCTTCTGCTGATTCAACATTTTCTACTATATATGCATCAGGAATATAATTTGATTTTCCCGTTATGAAAATAACCTTTGCACCTCTTGCCATTGCTTCTTTTGCCAAAAAATAACCCGTTTTACCGGAAGAAGGATTAGAAATAAATCTGATATTATCTATGTATTCTCTTGTGGGTCCGGATGTGATGAGAAATGTCTTGTTATTTAAGGTCTTTTTTTTTTCGTCTTTTAAATACGATAAAACCTTGTCTTTTATTAAATCAATATCTGCTATATGTCCTTCTGCGTAATCACCGCAGGCGAGTTTACCTTTTTCCGGTCCTATAAAAATATATCCAAGATCTTTTAATTTTTTTACATTTTGCTGAACTATTTTATTATTCCACATATTATTATTCATAGCAGGCGCAAAAATAACTTTTTTATCTGTAGCCATTATCACAGTTGATAAAAGGTCGTCTGCAATACCTGATGCAACTTTTCCTATTATATTGGCTGTTGCAGGTGCAACAAGTATTAAGTCGCATTCCCTGGCAAGGTCTATATGAATTGTTGCTGCTTCTGGATTATTAGAGTTAAAAAACATATCAGTAAAAACAGGGTTTTGTGACAAGGTCTTCAAAGTAAGTGGTGTAATAAAATGACCTGCACAAGAAGTCATAACACATATAACTTCTATGTTATTGTCTCTTAAAATAGAAATCAAATCGCAGATTTTATAAGCAGCGATACTACCTGTGAGTCCAATAAGAACTCTTTTTTTATTTTTTTCAATCATCAGTATTTATTCTATCAATATCAAACTCTGGAAATTTCAGTTTATCCTGCATAAATTCTTTTAATGCAACAACTGTTGGTTTTAGACGTCTGTTTTCTTCGTCTGTATCAGCAGGATTTTCGCGCAACTGTTTTGCACGATTTGCAATAATAATAACTGCTGCATATTTATTTCCCGCTTTCTTTTTTAAATCAAGTGTTGTATAAGCAACTTTATCCATCTTTTTCCTCCTGTTAATTTGTAAATTTTGTTTTAAACCTTTCAAACTTATATATGGCTTCCAGCACAGCCACAGTATCATTGATATCTTTATTAGTTATTATATAATCATATTTTTTTTGTTCTTTCAATTCTTTTTTTGCAAGTTGTATACGTCTTAATGCTTCTTTTTTTGTCTCTGTTTTTCTCTTAAAAAGACGGTTTTTTAACTCCTCTAATGAAGGTGGTTTTAAAAAGATAGTTATACATTTTTGCACTTTTTTCCTTATTTTTGCTGCGCCCTGAACATCTATGTCCATTATAACATTTAATCCGCGATTTATTGATTTTAAAACTGTACTTTTTAATGTTCCATAATAATTATCAAGTATTTTTGCATATTCTAAAAATTTATTCTTTTTTATATATTCTTTAAATTTTTCTTTTGAAATAAAATAATAATCTCTGCCATCTTTTTCATTTATTCTTGGTTTACGCGTAGTTACAGATATAGATAAGACAAAATCTTTTTTATGCTTTTTTAAAAATTCATTTATTACTGTTGTTTTTCCTGTGCCAGAAGGCGCTGAAATAATAAATATCAAACCTTTTTCTTTCATAATATTTTACACCTGAATTATTTGTTAATAAAATTTTTACACAAAAAAATGATATCAAACCTATTCGAGGTTCTGTGCCTGTTCTCGTATCTTTTCTGTAAGTTCTTTTATCTGAATTACCAATCCCACAATATTAACATCCTGTATCTTTGAACTAATTGTATTAACTTCCCTGAAAATCTCCTGTGTAAAAAAATCAATTTTTTTACCACTTACATCTAACTTCGTTATCATCAACAGCTGTTTTATATGTGACTCCAATCTGACAAGTTCTTCTGTGACATCATATTTTTCTATTATTTCAACAACATCTTTATTTATTATATTTTTATCTGTGTCACTTTTAAAAATTTCTTCTATTTTTTTTCTGGTTTTTTCTGTATACACATCTCTGAAATTTAAAAATTGTATTTTTATTTTTTTACTAATTTTTTCAATTTTTAAAATATTTTCCCTGATGTTTTTTATAAGTCGCGTCCCTTCTGCTTTTTTGGATTTTTCAAAATCATCAATCGCTAAAATCACTGCTTTTTTTATTTTTTCAAAGGACAATTTATTATATCCATACATTACCTGTGTTGTAGCCACACCTTCAACATCTCTTAAAATATATTCAATTGGTAAATCCTGCTTTATATTTAATTTTTTAAACATATTTTGAATTTTTTTATATGCATCATTAAATAAATAATTGTTTATAATATATTTTCTTTTTATTTTTTCAATATTAAAATTCAAATACATATCAACTCTGCCGCGTGTAATTCTATCATTTAAAATCTTATATATTAATGGTTCTGCCTCAATTAAGTCCTGTGGTAAATGTAGATATATTTCTTTGTATTTTGAATTTAGTCCTCTGATTGCAATGTTTAATTCCGGTGTTTTATATATACCCCAGCCGGTCATACTACCTGACATTTTTTTCTCCTTAACTGTTTATTGTCTTGCCACAGCAACAACAAAAGCAATAACCGAAATAATAAGTGCAGTAATACCTGTATAAGGCCACATAGCAATTGAATTAAAAATATTATCCGAGTAACCGTATTGTTTTTTTAGTTCACTTATTTCCTTTTTCAAACGCGCTATTTCAATTTCATTATTTGATATTTCCTTTTTTAACACATCTAAGATATCATCCCAGCTCTGCATTTTATCAACTCTTAATTTAAGGGTATCTTTTATTTCTTTGAAATCACTATCAAGAGTATTTATTTTTTTTACCTGTTGATTGTAGTTGTTATCTATTATTTGTATTTGTTCATTGTATTTATTTAATTCTTTTAATACAGAATTATCAGTGTCTGCCATTTTTCCCATATTTTCCTGCATTGTTTTAATTTCTGTTTGCGCGTCCTTTAATGATTGACTTAATTCTTCCATTTTAATTTTTAATTCAGAAATTGAATTTTGAATTGATTTTATTTTTGCATCTGTTTGTGAAGAAGTAACAGAGACATTGGTATCGACAGGTTTGGGTTTTTTTGTTACATCCTCTTCCACGATTAGTTGTTCGCAGAAAACTTGCGTATTTAAAAAAATAAAAACAAGAAAAACTAAAAATAATTTACTGGTTTTGATTTTCATCTTTGCCTGCATATCTTTCATATAAATAATCAAAAACAGATACAGCTGCAAAACCGCCACCAAAAACAATGAAAATAAAACCAATTGCTGATTCAATAACAGGGTCCCATTTACCGCCTGCAGTAAAAAACACAATCAATGATATAATAAAAAGAAAAAACAAAAAAATGATATTAATATAAAAATAATCTTTTAAAGTAAATTTTTCCTGCTCTGGTTTTTGTCCCTGTTTTTTTTGTTCTTTATTTGACATAAAAACCTCCTTAAATTATTAACTTCTTCCAACGCCTGTATAATTAAATCCTAATTTTTTAACCAAATCCGGATCATAAATATTTCTGCCATCAACTATGTTAGGACTTTTCATCAATGACTTTATTTTTTTCAGGTCAAGTTCCTTAAATTCATTCCATTCTGTAAGAACAACAAGACATTCTGCATTTTCTGCAACTTCATAGGCATTTTTTACATATTTAACTCCTTTTATCATCTTTTTAGCATTTTCAATTGCAGCAGGGTCATAAGCTTTTATCCTGCAACCTTTTTCAAGCAAAGCATTCATAACATCAAGAGAAACTGCTTCTCGTATATCATCTGTTTCTGGTTTAAAAGCAATACCTAAAATCCCGATTGACCTTCCTTCTACTGTGCCGAGCATCTTTTTAATTTTTGTAATAATTGATTTCTTTTGAATTTTATTAATTTCCATAACTGCTTTTAACAGTATCGGGTCATAATCTTCGCTGAGCGCAATATTTATAAGAGCTGATACATCTTTTGGAAAACAGGAACCACCAAAACCAGCGCCTGCATTTAAAAATAATCGCCCTATTCTTTTATCAAGACCCATTCCCATTGCAACTGTTTCAACATCTGCGCCAACCTTTTCACAAATATTTGCTATTTCATTTATAAATGAAATCTTTGTTGCAAGAAATGAATTTGAAGCGTATTTAATCATCTCTGCGGAACGCAGGTCAGTGATTATTACTTTTGTATTCAGTGGTTTAAATATCTCTGCAACTTTGTTTGCAGCAATTTTATTTTTTGCACCAATTACTATTCTATCCGGATTCATAAAATCATGTAAAGCACTGCCCTCGCGCAAAAACTCCGGACAGGAAACAACATCAAATTTTTTCTTTGCCTTGCTCGTATCCTCAATAATTGATTCAACCAGATCGCCCATACCAACAGGCACAGTTGACTTATCAACAATTATTTTATAACCATTTATATATTTACCTATTGATTTTGCCGCATCTTTCACATAAGTTAAATCTGCTTCTCCGTTTTCCTTTGGTGGTGTGCCAACAGCAATAAATATGATATCTGATTTTTGAATTCCTTCTTTTAAATTTATAGTAAATTTAAGTCGTGTTTTATTTCTTTTTACCAGTTCTTCAAGCCCTGGTTCATATATTGGTAATATATTTTTATTTAAATTTTGTATCTTTTTTTTGTCAACATCAACACATATAACACTGTTGCCAAGGTCAGCAAGACAAGCACCAGTTACAAGTCCAACATAACCAACACCTATAACACAGAGTCTCATATTTCCTCCAGAAATTAAAAATGATTATATTTTATAACATAAAATAATGGAATTTACAAGAAAGAATGTGAGGGTGGGGTAACCCCTCAGTGATAGCAGGTTTTTATAAAATATAAAGTAAATTTTTTTGCTTTACTTTTCTTGCATTAATAAAATCTCCCCTGCCCCATTACTGTCCAAATTAAAAATATTAAATTATAATATTTACTTATTTTTATTGATTTATTATGAAAAAAGTATATGAGAGATATAAAATCTATAATCATAAGATTGGCATACTACATTAATTTATTTAAAATATAAAAATATAAAATATT
>Ga0078972_1012112_pt1 | contig 15012 bp, 6 predicted proteins | sample YelNatPaOPGAMG01_FD_67568 | JGI IMG/M metagenome (GOLD analysis project Ga0078972, IMG submission 67568) | Hot spring thermophilic microbial communities from Obsidian Pool, Yellowstone National Park, USA - OP-RAMG-01 (SPADES assembly) (version 2) | ecosystem: Environmental > Aquatic > Thermal... | reverse complement strand
CCCTCCAGGCCGAATGAAACCACCAGCAGCTGGCGCTCGTCACGTCCGGCGGCGCGATAAGCTTCCAATGCAGCCAGTGCTGAGTCATCGTTCACACCACAGATCACGTTGATGCCTGGATGCACCATAAAGGCATCCGCAGCGATTTGATAGGCGCGATGCCATAATCCCTCCCCATCCACCTGGAGCAAGGTGTACCCGCCGGGCGAGGTGCTGTGCAACCCCTCGGCGAATCCGCGACCACGTGCTGCACAGTTGGGCAGCTTAGCGCCAATGTACAGGACTTTGATATCGTCTCCCACCATCTTGGGTGCGTGGGTACCTACCCAGCGTCCCAACTCCACCCCGGCGTGGTAGTCGTCAATGGAGACAGCAGTAGCGGCACCCTCACAGATGGTCGACTCGGCCACTATAGGGATCCCGCTTCGAAGTGCCCGTTGCAGCAACAGGCGGGTTGCGAGAGTCTCAGCAGGTGTCGCGACCAGCACATCGCAATGGTCGAGCAGGGCGGTGCGTGTCTCCTGAGCGATATGCCAGTGCGCCGAGGGAGAGGTCTGATGTGCAGGGTTGGGCAGCATGGCGCCACCATGCGTGCGCAGGAGCAAGCCCTGTTGCTCAAGGCGTTCCAGGTCGCGTCGCGCTGTCACAGGTGAACACTGACACATCGCGCAGATCTCACTCACCGTGACAACACCACGCTGCTGTAATGCACTGAGGATGGCCACCTCGCGCTGACCGGGTATCATTCGCCTTCTCAGGTGATGATCATTTCTGACCTAGTAAGGATGCAATGCACTACTTTACCATCATACCTGTTATCTGTGGTGGTCGTCAATGGCGCAAAGTGATTGATTTTGAACGTTTGTGTCAGATGACACAAATTAGCGTGATCGGAGCGACTTCCTCTTCTATTGCTCCGCAACCACGGGCAGCGAAATACAAAGAGCAAGGGCAGAGGCTGGCCTCTGTCTTTCAACTCGCTCGCAATAAGGGTTGATTTTTTTGCGATTTTTTGATATAATGGACTTGTCATAAGATGTTGCCATAAGACAAAGCACCAATGCCGCACATTTGATACCAGTACATTCCCCAGGCGGATAGCAAATTAAGAAGCGAACCACGCGCCATCTGCCCCGATAGTGTGGCGGTGCGTGGTTCTTGCTGGGCGACGTAACTGTCTGCGGCGCTGCAGGCCGACGGGGGATCTCGTCTCGTGTAGATATGCAACATTTACCCTGGCCGAGGCGAGACCTTTTCTTTGTGCTCTTGGACGGAGAAGCGTGCGAAAATGCAACAACAGGGATCACCTTCTACGCATACCACGATCATCGGCCGTGTGATCGGCAAATATCGCGTTATTGAGCCCATTGGCGGCGGTGGTGTCTCCACCGTCTACAAGGCGTACCAGCCAGACCTCGACCGCTATGTAGCACTCAAAATACTCTCACCTTATCACGCTGGTCGGACAGAATTCGCGCGCCGATTTGTCCGCGAAGCGCGCGCGGTAGCCGTATTGCATCATCCCAATATCTTACCCGTGTACGACTTCGGCGAACATGACGGGCTGCGCTACATCGTGATGCGTTACGTTGAGGGCTCTCGCACACTTAAAGACGAGATGGCCTACCCCATGAGCTTGATGCGCATTGTGGATGTGGTCAGCCAGGTGGCTGGCGCGCTCGACCATGCCCATCACCACGGCGTGATCCACCGTGATGTGAAACCTAGCAACATCCTAATGGATGGGCGATGGGCATTGCTCACCGACTTCGGCCTGGCCAAGACACCCTACGAATCAGGTGATCTGACCCAGTCGGGCCTCGGGGTGGGCACGCCCGCCTATATGTCGCCCGAGCAGGGCCAGGGATTGCCCTTCGACCATCGCACCGACATTTACTCGCTGGCCGTCATCGTGTATGAGATTCTCACCGGTGAGGTGCCCCACAATGCCGAGACACCCTTCGCCATCGTGCTCAGACGCGCTACCGAGCCACCCACGATGGCTTGCACGCGCTACCCCGAGGTGACGGACGAGGTGAAAACGGTCGTCCTCAAGGCGTTGGCAATTAATCCTGATGACCGTTTTCAATCGGCCGGCGCCTTCGCCTGCGCATTTCGTAAGGCGGTGTTGCAGTGCAGTACAGAACCAGAGGATGAATCTGCCAGAGCGACGCGACCCGCGTTCCAGGTGCCACCTATGCCCGCCAGATGGCTGCATAAGGTGCGCTGCCGAAGAATGTTGAGATGGGGTGTGTGGCGGCAAGTAGCACCGTTTGGCGCTTTGGTCGTTGCTGCGTTGAGTGTGGTGACTACAGCTTATCTGGCGCTCAGCAGCGCAGAGCTCTTCGCGCCGCCCACGCTGCTCGCGCAGGCCACTGCCGTGTTGTCCACAGAGACACCCTCAGCCCAACAGGTGGCCTCTGACACCACAACCTTTCTCTCACCGACATCACCTGCACTCAGCGCAGGCAAGTTGTCGGCCGAGGATGGGGTGCTATATCGCGTCAAAAAAGGCGAGCGGGAGCGCCTGCATGCGATCCGCTTGACAGGGGAGGGTGATGTCCAGCTGACCAGCGATTTCTCGTCGGTAACAGGTGCTTTCTGCGGCAAGGGTGCGCGTGTGCTCGTGCAGGCAAGAGAAGGACAGCATACGTCGTTCTATCTGCTGGACACCGATGGTAGCAACCGACAGGTGCTTGCCGAGAGTGTGGACGAGGGATGGGCGCATTGTTCCGATGACGGACGGAAGGTGTTGGCAGCTTGGCGCATGGGGACGAATTGGGAAGCTGTGGTCCTGAACACTGAGGATGCGCAACGCACTGTGCTAGCTCGTGCTGCATCAGCACTGGAGACCAGCTGGGATCCCCAATGGCGTGTCGCTGCTATGCTACTGGGAGAGGATGACTCCTACACCATTCGTCTCGTCCAGCTGGCGACGTATCGGAGCTCCCGCCGGAACTGTGACCGCTGCGCTGCCGAGCTCTCCCGTCCGCTTGTCTCCCCCGACGCGCGCTGGCTGCTTTATCGTGCCTGTCAGAGTGCTACCGCTTATGCGTTGAAAATGGTGGACATCAGGAACGGCGACACGCTGCAGCTGGCGACCAGTTCCGTATTGCCAACCGTGTCGTTCGCTCCCTCCGGCGACCGGCTCCTGGTGAGCATCATGCCGGTCGCCGACGCACCCCTTGAACTGCACCTGCTCAACCTGGCGGATGGGCGCAGCGTGCCCTTGCTAAGCGGTGAGGCAGTGGGCGGGGAATTCTCGCCCGATGAACGCCGGCTCGCGCTGTGGGCGCGGCGCGCAGGCGAGTATCACCTGTACATAGCGGACGGCGACGGCCGTTCCATCACCGAGATAGGGGAGGGCAGCCCATACGCCGAGTGGCTGGGATTCTCGGCGGATGGCGCATGGGCGCTGGACGCCTTCTTGCGTGATGGCTACTATCACATTGACCGCGTCAGCGCGGATGGAACGCAGATACAACCCGTGGTCACGGCGCGCCAATCTGCCGACTGGTATGCGGACGCCTTCTTCTCCGCCGACGATGAGCAGCTGTTGGTGTATCTGGGCTACACCGCTCCGCAGCGCAGCAGCATGTATCTGGTGAACCTGCGAAGCGGCCAGTGGATCGAGCTGGCGCGTGACGCGGAATGGCAGCCGGCAGCCGTTTTCACCGCCGACGGTCGGCATCTCGTTTTTGAGTCCAACCGGCGTGGTGGACACGCTATCTATGTGGCCGATCTCGAGCGCGGGACAATCCGCTGGCTGGCGGACGGCTTCGCACCGGTGTTGGGGGCGTTTCATCACATTGCCATGCGCGATCACATACCGACGGCGCTTTCCAGCCCACCCACGGCACATCCATGCTCATTCTTGCCCGCGGACGAACCAATCGACTCATCGCGCATAGTCACCCCCACGGCAACCCCTGCGCCCGCGCCCGGCGCCACCGCGCTGCCCCCGCCCACGCCAACACTGCCCGCCGCCGAGGCGTGGCCCACGTCCCTTCCCTCGGCACCCACTCCCGAAATGCTGCCACCTGTGCCAGAGGTATCCCCCTCTCCTGTCTTGCCGGAGGATTCCTATGCGACGCCACAGCCCACTTACCCGCCTGTCCGCTTTCCGATGCTGGACCTGGAGACCTTCGCGCCGTCCAGCAGTCCATCAGGACAATCCATCACGCTGGGAGTGCGCAACGCATGGGGCACGTCCGAGGAGGCGTATGAGTTCCTGTGCACTGTTTACGCGCCCGACGGCAGTGCTGCCAGCGCGTCCGGCACCATCCGCGGGGACACCTGGAGCTACATGCGCTATCCGGATGAGTTCGCCGGGGCCGGCGCGCTCCCCGGCGGTGACTACGATATGGTGTGCATGGTTGCGGGACAGCAGGTCAGCGCTCACTTTTTCGTGGACGAGGACATCCGCAGCGCCAGTGTGGGAGATGATCGCTGACAGCATGTCTGAGGGCGTTGTTTCAGTATACCTGGGTGGAGCCATAGTGGTGGTTTGAGCAGCTCGGTGGCCACGCATTGGGACATCCTCGGCGTGGACAGAACGCTGCAGGCGACATATGGGGGCCACCAAGGGAAGCAATTATCCCTATGCGTGCGAATGTGGGCAAGTTTTCCGTATAAGTGCCACGCGAATCAATTTTCGACGGTGACATGGAATCTTTGCCCGCAAACACAAGTCCGCCACTAGCGCTGCTTTTCGCGACCACATTCACACTGTTCCATCCCGTGTTAACGCAGCCGCTTGCCAAAGATGGCCTTCTTGGTGCAGTCAACACTAAATGTGGCATCGCGAAGCTCCAGCGTATGCGGTATGCTTTCAGCGATTCGAAGTGATGCGGCCGATGGCGCGCCGCACGTGTGGATCGGCCGCCATCCACCAACCCGTCCCAAAGAAGAACAGCACAATCATCACCGGCAGCACTTCATGGGGCAATCCGGCAGCTATTGCCTGGCTTACCCATGTGATGCGCTCCAAGGGCAAAAGTCCCAGCGCATATAGGATATATCCCACCAATCCGAGTGTGCACCCTCCCAACGAACGCCTCAAGCTTTCGGAGGGCATCAATCGTCGCCCCATCGTGGCTCGAAATGTGAGAGCACCGGCCAGTCCGAGCGTAAGCACAGACAGAAGCAGATCGAGCGCACTGACCGTCCTTTCACGTGGGATGGTCGTGGACAGTCTTCCGGGCGAGACCTCTTGGGTACCGGGGACAGGCCCAATCTCGCGTGTCGGGGTATCGGTTGCGGTCATAGGAGATGTCGGGCGGGCTGTCGCCGTTGCCGTAGCTTGAGGGCGATCGATGCCAACCTCGACGGGACCTCGTTCTGGAATCGTGACGATCAGGCGCACCGAACGTTGGGCCGGTTCGCTGACCGCAGTGACCTGCCAGGTGCCGCTGCGCTCCAGGTTGAAATTGACCGTCGCCACACCGTCGACCGTGGTGGTCGGCAAACGCGCTTCCAGTGATTGCACCACATCCAGCAGGCGAAACTCGACCGGTGTCCCGTCCGGCACTGGCCTCCCATTGCGATCGACGATTTTGCCCGTGCGCAAGGTGAGCACATCCCCGACCCGCAGATTGAGCTTGACAGGCAGTGGGGTTGCCTCCGCTGGGAGCGGCGATGGAATGGAAGTGGGCTGTGCGGTTCCTTCCGCCCTTCCCGATCTTGTCACTACCTCGATACCAATCACCTGGCTGGGGTCAGGGCGAGTCACCTCAATGATCTGGTAGCCGGTTGCGTTGACATCTACTGGAGACGCCCCGCGCGGCTGGAACTCTTGAAACAACAGGCGCACAGCCGCCTCTAAGAACGGCGTTGTCTTGCTATACAGCCCATAGTAAGCGGTTAGCTGGCTGACCTCGGTGGCGTCCAGAAAGTAGGGCGCGTTAAAAGCGAACACAATCAGCTTCTTGCCCTCTAAGGTCTCAGGCCACTCGCGCAAGAAGAGCTTGAGCGCGTCCGAATCGGGATAGTGGGTAGGGTCCACGTCCAACATGGCGAATATCAGCCAGTCTGCTTGGCGGATCAGCTGGATATTCGCCGTGACGGTTGAGGCAAGGGGCGTGCTTAGAGGGGAAGATGGGGCCATCGCGGTCGTCACGCTGCCCGAAGCTGTGGTGGGGAGCTGCGCCCCAGGCGATGGGGCAAAGGGGCTCGCCCGAAATAGCGCACGCGTCCCCAAGCCAGCGAGCAGCGCCTTCTTGAGTGTCCCGAAAGTGAGACTGTGAACTCGCTCTGGGGCGACTTGAGCAGTCGCTTCGGGACCGTACAGCTTCAGGATTAAGCTCTCAAGTGCAGTGGGCTCAATCTCATAATGTGGGATGCAATGGTCACATTCCTGCGAAATACGATCATCTGTGATGATCAGAATCGTTTCATTCGGCAGTGGAGGGCTGGGGAGGCGCCCCGACAGCTCGGCGGCACCAGGATAGATGAGCGTCGCTGCCTCTTGGGCAACCTTTGCCACGGTGGAATGTCCTTGATCGGCGATCTCCGGAAGTCCACCTTCATCCTGTAACACCCGTTGGGGTGAGAACTCTCCATAAACATTCAGCTTGTGTGCCAGGATGCGTGCCACCGATTCGTCCACCCGAGCTCTAAACGTGGGATCGGAGTCATAGCGGTCGCGGAAGAAGAGCACGGTGGCCTCTATATTGGCTATCTGCGCGCTCCAATCGTCGTTGAGGTCAAAGCGTGCCAGGTAGAGCAGATCGTTGCCGGCCAGAAACGCTTCCTGAGCAATGCGCTTGGCGGGAAAGGTTTCCAGATTGGGGTCGTAGAACTTGCGGATGGAAGGCACCCCCAGCTCCTGGCTGAGCAACAATCCGCCGGCGGCGCGCCATGGTGCCAGCTCGGGCAGGTTGAGGATGGCGGGCAGGTTTTGCGCGTCCAGGCTGAGAGGGCGCGACAACTGGCGGATGTTGCCCTGAAATCCGCGATAGCGCACATGGGAGACCATCAGCGCGTCGGTAGTGGCAAGCGGATCATCGGCGCGCTTGGCAGCTACCGAAAAGAAAGGCACCAGGTCTACCGAACGCAAAGTCTCCAGGGATTTCTGGATGGTGGGCAGCTCTTTATGGGGGTCGCGATCAGCGCTACCCAGGCCGGGAAAATGCTTGGCCACGGTGAGCACACGGCCTTGTGCGCCTCGATGTACTCCGCGGATGTAGGCTTGTCCGAACTTGCTCACCCAAAAGGGGTCTCCGCCGAAAGAGCGCGTGCCAATGGTGCTTGCCGGAGTGAGTGCCGGACGATCGAGCACGTCAAGCGAGGGACCGAGGAGCATATTGACCCCCATAGCGCTCAGCACGGTGCCCACGATTTCGCCTACCTGTTCGGCATAAGCCGGGTTCCAGGTTGCTCCCAATGCCATCGCGTTGGGCAAGGGGGGCAGACCTTCCCACAGGGCAGTATAGGGTGGCCCATCGCCTTCCTCGTTGAGCGCAATGAACAGGGGAATGGGGGTATAGGACAAAGGAAGTGCGGATGGAGCTTGTTCATCAGGTGAAGTGAGCGCCAGTAGCTGCAGGCGATTGATCAGCCGGATCATTTGGGCAGGTGCGCCCGCATGGTTGACGAAGTTGTTATACGCAGGCGAAAGCACCACACCACCGATACGCATCTGCTGGATCAAACGTGCAATGTCCGAGTTGGTTGAGACGTCGTTGCCCTGGAAGGTGATGAGGAAGAGCTGACCCACCTTTTCCAGCGAGGTCATCTGCTTCATTAGCTGCTGCACCTCGGGTGGGAAGGATGAGTTATCGCGCGAGTGCGCGGTTGTGGGCGCCCTCATAGAGGCGATCAGGAGGATGACAACCAACGCATGGGAGACCACCACGCGAAACATCAGAAGGGAGCGAGGCATCTTCGCGGCCTCATGTCCGGGAGTGGCGGCCACCCGGATGCTCCACCAGATAGCCCTGCAGGGCATAGAGCGCTACCAGGTAGCTGCACCAGCCGAACCCTGCCACCTGTCCGATGCAGACCGGAGCAAGCACCGAACGATGACGAAATTCTTCGCGTGCATAAACATTGCTGAGATGTACCTCGACGACAGGTAGCCCAGTTGCTGTAATAGCATCGCGCAGCGCATAGCTGGTATGAGTGTATGCGCCGGGATTGAACACCACGCCGTCAGCCCAGCCCATCGCCTCGTGCAATGCTTCCACCAACGCTCCCTCGTGGTTAGATTGGAATATGCGCAGCACAAGGCCCTCACGCTGCGCATATTCCATCAGGCGCGCGTTGATCTCATCCAAGGTGAGCGAACCGTACACGGAGGGTTCGCGCTTGCCCAGGAGATTCAGGTTGGGACCGTGTAGCACCAAAACTGCAGCCACGCAGTACCTGCCGCTTCGTCGGTCAGACGGGGGATTCCCCATCTGGGAATTTATCCGCATTATAAGACGGGCGGTGCGAGGCGTCAAACGGGGTGTTAAAACCCCTGATTTTCATCCCGATTTTCATATAGGCATTGGGATGATTGGGTAGACAGTTCGATCCCCCTTCAAAGATCCTTCTTTTGACCCTTTCTAGCTGTCCACTGTCAAACCTGTTATGTGTTGAGCAAATGTGGTACAATCCTTTGAACCTGAAGGGAGGCCATCAGGGCAAGTTAGTGATTGTACGTAATGGAAACTGGCTGATCAGCTTGACAGGCTGTTTGGTGATACTGCTGGTGACTGGTTGTGGATCCCCGCAGCCAGGCATCCCGGCCAGCTCCACTGCACCAATTACTCCGGTGGTAGATACGATTTTGCTGAGTGACGCTTCTGCGACCGTGACAGGTGTCTCGTCCACACTTCCCATCACGACCACATTTCAGCTCACCGAACAACCAGCAGATGAGACAACTCCCGGTACAAGCATCACGCTGAGTCTTTGGACCGTCGAAGCCGTTTCCCCTGAGGCGGCGGGCAAAGCTGGCGAGGTGTTTGCCCAGGGTATCCGGTCTTTCATGGAGCGTTATCCCAATGTGACCGTTGTGGTAAAGTTAAAAAATGAGACGGGTAAGGGGAGTGTACTCGATTACCTGCGCACTGCTTCGCAGGTTGCTCCCAGCGTGCTGCCCGATGTGGTAGTGCTCGATCTGACCGAACTTGCGGCAGCAGCGCGTGCGGGGGTGCTCTTCCCTTTGGATGAGCTGATCGCACCGGGTTTGATCAACGACCTGCTTCCCGGAGCACGCGCGGCAGGCACTGTGGATGGACAGTTGATGGGCTTGCCCTTTGAAGCAGATTTTGAGCACGTGGTATTTAGTACAGAAAAGCCCACAGCGCCTCCGGCCACTTGGGACGATGTGTTGAACGCAGGCACAATCTATCGTTTTCCCGCTAAGGGACGCAACGGTTTGGTCAATGATTGCTTTCTGATCCAATATCTTGCCGCGGGAGGACGCTTGTTGGACGAAGAGGGTCAGCCTACCCTAGATGGAGCTGTGCTCACCTCCGTGCTGGACTACTACCTGCGCGGCGTGCGGGCCGGGGTGATCCCATTGGACGTGCTGGAAGCAGCCAGTGCTGACGACCTATGGTCGTGGTATACAAGCACTCGCAATGGCATTGTGCATGTACGCGCGCGAAAGTACATAGAAGAACGGTTTCAGCTGCGTGGCAGCCGGTTCGCTGCTATCCCTACACGCGAGGGCAAACCTTTAACCCTCGTGCGAGGGCGTGCGCTGGCCATCACAGCGCGTGATGCCTCTCAGCAGGCCGTTGCAGCACGTATGATTGAGTGGATGTTACAACCCGACAATGTGGTCGTGTGGAACCAGGTCACCTTTTCCGTCCCGACGCGCTATGCCACTCTGAATCGCTGGGGAAGTGATCCTTATCTGGATTTTCTGCGTCAACAGATGGAAGTGGCATTGCCGGTGCCTTCCTTTCCGCAATATGATCAGATCGGGCGTGTGTTGCAGCAAGCCGTGCTCGAGGTGCTAAGTGGCGATGCCACACCGGAAGAGGCAGCAGCGACCGCTGTCAGCGCAATCACGCGCTAAACGAGGGTGGATATGAGCGAGGCAATTCGCATCCTGCGCCAACACGCATGGCAAATTATCCGTGCCGCTCTTCAGGCTGTCGATCCGGCTACAGCGGTGCAGCGTCATATGCGTCTGGAAGACAACGTTTTGTTGCTATATGAGGCGCCGGAGAGGGAGTCACATGCGTTTGACTTAAGGCAGTTCGACCGCATCATCGTGGTAGGTGGCGGGAAGGCAGCCGCGCCTATGGCCCGGATGACCGCAGCGATATTGGGCCGGCGTCTGGCCTGCGGTTTGGTCATTGTGAAACGTGGTTATCTGGAACAGGTGGGCGGTCCCAAAGCGATCGAGTTCATCGAAGCAGGCCACCCCGTGCCCGACCAGGCGGGAGTGGATGCCGCACAACGTATCGTGGAGTTGCTCCAACAGACCACCGCGCGCGACTTGGTGCTCTGTCTGATCTCCGGCGGTGCCTCCGCATTGATGACTTTGCCGGCACCCGGTATCTCGTTGGAGGGCATGCAAGCGCTTACACGTACCCTGCTTGCTTGCGGTGCCACCATCCACGAGATCAACACCATCCGCAAGCATGTATGCCAGCTCAAAGGCGGTCAATTGGCGCGATGGGCTGCTCCGGCACCGGTGATCAGTCTTATCCTATCAGATGTGGTGGGAGATGCTCTGGACGTAATTGCCTCCGGTCCCACGGTGCCCGACCCCACCACGTTTGCTGATGCCTGGTCCGTGTTGGAGCGTTATAACATTGTGGACAAAGTGCCGCAATCCATTGTGGCGCATATCCGCGCCGGAATGCAGGGCCACTTCCCTGAGACGCCCAAGCCCGGTGATCCTCCCTTTGCCCAGGTGCATAATGTGATCATCGGGAGCAATCGCATCGCAGCACGTACTGCTGCAGCGTCGGCCCGCCAGCTGGGTTATCACACTTTGCTGCTTACCACCTTTCTGGAAGGCGAGGCGCGTGAGGTGGGCAAGGTTCTGGCCGGTCTGGCAAAGGGGATGCTACGCGGCGAGACCATCCTTCCGTCCGATTTTCCATTGCAGCTGCCCGCTTGTCTCATCCTCGGTGGTGAGACCACCGTGACACTGCGCGGCAACGGCTGTGGTGGCCGCAATCAAGAGATGGCCCTTGCAGCAGCTCTTGCACTGGACGGCTGGCCCGGTGTATTGGTGACCTGCCTGGCTACCGATGGCAATGATGGCCCCACAGACGCTGCGGGGGCGTTTGCCGATGGAAGCACGATACGGCGCGCCGCTGCATTGGGCCTGGACGCCACCGATTACCTGGCGCGCAACGATGCCTATACCTTCTTTGCATCGCTGGGTGATCTGGTGATCACCGGCCCAACGCACACCAACGTGAACGATCTGGCAATTGTGTTGGTAGGCAATCCCTAAGAGCGCGAAACCGGGCTATCCGAACGCGGGATTCAACCACCTATCAGCTTGGCACGCACCCTTTCCAGGGGTAACCAACCCCATAGCAGCTGCATGTCCGGCTGACGCAGCCCGCCAACTGCCACCAGGGTAACACAGTAAGTCAGCAGGGCAACCGCCAGTCGGATGAAGACGCCGGCATCGCGCACCAACCATAAGCTTCCTCCCATCACTGCCGCAGCCAACGCCGGCCGCCAGGCAATATCTACCCACGGCACCACGCAAAGATGCTTGCGCACCGCATAGTAGAACGGGATGAGCAGCGCCCACTCGCTGAGAATGGTGGTAATGGCCGCCGCACGGTAGCCGTATTGTGGGATGAGCACCAGGTTGGTGATCGTGTTAAAGAGGACACCGATGATGAATGCGCGCGTCAAGAAGCGTTGCTGATCAATTGCAATTAGCACATACTGGGTGATCTGATTGATGAAGCTGAACGGCAGGAACCAGATCAGCAACTGTAAGGCGATCATCGAGTCCGGCAGATACTGGCCACCTCCCAGGAGAAGGATCAGCTCGCGCGCGATGAAGGGTGTGCCGGCCGCCAGTGGTAATGCGATGATGAGCAACAGACGCAATGATAAGATGTAAGCACGCACCAGGGAATCGCGCGCTGTGTGCGCATAGCGGCTCATCAGCGGGAAAATGGCCAGTGTGAAGTATGAGGGGATAATATTGATGCCGTCAATATATTTGTAGGCGGCGCTGTAAAAGCCCACCGCGCGATCACCCCAGGTCGGTTGCAGGATGAGCACGTCAATGCGGAAGAAAAGTGTTGCCAGCAGATGATTAATCATCAGCGGCAACGCCTCACGCAGCATATGACGACGCAACGCCGGATTATTGTCAAAGTGCAGACGTACCACCGTGTGGTAGAGCACCCATGCCAGCACTGTCGCTGAGACGACATTGGCCACCACCGACACCGCTGCCAATCCGATCACACCACCGCCCAGCAACAGCACCAGCGCGCCCAGACTGACGCGCACTAAAGTGGTGATGGTGGAAACCCCTGCCGGATATTCTGCTTTCTCATGGGCATAGAACAGTGCCGTGAGCCCATCGGCGATGTTGCTGAAGAACAATCCGATGGCAAACAGGCCGACCGCAATCACGGTCTCCGGTGCCAGGCGACCGAAGAGGACGTACAACCACAGGGCAATTCCCATGGCCGGCAACGACGCCAGCCACAAGATGGCGCGCAGGATGGTGATATTGGAAAAGAAGCCGGCACTTTGCGTACGGTCGCGTGCCACCTCACGCGTCAGCAACGTGCCCAGCCCGAAACGCGTGAGGATCTCGGCGTAGCCGATGAAGACGACGGCGAACTGATAACGTCCTGCACCCTCAGGTGCCAGGATGCGCAACATCAGCATGGCAAAGCCGAAATCTATTATGCGATTCAAGAGCGCCATGGCCATCGGTGCCAGGCTATTCTTGGCGATGCGCTTGATGGGCTGGTCACCTGCCGACTCGCGGTATAGTCGCCCCCAAGTCCATACCCCGAGCAGAAAAAGCATCACCACCGCTGCTATGAAGCTGCCATAGGCACCCAGCTTGAAACTCAGAGGCGAGTACACAAAACGCACTTCCCAGCTGCCCGCTTCGAGATACACCGTGCGGAAGTTGCCATCGGCCAGATGAATGGCGATCTCGCTCTCCTGGTCGTTTTCGGCAGATGTCCCGCTACTGTCTATCGCTCGACGATATGCCTTCCAACCCGGAAAATAGCTGTCAGTCAGCACCAGCCAGCCTGGGGAGGTTAGCGTCACGCGCACAAATACTTCGTTGGGGGTGTAGCGCACCACCTGTGCGGGGTGCAGTGGACAATCTTCCATTTGTGGCAGAAATGGCCCGCTGATGGCATGCCCTGCGCCGTTGTCCTCCAGGATCACTTTGCAGCGCGGGTTCAGACTGCGTAGCGCATAGTCCATCTCCTCTGCTGCCACTTGATGCGCCACCGGCACGGTGAAAGCACGCGGTAGCGCATCCAGATTCTCATAGACGCGCAGCTCGCCATCATATACCAGGCGGTATCTGTCGTTGGGAATGTGAGTTGTTGTCAGAACATAACGCACACCCAGCAGGTCAAGCAGCGCGGAGTCGAGCGCCTCATAGCCAGGAGCATAGATGGGTGCGATGCGGTTGTAAAGCAGGTCACCTTGTGTCTGGATCAACCCCATATACCGTGCATACTGTGTTGGGATGATCGAGTCATACCCGCGCACATCGTACAGATTCCAAAACATAGCGGTATTGGCGATCAGCGGATGGGGCTCGCCGGGCACGTCGAAGCTGGTGATGCGAAAAAGCGGATCATTCTTTTGACGCTCGAGCAGCCATTTGACCACGGGTGGTTGAAATTCCAGCCAGCGCGGGTCAGCTGCGGGATTGAATCCCCAACCGGCGACCAGCAGATCAGCCGCTACCACCAATGCTGCCAGTGGTTGCCAGATGGGAACCCCTCCCAGATAGTGCGGCAGGTAAATCGGGCAGCGACTGATGCGCAGCACAGCGCCGGCAGCCATCACGAACAGGAAGAACTTGAGAAAGTTGGGCCATTGATAGCCCAGAAGTTGTGCGCCGTCGGCAAAGGCGTGTCGTGCCAAGCCGGAGCGATCCAGCACCTCCTGTGCCAGCCGGATAAAGGGTGCCGGGTAGAACGCGATGACAGTTAATAGCACCACGCCGGCTGCACCACACCCAAATACGGGCCACGCCAATTTCCGGCCGAGCATCTGCACCAACCGCACATCCAATGGCAGCGAGGCGGTGACGCCGTCTGCACCCCTCGCTGCACTCTTGCTATGCACCAGCCGGGTTGCTGACAGGCCCGCCAGCACGGCAATGCTCAGCGTAAGGGGGAAGATCCAGCGGAACGGCGAGTGTAGCTGATTCCAATAAGGCAACCCGTAGTAGAGCAATGCATACAACGGGGTGCCGAAAGCGAAAGCGAGCGAGAGCACAGCCAACAACGCAAAAATGAGCACGTGCCCTCTTCTCACCCTCTTTCCCTCGTCCGCGCATCCATTCGCCACAAGAACGCCCTCATCATCTGTGGTTTTGAGGAGCATGATGGGAGCGAGAGAACCCTTTTTCAGCAATGAGAGCACAGATGCCACCGCTGATAGGAGCGCCAATAACAGCGGCAGCACACCAACATAGGCGCCTGCTTCCACGCTGGTCTTGGTGTCCCAGCCGGTACAATAAGGACACAGCGGGTTGACCTCTCCGTAAGCGTTGAGGCCAATAGGTTGCCAGCTCCAGCTGCGTAGATCAAACCAGAAGTGATGACTGGGGTTGCCGAAGAAATCGGGAATGAGAAACGAGATGAGACGGCGCGGCGGTAACGCCCATCCCACCACATCGGCATAGGCTACCGATCCCACGCGGAAGTTGCGACTCGCCACCTCGTAGAGCGGAACGGACTGGATGGCACCCAAGCCCATGCCCAGTGCCACCATTGCCAACAACCAAACGCCCAAACGCAACGCAGGGCGCCAGGTGTGCTGACGCCGCCAAAGCATCAGCAAGCGACATAGAGCGTAGAACCCACCTAC
>Ga0078972_1012111_pt1 | contig 15014 bp, 11 predicted proteins | sample YelNatPaOPGAMG01_FD_67568 | JGI IMG/M metagenome (GOLD analysis project Ga0078972, IMG submission 67568) | Hot spring thermophilic microbial communities from Obsidian Pool, Yellowstone National Park, USA - OP-RAMG-01 (SPADES assembly) (version 2) | ecosystem: Environmental > Aquatic > Thermal... | reverse complement strand
AGCGAGCCGCCGAAGGCTGACGCAGCAATAGGGTTCGAAGTTACGGATGCGGCCTGAGGCGCGAAGACATGCAGCGCCGAAGGCCAGCAGCCGTCTGAAGAACGCCTGGCCCGGCGCCGCTTTTCGAAGCGGGCCTTCCGGGCCAGGCCGGTCCGTCGCCGCCGGCGCACCCGTGGAGGGTGGAGGGACCGCTTACCCTAGGCAAGGCTGGGTCTGGCACCCGAAGGGCGGCTGAGGGCCTGCGGACGGAGCGCGGCCACGCTGGCGTGGACGCGCCCGTCAAAGGCCCCCATCGCCGCGCCAAAGGCGCGGCCGAGACCCAGCCGTGGTTCGAAGCCAGCAGGGCAGTCTATTTTGGACAGGCATGATGGATCGTCATGACCGGCATACCTGCACGATCACCTGCCAAGGGATTGGGGCCATTCGAGCCGGAAGAGAGGCCCTCCCCGTTCAGGAGACAAAGCCTTTCCGCCGTGTGCCACCCGCGCCGTCGAAGGAAGAACCCTTCGATCGCGGAATTGGGGGAGTCGGTGAAGAGTTGAGGAGGCGGTAGGGCGGGATCACCCTCCCCCTCCTCAGCGTCTTCGCAGTGAACCCTTCCTTGCATCTCGCATCCCGCGTCTCGCGTCTCGCGTCACTCCTCCGCGGGCTCGTAGAGGGTGCGGCGCTTCTTGGGGATGAAACCCGCGTCGGCGATGAGGCGCCGCAGCTCCTCCTCGTTGGTGCTGTTGCGGCATCCGGCGCTGGCCACCACGTTCTCCTCGATCATAATGGAACCCATGTCGTTGGCGCCAAAGTGGAGGGAGATTTGCCCCACCTTGAGCCCCTGCGTGACCCAGCTCGCCTGGATGTTGTCCACGTTGTCCAAGTAGATCCGGGAAAGGGCCAGCACGCGCAAGTAATCCACACCAGTGGCGGGCGCATCCTGCAGGGGAGTCGTCGCCCCCGGCTGGAAGGTCCAGGGGATGAAGGCCGTAAAGCCGCCCGTCTCGTCCTGGAGCTCCCTCACGTGCTGAAGGTGGACCAGGATGTCCCGCGGGGATTCGATGGAGCCGAACATCATGGTGGCCGTTGTCCTGAGCTTCTGCCGGTGGGCCTCCCGGTGCACGGCGATCCACTCCTTGACCGTGGCCTTGCCCCCGGCCATCCGCTTGCGGACCCCGTCGGAGAGGATCTCCGCGCCGCCGCCGGGGATGCTCCCGAGCCCCACCGCCTTCAGCCGCGCGATGACCTCGGCCACGGGCATCTTGTAGAGCTTGGAGAAAAAGGTGATCTCCGGGGCCGAGAAGCCGTGGATGTGGACCTGCGGGAAGCGGGCCTTCATGGCGCTTAGCATCTCCTCGTAGAAACTGAAGGGAAGTTCGGGATTGTGGCCGCCCTGGAGCAGGATGCCGGTGCCTCCGAGATCCACCGTCTCCTGAATCTTCTGCAAGAGCGTCTCGATGGTGTGGACGTAGCCCTCCGCGTGGCCGGGCCGCCGGTAGAAGGCGCAGAAGGCGCAGTTAGCCACGCAGACGTTGGTATAGTTGATGTTGCGGTCCACGATGTAGGTGGCGACGTTGTGGGGGTGCTTGCAGGCCCGGACGGCGTCGGCCGCCTGGGCCAGCTCCAGGAAGGGTGCCCGCTCCAGAAGCAGCAGCCCCTCCTCGGGGGTCAGCCGCCCTCCGTCGAACACCTTATCGAGAACCGCCGTCACCTCCATTGGGTGAGGCGCAGCCGAGACGCTCATCGGGTATCTCCTCCTTCAGGGCCAGGGCGACGAACCGGCGGAGCCCCGCCACCTCGGCTCCACCGAAGGGGTAGCTGAGGTGGTCGGTGAGGTAGCGCCGGAGGGTTTCGGGGGGAAGGTCCAGGGTCCGCGAGAACTGGTCCACGATCTCCTCCAGGTGCTCCATACCGTAGGCGTGGGACCTGGCCAGTACGGTTTCGGTCTCTCGGGTGCAGGCGCTCTTCCGTCCCGCCCAGACGGCAAAGACGAAGGGGAGGCCCGTTTTCCGGTTCCAGAGCTCGGCCAGGTCGTAGCGGTGCAGCCCCTTCAGCGCGCGCGGCAGGGTGAGGGCCGGGTCGCCGATGACCAGGGCGGCCTCCTCTGGGGCGAGGGCGGTGGGCGGTTCGGCGACCTCTCGGTAAAGGGGTTCCTGGGCCACGAGATCCGCCAGGAGGATGCGCGTGAGCATCTGAGAGGTCCTGCTGGCGGCGTGAAGATAGACCGTTCGAATCCCGCTCACCTCGCCCCCGCAGAGAAGGAGCACGGAGGTCACCTCCCGCCGGGCGCCCACGCACAGCGGCGCGGCGAGCACGAGGCCCCGCGAGCGGGCGAACTCGATGGAGGGGATGAGCCCCAGGTCCGCCTCCCCCTTAAGGACCCGCTCGGCGCACCGGGAGGGAAGGTCGAAGGAGACCTCCCAGTCCGGCGGATGGAGGCCGGCCTTGAGCCCCCAGTAGAGCGGGGCGGCGTTCAGAAAGCCCACGGCGGATACCTTCACGGCGATGTTCCCTCGACGTGCGACCAGAGCAGATACAGGCCGTAGTTCGCGCTCAGCTCCATCACCGATGCCCTGTCCAGCGGGAAGAAGAGTTTGCGCGCCCACTCCCCCTCGGGTGTGCCGGCGGCCACCCAGACGGTGCCCTCCGGCTTTTCGGGCGAGCCCCCCGTGGGGCCGGCCACTCCGGTGGTGGCCACCGCGCAGGAGGCGTTGAAGCGGGCCCTGGCCCCCCGCACCATGGCCCGCGCCGTCTCCTCGCTCACGGCGCCGTGCCGCTCCAGGATCCCCGGAGGAACCCCCAGCAGGGAGCTCTTGGCCTCGTTGGCGTAGGCCACGACACCGCCCAGGTAGTAGCGCGAGGCCCCCGGGACCGAGACGATCTTGCGGCTCACCAGGCCGCCCGTAAGGGACTCGGCGCAGGCCAGGCTCCAGCCCTTGGCCAGCAGGAGTCCTCCCAGGGACTCGGCCAGGCTCTCGCCACGCAGGCTCACGAGATGGCGGCCATAACCCTCCCGGAGAGCCTGCCGAACCCGCGTTTCCAGTCCGGGCAGCTCCTCGGCCGGCGGAGAGGTGAGGACGAACGAGATGTTGAGAACACCCAGCGAGGGCAGTATGGAGACGGCCACCCCGGGCAGGCCGTACCAGGGTTTGAGGACCGGCTCGGCGGCGGACTCCGCCATCCCGGCCACGGTGGCCCTCACCACCGACACCGAGGGGCGATCGGGATAGAGCAATGCCAGCTTGGGGATCACCCGGTTCTCCATCATCTCTTTGAACTCACTGGGCACCCCGGGCAAGAGCACCAGGTGGCCTCGCTCCGTCTCGATCCACGAACCGCAGGCCAGCCCCAGACCGTTGGGCACCGGCTCGGCGCCGTCCACAATGAGCGCCTGCCGCCGGTTCACCTCGGTGAGCGGATAGCCTCTGGATTCCAAACGGCGCCGGATCTCCTCGAGCCACCCGGGGTCTTCGTGGATCCCGGCCCCCAGAAGGCGCGCGGCCCCCTCGCGAGTCAAGTCATCGCCCGTGGGACCCAACCCGCCGGAGGTGATCACCACGTCGCAGGTGGCCATCGCCGCCCGCAGAGCCTCCTCGATGGACTCCACCCTGTCTTCCACCCTCACCAGCACGGCCACCGGGAGACCGATGGCGGCCAAACGCTCTCTCGCCTCCGGTCCGTTGGCGTCCGGTCGTGCGGGATCGACCAACTCCGATCCGATGACCAGCAGGGCAGCCCTAGCCACGAAGAGCACCTCCTTCCTGCGCGGCCTCCCCGCCGCGGGAAGAGGCGAAGACGCCGAGATAATCGCCGTGTCCCGCCTCCGCAAGGATCTCCGCTATGGCCTCCATGGAGCGCCGGGCGATGGTTTCCGGGGGCGTGTCCCCGGGGAAGGCCATGGGCTCGCCCACGTGCAGCGTCACCCGGCCGGGCTTGGGATAACGCCGGCCCGGCGGATAGGCTTCCCGGGTGCCCACGATGGCCACTGGCACCACGGGCACCCCGGCCCGGGAGGCGAAGACGCCGAGACCGGGTTGGGGATCCAGGAGGCCGCCGGTGTCCGACCGCCGTCCCTCCGGGAAGATGGCGACGGCCCGCCCCTCCTTGAGAAGGCTCAGGATCCTCCTCACGGCCGATAGCTGAAAAGCGGCGCCGGCCCTCACCGGAACCACGTCCATGAGGCGCGAAAAGGTTTTAACAATGGGCTTCTCGAACTGTTCCTCGGCCATGACGAACCAGAGGCGTCTACGAAGGAAACACCCCAGGATGAGCGGATCCGCGAAGGAGAAGTGGTTCGCGGCCAGGAGAAAGGCGCCCCGCTCCGGGATCCGCTCCCCGCCCCTCACCCTGACTCGGAAGTAGAGCCTGAAAAGCGGCCAGAAAAGGGCCTTTGCACCCACGTACGAAACGGATTTCAGCGCGGATTTGAAATCCCGTCGCGCCATGGCTCCTCCGGCCCAGTAGCGTACCGCGCCGCTCAGCCCACGGCAAGGCCGAGAGGCAGCCCCAATCCCGCGATGGAAGGCGAAATGGCGGTGCAAATGCCTATGGATCTTCATGACCGGCATAGCCGCACAATCACCCGCCAAGGGATTGGGGGCATTCGACCCCGGACTGGATCCCGGGGGAAGAATGGGCCAAGGGCGGGGTGAGGCTCCGCGGGCCAAGCCCTTGGAGCGGGGAGGGACCCGAAAGGCAAACCGAGCGTTCCGTCTGGCTTGGCCAGCGGAACGCGAAAAAGAAGCCTCTCTCCGTTCAGGAGACAAAGCCTCTCCCCCATGTGCGACCTGCGCCGCCGAAGGAAGGACCATTCGATCGCGGAATTTGGGAACCGAATGGTCGCTGGCCTTTCGCTTCTCCAGTTGGTCATCCCTTTTTCGCCATTCATGGTCTCTTCGTGCCTTGGTGTCTGGGTGGCCGGACCTTCCCGGCTTACGCCTGCGGGGCCCTCCCTTCCTCCTGGACAGCCCGCCCCCGCGCCTCTACAATGCTCGGGGAGGCGCCCATGTGCGGTATCTGCGGGGAGGTGGGGTTCGGCGAGCCTTCCCTCGTGCGGCCCGGCACCACGGAGAGGATGGCCCAGCGTATCGCCCACCGCGGCCCCGACGGCGAAGGATTCCTGCACGAGACGGGGATCTCCCTAGGTCACCGCAGGCTCTCCATCATCGACCTCACGCCCGCCGCCGCCCAGCCCATGGCCAGCCCCGACGGCCGCTACGTCATCATTTACAACGGTGAGCTCTACAACCACCCGGAGCTGCGCGCCGATCTGGAGCGCCTCGGGGAGAGCTTCTCCACGCGGTCCGACACGGAGGTCCTCCTCAGGGCCCTCATGGTTTGGGGACTGGAGGCGTTGAACCGCTTCAACGGCATGTGGGCCTTCGCCCTGTGGGACCGCTCGGAGCGAAAGCTCCTGCTCTGCCGCGACCGCCTCGGCATCAAGCCCCTCTACTGGTCGAGGGTCAGAGACGGGCTGGTGTTCGCTTCGGAGATTCCTCCCCTCCTGGAGCACCCCGAGGTCAGCCGTGAGCTGAACCCCCGGGCCCTGGCCGAACAGGTGGCCTGCCGTTACGTCCTGGCCCCCCGCACCCTTCTGAAATCGGTGCAGAAGCTACCGCCCGGCCACCTCCTCACGGCCTCGGCGGAGGGGATCCGCATCGCTCCCTACTGGCGGCTGCCCATCGGCGACCGGATCCATAAGATGGGGGAGGCGGAGGCGCTGGAGCGGTTCCGCGACCTCTTCGAGGCCTCGGTGCGGCGGCGCCTCATCTCCGACGTGCCGGTGGGGCTCCTGCTGTCGGGCGGCGTGGACTCCTCGGCACTGGCGGCGGCCCTGCGCCACTGCGGCCAGGAGCGCATGGCCACCTTCACCGTGGCCTTCGAGGAGCAGGGTCACGACGAGAGGAGCTGGGCCAAGGCCGTGGCCCGGCAGCTCGAGACGGACCACCACGAGGTCACGATCACGCCGGAGCGCTTCGCGGACTCACTGGGCACCGTGCTCTCCCACCTGGATGACCCCGTGGCCGACGTGGCCGTGATTCCGCTCTACCACGTGTGCGGCCTGGCCTCCTCCAGCGTGAAGGTGCTCCTATCGGGACAGGGGGCCGACGAGGTCCTCGGGGGCTATCACCTGGACCGCGTGCTCCGGCAGATCCGCTCCATCGTCCTGCTCAGGGGGCTCCCCGGGGCGCGGGCGGCGGCCGCCGCCATCGCAAGGCGGGACCACAAGAGGGCGCAGCTGGCCCGCTGGGAGGAGATCCGGCGCGCCGTGCCGGGGCAGCTTCCCGGCAAGATCCGGTACGACCTCACCATGCCCCTGCCTCCCGCCGCCATGAACCGGCTCCTGAAGGACTGCATGCCGCCCCCCTACGACCGGACGCTCGACGCCTTCTACACCGAGGTGCCCAGCCACAGGGGCCCCCTGGACGCCATTCTCTCGACCCTCTGCAAGGGCTGGCTCCCGGACAACCTGCTCAACCACTCCGACCGCATGTCCATGGCCCATGGCCTAGAGATGCGCGTGCCCTTCCTCGACGTTGATCTGCTCAACTTTTGCTTCCACCTGCCTCAACGCCTCAAGATTAACCGAGGGATCACCAAGTACCTGCTCAAGCGGTACGCCGTGAAGGTGGGGATCCCCCACGGCGTGGCCTACCGCAGGAAGCTGGGCTTCCCCGTCCCGTGGAACACCTGGGTCCGCGGCCCCCTGAAGGGGTTTCTGGAGGAGACCCTGGAGGGCGCCGACTGGATGGCCGATTACTTCCACACCGCCGAGGTGCGCCGGGTTCTGCAGGAGCACCTCGACGGTAAGGACCGCGGCCTGCTCCTCTGGAACCTCGTGGTCCTCGCCCACTGGGGCAGACGCATGCTCGCGGCGTGAGGCGGGCCCAGGCCTGCGGCATGAGCGCTCAGGCCTCCAAAGATCGCTCACAGGCCATGGAAAGAGGGGCGGCACCTCGCCGCCCCTCTTTTTCCGGCGCGGTCTGAAGATCTTACTCCAGGCTCAGTGTGACCTCTCCGTCGTTGCTCACGACGCGGGCGAGCAGGCCGGTGCCGAGCTGCCTGGCGAAGGGGACGAGCTGCGCAAAGAGAGCCTCGGCATCCACGGGCCCCTTGCCCTCGGCCTTGAGTCCCTGCAGAAGGGACTGAACGGTGGAAAGGGGAACGGAGATTCGGGTCCCTTCACCGGCCTCGCCCTTGTGCCGGGCCTGCAGCACGAAGTTGGTGGGGGCCTTGCCGGGCCTCGGCTGGGCTGAGGGGGCAAAGCCGACCGTGACCGAGCTCGTGCGGCCGTGCTCCTCCACCGTGAAAAGCCGGCTCTCCCCGCCCTTGTTCTCCTTCTTGAGCGCATCGAGCACCTTGCCGAGGTCCAGCGTAACCTGCTGGCCCTCCACGCGGCATCCCTGCAAGCCCTTCCCCACATTGTGCTGGTCGAGGAATTCGAGGACCTTCAGGGGCATCTCGATGACGGCGTTGTCCCGCTCACTCTGGATGCGGAGCTGGACCACTTCGCCGGTTCCGCTCTGGGCCGGAAGCGGCAGGGCGGCGGATAGAAGCGCGGCGGCCAGCACGGCGACGAGCCCGCGACGAAACCATTGGACGGCCATGGTGTCACCTCCTCACCCCTTGGTACGCATGGGAAAACGGTCAAGTTTGGGTGGCCGCCTCGCTTCACTCCTTCTTCGTCTTGAAATCCTTGCCGAGCCAGCCCTTGGCGAGGATGAGCATGACGGTGGAGGTCATGGCGATGCAGGCGTAGATGAACCACATCATCTCGGGGTGGACAGGCCCCTTTGCCGGGCAGTACCGCATGAGGAACCAGCCGGCGTAAAGGCCCGTGATGACCTTGGTGAGGAACCAAGGGAACTGGGCCACGCCCATGTAAGCGCCGGTGCGCCCCTTGGGAGCGATCTCCGCCGCGTACTGCAAGAAGCGGGGTTGCCACATGGCTTCACCCACGGAGGTCACGACGAGATAGCCGAGCAGCAGCCAGATCCGGCCGTTCGGGGTCGCGTGGATGGAGAGCAGGAAGGTGGGAATGGCCATCACGAAGGTGCCGGCGATCATCATGTTGTAGACATTCCGCTTGCGCGTCAGGGCGGCGATGGAGGGGGTGAGGATGAAGATGAGCGTGGGGTTGATGAAGTTGACGAAGAACTCCATGTAGTGGTGGCCCACGCTCCCCATGGCCCTATAGACATACTGCGGCAGGGTGAGCCAGTTGTGGGCGAAGAGCGTTTGCACGGGGATCAGGCAGAAGATGAAGAAGGCGAACTTGGGGTCCGCCAGTGGGTGGTTCCTGATCCAGTACCAGGCCCTTTCGGTCCACGGCCTGCCCGCCAGCGCGGCCTTCTCGGCCGCCGCTTCGTCCAGCTCCTTCTGGTCCTTGTCTGCGCTCTCTTTTTCGTGGACCTTCCGGTATCCGGCCACGGCGGCCAGCGTCTCGCGCTCCACCCGTTTGGTCAGAATAATGAAGAGGAGCAGGAGCCCCAGCCCGGTGAGCCCCACGTAGGTCCAGAAGACACCGGGGATGTCCCACTTCATGCGGATGGGCGGGGAGATGAAGCCGGGCAGAGCCCCGCCGAGGTTCATCAGGGCGTAGAGCATGGCGTAGCCCATGGCCGCCGTGCGCTCGTCGCAATACTCCCGCACTGCCGTATAGGCGGCGGGCTGGTAGAGACCGTAGCCGAGCACCACTCCCAAGATGCCCAGCACCGTTGTCCAGAAGAGCGTCCCCTGGGCTCCGGGGAAGAGGCCGACGGCTGAAACCATGATCAGCCGGCCCACGAACATGAGGAAGACGGCCAAGATCAGAGCCCTGCGGACCCCTATCTTGTCGGCCACTCCACCGAAAAAGAGCATGGAAAGGGTGATGCCGGCCGTGAGAAAGCTGACCATCCAGTCAGCGTGGAGGTCGTTCATCCCCACGAACCGGTTGCAGAAGAGGGCCAAGAGCGACAGCCAGCCGAAGTAGATGAGCCCCTCGAGGAAGTAGGAGAGGTTCACGGCCCAGAGGGCCCGGGAGGCGTGGACGAGATCAATGAAGGGCTGGACCACCTCGCGGAACGGTGAAAGCTGGGGGTCTTCTGCGGCTGCTGGGTTCTTCGCTTCCTCGCTCACGATGCCCACCTCCTCCATGGGGCACTCTCCCACCGGCGCCCGCCGGAAGGGCCCCAAGCCCGTCACTCTAGCACGGTGGCATCGCGCGCCGGAAGCTCGGCGCATCCGATCCGGGAATAGCCCCACCTACCGAGCCGTTGTACGGTTTCAACCTCCCCAGACGGGTTCCATCGCTCCCTGAGGGGATGGCGGCCTTGCGAAGGAGAGGACCATGCGAAGGAGATTTCAGATGATCACCGGAACGGCGCTGGCGGGTCTGGGGACCCTGCTCCTCTGGGCTGCCGCGCCGGTCCAAGCGCCACACGGAGGTAATCCGGCCATGGACAAGGGCGTCTATTCCTTCACGATGAAGCTCAATGACGGCAGCGAAAAGCCGCTCTCCGCCTACAAGGGCAAGGTTCTCCTGATCGTGAACACCGCCTCCGAGTGCGGCTTCACGCCCCAGTACAAGGGGCTGGAGGAGCTCTACCAGAGGTACAAAGACCGGGGGCTGGAAATTCTCGCCTTCCCGGCCAACAACTTCGGAAGCCAGGAGCCCGGGAGCGACCCGGAGATCCGGAAGTTCTGCACCCTCAAGTACCACGTCAGCTTCCCCCTCTTCGCCAAGACCAGCGTCAAGGGAGCCGGCATCAACCCACTCTACCGCTACCTCACCACCGAGAGCGGCTTCGATGGCGACATCACCTGGAACTTCAACAAGTTCCTCGTGGACCGCTCGGGCAAGGTGGTGGCGCGCTACGACTCCAAGGTGGAACCCATGTCTCCGGAACTGGTGAAGGAGATTCAGAAGCTATTGGACCAGAAGGGGTAGCGCCCAGAGTCCAGGGACCCGTGGCGGGCGAGGCTGCCCAGCCCACTGGCCGCGCCTCTTTTCTAGCGCCCCAAGGCCTCCGCGTACCGGTGCAGGTTCCACAGCACGTGCGCCGTGTAGATCCGCGTTTCGCGGTAGGGAATCATGGCCACGAACTCCGGTTCATCCTCGGCACCGAAGGCCTTGAGCCACTCGGTCACGATCTCTTCGCCGGCATTGTAGCTGGCCACGGCGGGAGCCGTGGGAAGGCGCTTGGTCAGGGCACCCAGGTAACGTATGCCCAGCTCCAGGTTCACCTGGGGATTCATGAGATCCCTCGCGGAGGGGTCTTTTCGCGACGGACCGGCGAGGCGCTCCGCCGTGTCGGGCATGAGCTGCATGAGGCCTTCGGCCCCCGCCGGCGAGAGGGCCCGCTCGTCGAAGCCGCTCTCCTGGCGGATGACGGCCAGCACCAGGGCCGGCGAGAGGCCCTCCCGGGCCGCCAGGGGGCGGATCCGGCCCAACTCCTGTGCCGGATACTCCACCGCCAGGGCCTGCGGGGGTAACTCCGGCCGGTCGGCCAGTCCAGGGAAAGAGCTCCGGAGAATGGCCTGGGCCGAGGCCTGGCGGCCGGCCCTGGCCAGGAGGATGGCCATGGTGAGGGCCGCGCCGGGATCCTTGCGGTGCTTCCGATAGTAAGACTGGAAGGCCCGCGCGGCGTCCGCCTCCATGCCCGCCAGGTCGAGGCTGCGGGCCAGCGCGGTCTGCTCCGAAGAGATGGAGTCATCCCACGGCGAGGGCAGAGCCGGAACGGGGGTGGCCGGCAGCGGGATTCCCATCCTCTGGAGAGCCAATCGGGCCTGCCAGGCCCAGTAGCCCGCCGGGGACTCGGCCAGGCCGACGAGGCCGCCGATGGCGGCGGGACGGTCGCCCGAACGGAGGGCCGACTGCGCCGCCCAATAGGCCGAAGGGCCCTCGTAGCCGGCCTCACCCCGGCCCGGCGCGGCTCCGAGAAAGAGCCTCCCGGCGCCGGCGTAGTCCCCGAGCCTGAAGAGGCACCAGGCCCTTTGGTAGGAGGCGGAGACGGCGGTTGCGGACGATCCGGCCGATCCGTCCGCCTCACCGAAATCTCGCGCGGCCTCCTCGAAAAGTCCGTGCACGTAAGCAGAGGTTCCCATGCAGTGAAGGGCCTCGAGCCGGAGGGGCTGGTCGTCCCCCGCCTTCTCCAGCAAGGATCGGCATCGCGCCACCACGGCTTCATGGTTCCCCGTCCGGAGGAGGGCCCAGGCGGCCTTGAGAGAGGCCAGCAAGCTCGTTCGGTCCGGACCGAAGAGCGCCAGCATGCGGTCGGCGGCCTCCACCGTGGCCGCGTTCTCTCTGAGCGCGTACAGAATGGAAACCCTCAGCAGCATCTCCTGCTCGGCGGCCGCTCCTTGGAGGGCGTGCTCGCCGATCGAGTCCAAGACCCGAAGGGCATCCTCCCGGCGGCCCGCCGCCAGCAGCCTGCGCGCGAATTCGAGGGCCTGCGCGGGCGACCGACGCGGCAGCTTGGAGACCCCCTCCGCCGCCAGCCGCCGCATCCGCTCGCCGGCGGCGTGGCCGTAAACGCAGGCGGGCCTCTCGTAGAGAGAGCGGTAGAGGGCAAAGGCCTCCCGGCGGCGGCCTGACCGTTCCAGAAGCGAAGCGAGTTCGAAGTTCGCTTCGTCCCGCTGCTCCTTGGGAAGCTGCAGGGCGAGCAGCCTGCGGTAGGCCTCCACCGCCGCCGCGGGTCTTCCCGCGCCGCTCTCGGCCTTGGCCAGCAATAGAAGAGCACGGCGGTCCAGCTCCTTCGGATGGGCCGCTCCCAGGAGGCGCCGCAGTTCGGCGGCGGCCTCCGATGGCTTGGCCAATTTCAGCAGGCACTCCCCGAGGAGCAAGCGCCCGTAAGGGGCCAGAGGGCCGGAGGCGTCGGCCGCCTCCCGCAGGGGCGCCTCCGCGTCGGCGGCGTGGCCGCACAGGAGGGCCATGCGGCCGTAAGCCAGCGCCTCGGTCCTCAGGCGGCCACCCTCGGGCTCCCCGATCCAGAGTTGCTTGTAGAGCGCCTCAGCGGCCGGCCACTCCCCCCTTCGCCGGAGTTCGGCGGCCTTCTCCAAAGAGGCGCCGGCGCCGCCGGGACCGCCAGGGGCCGCCCATGGGTGCACGGAGCAGGCGAAGAGGATGAGTAGACCGGCTCCCCAATGCAGGAGCGCCCGGGAGATTCCCCGGGCGCCCCGATTCGTGGAGCCGGCCTTGAGCCGGTGTTTTCGCGTTTGCATACGCCTCCCGTCAGAAGGAGACGTCGTAGACGGAAGGTTCGGCCGTCTTGATGGCCACCGCCTCGGCCAGGACGAGGGGCACGCCGCGGTGCATGAAGTGGACCGCCGCCTGCACCTTGTTGTGGTAGAACTGCGCCTCGCCGTTCTCCTTCAGGAAGGCATGGTAGGCCTTCTTGTCGGTGGTGTCCACATCCTTCTCGCGGCAGATGGCGGCGAGCCGCTTGCGCGCCACGACGGCCTGCTCCAGCAGGAGGCTCCCGGCGAAGACGTGTCCGATCATGTCCAGCAGAGAGACGGCGTTGGAGAGCATGATCAGGGGGGCGTCCATCCGGCTCTGGAGCATATTCATGATTGAGGTGAGCTCCTTCAGGGCCGTGCCGAGGTGCATAGCCGATGCGCCCAATTCGGTGTCGGTGACGTTGTCCTGAACCGTCCCCGCCACGCGCTGGAGCAGGGTCTTGATGGGCTTGCCATCCTGCATCTTGAGCTTGCGGAAACAGAGGTCCAGGGCCTGGATGCCGTTGGTCCCCTCGTAGATGGGGGCGATGCGCGCATCCCTCAGGTACTGCTCCGCAGGGTACTCCATGGTGTAGCCGTAACCGCCGAAGCACTGCAGCGCTAGATCCGCCACCTTGACGCCCCAGTCCGTGCACCAGGCCTTGCAGATGGGCGTGAGGAGCTCGAGGTAACCCTGATGGAGGTTATGCTCCTCGCCCTCCGTGACTCGCGCCATATCCATGCTCCAGGCCGTGAAGTAGAGGAGAGCCCTCATGGCCTGGACGTAAGACATCTGGGTGAGCAGCATGCGGCGCACGTCGGGATGCTCGACGATGGGCACCTGAGGGCCGTCCGGCGAACGATCCTTGAAATGCTTGCCCTGGAGCCGCTCCTTGGCGTAGGCCAGGGCGTGCTGGTAGGCGGTGGAGGCCACGGCCATGTTCTGCAAACCCACTTCGTAACGGGCCGCGTTCATCATCTGGAACATTTCCGGCATACCCTGGCCCTCTTCGCCGAGGATAAAGCCCTCGCAGCTGTCGTTGGCCCCGAAGACCATGGCGCAGGTGGGCGAGCCGTGGATGCCCAGCTTGTGCTCGATGTTGCCTACGGTCACGTCGTTGGGCTCGCCGAGGGAGCCGTCCGGCTTGATGCGGATCTTGGGCACGATGAAGAGGCTCAACCCCTTGGTTCCGGGAGGGGCGTCGGGGGTGCGCGCCAGGACGGCGTGGATGATGTTGGGCGCCAGGTCGTGGTCACCGGCCGTGATGAAGATCTTCTCTCCGCTGATCTTGTACCTGCCCTCGCCGATCTTGACCGCCTTCGTCTTGCTGGCGCCCACGTCGCTGCCGGCGCCGGGCTCGGTGAGGCACATGGTGCCGCCCCACTGGCCGCTGTAAAGCTTCTCGCAGTAGAGGGCCTTCATCTCATCGGTGCCGAAGGTCTCGATGAGGTGCCCCGTGCCCCGGCCCAGGATGAGGGTCAGGCCCAGCGCCACGTTGGCCCCCATGATGAACTCGTTGACGGCGGTCCCCACGCTGTCGGGAAGCCCCATGCCTCCCAGCTCCGGATCCGCCGAGGCACCGATGTAGCCGCCCGCGGCCACGGTTTGATAGGCCTTATGGAAGCACTCAGGCATGATGACCTTGCCGTCCACGAAGCGGGCGCCGATGCGGTCTCCCTCTTCGTTGGTCGTGGCGAGCTCGCCCTGGGCCAGCTTGAGCGCCTCGTCGAGGATCATCTCCAGGTCCGGGCGCTCGAAGGCGCTGTAGCGCTCCGAGGCCAGCACCTTATTCAGCGGCAGCCACTCGAACAGGTTGAACTTCACGTCTCGCAGGTCGTCTTTGTAATCCATCGCTCACGCCTCCATGCCCGAGCCGGCGGGGACGGCCGCCGCTTCATCGGACTCTGTCACCATGATCCCCCGACCTCAAGAACTCGCTCATCAGCTTATTGTGCACCCTCCCCGTTGAGCCGGCAACCCGGCCGCTCTCCCATCAAGTGTAAGTAAGTACATACTTGCAGTCAAGTGCCGGATGCGTTACCTTGCCCCCGTCGTCGCATCTTTGAGCGTGTATAAGGGCTCCGACGGTAGGAGCCCCGAGGAGATCCACCATGGAAGTCGACATCACCTTCCCCGGAGGCAAGCGGGTAGACGCACAGATCAACGGCTGGAACATCGCCACCGACCAGGCCCCCCAGGCGGGCGGAGCGGGCAGCGCCCCCGAACCCTATATGCTCTTTCTCGCCTCTCTCGGAACCTGCGCGGGCATTTACGTCCTTGGCTTCTGCCAGAGCCGCGGACTCCCCACCGAGGGGCTGCGCATCACACAGCACCTGGAGTGGGAGGGGCACAAGCTCAGCAAGGTACGGTTCGACATCCACCTGCCCAAGAGCTTCCCGGAGAAGTACAGGGAAGCCGTGGTCCGGGCGGCGGAGATGTGCGCCGTCAAGCGCGCGCTGGAGGACCCGCCTCTCTTCGAAACCCGGACTTTGCCGGCCTGACGCGCCTGGGGGTTCGACACCCCTGCACCGGAACGGCCTCGGCCCAAGCCGGGCCCAACCCGAGCCGAGTTGGCGCGCGCAAAGCGAAGCGTGATTTTTCTTCCCCCCTTCATCACCCCGAAATTCCGCGATGCAAGTGGGGTGCCTTCGGTGACGGTTGTGCCACGCCCAAAGAAAAGAAGTTATGGATGAAGAGGGAGGGCCATTCCCTCCCCCTCCGCTGGCAAAGCCAGACGGAGGGACCCCCACCCTTGGACGCCTTTTTCGCCTTCGGCTCAAAGGCCCCCAATCCCTTATCAGGTGAAAGAGCATTGGAGCTAAACCAC
>Ga0078972_1012110_pt1 | contig 15015 bp, 10 predicted proteins | sample YelNatPaOPGAMG01_FD_67568 | JGI IMG/M metagenome (GOLD analysis project Ga0078972, IMG submission 67568) | Hot spring thermophilic microbial communities from Obsidian Pool, Yellowstone National Park, USA - OP-RAMG-01 (SPADES assembly) (version 2) | ecosystem: Environmental > Aquatic > Thermal... | reverse complement strand
CGGTGTACTGGATGGGGCCGAAGGACTCCGAGGCGCACTGCCCGGTGATGTCTATCTCCAGGGTGGTGTTTATGGAGATGAGCTTGTCGTTCTTCCCTATTATGTACGGATCGTTGTTGTAGCTGATGGGTGAGAGGTAGATCATGGGGTTATCGTCCATCCAGTCGTATAGATCCTGAGAACCAAGCCCGAAATAGCATAACATCTGGTAGCGGTGGAAATTCTTGCGCGTGTTGTCCAGGGCTCCGGCCTGGAAGAGTTTCATGTAGGCGTCGCCCATCATCTCCGTGTGGCAGCCAAGGTGTTTCTTCTCCATCAGGAGTTCGCCTATGGCGTTGGTGGTGCCTCCGATACCCAGCTGCACGGTGGATCCGTCCTCGACGAGGTCGATGATGTTCTCGGCGATGGCCCGGTCCACGTCGCTCACCGGCTCCGGCGGGAGGGCGAAGACGGGATGGTGGTTCTCCACCACCCTGGTCACCTGGCTGATGTGCAGCCAGTTGGGGCCGTGTACCACGGGCTGCTTCTCGTTGACCTCCACGTAGATCTCGTCCAGGCGGTCCACCACGTCCAGGTAGTTGGCAAAAAGCCCCAGGTTCAGGTAACCGTTCTTATCCAGGGGGCCGGTCTGCACCATGAGTTTCCGGTAGCCCACGTCCTCCACTGCCAGGCGGGTGACCTGGTGGAAGTGATAGGGGGTGTGGGTCATGAGCCCGGCAGCCATGGCCGACCTGTCCAAGGGCGATGTGTAGTAGTTGTCGATGAGGAGGTTCTTCTGGTACTCGGGCTTGAGGACGTCGAAGATGGGGGCTAGGATGATGAAGCTCCCCATCTGCACGTTCTGGATCTCGCCGGCCATGGTCCTTTTCACCAGGGCCTCCAGGAGGGCTACCGGGGTAGAGGATGCTCCGCTGCAGAAGACCTTGTCCCCCGATCTTATGCCCTTGACCGCTTCCTCGGGGGTGGTCAGCTTGGATTCATAGAGGTCCTTCCACTTACTCATCTCTTACCTCCTTCTTTTAGGGTTTGAAGGCGGGCTCCTCCCTGCAATAGTCGCCTTTTTCCAACCCGGCCCTTTCCGCGCGCCAAGAGCGCATATTTCCGGTGCAGCCCGGCCGTGACCCCTTCCATCTCTGCCTCGAGCGGGAAGGGACGCCCTTTCCGCCGCCGACCCAATCTTATTATTCCACCGTGGGTGCGTGGCCATCTGGCCGTTCCCTTGCGACATGGATGTGTAAGGAAAAGATATCACAGCGCCTTTGAACGGCTTTAAGTAGGGGCCGGAGAAACCGGGGAACGATCGAGCGTCGGCTCCGCCGCCGGTTACCTCCGGGGTAGGCAGCCTCATTTCCGGGAAAGATGCGCAACGGGTTTGCAATGGCTACGCCGGAAATCCCGGTCCGGGGCCACAGGAAGGCGGCGTTCCAGGTGAACGAGGTTCCCGGGTACTACGCCTTCACCGCCAAATCCAGGACCATGGGCTTCGACAAGCTTCTGCCAAGAAAGATCCCGTATGCCGCTTCCGGATAGAAAGGGGCAAACGAGGAGTCAACGGGCCAGGACCATGCCCGGGAGCGCCGCGGCGTCGTACTTTCCCCCTTGGAGAACGGCCTTCCCGTTGACCATCACCCACTCGATCCCGTCCGGGTACCGACGCGGGTCGTCGTAGGTGGAGTTGTCCCGGATTCTCTCGAAGTCGAAGACCACCAGGTCCGCGGCCGCTCCCTTCCTGATCACGCCCCGGTCCTCCAGGCCGTAGCGCGAGGCGGCCAGCCCCGTGCAACGATGGACTGCGTTCTCCAGGGTGTACAGGCCTAGTTCCCTAACGTAGTGCTGGAATATCCTGGGAAAGGTCCCGTAGGCCGTCTGGGGTGGGGAACCCTTCTCGGGGAAGAGCACGTCGGCGCCCACCGAGAGCTGCGGATGTTCCTGTCCCTTCAAGAAGACCTTCTCCGACCAGGGACGGGGGGATATGCCCATGAGGAAGGTGACCGCCCCCTCCTCGTCCACGGTGAGGTCGGCAAGGAAGTCGAAGGGGTCCTTTCCCGCCTCCCGGGCAAGTTCCACTATTCGCCTCCCCTCCAGGTGCCGGTTCTTTTCGCTGCCCACGGAGAGGATGGAAAACATCTTCCAACCCAGGCACTTGATGTAGTTGGAGGCCCAGGAGCCCGGCTCCCAGTGTGGCCACCTGGCCTTTGTCGTTTCCACGTCTCGGCGGATCCGGGCCCGTTGTTCCGGGTCGCTCAGGCGGCGCAGGAGAGCCTCCGCCCCGCCCTCCAGGGCCCAGGGGGGATAGAGCTGGGTCACGGTGGTGTTTCCCAGGACATAGGGTATGAAGTCCAACCCCACGTCCAGCCCCTTTTCCAGGGCGCGGTCCACCACCCCGTATGCGCGGTGGAGCACCTGGTTGGGAATCCCCGGCAGGGGGATTATCTTGTTAATCTTTTCCAGAACATCCACCGCCGCGTAGACCAGGTCTGCGGCCCGTCCCAGGTTGGGCACACACATGAAATGGCTGATCTGGAGGGAAGATCCGCTGCGCTCCGCGATTTCCACCGCTTCCTCCACGGCCCGGTCGAAGGTGTCGGTCAGCGAGCGCACGTGGGTTACGTAGCGACCCCCGTATTCCCGGCTCACCCGGGCCAGCTCCACGATCTCGTCGGTATGGGCGTACATGCCGGGGAAATAGGTCAGCCCCGTGGAGAACCCCCGGCATCCCGCCTCCATGTCCCGTCGCACCAGGCCCTTCATCTTCTCCAGCTCTTCGGGAGTGCAGAAGCGGGCCTGAGATCCCATAACCGCGATGCGGATGGGGCCGTGCGCTGAGAGGGGGACGAAGTTGACGGGCAGGCCGCGTTTCCTCAGCCATTCCATGAACTCTTCCTGGGTCTCCCATTCCGGCTGAAAACGGCCGGAAACCCCCATGCTGTGAAGCGTGGAACGGAAGAGGTCCCCGTGCTCGCGGGGCCAGGGTGCGAGGGACCAGCCGCAGTTGGAGACCACGCAGGTGGTGATCCCCTGCCTTAAGTAGGATTCGAAGAGCTCCCGGTAGTCGTCACGGATAACGTAGAGCTCGTTATGGCTATGGATGTCAATGAAACCCGGGGCCACCACTTTTCCCTCCGCATCGATGGCGAGGCGGGATTCGGCGCCGGGCAGGTTCCCTACCTCGGCTATCCTTCCCCCCTTTACCGCCACGTCCGCCTTCTGGGAGGGACCCCCCGTCCCGTCCACCACCCGGCCTCCGCGAATGAGGATATCGAACATCTACCTACCTCCCCTTCCCGAGCAGCGCCGACGCCTTCCAATATTTTAACCTGCCGGTCCTTCTCCGCCTCTAAGCTGCCGGGACAATGGCCGGGCGCTCCTCCCTTCGTGGTCCGGGTCGTCGAGAAACGGAGGCCGCACCGTTGGATGGGCGGAAGGTTCGGGGTAAAGTATTCCGGTTCCCTCCCCATCGGCGTGGATTTGGCCTCTCCTGGCTTCCCTGTTAAAAAGGGTTGGAGGGGCGACCCGGAGGGCCGCTCGGGTTCCGCGGGTGAAGCAGCCGCCCGGGTGTCCCCTTGCCCCTGGCACGGGATTGCCGGCCCGGATTTCAGGTCCCGCGTATGAAATCTACCACTACGGCGGCCAGTTCCTCTCCCTTGTCCTCCTGCAGGAAATGGCCCGCTCCCTTGATGGTGACATGGTTGCGTCCTCGAGCTCCCGGGATCATCGATTGCAGGAGGATGTCGCCGCCTCGGGTTATGGGGTCCCCGTCGCTGAAGGCGGTAAGAAAGGGTTTGTCGAATAGGCGCAGGCTTTCCCAGGCCCTGCGGTTGTCCTCCGCGGCCGGATCGTCCGGCGTGACGGGCACCAGGGAGGGGAAGATGCGCGCCCCTTCCTTGTAGCTTTCGTCGGGAAAGGGCGCCTCGTAGGCGGCGATGACTTCCGGCGGCAAGGTTGTGAGGCATCCGGACTGGATGATATTGCCTATGGGGAGCTCCGGGACTTCCTGGGAATATCGGCGCCAGGCCATGAAAGCCTCTCCCAGGGGATAGTCACCGGTGGGCAGGCCTGTGTTGGCCGCCACGATGCGGGAGAAGAGGTGCGGCTCCTCGGCTGCCAGGCGTAGGCCGATGAGTCCGCCCCAGTCCTGGCAGACCAGGTTGATATCCTTCAACCCCAGCCGGTGGAACCATTCACGCATCCACTCCACGTGGCGCCGGTAAGTGTAATCTTCCCGTCGGGAAGGCTTGTCCGAGCGCCCGAAGCCCACCAGGTCGGGGACCACGGCCCGGAAACCGGCATCCACGACGACGGGTATCATCTTGCGGTAAAGGTAGGACCAGGAGGGCTCCCCGTGCAGCATGAGTACGACCTCCCTTTCCGGGTCTCCCTCATCCAGGTAATGGACCCGAAGGTGCCCGCCTTCCCCGTCGGGGATTTCCAAGTAATGGGGCTGGAAAGGATAACCCGGAAGGTTCTGAAATCTCTCATCGGGAGTGCGCAGGACGTCCACGAAACATCATCTCCTCTCCTTTCCAGATGCTTCCTCTTTTCCGAACCGGCGACCGCACGGATGGAACACCGGTTTCTGACCTCGCCGACGGGACTTCTTTTCCCCCTGGCCCACACTTTGGCCGCTACTCCGGACTTCCCGTTGGCTGGCGCGCTTATCCCCTTCCGGCCGTACCGGGCGCGAAGCCCCGGGCGGTTCCTGGACTCGCGGTAACCCCTCTCCGATGAAATTTTGTAATTATTGTAAATCATACCCATACCCATCGTGCATGACTATAGAAAGTGGGATACTCTCATACTCACATACCGGAAAAGTTGCTTTTTCGCGCCGCTCTCTGCGACTTTACCGCATGGGGAAACCCTCCATGCCGGTAACCATGCGTACCCGAGCGATGGTAGGTGAATACAAAGAGGAAAAATCATCCTCTTTCCGGTTAAAAAAGGCATTTAGCCTCCGGTGTGTTTGCCAATGCACCGCTCCGGCAGAAAGGGAAAAAGGTATTCCGTGCCCAGGTGTCAGGAGCGACGATCCTCGGTCTCGTGTCGAGGGGCGGCAAAAGTACTCCGATGGGCCGACGGGGGCCCATGAGCGTCGGAAAGAATTCGAATGCGGTGCTATTATTTCTCCCATGCGCAAGGGGGAGGCTTCTCTATCTGGTTGCGGAGAGAGTGGGCCTTCTCCATTTCTCCCATGCGCAAGGGGAGGCTTCGGAAACGGGCGTGAAGGTAAAAGGAGGTGGTCGGGATGGCTTACGCCTACGGCACCAGGGAGTGGGAAGAGGCTTTCGATAAACTGGTGCGCGACCTCATGGACGTGGAGAGGCCGCCCTACATCATGGGCACACCCGGATGGATAGGGACCTACCAGAAGCTCGTCCGGGAGGACGAGACCTATCGCCAACTGGCCAAGGGTTGGGAGGGGTCGGTGGTCATCCACATCCTCCCGGAACCCGCTGTGGGGCTGGAGGACGACATGTACCTCATGCTCGACCTTTGGAACGGGGAATGCCGCTCGGTGCGCCTGGTGCCCAAGTCGGCAGGGGAAGGAGGCGACTACGTGCTCACCGCCGACTATCACCGCTGGAAGCAGGTGATGACCGGGGAACTCGACGCCACCAAGGGCATGATCCAGGGGAAGATAAAGCTCAAGGGGAACCTGCCCACTATCGTCCGTTACGCCAAGGCGGCCACTCGCCTGACCGAGCTGGTGGGCATGGTGGACACCGTTTTCCTGGACGAGATGTCCCCGGAGGAGGTGGAAGCCTTCAAGCCGTGGGTGGATTTCGTCAGGGAGGAATTCTCCCTCTCCGCTTGAGCTGGACATGATCCCTTGCCCACCACCATCCGTTACGCCAAGGCGGCCACTCGCCTGACCGGGCCGGTGGGCATGGTGGACACCGTTTTCCCACCGCAGGCGCTTGTAATACAATCGGGACGTAAGAGAGGGAATGCCGGCAAACAAGGGAGTGATTGGGGATGCTCTGCGGGTTTTGCTCGATACCGGCCAGAACACGAGGCCCGATGGCCAAGGCGTTTCGCCTTCTTGTTCCCGTTTTCCTTGCCTTGGTCTTGGTAACGGGCAGTGCGGGAAGCTCGTGCACGGGTGGCGTTCCGGCCGCGGCGGGGACGTTTAACCCCGCCGGTTCCCTTCCGGAGATCGCCAAGCGTATCAACCAGCTCATCTACCCGACCTTCGGCTTTCCGGCCATTGTCCCCCGGGGCGCCAGGCTGGTCATCGAGTGGGACTGGCGCAAGGGGATTCCCGGCGCCCCGCGTCCGGATTTTGAGTCAGTGAGCCGCCCGGAGGATTGGAGGGTATGGGTGACCACCTCGGTGGCGGCCAACGCCCAGAATTATGATGGGACCGTTCCCGGTTCCCCGGACGATCCTCCGCCGGAGTGGTACCGGCTGGGCGGGCCGCCTTACGGGACTTATCCCCATCCGGTGCACACGGTGATGAACACTAGGCAGCTCAGGGTCATGGGGCTGGCTCGGGGGCCCAGCCGCCGTTGGCCGGAGATATTCGGGCAGGCCGGTTTCGAAGTCGATCACATCGAGGTGGAAGTGCCTCTTGACGTCCCCCTGGACCTCTACGACCTTCACGTGCAGTGCTTGTCGGGAGGCGTGGAGCCGGCCTTCCGCATAACGGATCACCAGCCCCATGCGCTGCAGGTCATAGATGAGTACCGTGACGACCTGAGGATCGTGCACATAACCGACACACACGTCTACGGGCCGGAGATCAGGAACGGCTTGAACCTGGATTACAACTCCTTCGAGCTGCGTGAACCGCGCCCCGGAACTCCCGACCGTTTCGACCTCTCCGTTTTCGGGTATCCAGGTTTTCCCATGGACCTGGACGGTGACGGGAAATCCAACGAGGGAGCCATCTACCTCCAGGAGGAACTACAGGCCATCAACCTTATCAACCCGGATTTCGTGGTCTTCACCGGCGACGCGGTCTATGCCCAGAAGAACTTCAACACATACCCCAAGGACACCTGGTTGTGGGGTGATGTCAACGGTGACCCCGGCACGGAGTACCGTTTCGAGTACACCTGGTGGTACGACGAGCTGCTGGCCCTCAACGTGCCCGTGTTCTGCGTCCCCGGAAACCATGACGGCTACTGCTGGGACGGACACGCGGCGGAACACGACGACGGCCAGGAGATCTGGCAGGATCTTTTCGGGCCCTTATATTACTCCTGGGATTACGGGGACATGACCTTTTTTGCCGTGAATACCCTGGACTGGGACAAGGAGGACGCCGATGGGCCGGAGCCCTTCGTCCCCGAAAACACCAACCCCATACTGTGGTCCTTGGCCACCTCGCTTTTCCCGGAGATGGCCAAGGACTACGACGATCGGAACGGATTCCTAGCCGATTTCACCAACATCTTTCTACCCATCAAGGTAATCATCCCGCATAAGTGGCACGGCCAGGTGAGGGGAGACGGAGACCCCTGGGAGTGGCAGCCCTGGCCGTGGGGTCCCGATCCCGATGGCGACGGCTTCAGCGGCCAGCTGGCCTGGCTGGAGAGGGAACTGCGCCGCGCCCAGGCGGAAGGCAAGAAGTTAAAGGCGGGATTCATGCACCACGACCCGCTGCGGCCGGCTGGGTCGCCTCCGGAAACTTTCGCCAACGCGAAGGAGTTCGGACTGGTGGAGTTGGCGGCGGGCGAGGGAGAGGGATCTCAGGCCCTCATGTACCTCCTCCGGAAGTACGAGGTCTCCTTCGTGGCCACGGGCCATACCCATAGCGATGCGGTCAACCGAGTGGGTTGGTTTCCTTACGGGGATTCCCCGGGCGAGGTTGTATGCATCAACACCACGGGTGCGGAGATTCCCGTGGATGGCAATTCCCTCCTCATGGACAGGGCTTCGGAGGGCTACGGGGGCTTTCGACTGATAACCATCCGTGATTGTCGCCTGTACGACTGGGGGTTCGCCGGAGCGGATGGAGACCCCGACCGCAAGTGGTCCATACCCGGCTGGGAAGGCCTGGCGGTGGGCGCAGGCGAGGTGAACGATTATCAAAAATATCGTTCCGGCCGCCCGGTGATCCAGTGGATGGAGCAGGAGGATTCCCCGCATCCCTCTTATGCCAGGCCTTCCATTCAGGACGGCGAGGGCACTTTCGATAAGCCCCTTCCGCTCAACCGCGAGGGGCCCTTCGAAGACGTCACCTGCAAGGTCAAGAATACCCTCAATCAGCCGGGGGCGGTCTTGAACCTCCAGGGATGCCGCTTGGAGTTCCCCATGAAGTACCTCTCCGGCGGGGCGTATTACGCGGTGCAGAACGGTTGCATCCTTGAGCAGTACGACACGGATTCGGGCGAACGTATGGTGGTGGTACTGGCAGATGTACCCGGCGGAAGCGTGCTCCCGATAAGGGTTCGCGCTGCAGGTAGGGACCGACGCAGGCCGGTGGTGGATGAAGCGAGAATAGGCGACGGGCGGGGTTTCACGGACCGCCTCGAGGTTCTGATAACCCTCCGGGCACACGACCGGGAGGCGGGACTGATGGACGTCCGCGTTTCCAACCGACCGGACTTCGCGGGGGCGACCTGGATACCTTGTCGGGATGGCCGGACCCTGTTGCTTCCCTGGAAACTCGAGGACGGACCACGGGGAATGCGCCACGTGTACGTGCAGTTCAGGGATGCCGCCATGCCTGGAAACCTGCGCACCGTGAGGCTCACCGTGTATTACGATCCCGGAGCATGATAACCCTCGGTTTCGGAGGAGGTTAACCCGAATGTATTGGTCGTGCCCTTCATGGGCCGCTGGATTGCAGGGGGTGCCGTGCATCCGCTGGAGAGAATAATGAATCCGAGGTCCATCGCCTTTTACGGGGCATCCAACAACCCCTTGAAGATGGGGAGCATGCAATTGGCCAACCTTTTAGAAGGGGGATTTGATGGCCAGGTCTACCCCGTGCACCCTACGGAGGAGAAGGTCATGGGGTTGCCTGCTTACCGCAGCATTGCCGAAATCGGCCACCCCGTGGACCTGGCGCAGCTGGTCTTGCCCACCGACCTTGTGCCTCGCATTTTAGAGGAATGCGGGAAGGCGGGCGTGCGGCGTGCCATCGTCATCTCCGGCGGGTTCAAGGAAATGCAGGACGGAAGGGGTAAAGAACGGGAAAGGGCCTTGCGGGAAATCGCTTCCCGGTATGGCATAAGGTTCCTGGGACCCAACTGCGTGGGGGTCATGAACCGGGTGGTTTCCTTGAACACCACCACCATTCCCGATCCTCCCTTCGGAGGAGGTATTGCGCTGGCTTCCCAGTCCGGCGCCTATACCTCCATGCTCAACCCCTACCTGAGGGCCCAGGGTATGGGCATATGCCAGACGATCAGCGTGGGTAACGAAGCCGACCTGGACCTCGTGGATTGCCTGGAATATTTCCGGGATCGGGAGGAGGTGAAGGCCGTCGGGTTGTACGTGGAAACCGTCCGCCGGCCGGCGAAGTTCATCGCCGCGGCGAGGGAGACCGTGCGTCATAAGCCGGTGGTGGCCGTGTATGTAGGAGGCACGGAGGCGGGGTCCCGTTCCTCTCTCTCCCACACCGGTGCGGTCACCGGCCCGGACGAGCTCTACGACGGGCTTTTCCGGCAGGCTGGGGTGATCCGGGCGGCGGACATGGACCACATGCTGGACATGCTGTGGGCCCTCTCCACCCTCCCCGTGCTCCCCGGGCCGCGCGTGGCGGTGGTGACCAACTCAGGTGGCCCCGGCACCTCGCTCGCTTATCAACTGGAGAAAGCGGGGATGGAGGTGCCCCTCTTCTCGCCCGCCCTGCAGGCCAGGCTGAGGGAGATGACCGGTCCCCTGACCTCGGTGTTGAACCCCGTGGACATTACCTTCGAGACCAACATCGCCATCTACAAGCAGCTGGTGGAGGAGGCCTTCCGCTCCGGGGAGGTCGACGGGGCGGTGGTGTACGGGATATTCGGGGCTGCGGACATGGGGACCAACCTGAAAAAGCGGCTCCCGGAGCTCGCCCCCATGGAGGATGCCTGGGACGAGCAGTTTCTCGCCTTCCTGCCCCGCATGGCCGAGGTCCCCGCCGAGCACGGGAAGCCCCTGGTGGTCATGTCCTTCCTGGGGACCGCCAGCCGGACCATCCGCTGCCTGGTGGAGAGCGGCCTTCCCGTCTATACCTCCGCCTCCCGCTGTGCCGTGGCCCTGCGGTCACTTCTCGATTACCGGCACATAAGGGAGTGGCTGGAGACGGGACGCGCCTGACACCATTTTCCTGCTTTGCGGGATCAGCTCGGAGGCTCTACCTCCTGGAAGAATCTTTCCATGGCCTTTTCCAGCTCCACCTCGGACTCGGGGAGGTCGATCCTCCAGGCCCCGTCCTCGGTAACCAGGATCATGTCGAACTCCAGGTCCTGCTCGAAGGCCTTGAGTTTGAGGATCACCGGCACTCGGGCCTTCTCCCCGGAAACCTCCGGGTGGCCGGCGGAATAGCTGTCGATGATCTCCGCGAAGCCCTCCACGAGTTCTTTCTTGTCCTCCACTTCCCCCTGGCTTTCACGGCTCAGGAGCCCGTAGGCCGTGTCGGCGTCCTTCGCCAGGGAGGCTTCGAAGAATCTCACCACCACGGTGTCCGGGCTGCCCTTTGTCTCCGCCTCTTTCCCGCATCCGGTCACGGCAAGGAGGACGGAGAGCGCCAGGGCGCAGACGGCAACGATAGGAATGACCCTATTTCTCAAGACTCCCTCCTTTCGCCTCCGAACTTTCGGGGTCACACCCCAGATCTTCTTCATTCCGGGAACACCCTGACCGTGGCCAGGGGGGTGGACATGACCAAGAGGACCCGGCCCCCGGATACGGGCAAGCCCGCCAGGTCCCTTTCCCGGGCATCACACAGGAAGGCCTCCCTTAACTCCCCGTCCTCGCGGAAGAGGGTCACCTCGCGCCGGCCGGGCAGTGGACAGTAGAGGCGGACGATGTAACCATCCCCGCGGAGGGCACGCTTGACCGCGATGATCTCCACCTCCCCCGGGATGACTTTCCATTTTATGGAATATAATGGTTTGTCCCTGCGCGCCGCCTCCAGGCAGGCGGCTAAGGGGTCCTCTCCAGGCTCCGCCGGGAGAAGCAGAAGGGAGTAACACAGGGTTTGGAGGCCCCGGTCCGGTCCCCGCGCCGGGAAGGAGAGAAGGGGCAACACCCCGAACGCCATTTCCTTAGGAGCGTTGCGCATGGCGCCCAGCTCCAGGCCCCGGCCCGCGCGGTAAGCCACGCAGGAGGGAACGCCCGGAAGGAAGGCAAACCCCCGGTTTCCCTCCCCGTCCCCGGGGATCACCACGCGCCCGCTCGCCCAGAAGGTCGGCTCGTAGAGCTTGACCGCGGGCCGGCGCACCATCCCCCCGTTGACCTCCATGAGGAGCGACGAGACCTCGCCGGCAAGGGGGAAGCGGACCACCGCCGTGCGGTGGTTGGCCACGCTACCCGTAAGCCCCATCTCGAGCAGCGGGGACCCCTGGCGGCACCGCACCCACCTTTCCACCCGGTGCCCCTCCAACTCGGTGACCACCTCCACCTGGACGAAGTCCTCTCCCTCCATGACCCGTACGTCCGCTTCCCGGTCGGAGCTCCGCTCCCTCTCCCGGAAGGCGCCCCCCAGGAACTCGTGGCCCATGCGCCACAGGCCGCCGCCGTCGCGGTAGAGGACCACGTCGTTCCCGGGGCCGCTCATCAGCTCGGAACCCCTTTCCAGGTCCGTAAGCCGGGTGATGCACCCGCCGCGTCTCCGGTCCATCTCCAGCAGGTACCGCGAGGTCTCCACCCGCAGGACGTTTTCCATCCATTTCCAGGCAGGCCGCGGTTTCCTCCCGCCACTCCCCGGGACCGCGGACTCCCCACGGCACGCGGTGGACCGAGAATCGCGGGGCACGGGGATAACCGCCGCGGATTCCGGCCGGCGTCTCTCCCCGGAGGATATTTCTTCCAGGAGCTCCCGTGCCTCACGCCCCCAGCGCAGGAGGAGGGGTTTCTGTTCCCTTTCCCACACCCGGGCCGGCGCGGTCCCGGTCACGAAGTCGTGGTGGTTGGCCATGAGGGCCCGGTCCCACAGGTTCCGCAGCCCGCGCCAGAGGTGCTCGGCCTCCATCGCCTCGCCTCGCAACTCGCGCTCCACGAGGACCTTTTCCGCCTCCAAAAGGCAGCGGACCGTCTCCTCCCAGAGCTGCTTGACCTCCGGCCGGGAGAGGTAGAACCCCATGAAGTAGGGGTTGGGGTCCAGGCCCACCACTGGGAGGCGGGAGCGGTGGGCGGAGACCAGGTCCAGGTAATCCTCCAGGGAGGCGTTGACCGCGTAGACCCCGGTCCGTGGATAGGCGGCGCGGTTGTATTCGTCGAGGACCGCGACCAGGCGGGGGAGGGGGTCGTTGAAGTCCAGGCCGATGGGGCAGAACATGTACGGGGTAGGGGAGAGGGGCTCGAGCTGCCGGATGAGGCGGGAGATCATTCGCAGCGAGTGCGAGGAGCCCGGCTTTCTCGAGGGGAGCCCGACCTTGAGGCCCATCCAGCGGGCCACGCCGCCGTGGACGAGGGTGTCCCCCTGCCCGTAGGTGAAGGGGTTGAGGTGGCAGAGGACCTCCGCGCCGTTCGCGTCCCTCCAGGCGAAGTCGGCGCTGCGTTTCTCCCGCAGGAGGAGGTGCGCGCTGGAGCCCGGGAGGGGGTAGCGGCCGGAAGGCCGGTAATCCGAACCGGGGAAGAGGATCCCGTCGATGCGGCTGAAGGCGGCGTATTCGAAGCCCAGGGACCGGAGCAGGGTGGGAAGGTTGGGGGTGTTCCCGAAGTTGTCGGGAAGGTAGGCCAGGCGAGGCTCCTGCTCCATGCCTTTCTCCCGCAGCCATTCCTGGCCGTGGAGGTAATCCCGGAGGAGGGCCTCCAGGGGAGGGAGGATGGTGTCCGGGGTGTTCATCCCGCTGCCGCTGAGGCGGATGCGCCCGTTGTTGATCCATTCCTTTATCGTTTCCCGGTGTTGGGAGTTCCTCTCCCAGTACATGCGGAGGAAGAAGATGGACTCGATGCTGTACACCCGTTTCGGTTCCTCTCGCAGCCAGTACACCATGCGGTCCAGGATCTTGCGCACGCGCAGGCGGTAGTATTCCTCGGCGGTGAGGAGCCAGTCGGGATCCCAATGGCTGGATTCGGCGAGGATCAGCACCCTTTCGGCGCGGGATGGTATCTCCAGCCGCTCCCGGAGCTCCCTTTCCCGACTGCCGTATGCGGTATTCATGCTCGCCCCCGTTGCTGACATCCTCTGGCTTCCCGGTAAGTCCTTCGCTGGTTCCCTCCCCCTTTTCCCCCACCGAGTTTTTAGGGTCTTTTCGGGGGCAGGCCGCATAATTACAAGTATCTTAATCCATAAACCAGACCCTGACCTCGAAACAATCGGGGTCAGCCTCAAGATCTAAGCCCGATGGTCAAGCCCACGGACTTTCGAGGCCAAACCCCAGGTCTTCTCCGAATTATCTCGAACTTTCCGAACTTTTAGGATCAGGCCTGAGGTCCACCCCCAATGGTCCATCAACGGACTTTCGGGGTCAAACCCCAAGACTCCACTGGATTCTTTCTGGCCTTTGAATTTACCGAACTTTCGGGATCTGACCCTACATCTTCTGGAGGTTCCCCGCTTTTCCACCACCTTGCAGAAAATGTTGAAGGAGATGACCGGCCCACTTACTTCGGTGCTCAACCCCGTGGACATAACTTTCCATACGGATATAACGGTATACAAGCGGATCCTGGAAGCGGTTTTCCTTTCCGGGGAAGTGGATGGAGCGGTGATCTACGGGGTTTTCGGAGCCGCGGACATGGGTGCCAATCTGAAGAAAAGGCTCCCGGAGCTCTCCCCCCTGGAGGATGCCCTGGATGAGCAGTTCCTCGCCTTCCTCCCGCAGCTTGCCGCTGTTCCCCAAGAACACCTAATGCCCTTGGTGGTCATGTCTTTCCTGGGTACTGCCAGCCGTACCGTGCGCTGCTTGGTGGAGAACGAGCTTCCCGTGTTCTCGTCGGCATCGAGGTGCGCCCGGGCTTTGCGCAGCTTGCGGGATTACCGGGAAATCAGGGCGGGATTAGAGGGGTTTTACGGGACGGCGGGCACCGCCAGGTGACCTCCGTTCGGACCTTGCATTTCGGCGTGCGTCAGCGGGGTGGTTCGATCTGCTTGAACAGCTGATCCCTGGCCTTCATCATCTCCGCCTCCGATTCGGGGATGGAGATCCGCCAGGCTCCATCCTCGAGGACAAGGATCATGTCGAACTTCAGTTCGTGCTCCAAGGGCTTGAGTTTGAGGCTCACCGGAACCTTGGCCTTCTCCCCGGAGACCTCGGGGTGGCCGACGGAATAAGTCTCTATGCTCTCCGAGAAACCGGTCACGAACTGCTCCTTGTCTTCTACTTCCGCCTGGCTTTGGCGGTCTAGGAGTTTGAAAGCCGTATCCGCGTCCTTCGCCATCGCTGCCTCGTAAAATTTCACCACCACGGTGTCCGGTCCTCCGGCTAAGTCCGCCTTCCTTCCGCAGCCGGATGGGAAGGAGAGAAAGAGTGCCGCCAGGATGAGAACAACGGCAATAACAAGAATCCTATGCCTCAAGGTGCCTCCTTTCCTTGCCTTTACGAACTATTCCCAGGGGTCCACGTTCAAGAATGATAACCTCTCCGGATTTCTTTTTAAAGGGCTGTTGAAAGGAGGTGGAGCGGCCATGGTGTACCGGGAAAGGGCATCGCTCGTTCCGGGAACGAAGTGCTCGGAACGGCACGCGGTTCACCGGTCGCACCCCTCCATGCGCCCTGGAGACACCCAGGCGTGAGTGGCCTGCTTTCCTCCCGTCGCCGGTGTCTGGCTGGTACATGGATAACCTTTTTTCTCGTCGAGGGGGTATGGTTTGCCTTCCACCGAAAAAAGAGAATAATATTTCCTTAGTTTCGTTCCTTTAAGGAATTGGCCTGTGGAAACGATGACCGGGGCTGCTTAAATGGGCGCGAGGAG
>Ga0078972_1012108_pt1 | contig 15017 bp, 14 predicted proteins | sample YelNatPaOPGAMG01_FD_67568 | JGI IMG/M metagenome (GOLD analysis project Ga0078972, IMG submission 67568) | Hot spring thermophilic microbial communities from Obsidian Pool, Yellowstone National Park, USA - OP-RAMG-01 (SPADES assembly) (version 2) | ecosystem: Environmental > Aquatic > Thermal... | reverse complement strand
TCGCCGCTCATCGAATCGCGGCGAAGGGGTCGCGGCTTCGGTTCAAATCCGCCAAAAGCGACAATGGAATAATCTTATCGGGATGGGCGGATTTGAACCGCCGATCTCTTGCTCCCAAAGCAAGCGCCTTAGCCACTAGGCTACATCCCGTTATGATTGGATAGTATAGGAAAAGGTTTTAAAGGTCAATTGAGGCTGTCCCGTAACGTAGGACGTTACGGATCAACCTTACTGATAGCTACTGGTCCTCGTCGCCACCGGGGGGGAAAAGGTACAGATCAGGGATTTTGTAGGTCCTTTGCATGGAAAAGGAATCGGCGACCTGATTTTCACTTACCCTGGATATTTGGAAAAAGTGTTGCAAAACCTCAAAGTTTGGGGCGGCGATAATAATTCCAAAATCAAAGGTCTTTTGGACGCCCAGGGCTTCGGCGCTTATGGGTTTTGGCCAAAAGGTAAAGGTTCCTGCGGTGTTGGGGACCAAACGGTAGGGATTTTGCCAGTTGGGGTCTATCATTTCGGATCGGGTATTCCCCAACCGTAGTTCCACATTGATATCGTTCATGGGTTCAAAGTTGCTTCCGTTGAAAACGCGGCCAATGATGGTGGGAAAGTTAAAAACCGGGCCCTGTATATCCGCCGGAGGATTGGGGAACGCGGGGTTGTGGGCAAAATGGGGTCTCCGGGACTGGGCAATTTTCGCGAGTCCCTCGTGCACTAACGCCGCTATATCCGCATCGGTCTGCTGTTTTTCCACGGTATCGTTTTCCGCCCGGGCAACCCCGCGGCTGGAAACGACGTACTTCGGGGCTATTCGATTTAGGACATAGCACGCTGTATCCAACCGACATTGGTAGCAAGTACAGGGCCTATCGGCTTTCCCTTCCTTCTCAATAGCGTCAAAAATATCATGAACGATCGATAGAACCATATCTTCGGTCGTATTGTGAATTTCCATGGGCTACTCCTGTTTACAATTGTATTCAAATTCCCTCTTTACGCAATAGATCCAGGGTTTGGGACGAGCTTTCTAAGGCTTCCTGCCATGGTTCGGCCACAAAAACTCGGACTACCCGGAGAGATCGGATAAAGGATTTCATCGTATCGTCCTTAAAAACCGTGGAACTGGAGGAAAAATTGATATTTTGATCGGCGATAAAGAGGCCCGTTTCAAAGGATACGTTTTCAGGGAGATCGATGATTAAATCGTATTCTCCCATGTGGATATCCAAACGACGGTTAAGGGATTCCCGTAAAAGGGTTTCCATGTTTTGCCGTTCTTCCAAATTTTCCAAACGTTTATGGATCCCTTCGTCATAGGGAAGGTCGGCGATTGAGTTGAAAAAAGCCCCCGAACGAACGGCCAGGGCCGGGAGAACACAGGGATGATCCTGGGAAGCGAGGAGGGCAAACAGGCCCTGGTCGTCCAAATCGTACAGGTCCTCGGGGACCAGAAGACCTACATTCAGGGCCCCGTGCAGGGATTTTTTAATCATAGCGGTGGCCGATCGGACGGAATGGTGCCAATACACCGAACGGTACATGAGATACTTGGAGAACAGTACGGCTTCTACGTTGGCGATCAATCGGGAATCGATATCGATTCCCCGCTCTTGGTGGGGTATTAGTCGGCTAAAGGTAAAATCCACATCCTGATTTCCGTAGGGCACCCCGCAGTAGCGGGCGTCTCGGTTTAAATAATCCAGCTTATCCGGATCGAGCACCCCGGATAGAAGTCGCCGGTAAAAAGCCGTCTCCCGGTCGTTCTGAATGGGCAGGTGGGTATCCACGATCGCGGCGGTCATGTAAGGGTCGGCGTCGCATAGGCCCACCAGGTTTTTCATTTCCGGCGAAAGGATCAACCGGGCGGTCAGGCTTTCGTGGGATTCCAGGGGTAGTTCCTTAAGGGAGTGGGTATAGGGAAAGTGTCCCAGATCGTGGAGTAGGGCCGCCGCTAGAAAGGATCGTACCCCCTGGGGGCTTATCCACCCATCGGCCCCCCGTTCGGCCAAAACACGGATCAGTCGGCGGGCCAGATGGTAGACCCCCACCGAATGGGCCGCCCGGGTGTGGGTCGCCCCGGGGTATACAAAATACGTGGGGCCCAGTTGGAAAATTCTTCCGAGCCTAATGAAGGGGGCCGAGCGGGTCAGGGCGGTAAGCTGATCGTTTAAATACACATGGCCCCAGAGGGGGTCCCGTATGGGTTCGTCAAAACCCCCGTCCAACGAGGCCTGGATATCTCGCTTCAGATGCCGCCCCCCCTGGTGTACAATACCAGTCCGCCGGCTTTCAGTATCCTCCTATCCCGGACGTCGGCCTCTAGAACCACGGGAATATCCCGATTCTTTGTGATGTTGTGTGCCGTAAGTTCCCGCTGATCTAAAAGTGTATCCAACTTTGTTAAAACGATCACGTCGTTTTGATCGATCTGGTCGTAATCCGCCGGATTTACGAAACAGAGGGGCAGGATGCCAAAGTTAATCAGGTTTGCCTTATGGATACGGGCGAAGGATTTTGTAAGCACCGCCCGAATACCCAGGTACATGGGGGCTAACGCCGCGTGTTCCCGAGATGACCCCTGGCCATAATTCGCCCCCCCTACGATTATCCCGTTCTTCGCCGTCTGGGCCCGCTTCCAGAATTCGCTATCCAAGCGGGTAAAAACGAATTTGGATATTTCCGGAATATTGGAGCGCAGGGGTAAAACCTTGGCTCCCGCGGGCATAATGTCATCGGTGGTGATGTTATCCCCCGTTTTAATAATGACCGGTAACTGGAGGGTATCCGGTAGGCTCTGTCCCGAAGGACAGGGTTTAATGTTGGGTCCCCGTTCGATCTCCACGGTTTTAGCTTCCAGAGGCGGAAGCGGGGGGATAAGCATATCATCCTTGGCCAGAGCAATACCTTCCAAAAGGAAGGTATTGACCTCCGGCCTGGTGATTATAAAGCTCGAAGGATCGGTAACCACCCCCATGATAGCCGACGCGGCGGCGGTTTCCGGCGAGACCAGGTAAACCTTCGCGTCCGCGGTCCCCGAACGGCCCTCGAAGTTTCGATTAAAGGACCGTAGGCTAACTCCCCCGGATTTAGGCGCAAAGCCCATGCCAATACAGGGACCGCAGGCGCTTTCCAGGATACGGAACCCCGCGCGGATTAATTCTCCTAAAATGCCCGCCCGTTCGGCCGCTAAAAGGGTGGTCCGGCTTCCGGGGGTGACCCCCGCGGATACTCGGGGATGTACCACCCGGCCCTTTACCAGCTGGGCTACCGCCGCGAGATCTTCCAGGGAAGAGTTGGTGCAGGACCCGATGACCACCTGGTCCACGGGCAAACCCGCGACTTCGGTAATCGGTACCACGTTATCCGGGGAATGGGGCCGGGCTACCATGGGCACCAGTTTGGATAGGTTGATTTCTATTACCCTGTCGTAGGCCGCGTCGGGATCCGCTTCCAGGGGTATCCAAAGCTCCAGCCGTCCTCGGGTGGCCAAAAATTCCCTGGTTCGTTCATCCGAGGGGAACACGGAGGTGGTGGCCCCCAATTCGGCTCCCATATTGGTAATGGTAGAACGCTGGGTTACCGATAGGGTTTTTACCCCGTCGCCAAAATATTCGTAGATAGTTCCGACTCCGCCCTTGACCGTTTCGCGGCGAAGAAGTTCCAGGATTATATCCTTGGCGGAGGCGGCCCCGGTTAACGCGCCGGTCAGCTTAACTCCCACCACCGCTGGCATGGTTACATGGAAGGCCCCACCCCCCATGGCCACCGCCACATCCAGGCCCCCAGCCCCTATGGCGAGCATCCCCAAGCCACCGCCGGTGGGGGTGTGGGAATCGGAGCCTAACAGGGTTTTGCCGGGGCCTCCAAAACGTTCCAAATGGACCTGGTGGCAAATTCCGTTCCCCGGCCGGGAGAACCAAATACCGTAACGGGCGGCCACGCTTTGCAGGTACCGATGGTCGTCCATGTTTTTCCAATCCTCCTGCAGGGTATTGTGATCCACGTAGGAAACCGATAACTCCGTACGAACCCTATCCAATCCCATGGACTCGAATTGCAAATACGCCATGGTTCCCGTCGCGTCTTGGGTAAGGGTCTGATCGATTCGGATGGCGATTTCCTTTCCCTTTTGGACGTTCCCCTCCACCAAATGGGCCGATATAATCTTTTCCGTTACGGTTTGTTTCATTTCCGTTACTCCTGTTGTTGAAACATCATAAATATACTAAACGGGACCGGTATAGCCTGTCCACTCCCTTTGACCTTCTATCTTTCCCGTATTACAATCCTCTTAATGGGTTTCAAAAAAGGGTATTCCATGGCATTTTATGTATCCAGTGTTGGGATGCTTCTTCTTTCTTTTATGGCCTGCGGGGACAAGAAGGAAAATCAGGTTGCACAGAGCTGGAGTATCCCCGTTCCAGGGCTTCAAAATCCAGTTCCCCAGAGTAAGCCTTCCGCGCCCCCTTCTCGGGATACTAGTTCCCCTATCGAAGTTCCACCCCTTACCATGAAGTCCCTAAACCCCGTATCCTCGGTTGAAAAAACCCCTCCCCCGCGAAATGGAGATTTTTTTATACCCACGGGGGGTGAAAGTCCGGTGTATCCAAAGGATTTTGCCATAGGCGAACTAGGCCCCCCCAGGGTCCTTCCGGGGGCCTTTGATTTTGCCCACACATTCCTCGCCTCCCTCGCCCAGGGGCACTTTGATGCAACCCTCTTGGAACATCCCTCCGATATCGATGAAAAAACCATTAAAAACACGGTGGCTTTGGTTGGGCCGCGCTATTTTAGATTGGACAGGGGAAAGGAAGGTCCCCATGGGAGCCTTTCCTTTCTTTTTCGATACCTTGGGTCGGAACAGTCGGTAACCGGGGAACTCTATTTGATTCCCGAGAAGGGATCATGGCTGATCCAGGACCTGGAATTGGAAAATCCCCAGACAGATAAACTGGGGGATGGTACGTACCGTTACGACCCCCTGGGGTATACGACGATTTTTTAGGAGTTCTACATGGCCACACCGATAAAACGAATCGAAAAGGATTTCCTATTAAAGGTCCTCTACGATGAACAGCTTCCCCTGATGCTTTTTTTTAACCGTGTAAACTATACCCTCACGGTAGACAAGCCCCCTAAGGAATCGATTTTCTTAAAACCCAACGATTCGATCCAAGGATTAAAGGTCGGGGATCGGATCGATTTGATATTCGATTACCATAGCCAAGTCATATCCTTTAGCCTGAAAGTTCAAAGCATAAAGGATTCCCTCATCGGAGCCGAAGCTCCGGAGTTTTTATACAAGAACCTCGGGCGTTCTTTTTCCCGGGTCCATTCCCCCGCAGATTTAAAGGTCGAATTTACGTTCCATGGTGATCGGTTTAATCTTTCATTCCCCAAGGTTCAGGATTATGAACAGGATGAAGTGGTTGGGTTTATGGATAAATTCGACCCCCTCAACATAAAAGAGCTGGTCAACCAATTGGCCTCCTGGGTTCAGGAATCCGCTACGGGGTATAAATTGGTCGTTTTTAAGGGGAACAAACCCCAATCCATGGAAGAAAAAGTAATCGCGGAAACGGGGAAGACCCTGTTTTTGCCGTCCACCCAATCGGAATTTCCAAAAACGGATCCCTATCCCAAAAAAAGAATTGTAACGGAAGAAATCTTTAAACGATTTTTAGAAAGTTCCGGTGTAGACGGGGTTTATGTGGATGATACGGTGAAGCGCTTTTTAGAAAATAAAAAAAATGCCAACGTCTACTCGGATATTTGGGTGCCCATACTCTTTCAAGAATACGTCATCGGCTATATTCACGCATGGATCGATTCCGCAGGAAAACCGCCCTTCGATTACGGCGTGGTGGATACCCTCTACCAATTTGGGAAAATATTGGCCTACTCTCTTAAAGAACACGGATACTTTGCCCAAGGTAAAATAAAAAAAGAACCCTTCCAGGGTCGGATCGTGGATATAAGCGCTTCGGGGCTCCTTTTTGCCTACCCCCACTCGGCCCTTTCGTCGGCCCTGCTCCCGGACAGCGAACTGGATGTCCGGCTTATCACGGAAAAACGGACTATCAAAACCGCTTCCCGGATTGTCCGCCGGTATAGGGACCCGAAAAACGGATTTTACGGCGTCCGATTCCTGGACATCGCGCCCGAAGATATGCGGTATCTTTTTGAGTATATCTACGGTCGAGCCTTTACCGACGCGGACGCCTCTTTTTTGGCGGGAAAGGTTTAGCCCCCCTCCGGCCCTATTCGTCTATGGCGATCCCATGTCGGCGTTTGGGGAACGATTTTTTCATGGCCACGCCGTTTCTTCTGTCGTTATACACAAAGCCCCCATTCCAGTACTCCAGGGCCGCGAAAAGGGCGTTTCCGCCATCGTAATCGTCGCTTCGTTCGGTCCGGAAGGATACAAAATCCCCCAATTTTTCAAAATTTTGGGCGTGTAGACATTCAAGCCGCTGGCGGTTGAATTCGTTCCATTTTTCCAGTTCCTTAAACCCCTCGCCCTCGTCTTCCACGATCAAGCGGGCTTCGTCCGAAGAAAAGGAATACCAAACCCGTACTTTTTTAGAAGGGTCGCTATGGTTACCGTGTTTCACCGCGTTTTTGATAATTTCTGAAATCTGTTGCTCCAGGAGGTTCAATTCTTTAATTTCTGGAGGAGCCGATTGCACGATAAGCAGGGTGAAATAGCGGATCTGACGGTAATCGGAGGGGAACTCTTTATAGTGCATGTTCGTTTTATCAAAAAGGGCTGAAGCCCCATTAACGGTAATTTCTTTGATCTGTTCCATTGTTCGTTCCTTATTTAAAAAAATTAGGCTTCCATCTTTTTTATGGCTTCTTCTAAATTAGCGGATATGGGGAAGTACCCCATCAGTTTAGTCAGTTCTATAACCTTTTTTACCGACCCGTGGATGTTGGTGATGGTAAGCTTAAGGTTTTGTTTTTTAACGGTGGAACAAATATAAATTAGTGCCCCTATGCCGCTGGAATCGATGTAATCCACCGCTTCCAAATTGACAATGAATCTTTTTACGTTTTTCTCGAGCATCTTCATGATCAATTCTTTTAATTTATAGGAATTGTAAAGGTCCATTTCGCCTTCCACATCGATAATGTAGATTTCCCCATTTTTCCGTATCTTTAATTCCATACCCTTCCTCGCTTTTCCATTATGAATTCTTGCCCCGGAGCATCCAAAGCCTTTATAGTTTCTTTGCTACCACCACCGTGTGATCATCGTGTTGCCTGACCGTTTTTGTAAAATCTTTAATATCTCCTTGCAGTAGCTGAACTATCGCGGGAGCGGTTAATTCGTTGCTTTTTTGAAGCGTGGAAATCAACTTTCGAACCCCGTAGGGGTTTCCTTTATCGTTCAGGGCTTCCACGACCCCGTCGGTATACAACAATAAAATATCATTTTTTTCAAGGGTAAAGGTGATAGAGCGGTATTCCGTCGATGGTTCAACCCCGATGGGGACGCTTTCCAGATCCACCGTTTGCACTAACCCTACGTTTTGTCTCCAAACTAAGGGAGAGCGATGCCCCGCGTTGGCGTACTCGCATTTTCCCGTCGTCGGGTCCAGCATAAGAATTTGCAGGGTGGCGAAGTGGTCAAGATCAATTTTTCCGGTGATCCCCCGGTTCACCCAGTTTAAAATGGTGGCCGTATCCCTATTCGTGTTAGTAACCAGGTGGAGTATGGAACGGATCATCACCATAATAAGACCCGCTTGAATCCCCTTCCCCGCGATATCACCCAGGATAATAAAAATTCGATCCCGTCTTATGGGAATAATATCGTAATAATCGCTACAAACCCCCCGGGCGCTTTCGGAAAAGGCTCCCAAGGAAAGGGTTGAAAGTTTCGGGATCCGTTTAGGTAGTAGTGTTTTTTGGATATCCTCCGCGATGGTCGCGGCGGTATCGATATCCGAACGTTCGGTCACGTCTTGGAACGAATAGATATTATTGACCACCAGGGACGAAAAATCCGCCAATAGGGAGGCTCGGTCAAAGTCAGCGTTGATAAAGGGATCCACGCCCTTCCTTCGGACCACCGTGGCTACCCCAATTATCCTGTCCTCAATTTTTAGGGGTACCGCGATAAGACTTCCCACGGGCAAGGATGGATGGGGAACGATTCGGCTATCCTGCTGAGCGTTTTGAATAAAAACAGCCGCGCCCTTTTTCGCTATTTCTCCTAAAAGGCCCTGCCCCAGGGGAATCTTTAACTCCCTTAGCCAATTTTGTATTCCCTCCACCGAACGGGGAATCCCGTCGGGAACCGGTTCTAGGGGGGTGAATAGACCCTGGACCGCGTAGGTCTTAACCACGTCCTCAAAATCTTCCACCATCAGGATCATGGCCCCGTCGGCCCGGGTTCCCTCCAGCAACGTTTGGGCTATGAAACCCATCAACTTGTTCAAATCTCCCCCGGCACGGAGGGAATCGGAGGAGTGGAAGACAAAATTGTACAGGATATCCAAATTGTTGGATAATTCGTCCCGTTCCGCGATAAGGGCGTTTAACCCCCCTTGGCCGTATTGTAACACCGCAAAGATCAGGGCCAGGTACGACAACGGGGTGATCAAGCCTTCCAGGAGGGCCCGTTCCGTTGGAAAAAAGAGTAGCCATAGGGGTGGAATTAACAGGGCCGAGGGAATACTCCAGCGGGAAAGCCGATCCGTAAACAGTTTGTCCAGCAGTGGGCGCCCCTTCAAAATAATTAACCCTATGGCGCTTACGGGTATGGGCAGGATGAAAAATCGACTGGAGAGGGGAGGGAGAAGGCCCAAACCTTCGAGGGTCCACGGGAGAATTATAAAAAGGAGGGATAAAAGCCCAAAGGAAAGCACCCATTTGGGGTGGGATTTCCAGAAAAACATTCCGACGATACAAAAAGAAACGAGACCATCGGAGGCGATTCTATAGGATGGATCGGGAAAGAACAAAAGAAAGAGATCCCTTAACAGGATGATAAAAATGCCGCCGAAGGCCCAGCGGGAAATATTCTCGGAATCATTCTTAGATACAGATTTCAGGGTTAAAAGAAGCACCAACTCCAAAAGAAACTTAATAAAAAAATGCGCCAGCGTACTATTTTGCAACAACCCTTGGAACATTACGTATCCCTGCTCTGTAAAAATTCTATAAAAAACTGCCTTTACATCCAAGAAAGCTTTTTGGAAACCCTAAAAGTTTTAAAAAGCCTCTATAGTCTATAATTTCTCTAAATACTTATCCGATTTAGTGTACCATCGAAGGTTTCCATCGTCAAGCAAAAGAAAAAGATTACTCCAGAATGGGGTCTGCGGGGAATACCTTCTACCGTTCCAATTTTCGATAAACGTAGCGATGGGGGCGGTCCGCGTCGGCTCCGAGTTGGGCCCGGCGCCATTCGGCGAATTCGCTCCAGTTCCCCTCGTACCAAATCACTTCACCATCCTCGAAGGCCAGTATGTGGGTGGCTATCCGGTCCAGGAACCAGCGGTCATGGCTTATAACCAGGACGACCCCTGCGAAACTGTCTATGGCCTCTTCCAGGGCCCGCATGGTGTTTACGTCCAAATCGTTGGTCGGTTCGTCCAACAATAGCACGTTGGCCCCTTCCTTTAGCATCAAGGCCATGTTAAGACGGTTCCGCTCGCCCCCCGAGAGCATCTTTACTTTTTTCTGCTGGTCCGCACCGGAAAAATTGTACCAGGAACAGTAGGCCCGGGAATTTATCTCCCGATTTCCCCCCAGCTTTATCACATCCAACCCATCGGACAGTTGCTCCCACACGGTTTTCTCGCCGTCCAATCGGTCCCTCAGCTGGTCCGCGTAGGCTATTTTCACCGTATCGCCCAAGACCAGTTCCCCGCTGTCCGCCCTTTCGGCCCCCGTAATAATTTTAAAGAGGGTGGTTTTGCCCGCCCCGTTGGGACCGATAATGCCCACGCAGGCTCCCGGGGGAACCGTAAAATCCAAATTCTGGAATAAGACCCTATCGTCAAAACTTTTGGTCAGTTTTTTTGCTTGAATAACCACCTGTCCTAAATGGGGCCCCGCTGGAATGGTTATCCGATTTTCCTTTATTTTTTCCCGGTTGTCGTCCTGCAGGAGTTTTTCGTACTGGGTAATCCGGGCTTTGCTTTTAGCGTGCCGTCCCTGGGGGCTCATGCGGATCCATTGCAATTCCTCCGCCAGGGCTTTCCGCCGTTCGCTCTCTCCTTTTTCTTCCAGTTCCAGCCGTTTTTCCTTTTGTTCCAACCAACTGGAATAGTTTCCCTTATAGGGGATCCCTTCGCCTCGGTCTAATTCTAAAATCCAACCGGCGACGTTATCCAGAAAATACCGGTCGTGGGTAACCGCGATGATGGTGCCGTCGTACTGTTGCAAGTGCCGTTCCAGCCAAGCGATGGTTTCCGCGTCCAGATGATTGGTCGGTTCGTCCAGAAGAAGAATGTCCGGTTTTTTGAGGAGGAGCCTGCACAGGGCCACCCGGCGGCGTTCACCCCCGGAAAGACGATCCACCACCTGGTCCGCTGGCGGACACCGAAGGGCGTCCATGGCTAAATCGAGGCGGCTGTCCAAGTTCCAGCCGTCGGCGGCTTCAATCTTTTCTTGGATTTGAGCTTGCCGATTGGAAAGTTTATCAAAATCCGCGTCCGGCTCCCCAAAAGCCTCGCTGACTTCGTCAAATTCCCTTAGCAGATCCACCAATTCCTGGACCCCTTCGGAAACGATCTCCTTGACCGTTTTCCCCGGTTCCAAGTAGGGTTCCTGTTCCAGATACCCAATGGTATAGCCGGGACTTACGGAGGTTTCCCCTAGGAATTCCGTATCTACCCCGGCTAGAATTTTTAAAAGGCTCGATTTACCCGACCCGTTAAGACCGAGAACCCCGATTTTAGCCCCATAGTAGTAGGAAAGGCTGATATCCTTTAAAACCTGTTTGGTACCGTGTTTTTTAGAAACCCGGTACATCGAATAAATTATTTTTTTGTCGTCCACCGTTGCCATAGGAACAGTATACCCGATTTTAGCTGATTAAGAATACGGTCCACCAATGGCAGAGGGCCCCTATTAAAACAAACACGTGCCATACCACGTGGGTACCCCGTCGTGTTTTTTGGCGATACCAGAGGGTTCCTGCGGTATACGCGACCCCTCCCCCCAGGAGCCAATAGACCGTTCCCGGGGGGAGCGCCCGCATCAGGGGGCCCCAACCGGCGACTACCGCCCAACCCATAAGGATATATACGACCACTTCGACCTTTTTCAGCCCCCGGAGTCCCACACTGTACAGAACTATACCGAGGATCGCTAAACCCCACTCTATCCCAAAGAGGGCCCATCCCCAGGCTCCTCGGAGACCGAGCAAACACAGGGGCGTATAGGTCCCCGCGATAAGCAGATAGATGGCCGAGTGATCTAGAATTCTAAGAATCCGTTTGGCCCCCAGGTGTTGGATCCCATGATAAAGAGTGGAGGCTGAAAAAAGTATTATCAGGGTAGCCGTGTAGATGGTAAACGTTACCACCCCCCCAGGCCCTTCCGCACGGCCACCTAAAAAGCCCTGGGCCCGCAGTACAAGGATTATCAACCCAGCGACGGATAACAGGGCTCCTAGTCCATGGAGCACCGAATTGGCTATTTCTTCCCCCGGGGTTTGGAAGGGCAGGGAGGCGGAAAATTGTATTTTTTTTGCTAAAGGGCTTTCTTGCTCGAAATAGTGGGATTCCATAATAATCCTTAAGTCCCCTCTAAAAACTGATGTTTTTAGAATTTTCTCATCATTAGACCCCCCGAGGGCTTGGGGGTTGCGAGGATTCCCATTGAATCGAGGCTGTCTGATAACTCTGTTAGTTATCAGACAGCCCTTGTATTTTCTCGGATTTTAGCGTTTTTGACCCTTTCGACGTATTAAAACCAGTTAAAATCGCTAAAATCCTACGAAAATACGACATTAAGGAAGCTGTTCCGTAACTTCCTAAGTTACGGAACAGCCTCAATCGAAAAGTCTGCCCCCGGTTCTCCCAGGACCCTGGTTAGGTAGGGGAGGGCTTCCCCCAGGGCCCCTTGGAGCGTCCAGGGAGGGTTAAAGATCACCAGAGCGCTACCGTACATACCCCGCTCCCCATGGGGGGGGCTACGGAGGGATACTTCAATTTTACAGCGGTTACCACCGTAGAGGTCCATTAGTACGCGGGGTAGTTCTTGAGCCTCCGGAGCTGGGAGGAGGGGGTACCATAGCAGATAGATCCCCGTGGAAAATCGTTTTAAAGCCCCCTCCAGGGTTTGAGGAACCCTCCGATAATCTTCTTTTATTTCGTAGGAGGGATCTATAAAAACCAGGGCCCGTCGCGATGGAGGCGGGAGGAACGCCTTCAGTCCCCCAAGACCGTCGGAATGGAGGACCTTAAACCGGTCATCGGGGGAAAATGTATCCCGCAGAACCGCGAAATCCGAGGGATGAAGCTCAAAAAGGATGGCCCTATCCCGATCCCTCAGCAACCTTTGGGCAATAGCCGGGGACCCGGGATACCACGCTGGATCAGCCCCCACGACCGACAAGTATCGGGCTATACTCGGTGGCAAATCGTGGGAGGCCTGGGAACGGAGTCGTTGGATGCCCCCCTCCCATTCGCGGTTCTTATCGGCGTAGCCTTCCTGTAAATCGTAGGACCCCGCCCCCGCGTGGGTATCCACGTACAGAAAGGGCTTTTCTTTACCCCCTAGGTACTCTAGACAATGGATAAGAACCAGGTGTTTCAGCACATCCCCATGGTTCCCCGCGTGGAAGGCGTGTCGATAACTCAGCATGGCCCATCATACCCGAGGGCTCGCGGCCGTACAAGTTCCAAGCTCCATGGCCCTCTATTCCCTGTTTACGGTCCATTTCCATCGAAGAATATGGAGATTCGAGTCCACAGCCCCCTTGGTAATATGCAGTACCTCGGCGATTTCTTTGTTGGAAGGTTCTTGGTGGATCGAAAAAAGCCGATTGCGGATGGTTTTCAAGCGCTTCTGGGCAATTTTCCAGGATCTTTCCATCCTAGAGCGGTAGGCCGAACCCATGGGGGCCGCCTTCATTCGGGCTTCAAACACGATAGAACGGTAGTATTGGGTTTTTATCCGTTCCTGCAGGGTCAAATTCGCTTCGATCCTACGGTCACGTTTTTGCCGTACCACCTTGATGTACCGAGAAAGATCCGCCCTATCCATATGCAAGGCTTCGGCTATCCGTTTTTCCATATCCTCAGAGATGTAGGTACAACACTTTAAAGCCAAAATGAGCATTTGTCGTTTGTTCCTTACTACGGGAAGCGGCGGAGCAGGCTCCTGGGGTGAAGCATCGTACAATACTTCATCTTCCTGGACCCATTCTCCCTGACGGGCCTTCCAGTAGGCCTCCTCCAGTATCCGTTTATTGCTTTCGATTCTTTTGTATTCCCGGATGGACCATTGGATCAGGGAATGGACGTACGCGTCGAAGGATGCTCCCTGGTTTTCATAGGAATCGATGGCCCGATGCAGTCGGAAGTAGAACCAGCAGAGAAAATCCATACGATCTTCCCGTTTAATTTTAAGGATTCCAAACCTTTCCTGGTGTTTTGAAAGATAGACAAAGATATTTGACTCTAGGGCGTCCCGTCCCAATACCCCCTGGGTGTATTGGGTTAAAAATCCGTTCAAAGGCGTCTTTGGATTATCCATGTGATTCCCTCCCCAACGGTTTAGGTACTGCAATTTCTATGCCATAACCGGGCAGTCAAAACAGGATAAAATATTTGTATAACCCGTATGATGATAGATTCAAAAAAAATGATACCCCCCTCAGGTTTGTTACAAACTGTTACAAATAGGGGACTGCGGAAAAGGGTAAAGTATCCAGAATCTCCAGGACCTAAAGGGTGGGTGATGAAGCTGTTACAAATTGTTACAAATCGCAGGCTCTCGCGATTTTAAACGCGATTTGATCGAACATAGCTTTAATAATGAGTCTCCTCTAAAAACCAATTGTTTTTAGAGGAGACTCAAGATTTATAGGGAAAGTTGTCTATACAGAGAAATAAATTGAAATCCCGGGAAAACTAGGGTAGAATATGTTAGATGGACGCCTCCGGCGCGGGTAGGATGTATATCTACTTGACAGATATATCTGTTGGCCATATACTGTATGAATGATTAGGTCATTTGGTGATGCAGAGACAGAAAAAATATATCAACAAATTAAATCAAAAAAACTTCCTTTAGAAATCCAAAAAAGAGCACTTGTAAAATTACTGCTGATAGATGCAGCAAATTCGGAAGAGGATCTAAAAATACCACCTGGTAATAGATTTGAGTATTTATCAGAAAATTTGAAAGGTTACTGCTCGATAAGAATTAATGATCAGTGGAGAATTGTCTTTAGATATGAAAATTGCGACGCATATGATGTGTCGATAAGTGATTACCACTAAGGGGACAAAAATGAATGAAGAATACATTGATACACCAAAAATTGGAGATATCCTCAAGGAAGAATTCCTTGAACCGCTAGGAATAACTCCATATCGCCTGTCGAAAGAAATAAATGTTTCAACCAGCAGTGTACTCGATCTGGTACATAACAAAAGAAAAATTTCAGTAGATATGGCGTTACGACTATCAAAGTTTTTCGGAAACTCTTATAAGTTTTGGTTGAATTTACAGAATGAGATTGATATAAGAGAAACTAAACTAAAAATCGAGTCGGAGTTAAACAAAATTCATCTGTATAACCAAACTGCATAATTCCGGACTTCCAACAATCGCTTCAACGTGTGCCACGAAAAGGCACCTTAATCTGAAAGAGATGGAGGTACTTAACTACATCATTGATGAGGGTAACCATGCAATTGAGGCTGTCTGATAACTCTGTTAGTTATCAGACAGCCCTTGTATTTTCTCGGATTTTAGCGTTTTTAACCCTTTCGACGTATTAAAACCAGGAAAAATCGCTAAAATCCTACGAAAATACAACA
>Ga0078972_1012107_pt1 | contig 15018 bp, 10 predicted proteins | sample YelNatPaOPGAMG01_FD_67568 | JGI IMG/M metagenome (GOLD analysis project Ga0078972, IMG submission 67568) | Hot spring thermophilic microbial communities from Obsidian Pool, Yellowstone National Park, USA - OP-RAMG-01 (SPADES assembly) (version 2) | ecosystem: Environmental > Aquatic > Thermal... | reverse complement strand
TCTCCATCATGCCCGATGAGTCCAAACTGGTGCTGGCGACCGCCGCCGGCATCCAGCCGGATGTGGCGCTGGGCGTCAGCACCAACATCCCGTACGAACTCGCCATTCACAACGCCCTGTACGATTTGCGTTCCTTCCAGGACTTTGACCGATTCATCCGCATCTATTCGCCTGGTGCGCTCCTGAGTTACATCATCAACGATTCCGTCTATGCCATCCCCGAGACACAGGACTTCTGGGTAACGTTCTACCGCAAAGACATCCTTGACTCATTGGGCTTGCCTGTGCCCCACACCTGGAACGAGGTCATCGCCATTCTCCCGGAATTGCAACGCTATGGGATGAACTACAACACCCCGCTCTCCAGCGGGACAGGGCTGAAGGGCTACCTGATCACGGCTCCCTACCTGTTCAACTACGGCGCAAAACTGTACAGCGAAGACGGCTTTGCCACCGGCCTGCAGAGCGAGGAGGCCATCGCCGCCATCAAGTTCATGGCCGACAGTTTCACCATCTACGGCATGCCGCTGACCACCGCCAGTTTCTACGAAAGTTTCCGTTACGGCACCCTGCCCATCGGCGTCTCCAACCTGGAAACCTATATCAAGTTGATGACCGCCGCCCCCGAGATTGCCGGACTGTGGGGCATTGACCTGTATCCAGCGACCGTTCTGCCCGATGGCACGCAGAATCGCTATGCGACCGGGTCGGCGCAAGCCTGCATCATGTTCAAAAACACCGACAAGCCCCAGCAATCCTGGCAGTTCCTGAAGTGGTGGATGTCCACCGAAACGCAGTCGGATTTCCAGGAGCGGCTGATACTGAACTACGGGCGCGAGTACCTGTGGAATTCCGCCAACCTGGAAGCGTTCAGCCGCCTGGACATCCCCGAAGAACACAAAGCCGTCATTCTACAGCAGTGGCAATGGCTTCAAGAACCGGTGCGGCTGCCCGGCAGTTACATGCAAGAGCGCGAGTTGAGCAACGTGTGGAATCGCATCGTCTTTGATGGCGCCAACCCTCGCGTGGCGATTGACCGCGCTGTCATCGTCATCAACCGCGAAATCGCCCGCAAAATGGAAGAATTCGGCTACCTGAAGAACGGCCAGAAGGTAAGGCAGTTCAAGGTTCCCACCCTTGAGACGGTCAAAGGATGGATGGAAAATGCAGAGTAGAGGCGCCCTCCGCAACTGGTTCAGCAAGGAAGGCAGCGCCTACGCCTTCCTATCGCCCTACGCTCTCCTGTTCATCGTCTTCATCGTCGTCCCCGTGTTGGCAGCGTTTCTGCTCTCGTTCACGTTCTTTGACGCGATCCAGTTCCCGAGATTCATCGGCCTCCGCAACTACATCACCCTGCTTACGCAGGACGACCTGTTCATGAAATACGTGCTGCCCAACACCATTGAGTTTGCGGTGATTGTGGGCCCCGGCGGCTATGCGTTGGCATTCTTGCTGGCCTGGATGCTGGCCCAGTTGCCACGCCTGCCCCGCACCATCTTTGCGCTCATCCTGTACTCGCCCTCCATGACCGCGGGCGTGGCGATGGCGGTCGTCTGGAAGACGCTCTTCAGCGGCGACCAAACCGGCTACCTGAACAGTTTTCTGATGGGGTTGGGCATCATCCAGGAACCGATCCAGTGGCTACAGTCCCCGCAATACCTGATGCCGATTATGATCTTGGTTACGCTATGGAGCAGCATGGGCATCGGCTTCCTGGCGATGCTGGCGGGCATCCTGGAGATCAACCCGGAACTCTACGAAGCCGCCGCCTTGGATGGAATGAGCAGCCGCTGGCAGGAGATCTTCTACATCACCATCCCCTCCATGAAGCCCCAGATGCTCTTTGGCGCGGTCATGGCCATCGTCGGCACCTTCCAGGCAGGCGCAATTGGCGTAACGCTCTCGGGCAGCAACCCGACGCCGCAATACGCCGGGCAGTTGATCGTCAATCATATTGAGGACTACGGTTTCCTGCGCTACGAAATGGGCTACGCGGCCGCCGTTTCGGTGGTGCTGCTCTTGATGGTGCTTTTCTTCGCCCGCATCGCCAACCGTCTGTTCGTGAGCGAGGAGTGAAGACGGGATGAGACGCAACTGGCTGCACCGCTTCACAGACATACGCAATCGCGGAATCAATCCGCAGGGCTTCCACGTCAGCCAGATCAAGTTCTACGCCCTTCTGTTGCCTCTGGCGGCTTTGATGATGCTGCCCATCATCTTCATCTTCTCCAACGCGTTCAAGCCGCCCGATGAGTTGTTTGCCTACCCGCCACGCTTTTTCGTGATTCGGCCGACCCTCAAGAACTTCACAGATTTGTTCTCCAGAATGTCCACCTCGGGCATTCCGGTCAGCCGCTACCTGTTCAACAGCGTCGTCATTACGCTCCTATCGGTGGTTGCGTCCATCCTGGTTTCCAGCACGGCGGCATACGCGCTGTCCAAGAAGCGGTTCAAACTCAAGCAGACCCTGTTCGCCGTCAACACGGTGGCACTGATGTTCGTGCCCATTGCCGTAACCATACCCCGCTTTCTGGTGATCCAGAGGCTGCACTTGCTTGACACGTTTTGGGTGCATATCCTGCCGGTGCTGGCCATGCCGGTTGGCCTGTTCCTGCTCAAGCAGTTCATGGACGTTATTCCCAACGAAGTCATAGAGGCAGCGCAGATTGACGGCGCCTCGGACTGGTGGATCTACTGGCGCATCGTCCTGCCGATGATTCGGCCTGCCATAGCCACCCTGGCCATCCTCACATTCCAGGCCGCCTGGAACAATGCCGACACCTCTACTCTTTACGTAACCACCGAGGGTTTGCGAACATTCGCCTTTTACCTTGGCACGCTCACAGCCACTACCACCGGTGCCAATGTGGTAGCAGGACAGGGACTTGCCGCAGTGGCGGCGCTCATCATGTTCCTGCCCAATCTGATCATTTTCATCTTCCTGCAAAGCCAGGTTATGAGCACCATGTCGCATTCGGGGCTGAAATGAAAAAGGCTTTGGCGGTTCTGCTGGTTCTGATTGGACTGTCGGCGGTGTGCGCGACGGCGAGCGCCATCGCCCCCTACACCACCTGGACGATGGGGCCAGGCGGGCGGCTTTTCATGACCCAGGACGCCTATATCCCGCTCACCGAAATTGACCTGCCGGTCTCCGCGCCGGAGGACATGTTCCTTGCCCCCAACGGTGCGCTTTACATCGCAGATGCCGGCAACGGCCGCATCCTTGAACTCAACAAGGACCTTCAACCCGTGGCGGAATTCGGCAAGGGGATACTCAAGTCCCCGACTGGCGTGTTCGTGGACGATGAGGGAGTTGTCTACATCGCCGATGCCGGAAAGAGCAAAATCGTCATCCTGGATAAGAATGGCAACCTGCTCAAGGAATTCGGGCGCCCCACCGAGCCCCTGTTTGGACGGAACCGAGAGTTCTTGCCACGCAAAATCGCGGTGGATGTGCGCAAGAACCTCTACATCGTCAGCGAAGGCTCCGTCAACGGCCTGGTGATGATGAATACCAACGGCAACTTCATCGGCTACTTTGGCGCGAATACCGCGGAAATGTCGCTGAAAATGATACTTCAGCGCATGTTCCTCACCAAAGAGCAACTGGAGCAGTTCATCAAGAACGAAGCCGCTTCCCCCTCCAACGTGGCCATAGACCGCCAATCGCTCGTCTACACCATCACCGCCGGCACCGCCAGGAACAAGAGCATCCGCAAATTCACCATCTCGGGCCGGAACCTGTTTCAGGGGGTGTTTGGCTCCAGCACCTTCCGCGACGTTGACGTCAGCGACAGCGGCCTGCTCCTCGCCGTGGACGCAGGCGGACGCATCTACGAGTACGACCTGAACGGCACACTCCTCTTCGTCTTCGGCGCAGAGGACAAGGGCGAACAGCGCCTCGGCACCTTGAGAAACCCCACCGGCATTGAGCGCGCAGGAGACGACCTGTATGTGCTGGACAAGGACAAGAATGCCCTCGTGGTTTACCGCGCCACCGATTTTGCCAAGCGGGTACACGATGGCGTGCGCCTGTACATGGAAGGCTTCTACTCGGAGGCCAAACCCTACTTTGAGGACGTGCTCACGTACAACGGACTGTTCATTATGGCCTACCAGGCCATCGCCAACGCCTACTTCAAGGAGGGCAACTATTCCGGCGCACTCCAGTTCTACCGCTACGCCGAAGACCGCAACGGCTACTCCGAAGCCTTCTGGGAATTGCGCAACGCCGCTCTGCAACGCTACCTGGGCGCTGCGCTCCTCGGCCTGGTCGGAGTGTGGGTCGTCTCTGCCGTCTTGACCCGCCTGGAGCGGCGTTACCGCTGGCTGGACCCCGTGCGCAGGTGGACGCGGCGGGCGCAGACGGTCCGCCTCGTGGACGACTTGAGTTTCATGTTCCGCTTCATCAAGAAGCCCGCCGACAGTTTCTACTACATCAAGAGAAACCTGCGCGGTAGCCTCACCTTTGCGTTGCTCCTGTACGGCTGGGTGCTCGTTGCACGCGTTCTTTCGCTCTACCTGACCGGCTTCGTGTTCAGCCCTTACGCCAGCCCATCGCAAATCCGGGTTGAAAAGGAAGTCATCTACACCCTCTTGCCGCTCCTTCTGTGGAACGCTGCCAACTACCTGGTGGGCAGCATCAGCGATGGGGAGGGCCGCCTGCGCGATGTCATCATCGGCACCGCCTACAGCCTGTTCCCCTACGCCCTGTTCGCCGTGCCCATCGCCCTGATCTCAAACGTCCTCACCCTCAATGAGGTCTTTGTGTACACCTTCTCCATCCAGATCATGACCTTCTGGACGGCGCTGATGCTCTTCATCATGGTCAAGGAGGTCCACAACTACTCATTCTCCGAGACGGTGCGGAACATCCTGACTACACTGTTCACCATGGTCATGTTCCTGCTGATGGGGTACATCCTGTACGTGCTGTTCAATCAACTGTACGAGTTCGTTCTGGCCATCATCCAGGAGGTGGGTTTGCGTGGCTAGTGTCACTCTCCGCACACCCAAACGCAGACGTGGCTCTGTCGCCCACGCGGCGCTTGCGCTCCTGTTGCTCGTGCCCGTCCTCATCCCGCAGAACGCATCCGCTGCCGCTGCTGTGCAGGCAGAAATCCCCCCCGCCTACCAGGTCGTGGCCGAAAACCCCCGCTTCAGACTCTATGTGGACTCTGAGTCTCTGGCCTTCAAACTGCTGGACAAGCGGAACAACTACCTCTGGCATTCGGGCATTGATGAACTCATCCAAGGCGACCGCCTCAACAAGGCCTGGCAGGCTTTTGCCAGGAGCGGCATCAGCATAGAGTACCTTGACGAGAGGGCGGTCAGCAAACGCGCCTCCATCACGAATGCGGATCACGCGTTGGAGGTCTCTGCGATAGAGCAGGGCATCTCCGCGCGGGTAACATTCCGAGAGTATGGCATCACTGTTGGGATTATCCTCCAATTGGAGGCGGAGGGGCTTCGGGTAGAAGTGCCTTTTGCCTCCATCCGCGAGGAGAACCCCAAGTTCCACCTCAGTCTTGTTTATGTCTACCCGTTCCTCGGCGCAACGCGTGGCGGGAGCACGCCTGGGTACATGCTCCTGCCCGATGGCACCGGCAGTCTGATTCGCTTCGCCGACTCCACCAAAGCGAAAACTATGTTCTACGGAAGGTACTACGGCCCCGATCTGGGCTTGATCGCGTCTCTGCCCTACGACCCGCGTGTCAACCGGCCCTACCCGATTTCCTTCCCCGTCTTCGGAATGGTGCATGGCGAGGGGCAAAACGCCTTCCTGGCGGTCGTAGAAAAAGGCGCCGGCTACAGTGAACTTCAGGCGCATCCAGCCGGCATCATCACGAATTTCAACTTCATCTACAACGTCTTTATCTACAATCAAAGTTACTTCCAGGCCACCAACCGCGCCGGCGCGGGCGTAACCACCGTTCAGAGACAGCCCAACGCCTTTGATGTGGTGATGCACTACCGTTTCCTCGCGGGCAACGAGGCGGACTACGTCGGCATGGCACGCAGTTATCAGCAATTCCTGGTGAGCAAAGGGCTCCTGCGCCGGAACGAGTATCCAGGCCCCAACATCGGCATCCGCTTGGAATTCCTGGGCGGCGACAAGGAGAAAGTCCTGCTCTGGCACCGCTTTGTCCCCATGACGACCATCCGCCAGATGGACGAGATTCTCGCCGCGCTACAAATCGGGAATGCGCAAGTGATCTATTACGGCTGGCAGCCGCTCGGCGCTTCCAGCATGCCGCCCACCTCGCTCAAACTGGAGCGTGGCTTAGGCACAGTTGCGGAATTGCGCGCACTGGCAGACAAGGTCGCGGCGGAAGGCGGGCGCTTGTGGCTCTATCTGGACCCGCAAGCAGCGCTCCGCGACGAGGGCGGCTACGCGTCCCGCAACGACCTGGCGCTGGCGATCACCAACGTCAACCTGGTGGGTTTCAACCGAAACAAGGTCAATTACCACTTCTCCCACGCGGCGCTTCAGCGACGCTTCTCGGCGCTTGCTCGGAGCGTCGCCTCGCTACCGGAGGTTGGCCTGGCGCTGGACGGTATCGGTTCAACGCTTTACAGCGACTTCCGGCGGAGCCAGCCGCTGAACCGCGAGGCGGCCATCCAGGCATACCAGGCCCTGCTGGCTGAATCGCCCGTGCGGTTGAGTTTCTACCGTCCCAACGCCTACCTTTTCGGCCTGGCGCAGGCCTACTACGACATGCCTCTGGGCGACAACGGGTATGTCTACACCTCCGAGGCAGTGCCATTTCTGCCCATCGTACTCGCCGGCTACGTGCCATACTACGGCGCCGCGCTCAATTTCTCCTCAAACCTGCAGGAAGACTTGTTGCGGCACGTGGATTTTGGAATCTACCCGTCGTACTTCCTTACCCATGAAGCCACCGCCAACATGCTCAACACCGCCTCCAACTGGATTTACACCTCCTCCTACGCCCAATGGGGCGAACAGATTCGGCAAACCTACCAATGGATGAACGCGTTACTTGCCCCCGTGCGTGGGCAGGAGATCATCGCGCGTCAAAAACTGGCGGAGGGCGTCTATGCCACCACTTACGCCGGTGGCAAGACCATCGTCGTCAACTACACCGCGCAGCCCTTCACCCGCGATGGCATAACGGTGGAAGCGAGGAGTGCTGTGCTTCTGGAGGCAATGCCATGAGAGTCCCGAACGTCTTTCGCCGTGAAGTCGGCCTTCGCACGCGCGAAGCCTTACAGGGCTATGGCTTTGTCCTGATATGGATACTCGGCTTCGCGCTGTTCACCCTCTTCCCGCTCGTGGAGACCTTTCGCTACAGCCTGAATCAGGTTACCGTTACAGCCGAGGGCATCCGCCTGAGTTATCTGCAATGGGCAAACTACACCCGCGCCCTGTTCACGGACCCCAGTTTCGTGGAACTGCTGATCGGCTACTCCATTGAAACCGTGGTCTCGGTACCCGTTGTGCTTATCTTCTCCATGATCATTGCCCTCTTCCTCAACCGGGGCTTCGCGCTCAGGGGATTGTTCCGCACCATCTTCTTCCTGCCGGTTGTCATCACCAGCGGCCCGGTCATCAAGGAACTAACGGCCCAGGGCGCTGCTTCTGCGCCGGGCATCGCAAACGTTCCGGCGGTCGTTGAGTTCCTGGCGCAACTGCCCCGCGCGGTGCGCACCCCGGTGGAATATTTGCTCACATCTTTCATCCTTATCCTGTGGTTCTCCGGCGTGCAGATTCTCATCTACCTGGCGAGTTTGCAGAAAGTGGACAAGAGCCTGTACGAGGCGGCGGCCGTTGACGGCGCTTCGGGATGGGAGATGTTCTGGAAGATCACCCTCCCGTCCCTTTCCACAGCCACGGTGGTCAACGCCGTTTACACCATCATCACCCTATCCCACTTCTCGGAGAACAAGGTCATCCGATACATCTACGACCAGACCTACAACGTTCACGGCGGCATCGGTTATGCGAGCGCCATGGCATTCCTGTACTTCGCCAACATGGTCAGTTTGCTGGCCATCGTTTACCTCCTGCTCACGCGCCGGACAAAGAAGGAGTCGGCCTGATGCAAGTCCTCCGCCACCCTATTGCGTATCGGCTGCGCAGCATCCTGTTTGGGGGCCGCGCCCGCCACGGTGTAGTGCCCAGCGCGGTCTTGTACGCCGTGCTTTTCGCCATCGGCTTTGTCTATCTGTACCCGCTTCTTTACATGTTCATAACGAGCCTCAAAAGCCCGGCCGACTTGCTCAATCCCATGGTGCAGTGGGTACCAACCGAGTTCTACACAGGCAACTATGTCAAAGCCTTCCGCGTGCTGGACTACCCCCGCACCCTGGCAGCGTCCGCCCTGGTCAGCGTCATCCCATCTATCCTCCAGACCTTTGTCGCCTCACTGGTAGGGTATGGGCTGGCGCGCTACCGCTTCTGGGGCAAGAGCCTTATCCTTCTGCTGATCCTGGCCACCTTCATCATCCCGCCCCAAAACACGGTCATCCCCCAGATGTTGACCTATCGCCAGTTGGGGCTGCTCGGGAACCCCCTGTCGCTCATCCTTCCCGCCCTGCTGGGCCAGGGATACAGAAGCGCGATCTTCATCCTCATCTTCTATCAGACCTTCCTCTCTCTCCCAAGAGGGCTAGAGGAGGCTGCGCGTCTGGATGGAGCCTCGGACCTGCGTATCTTCTTCACCATCGCTGTGCCCGCGGCGATCCCCGCCTACATTGTCTCGTTCATTTTCTCTACCGTCTGGTACTGGAACGAGACGTTTCTCACCGTCATCTTCCTGGAAGGCGGGGTAACGACCCTACCCATGCAACTCTCAAAATTCGTTCAGGCTTACGAGAACCTTTACCCACCGGGCGTGGTCAACATTTTTGACCGCCTGAACGAAGCGGTTAAGATGAGCGGCACGTTCCTCAACATCCTGCCGCTACTGGTGATGTACTTCATCTTACAAAAGTGGTTCGTTGAATCGGTTGAAAGGACGGGAATTACCGGTGAATAAAAGATTGCTTCTCCTACTCGTTGCTGCGGTCGTTCTGGCAGGGTGCGCGGGGCCTGCGACGCCTGCGGCCACCTACGTGGCCCCGATGCTTTCCCCCACGCCCAGCGCTCTCGCCTCGCCCCCGCCAGCCACAGCCACCGCGCCTGCCGCCACGGCCACCCCGACCGTCTCGCTAGATACGGTCATCGCCTACGAGATGAAAGGTGCGTTTGATTTCTTCTGGGAGCAGGCCAACACCGACCCGGCCAGTCCGGGCTTTGGCCTGGTGCGCGACCGTTACCCGGGCTCGCCGGGCATCTCCAGCATCGCCGCTGTGGGTTTTGCCCTCAGCGCCTACCCCATAGGCGTTGAGAAAGGCTACATTACCCGTGAGCAAGGCGCCGAGCGGGCCAACGGAACGTTGGACACCCTGCTGGGCATGGAGCGCGTCAATGGCTTCTTCTACCATTTTGTGGACATGAAGACCGGGCGGCGCGCCTGGAACAGCGAAGTCTCCAGCATTGATACGGCCATCTTGATGATGGGCGTGTTGACAGCAGGCGAGTACTTTGGCGGCGACATACAGGCCAAAGCCGAGCAACTCTACCGCGAGGTCAATTGGCCATGGTTTGTGGACGAGTCGCGTTCCATGTTCTACATGGCTTACCGTCCCGAAAAAGGCTTTGAGGGCCACTGGGATTTCTATGCCGAACAATTGATGCTGTACGTGCTGGCGGCCGGCTCGCCCACCTACCCCACCGACGACCGCCTGTACTACGGGTTCACGCGCCACACCGCCAGATACGGCCAAGGCGAACCGTTCATCCACTCCTGGTTCGGCTCGCTGTTCACCTACCAGTTCAGCCACGCCTGGATAGACTTCCGCCCGTACCGCGACCGCAAAGGCGTGAACTGGTTTGAGAACTCGGTGAGAGCCGCCAAGGCCCATTATGACTTCGCCGTTGCCGTCCAGCAGCAGTACAAGACCCTGGGCCCTTACGCCTGGGGCTTGAGCGCCTGCGACGGCCCTCGGGGCTACAACGGGCTGTACGGCGCGCCGCCTTCCGGCTTTGACAACAAGGCCCACCTGGTGGACGACACCGTCCCGCCCTACGCCGCCATTGCGTCCATCTTGTTTCTGCCCGATGAGGCCGCACAGGCCATGCTCAACTACTACACCCTGGAGCCGCTCAAGGGGCGGTACGGGTTCCAAGATGCCTACAACCTCAGCCAGAACTGGTATGCCAGCGATGTCATCGGCATAGACAAGGGCATTACCCTGCTGATGCTGGCAAACTACCAAAACGACGCGGTTTACTCTATCACAATGAAAAACCAACACCTGCTCAACGGGCTGGAACGACTGCAAATCACCCGCCAGCCATAATACACCTCAAGAGCCGTGAAAGGAGGGCCTCGTGACCACAATTCGCGACGTAGCCAAACGAGCCGGGGTGAGCATCGCGGCCGCCTCATATGCGCTCAACAACAACGGCGCCATCAGCGAAGCCACCCGGAGGCGAGTGCTGGAGGCGGCGGAGGAACTCAACTATCACCCCAACGCCTTCGCCCGCCACCTCAAGAAGCGCAAGACCCTCACGATCGGCGTTTTCATCTCGCGCTTCGGCGGCTCGTTCTACGAGGAAATCCTGGAAGGAATTCACAATGTGATTCTGGAGACCGACTACGAACTCCTGGTCTGTCCCGAAACCCGCTCCCCTCGTCGCATGTTGTTGCATCGGCAGGTGGATGGCGCCATCGTCTTTGACTCCAAAATCCCCCATGAATCGGTCTTGAAACTCGCTTCTCAGCGCTTTCCTATCGTCGTCTTGGACCGCTATCTGCAAAACGAGTTCATCTTGCCCATCCTGCTGGACAACCCTCAGGGCGTGCGCGAGGCATTTCAGCACCTCCACCAGCAGGGGGCGCAAAGGATCGCCTTCGTGGCCGGCGCACCCGATTCCTTTGACAACGCCGAGCGAATGCAGACCTTCCTGAGCGAGGCTGAGCGACACCATCTGCACGTGCCCGTGCACCAGGGCAACTTCACCGAAGTCTCCGGGTACGAAGCCGCGCAAGCCATCCTCCAGTCCGCCCCCCTGCCCGAGGCGGTCTTCTGCGCCAACGACCAGATGGCGATCGGGTTCCTCCGCGCCATGCGCGAACGCGGTTTGCTCGCACCCCGAGACATCGCCATAGTTGGCTTTGACGACATTCCCATTGCCCGCTACATGCAGCCTTCGCTCTCCACCGTAGGAGCGTCTCGTACAGACTGGGGCGCGGTGGCCGTGCGCCAACTCATCGCCTTCCTGGATGAGGGCACTCCTTTCCAGCCCCTGCGCATCCCCATCCACTTCATCCCACGCCAATCCTCCGCCCGCCGGACCACGGGATAGTCATGGACGCGCATTCCATCATCCACCGCGAATTGCAGGGCTCCATTGACTTCTTTCTGCAATTCAGCAACCTCAACCCGCACAGTCCGGGGTGGGGGCTGACGGCCGATTCCACCAGGAACCCGCAACGGGCCTCCATCGCCGCGACGGGGTTCGCTCTCACGGCCTGGGTGATCGCCTGTGAGCGCGGAATCCTGCCGGCGGGCCAGGCGCTGGAGATCACCCGCGGAACCCTGCACACCCTCTTGCACCATGCGGCACATCATCGCGGGTTCTTCGCCCACTTCCTCCACATGGACAGTGCCCAACGCTGGCGCAAGTGCGAATACTCCACGATTGACACAGCCCTGTGCCTGAACGGTGTCCTCACCGCAGCCGCCTACTTCCAGGACGGGCAAATCCGCGAACTCGCGCAGCAACTGCTCCAACGGGTGGACTGGAGTTTCATCGTTTTTGAGAAGGACGGTCTGGCGCTATTCCGCATGGCCTACAACCCCGACGAGGGCGGCGATTACGTCGGTGCCCAACCCGGGTTCGTCGGCCAGTGGGACATGGCCGCCGAACAAAAGATGATGTACCTTCAGGCCGCCGGCTCCCTCCCGGCCGATCTGGCGCGTCGTCTCTATCAGGGCTTTCGGCGCGACCTGGGACATTACCACGGATGGGACATCATCTTCAACCCTGGCGGCTCTCTGTTCGCGTACCTGTTCACCGAGGCATGGCTGGACACGGCCCGCTACCTTGACCCGCAAGGAGTGGACTGGTTTGAGAATACCCGCCGCGCCGCCCTGGCAAACCGCCACTTCTGCATGGAACACGCCGCCGAATACAAGACCTATCGCGCCAACTGCTGGGGCTTGAGCGCCGGCGACAGCCCGCACGGGTACCGTGTATTTGGCAGCGAGCCATGCCTGGGCCATCCGCACCATGACGGCACCGTTTCCATCTATGCCGCCATCGCCTGCCTCCCCTTCGTGCCCGATGAGGTCCTGGACATGGCAACGTACCTTTACCACCATCAACCGCAGACGTGGGGACGATACGGATTCTTTGACGCCCTGAACCTCGCCGTTAGCCCGCCCTGGTACAGCCAGACGATTTACGCCATTGACAAGGGCTGCTCTCTGCTGATGATAGAGAACTACCTTAGCCACTTGGTTTGGGACGTGTACACGAACAGCACGACCATTCAGAACGCGCTGAACGCCCTGGGCTTCAGCAAGCGCGCAGGAGTGTGATCTATGACCCGCCTTACCGTCAAGCAAAACCTATTCTGGCTGGATGACAAGCCCCTCTTCATACACTCTGGCGAGTTCCACTACTTCCGCACCCCTGCGGATCAGTGGGCGCATCGCTTGAGCCTGCTGCGCGCCGCCGGTTTCAACACCGTGGCCGCGTACATTCCCTGGCTGTGGCACCAGCCCAAACCCGAGGTATCCGATCTGGACGGCCACACCCACCCCATGCGCAATCTGGCCGGCTTCCTGGACTTGGCCGCCGACATGGGACTTTTCATCATCGCCCGCCCCGGCCCCTACATCATGGCCGAAACCATCAACGAGGGGATTCCGCTCTGGGTGTTCAGCCAGTATCCCCAGGCAGCGTTCGTGGCGCAGGACGGTAGAACTCACAATGTCGCCAGTTACCTGCACCCCGATTTTCTGACGTGCGTGGAGGGATGGTACCGCGCCGTGTTTGGCGTATTGGCGCCTCGCCAGGTTACGCGCGGTGGCAAAATCCTGCTGATTCAACTGGACAACGAGATGGGCATGGTGCAGTGGGTGCGAAACATCGTGGACACCAACCCCGACACCCTCACACGCTTCGCTGCTTACCTGCGCGCGACCTACGGCGAGCGCCTCAGCGAACGCTTCCCCGACGGAGCCTCGCCCGAATTCCTTCGCGAGCAGATCGTGCGCCCCAGGCCGCCGCACGCCGCCCTCGTTCTGGAGGACTACCGCCGTTTCTATCGCACGTACCTGCGCGAGTATGCCGCCTGGCTCTGGGAGCGCGCAAAGGCCCACGGCATGGAAACCCCGCCGGTCGCCAACATCCACGGCTTCGCCAACGGCGGCAAGACGTTCCCCATCGGCCTCTCCCAATTGATTGACGTGATGACGATAGATGGCATGATCAGCGCTACCGACGTCTATCCGCAGTTCATCGGCGAAGGCAATTTCCACCAACTTCTCCTGGTCAACGAGATGACCAAAGCCCTGCAAAACCCACAGCAGCCGCTCTTCTCCATAGAGTTCCAGGCAGGGGGCAATCAGGATTTCAGCGGTGCGCAAACCTCGTTCTACGACCTGCACGCCCGCCTGTGCATCTCCTGCGGCATGCGCGCCATTAACCACTACCTGTTCTTTGACGGCGAGAATCACCCCATCCTCAGCCCTGTCAAACGCCACGACTGGGGCCACCCCGTGCGCAAGGACGGCACAACCCGAAGGCACTATGCCCGGTACCCGCGGCTTTCGCAGACCCTTGCGGCTTACGGCCCTGCCCTGACCCTCGCCCGCCCCAAGACCGTTACCACCATCGGGTTCATGCTGGATGACTTCATGACCGAGGTCAACAACGCCTTCACCGAGGAGCAGACGAGGATTCTTACCTATCAGCGCGAAACCGTGCTGTTTGACTTCATCGCCCGCGGCCTCGCGCTCACGCATCGCCCGTTCAACGCGCTTGAGTTGAGCCGCGCTAGCCTAGACCCGGGCGAAACGCCCACCCTATGGGTCATGATGGAGCGCCAGTGCGATGCGGACGTGCAGCAGAAACTGATTGAGTACGTGCACGCTGGGGGGCAATTGATTTTGGTCGGGCGCATGTGCCTGGAGGACTTCGCCCATCAGCCCTGCACGCTCCTCAAGGACGCCCTCCGCATCGGCCACGTGCAGGGTGGACACCCCTTCCAGCCCGAAACCATCCGCGCTTTCGGCTATGAAGACGTGCCGGCCTCGTTTGTGGAAGCCTATGCCGGTCAATTTGACGAAGTCTTCGCCACCCGCAGCGATGGGGGAGCAACGGGCTTCGTCCAGTCGCTCGGCAAGGGTCGGGTGATGGCGTTCGGCGCGGCGCTTCCCGCCAACACGTTGGACGACCTGGACATCCTGCACCGGATGGCCGACCGAATGGATTGCGCGCCGTTGTTCACCCTGAGCGACTGGGCGGACGTGCGCCTTTTGGAGGGGCCAAGCGGGGATTTCCTGTTTGTCAACAACTACCAGGATGACCCGATTGAGACGACCATTTCGTCAGCGGGCGTGGTCCTCCTGGGTGGCCACCCCGTGTTACTCCCAGCGCGGCGCGGGGTCATCCTCCCCCTAGAATGGCGCCTCAAACCAGGCATTGTGCTTCACTACGTTACGTCCGAAATCATCGCGGTGAGCGATGAGGGGGCGCGGCTCACGCTCAGGACTGACCCGGCCGAGTTCCACGCCGAGGTAAGCCTCACCGGGTACCAGTGCGACGACGCCTTGATCGTCCAGAGACTTGGCGAGCGCCGGCTGAAGTTGCATGGGCAACGCGGACGGATTGAACTGGCCAAACTGTAGGCGAGCGAGAGAGCCGCGAACCCTACTGCTTCGCGGGCAAGCGCATCGCCGTGCGGGTGGATTCGCGCTATTCGCGGTTACAACACC
>Ga0078972_1010606_pt2 | contig 15019 bp, 13 predicted proteins | sample YelNatPaOPGAMG01_FD_67568 | JGI IMG/M metagenome (GOLD analysis project Ga0078972, IMG submission 67568) | Hot spring thermophilic microbial communities from Obsidian Pool, Yellowstone National Park, USA - OP-RAMG-01 (SPADES assembly) (version 2) | ecosystem: Environmental > Aquatic > Thermal... | reverse complement strand
TAAAGTTCTGGTACATCCGTCAATACCCAATTCTCATCGTCTCTCCTGAAAATTACAGGAGCTTTGACAAGCCGTGGAATGAAGGGCTGGACCCCTATCTCGAGGAAGTCTGGTCGTATAGCGAAGGCGGGCAGAAGATAGCCGTTCTTTACAAGGTTCTGGACAAAGGTTAAAGGTTTCCTGTAGGGGGAAACTTTTTTAAATTCTTTCCCCCTATAATAAACTCGATAAGTTATGCGAAGGGAAGATTTACTGAGATATTTGATCGATAAAAAAGAAACCATAAAGAGTCTCTATGTTTTTTCTCGCGATGCTGCTTTCGAGCCAAGTAAAAATTTTATAATATCTATTGTTGGGCCGCGCCGCGCCGGAAAAACTTATTCTCTATTTGATTTAATTCAAAATAAGCTTAAGCTTAAAGAAGAAGATTTTATCTTTATGGATTTTGAAGACGCAGAATTGGCTGATATAAATTTTAATGAAATAATAGGTGCTGTGAATTTGCATGAAGAGTACTATGGTAAAAAGCCCGCGTACATTTTTTTAGATGAGGTACAAAATATAAAAAACTGGAGCAAATCTGTAAGAAGTTTGTTTGAGACAAAAAAATACTTCATATTCGTTTCGGGGTCATCCTCAAAACTACTTTCAAAAGAAATAGCTACCTCATTGAGAGGAAGGTCATTGACTTATTGTATTCTGCCTTTTTCATTTAAAGAATTTTTAAACTTTAAAAATTTTGAACTAAAGGAACTGTACACCACTTCTGAAGAAAACAGGATTAAGAATTACATGAGAGAGTACTTGGCCTACGGCGGCTTTCCAGATGTCATAAATGAAAAGAAAATAGCAAACAGATTTTTCAAAGAGTATATAGATCTGGTTGTTTTTAGGGATGTGATTGAAAGACATAAAGTGAAAAACACGTTTGTAGTAAAATTTCTGATAAAGAACCTTATTTCTTCATTTTCTAAGGAATTCTCTATTCATAAGGTTTTTCTTACATTGAAATCCCAAGGTATAAAAGTCAGCAAAAAAACAGTATACGAATACGCTGCTTATCTTGAAGATGCCTTTTTCTCATTTTTTCACAAAAAATTTTCTTATTCATTAAGAAACATAGAACTTTCTATCCCGAAGGTATACATAAATGATGTTGGGATAATAAATTTCTCATTACCTAAATCTTCGGAGAATATCGGGAAATTAATGGAGAATGCCGTCTTTCTAGAGTTAAAAAGAAGAGAAAAAGAGACTTATTACTGGAAGGATTTACAGCACGAAGTTGATTTTGTTGTTAAAGGAAATGGGGATAAGATAGAGCAACTTATACAGGTGTGCTATGATACTTCTGATATAAGCACAAAAAAGAGGGAATTTGATGGGCTTGCCAAGGCATCGCGCGAATTGAGGTGTAGAAATCTTCTATTGATAACCTACGACCAAGAAGGCGAGGAAAAGATAAAAGGAAAAAAGATAAAGCTGATACCCCTATGGAAGTGGCTTCTTTCTTAAAATTTTTGTTTGCTTAGCAAATTTCTTTTTCTATGCAGTTGTTGCCCAGCAGAAGGAGCCTGCACTCTTCGCTCATAGCAGCTGGTGCCATAACAGGACAGACAGCTACCTCCGTTCCATTCTCATCATAGAATGTGGATCCTCCTCCTTGCAGCCTACTAACCACTCTCACGTACGGTCCGCAAACGTACACTTTTGCAACGTTTTCTTTTCCGCAGAAGCTCTTTGCAACTTTCTCAATCTGAGTTTCCGGGGCTACGCTTACTGAAAACGAGTCTATGACTTCTCCGTTTTCATTTATTATTTCAACATACATATCGTCCCCGTTAATTTCAAACTTCCCGAAATGGTACTCGCCCAGTACTTTGACTAAGTAATCCGATTCTGGATACGGCTTGTCCAATTCAGCCCCGCCTCCCCCAAGCGTTAAGTACTGAGTTCCGTTAACCAGATTTCTTGTGTAAATGTGGTTGTGCGACTGGATAACCACCTTCACGTTTTCCCTTTCGAAAAGCGGGGTGTAATCCTCGATCATTATTTTATCATGGTGGGTAGAATATGCTTTTTCTGAAGAAGTCCACCCTGGCTGGTGGAAGAAAACTATTTTCCATTTCTTGTCAGTGTTCCTGAGCTCGTTTTCCACCCATTGGTACTGCTCGCTTCCTTTCCCGTAATCTGTCGTATACTGGTCTATCGCTATGAAGTGCGCTGGACCGTAGTCAAAAGAATAATAGAAATTTTCAGGTTTTTCGAAAAGCGGGTTTGGCCAGTACTTCCTGAAAAGCTCACCAAGGTGCTGTCTGTCCGCCTCGAATTCTCCTGCAGGGTAATTCTCGTGATTTCCAAGCGCTCCGACTACTGGAATGCTTGCGAGCATCTTCATTGTATTGGAGCAGGTCCTGTTGAAGTACTCGTTGTCCCAGGACTGTTCGGCCAGGCCGTACGTCACAAAGTCCCCTCCGTTTATTATGAACGTCTGTGTTTCCTGCGGGTTTTCCTCAACTGCTCTTACAACCTGGGCGCACACTGCGTCATGGATCGCAGGGTGTGTTCTCGTATCACCGTAAGCGTAGAAAGTAAGTTTGGTGTCGTCTTCTTTTGGCGCGGTTTTGAAAGATGCTTCAACCGCCTCTCCATCAACAGTAACCCTGTAATAAATGATTGAATCTGGTTGTAGATTTTCAATCTTGTAAATGAATTGGTGCTCATCTTTCCCGTTGCCTGTTTCTTTTACTTCTGCCTTTCCCAGCGAGTAATTCCTATCCGTACCCCACTCTATAATCGCCTCGTTTGGCGTCGCGGTGGTCTGCCAGAGAACAATCATGCTCGTGCTTTCTCCAGTGAGCATTAGATACGGTCCTTTTCTGAACTGCGCTTCGGAAGGAGGGGCAACGGGCGTACCAGTGGTTATCGTAGTTGTTTCCGTAGGTTTTGCTGGAGTTTCGTGATTGATGCACCCCCCTAAAAAGAAAATCAGGCACACTATCCAAACTATCCCAATAAAGAATTTATTTTTCATGCTCCAGATAGAGCGTTGCTTTATTAAATACTTTCTTTCTATAAGATATCAGCGCTGAATTGCGCTGGCGATGGGATGTTTGAAGATATAATAAAGGCTGCTAAAGGGGAATCTGAGGTTTCTTCTCATGTGAGCGAGACGAAAGAGAAGGATGAAGACTTTAAGGTTAGGATATCTGTTCTTGGTGTTGGGGGCGCTGGATGCAATTGCATTAATAGGATTGCGAATTCCGGTATAAGGAGCGCAAGGACGGTTGCGATAAATACGGATGGGAAACACCTCAACATGATAAACGCTGATAGAAAGGTCCTTATTGGTAAAACGATAACTCGTGGGTTGGGAGCAGGAGGGGATGTGGAGATAGCGAAGAAATGCGCAGAGGCTGACAAAGCACTCCTGAAGGAAGAGATAGGAGAAAACGAGCTTGTATTCCTATGCGCAGGAATGGGAGGCGGAACTGGCGGCGGGGCGGCACCGATAGTTGCAAGAATAGCGAAGGAGCAAGGTGCTATTGTAGTGGCCATGGTCACCTATCCGTTTGCATTAGAAAGGGTAAGATTGAAGAAGGCGCAACAATCCATAAAGGAATTGGTACAGGAATGCGATACTGTCGTGGTGATAGATAATAACAGGCTATCAGCTTATGCACCGAACCTACCGATAAACAAGGCATTCGAGCTTGCCGATTCGATAACAGCGCGTGCTGTTAGGGGAATATCAGATACCATAATGTTCCCGAGCCTAATAAATGTAGATTATGCCGATATAAAAACTATCATGGAAAGAGGAGGGCTATCCATGATTTCTCTTGGAGAGGCTAGCGGGCATGATAGGGTAGAAGAGGTAATAAAGAACACATTAGAACATCCCCTCCTTGATGTTGATTATGAAGACGCAAATGGATGCCTCATCCACCTTGAGGGCGGGACAGATTTGACACTTGGTGATGCAATAAGGATAGGGGAGGGAATAACAAAAAGTTTTAATGATGACGCAATAGTGAAGATGGGCGCTAGGATTGTACCTGAATTAACAAATACTGTAAGAGTAACGGCAATAGTTGTTGGCGTCAAATCCCCTTATATCTTCAAAAAAGGAGAGGATGCTGAAAGAAGGCTGGAAGGAAGGGAGGAAGAGGACATTCAATACGTATAATTGCAGGGAGAGTGAAAATAGATGCTTGTTTCATTCGATCCGTTCACACTACTAGCTATAATATTAGCTTGTTTTTTCGCTCCAGGAATATTAATAGCGCTCGCAATCCTTAAGGGAACCAGGCTTAACATAATGGAAAAGGCCATCGTTGGTCTTGGCCTCGGCTTTACCATTCCACAAACTATTCCATTCTTCGCATATTTTTTCTTTGGAATAAAATACACATATGAGATGGCGCTCATCACTGTCGGCATTTTTTGGATTGCTGCGCTCGCCCTTGCCGGATTTAAACGCGTGGACCAGGATGTTGTTGAATCTTTTAAGGGCTTATCCTCAGCAAACAAAACATCGGTTGGGTTGCACTTCTGTGTAATCCTCATTGCTCTCCTTACTTTTTGGATACGCTTTGGCAGTTATTCCCCTGTTTTTCAAGAACTCGATCCTTACTATTACACATACGTCGCACAGCAGATAATTACAGATGGTTATAATCCCCTCAACGACCAGACTGCATGGTATCCTGAGGTAAACGTAAGCCACAGGGCTATTCCTGAACTTGCATACATGGAATCTCTCTGGTATTCTCTCTACAACGGCAGCAATCAATACGATAACATGCTCCTTGCCGTTATAGCCTCGCTATACCCTCCGATTGCGGCCATGCTCTCCTTCCTCTTCCTCTATCTTTTCCTTTCGCGGATTGTAAGGCGGGAGTATGCACTCATAGGTGCAGGGATAGCGCTCCTCACCCCATCTATGATATTCAAGCTTATGGCTGGCGAGGCAGAGGTTCAGCCATATGCATTCTTTGCAATTCCTTTCTTTTACGCACTCTATCTCCTTATGCTTCAGGAGAGGAAGCGCATCTTCGCCGTCCTTTCTGGAATAGCGTTCTTTGCGCTCGCACTTGGCTCGTCATCAGAGGTCCTTGCCACCACAACCCTTGTTCTTTTCTGGACTACCTACGGCCTCATCCTTTTCCTTAAGAATAAAGGGCATGAGGAAATCCGTCAGCTTATTGAGCTGAACGGAATCGCTCTCGGTATAGGGATATTTTTTGGTAGCACGATTATAAAGGGCTTTTACTATGACGGGGCCCTTGCCCTGCATAGCTTCCTTCCAGCCGTATTCGTATTCCTAATACTGGGGGGCCTTTATTACATCCAGCTTATGCAACCTGCGGTGCTTAGGGATAGGAAGATGGCAGCAGGGCTGCTTGCGATAGCATTGCTTCTTTTTATAATCTCCCCGCTCGGAGAACCGATAAAGGCGATTGGCCGCGCTGGATTTATGGTTGCGCAATACACAACACCACTCTACAGAACGATTGCAGAGCAGGGGCTTGCTGGAGGGGATTTTTCAGGAGAGATGGGTTTTGTTGCAGCGGGCTTTCGCAGCATAACAGCATGGGTTTTTTCCCCTATTACATCATTGATTACCTCTGCTGAAGCAAAGGAATCCATGAGTAAAACAATCGACACATTCGGGGATATAATATCCGTTCCATTCCTGTTTTTCTATTTCCTCGCAAATCTTCTGAATAACATCGCCGTGGCTCTGATAAACTTTGTCCTCGGTTCGAATGTGGATTATGGTTGGAAGGACAACAGCCTTCTTATGTTCTGGGAGATTGCGCTTATTGCTGCAATCGCTTACTGGTTCTACAGCAAAAAGGACGCTGCAAGCGATGAGCTCTCCCCAGCGCTATTCATCCTTTTCGCCATTTTTCCCCCATTTATAGTTGGTATAATAAAGGCAAAGTACACGATATACGCTGCGTATTTTATTGGAGCTGGTATTACATTTGTGCTCGGGCAGTGCGAGGATTTCATAATTAAATTCAATGTGTTTGGTCGGAAGGATGTAGCGTTCCGCGCTATTCTTGCTATAGGTATATTCGTTCTTCTTATGCAGTTCCTCTATAGCGGTTTTGCGCTCGGGCTTACAATCAGCAATTTCCAAACGAGATTTCAGGACGACCCGCTCGGGGCTCAACCAAAACTTCAGCAGGTATGTGCAGAAACACACGACCAAACTGTTTGCGCGGCTGCAAGCAATCCAATAGCATATGCCTCTCTTGGAACGAATTATCAGTATAACACTAATCTTTGTTTGATAACCGCACTTCCTGATTACGGGATATTCGTAAATCCGAGCAAGGCGTCAGGCACCTATCAGGCTGCCCTGTTGAGATGCAACCGCATTGCAGATTACTGGATAGAATCGATGGAATGGATAAAGTATAACACCGAGAATGATTCGAGAACTACGTCTTGGTGGGATTACGGCCATTGGATAAACTTCTTTGGTCAGAAGAGCACGGTGCTAAGGAACGAGCACGCCTCGCACCGAATGATTGGAAACGTTGCCTATGCCTACATACACGGAACTCCTGAGGAACTTATTGAATTTATGAAAAGCCATGATTCGAAATATGCGCTTTTCGATATTGAGCTTATTGCTGGTGGCGGCCAGCTTGGTGCGAAGTATGGCGCCCTTAATTATCTTTCCTGTGCGTACATGAATAGAACAAATGTCAGCTTCGCTCCCGGGGAATCTGTATGCGAAACAGAACATCTTTGGGAAATAATTTACGTACCGAAAGATATGAGAGGAAGGACGTGCACAATTTCTGCAAGCCAGAATAAGACTGGGGTAATTGCGTATAAGATTTATATAGGGCCGATGGAAGAAAAGGCTTACAGCGCTTACTATCCGGGTGTCTGCCAGGGGAGCATAACCGATGCGAGAGTAAAGTACTATTGCGATAATTACGTTGTTCTAAAGCCTGTTTATTGTGTAGGTGAGGTAACCCTTGCAGATGGAAGAAAAACAACCGGAACATACTATCTAAATGAAACGTATCCGAATGGGGATCTAAAGCTGAATAAGGCTATACTTGCTATGCCGTTTGAAATAAGAAATACTGCTCATCTTGGGGACGTTATCGGATTTACAACACTCTATACGAATGACCCTATTTGGTTAGAGAACGGGGAGGTCGTAGGAGGGTACAGTGATGCAAAAGGGGAGTTCTACGATTCTAACCTTTACAGGGGCATTTTCCTTGGTGAGATTCCTGGTTTTACAAAGGTTTTTGATGATGGTGCGGTGAAGATATACAAGATAAACGAATGAGATGTTTAAGGATGTACTCCAAGAGAATAGAAGATTTCTTAAGAAAGAATAACATATCGGTAGGCGATAGGGTAGCGATAAGCAGCGAAAAGGGGGAGTTTGAAGGCCTGCTTATGCCAAGGACGGCAGGGGATGAAGATGTACTTGTGATAAAACTCGATAATGGCTACAACATCGGAATCAGATTTTCTGGTTCGAAGGTTAAATTGATTGAAAAGGGAAAACCAAGAGAAATAGAAACAAGGGAAAAGGGGGAGAAGGGGGAGATTGCAATCTTGGGTTGTGGCGGAACGATTGCATCGAAGATCGAATATAAAACTGGCGCGGTTTATCCTGCAATAACGCCGGAAGAACTGCGGATGACATTCCCGGATATTAAGAAGATAGCGACTATCCGTTCAAGATCTCTATTTTCTCTCTTCTCGGAGGATATGAACGCTACACATTGGAAGAGCATAGCAGAAGGAGTTGTTGAGGAAATAAGAGATGGGGCGAAAGGAATAGTTGTTATGCACGGAACGGATACCATGGGATACACCGCAGCAGCATTAAGCTTCATGCTTCAAAACCTCCCGGTTCCAGTAGTTCTTGTAGGCGCGCAGAGAAGTTCTGACAGGCCTTCCAGCGAGAATGAAATGAACATGCTAAACGCTGTTTATTGCGCGAAGAGAGATATTGGAGAAGTTTGTGTTTGCATGCACGCTAGCATAAACGATGACTTCTGCTATCTTCATCGAGGGACAAGGGTTAGAAAGATGCACACGTCAAGAAGGGACGCATTCCGCTCTATAAATTCTCCGCCAATAGCCGCTGTTGATTGGAAAAATGATAGATTCGATGTCCTGTCTGAGTACAAAAAACGTTCGCAATATGGAAGCCTCGAAGTAAAAACAAAAATCAACGATAATGTTGCTATGATATATATCCATCCGAATATAAAACCAAAACTCATAGAATCCCTGAGCGATTACGATGGCGTCGTTTTGGTTGGAACTGGATTGGGTCATGCGCCGACCAATCCATTTAATGACAGAAGCGTTCGTCCCGTTCTGCAGGCTATAAAGAATCTCTGTGATTCCGGTATTCCAGTAGTGATGAGCTCACAGACTATAAGCGGGAGATTGTGCATGAGGGTTTATACAACCGGAAGGCTGCTCGTAGATGCAGGTGTAATAGGGGATGGGATGGACTGGTTACCTGAGACTGCGTATGTAAAACTCTGTTGGGCGCTTGGCCAGACGAAGGATATGAAGAAAATTAGAGAGCTCATGTGCACGAATATTGCCGGGGAGATAAGCGAACGTTCGCAGATAACAGAGGTGTAATAGTGAAGATAGGTCTGGAGATTCACCAAAGGCTTCTAACGCATAAACTGTTCTGCAACTGTCCATCGGAGTTAAACGATGAGAAAGAACCTACTCTTGTTGTGAGGAGATATCTCCATCCTGTTTTTAGTGAACTTGGAGAGATAGATTTGGCTGCTATGGCTGAATTCGAAAAATCAAGGATGTTTGAGTACCAGGCATTCGCAAGGTCGAACTGCCTTGTTGAATTGGATGAAGAACCTCCTTTTCCTCTGAATATTGATGCCTTGAAAATAGCGATAGAGATTGCGTTGCATCTTAATGCAAAAATTGCTGATGAGATTCATATCATGAGGAAGATTGTCATAGACGGTAGCAACACAACCGGCTTTCAAAGGACTGCTGTAATAGGTTTTAATGGATATGTAGAAACCAGCAAGGGAAGGATCGGTATACCTTTTATAGCGCTGGAAGAAGAAAGCGCTGGAATCGTCGAGGCGAAGGAGGGTAGGGTAGTCTACAGGCTTGATAGACTTGGGATACCGTTAGTTGAGATAAGCACAACTCCTGACATAAAAGACCCTGAGCATCTAAAGGAAGTAGCTGAAAAAATAGGTCTTATACTAAGAGCTACGGGAAAAGTCGCGAGAGGGATAGGAACGATAAGGCAGGACCTGAACGTTTCTGTGGAAGGCGGCGCGCGAGTGGAGATTAAGGGAGCGCAGGAATTGAAACTACTACCAGCACTTATAGAAAATGAGGTAAGGAGACAGAAAAAACTTATTGCGGTTATTGAGGAGATAAGAAAGAGAAAAGGGTATGGTGTGAAGGAAGGAGCTAAAATTATAGATGTTAGCGATATCCTCGCGGGGACGTCTTCTTCGCTTATAAAAAGGGCGCTTGAGAATGGGGAGGTTGTCCTCGGAATTCGTCTTCAAAGGCATGCAGGAATTCTTGGAACGGAATTGCAGCCTGGAAAAAGGTATGGAACAGAATTGAGTGATTACGCGAAGCAAGCTGGAGTGAAGGGAATAATACATAGCGACGAGGATCTTTTTAAGTACGGTTTTGAGGAGGATGAGATAGAGAGTATTAAGAAAAGACTTTCAGTCGGAGAGGGGGACGCATTTGTACTTGTGGCTGCAAAAATGAATGTTGCAGAAAAGGCTCTTGCGAATGTTATCGAAAGGGCAAGTATAGAGCGAGTGCCTGAGGAAACAAGGAGAGCAAATCCAGACGGAACAACATCTTATCTTAGACCATTACCAGGAAGGGCCAGGATGTATCCAGAAACAGACGTTCTTCCGGTTTTGGTGGATGAAAAATTAATATCAGAAGTTAGAAAGGGAATGGGGATATCTTATGAATCTAGAAGAGAGTCCCTCCTGACTATTCTTAACAAAGAATTAGCAGAAAAGATGCTACGTTCGAAGCATCTAAAGCTCTTCGAGAAACTTGTTGCGGATGGGGTAGACCCCGTCCTAGCAGCCGTCACTATAGAAAACACGCTAGTGTCACTCAGAAGAGAAGGGCTTGAACTAAGGGATGTGGATAATGTGCTTATGAAGGTTTTTTCTGAGTATAAGAAAGGAAGGTTCACAAAGGCCGCAATCCCAGAAATACTTAGAGAAACCGCAATGGGAAAGCAGCCTGATTTGGTGATGGCGCAGGAGGGTGTGAGAAAGATAAGCGGAGAGGAACTAGAAAGAATTGCAAGGGAGAATAATTTTGATATCAAAAAGATAATGAGTAAGTACAGGATAAGAATAGAAGCAGATGAACTAATGGAGATTATAAAGAAAAGTAAAAATTTAGGGTGATGCGTATGGCAATAGCTGAAGGATTCTTACAAATCTTTGAACCGGCTGTATTTTCTGCGGCTACGGCTATATTCATTCTCTCCTTCTTAATTTGGGAGCTCCCCCGCTCCGTTAAGATAATTGGTGAAGAATATACAAAGGGGGTCTACCCAGAGACCGGAAGGGTTCTTGATATAATAATTATGATTATGGGGCTTTGCTCCATTATCTTTCTCTACGTTATGCGCGGGATGGAGGATATCGGATATTTTATGCTACACGACCCGCGAGTGCCTGTTTTTATTATAGTCATAGCAGCAGTCCCGCTTTTGATATTTATGGGATATGGAAAAAGGGTCCTTGCCAGGATAGATAAACACGAATCGATGACAGTATTTTTTGTTCATAATTTCTTAGACCTCGCTCACACTGCCTTCTTTATAACATTTTCATTTATCTTTATCACCACTCTAATTTATCTGATGTTCAGTACGGCCCTCTGATAAAACATTATTAAAGATTTGCGGTTAAATGAATTGTAATCAATATAGATGCTAGGTGATTCAAAATGGCTAAGAAAAAAAAGATTAAGGAAAATATAAAGCCTGTTTTAGAACACGCGCCTGAGTTCGAAGGCCTTGCACAGAGCCCTTCAACTGCAGAAGAACCGAATCCTTATCTGCCCGGATATTTGCTTATAGCACTTGGCTTACTTGCTCTTCCATTAAATTTTGGATTGATAGATGCACTAGAATTTGCAAAGGCTTGGCCTCTCTTAATGGTCATCTTTGGATTTGTATTAATCGCAAAGGTCAAGATATGCAAGATAAAGGGAATTGAGATTTGATTATATCTTTTTAACCTTTTTTACGAAATCGACAAGCCGGTTTGAATAACCGAACTCGTTATCGTACCATGCAGATATTTTTGCCAACCTTCCTTTTGCTTTCGTGAGAGCGCCGTCCACTATTGATGATTCCGGCCTACCTATTATATCTGTCGAAACGATTTGTTCCTCGCTGTATGCAAGAATTCCTTTAAGTTCCTCATTTGAAGCGCGTTTCAGTTCGCTGTTTATATCTTCTGCGCTCGCTTCTCTTTCTAACAAAAGTGCCATATCGTTCATAGAACCGCATGGAACAGGAACCCGAAATGCTATACCGTCCATTCTTCCGTGCAGTGCGGGTATAACCTCTCCGATTGCCTTCGCGGCTCCGGTGGTTGTTGGTATTATATTTATAGCACCGGCCCTTGCTCTTCTCCAATCGTCGTGACTACCGTCAAGAATGCGTTGGTCATTCGTGTAGGCATGAACTGTGCTGAGGAAACCGCTCTCTATACCAAACTTTTCATGGACTACTTTTAGAACGGGCGCAAGACAGTTTGTTGTACAGGATGCTAAGGAAAAGATTTTCATATCCTTTGTAATTATGTGGTCGTTTACCCCCGGAACCACCGTTGCGTCCACTCCTTTTCCAGGCGCGGATATCAGCACTTTCTTTGCCCCTGCTTTTATGTGTTTTTCCGCATCTTCTCTAGAGCGGAATTCCCCAGTACTTTCAAGCACCAAGTCAACGTCTAACTCCTTCCAAGGAAGTTTGAGCGGATCGACCTCGCGAACCCATTTTATCTCGCGATCGTTTACTACAAGATTTCCATTCTTTACTTCCACCGTACCGTTAAATCTTCCATAAACAGAGTCATATTTTAGTAGGTGGGCGTGCATCTCCACCGAACTTCTTGTGTTTATTGCTACAATATCAAAATCCCTTCCAACAGCCCCTTGAGCTAGCGCTGCTCTTAGGAACATCTTTCCTATTCTTCCGAATCCGCTAATCGCAACCCTCATGTGTTCACCCAAACAAAAAACGATACTGCGGTTTATTATTTAAAGGCTTTCGGTAGAATAGCACGCCCCCTTTCTTTTGGTAGTCTAACGCCAAACTATATTGAAATCCAAAAATCGTTATTGAGCAATGGACTCAAGGGGACTTGCGATTCGGAATCCGATTACGATGTTGCCGAAGTTTCGCACCCCTGGCCTCTCGCGTGCAAGGCGAGCGCTCTACTATTACCTGCTTTGCAAGCAAATTTTGAAAGCTGCTTCCAAAGCTCTGAGCTATGAGCCCATGCGTAATTTGTTAGCAGAAGATTTTATTAAACGATTTCTTTTTTAATCGTTTATGGACGAAAAAGAACGCGCGCTGAAGGACATAAAAAAGTTGGAGGCCGCAATAGAAGAGTTTGAGAAAACAGGGCTTGCCGAAAAATATAGAGAACCGTATAACTGGGCAAAGAATTATCTCTATGATGCCAAGCATTATTTTGAGAAAAAGGATTACTTTACTTCTTTTGGCTGTGCAAACTATGCGTATGGGATAATAGACGGCATACTTATTCACGAGGGTAGGAAAAAAGAGGAATACTGATGAAACTTAAAAAGAGGCTCGGTCAGAATTTTCTTACGGATAAGAATATTATAAGAAAAGAGGTAAAACTTGCCGATGTCGAGGGAAAGGATGTCGTAGAGATAGGTGCTGGAGACGGAAGGCTGACAGTAGAGATAGTTGCTGCAAATCCAAAAGTAATATACGCTATTGAGAAGGATAAGGAATTCGCAGACGCCCTCAAAAGAAGATTTGCGGGGGAAAAAAGAGTGGTAGTCATAGAAGGAGATTTCCTAGAGCTCGAACTCCCTAGATTTGATGTTGCTCTTGGCAATATACCATACTACATATCTTCTAATATAATCTTCCGCCTTGCGAAATGCAAATTTGAACACGCTATTCTCATTGTTCAGAAGGAGTTTGCTGATAAGATGATGGCAAAACCGAATGAAAAAAATTACGGGCGGTTGAGTGTGACGTCCCAGATCGCCTTTGATGTCTCTCTGGTTCAGACTGTTCCGAGGTATCTCTTCTATCCACAGCCAAAGGTTGATTCTGCATTAATCGTACTTAAACCGACAGGACGAAGCCTGAATGAATTTGAAGAGGATGTTATACGGGCACTTTTCCAACACAGGAATAAGACCGTTGCAAATGCACTTCTGCATTCAAAAAAATTTACAGAGGATAGCATTGCACTTCTCAAGGATTACTGCAAAAGGAGAGTGAGAACTTTGTCCAAGGAGGAATGCCTTGAGATAGCAGCTACTCTGAAAACTCGATAGTTTCATAGATAAAAAACCTTGTTCCCGAGCGTCGCCATCCATCCGGGCCAAGGCCAGCCTTTATACTCAAATGTCTAAGAAATTCATTCTTATCTGGTATCTCCTCCCAAACAGACGGCAAGAAAGTTGCCCGTGCTATTCCTTGTTCTAAAATTAAACCGTGTTTATTCGGTATGAGCTTTTCTAAAAGCTCTTCTGGGCTTTTTACAGGTAGTTCCTTGGGCTCTGTAAGGACTGAGATGCTTATTTTGACTTGATGGAGCTCTTGAATAGTAAGCGGGAAAAAGCGCGGGTCTCCAACTGCAGATTCTACTGCATTACTGATTACATCCATAAAAAGAGGCCTGTGTGCTACGAGCGAGCCTATGCAGCCCCTCAGTTCTTTCCCCTTCCATAGCGTTACAAATGAAGCTCCGTTCTCAACCAATCTTTTTGACGGTACCTCGCTTGGCGAGAGATGTAACATCCTCCCGGTAGATAAATAGTGTAATATAGATTTTCTTGCGAGCGAGAGCAGAAATTTTTTGTCTCTTTCGTCGAGCGCTAAATTAGAAGTCATGATATCACATCAACCATAGAAGGCGTAGCATCCGTATCCGACTACATTATCCTTCGGCCCAGCGGTGTCTCCGGAATTTCTATAGTCCAATAATTTTCCCTTCCAGCCCTTTGATTTTGCTATGTGCATAAGAGTGAGGATGCCTGTTTTTCCGCATGCCTCTGCATATTCCATTCTTTTGAAATCCAAATTCGGTATCGCTTCATTTGCGACTGCGTCCAATCTCCGCGCCTGCTCATATGGATAATAATGGCTGAGGTCTGAGCTAACTATAAAAAGAGTGTTGTCATCAATAGCGGGTTCGAGAGCGTTTGCTAGGAGCGCAGGATTCACCTCTCCTGTAAGAAGCGGATATATTGTAAATTTTTCCTTCAGGACTGTTTGAAGGAATGGTAGTTGGACTTCGATAGAATGTTCTGGAGCGTGGGCTTGAGGATAAATCCCAAGGATGGAACGGTCTGTTATCTTCGAGGCGATGCTCTCTGCTGGAACCAAGCCGAGGGGTGTTCTCCAGAAACGTGCACTTCCCTCCGCAACACCTATAAACATCGCGTAGTGGGAAGGCCCTATGAGGATGATTCTTCCTGGTTTATGGTCTTGCTTCATAAGTAGTTTATAACCGTAAGCCGCAACTGGGCCAGAGTAGATATAACCGGCGTGCGGGACAACAAGCCCGCGAAGTCTCTTACTTATCTTCACATCCCCCGCATCCTTAAGAAATTTTTCGACCATCTCTCTTAATTCGGATTCGTCCTCCGGATAAAAAGAACCAGCGACGGCCGGTTCGCGAATCTCTTCCGCTATTGTCATAAATCGAAATGACGGGCAAAATATTTAAAGCTAAAGATGGATGAATGG
>Ga0078972_1012100_pt1 | contig 15030 bp, 13 predicted proteins | sample YelNatPaOPGAMG01_FD_67568 | JGI IMG/M metagenome (GOLD analysis project Ga0078972, IMG submission 67568) | Hot spring thermophilic microbial communities from Obsidian Pool, Yellowstone National Park, USA - OP-RAMG-01 (SPADES assembly) (version 2) | ecosystem: Environmental > Aquatic > Thermal... | reverse complement strand
TATCGATAAATTGGATCTAGGCCAACTTAAAATTATTCAGATAGCTCAGGCGCTTTCCAAAAATCCTGAGGTTATCTTGCTTGATGAATCTACAGCTTATCTGGATAATGCAGAAATATCAGCGTTGATGCGTGTAATAAAAACCTTGAAAAGCAAAGGATTAGCAATAGGCTATATCTCTCATCATCTTGATGAATTACAAATGGTTGCTGATAGTTTAACAATTTTGAAAGATGGACGCAAAGTTATATATAAGGAAGTACATGAAATAACAATTAAAGAAATAGAAGAATTGATGGTTGGAAGAAAAAACACCTTTGAAGTTAAAACAAAAAAAAACAAAGAAAATCAAGATATTATTTTTAAGGCAGAAAATTTAAAGCTTTTTAAATCACTAGATAATGTTAGCTTTGAGCTAAAAAAAGGTGAAATTGTTGGAGTAGCCGGGCTTAAAGGAGCGGGGGGTGAAGATCTTCTTGAGATAATTATTGGAGAAAAACAACTTGACTCAGGTAGAATGTTACTAGAAGGCAAAGAATATAGGCCAATTTCTCCATATTACGCTTATAAAAGTGGAATTAGTTACTTGCCTGCAAGCAGGCAGACTGAGGGCTTGATTGTTGAATTCAGCATAAAAGAAAATATCATAATGACTAATTACCCCAAAAAAATAATGTTTATTGATAACGATGCAGCTAATAAAATCACAAATAATTTTATCGATTTTTTTAATATTAAAACCAATACAATTAATGAACTATGCACATATTTAAGTGGTGGGAATATGCAAAAAGTTGCTATTTCTAAAAGTTTGTCGCCAAACCCAAAAGTTTTACTATTAAATAATCCTACGAGAGGTATTGATGTAGGCGCCCGCTACGAAATTTATTTGAATATTAAAAAATTGGTAGAAGATGGTGACTTGGCTGTTATTCTTGTTTCTGAAGATTTATTGGAATTGTTAAATTTGAGCCACCGAATACTTGTTTTCAAAAAAGGTAGAGTAACAAAAGAATTAGATTGTAAATTAAGACCGACTGAAAATGAGATAATAAGTCATATGACTTGAAATCAGGTGAGGAAATATTATGTCGAACAATCGATCAAAACGAGATATAAGCAATATAAAACTGAAAAAATTGGTTCCGGTTCTTTCGCTTTTTATATTATGTATTGGTTTTGGAATTGTGCAACCTAGATTTTTTACATTTTCCAATTTAATGATTGTATTGCAGCAAACTGTTGTTTTACTTTCTGCTGCTTTTGGAATGACTTTTGTAATTGTAGGTGGATCAATAGACCTTTCAGTAGGATCTATTCTTGCAATTTCTGCACTCGCGACAGCCTTATTTTCTTCTTCAATGGGAATATTTTCATTCATTATGGGTCTTCTCGCTGGAATTCTGTGTGGAGCTATTAATGGTATAATCTTCGCAAAAGGCAAAGTTCCATCATTTATTGCTACGATGGGAACAATGACTACCCTTCGTGGTGTAGTCTTGCTTTTTACAAAAGGTGCACCAATATCAATTAATAATGATAGTTTTCTCGATTTGTTTTCTGGTAGAATATTTGGGATACCGAATTCTGCTTTTATATTATTGATTGTTGGTTTATTTTCTTATTTTTTATATTCTAAAACCGTATTTGGCAGAGAAGTTCAAGCCATCGGAGGTGGAGAAAAAGTAGCGAGACTTAGCGGATTAAATATAGAAATAATAAAGATAAAAATGTTTATACTTCTTGGTGCACTCTGCGGCATAGCAGGCGTCTTGCAGGCAGCACGAGTAATGGCAGCAACTGCCCAGCTAGGCATAGGATTTGAGCTTGATGTAATTGCATCTGTGGTGCTTGGAGGTACGCCTCTTACAGGAGGCTTTGGAAGTATTCAAGGGACCATCCTTGGAGCATTTATTATTTCAATTCTTAGCAATGGCATGAATATGCTTGGAGTTGATGCATATTTTCAGCAAATTATTAAGGGAATAGTTATGATATTTGCAGTATTTATTACAATTGATAGGAAAAAAATTGGGCTGATTAAATAGTTATATCAATCATATCGTTAGGGAGAAAGATAAATGCGCATAGCCATAGGAAGTGATGAAGCGGGATTTGTATTAAAAGATATTCTTGTAAAAGAAATTGAGAGAATTGGGCATATATCTGTTGACGTGGGTGTATATGACGAAAAGCCGGTGCTTTATCCGGACATTGCCAAGCTAGTTGTAGAAAAAGTCGCATCTGGCGATTGTGAAAGAGGCGTACTGATATGCGGGACAGGTATTGGGATGTCGATTACCGCCAATAAGTATCCCGGCATACGAGCTGCGCTAGCGCATGATACATATTCTGCTGAGAGAGCTGTCAAGAGCAACAATGCGCAGATACTGACAATGGGTGCGAGGGTCATTGGTCCGGAACTTGCAAAGGCAATTTTAAGAGTGTTTCTTGAGTCAAAGTTCGTTGATGGTCCGAGTACGCCTAAGGTACAGCGGATAAATGAACTTGAACGTTCTTTCAGAGAAATAGCAAACGAAAATGATAAAGGGGGTAAATGATGCAAAGAATCATAAATGACCCTAACTTAGTTGTAGAAGATATGCTTCGTGGATTTGTAAAAGCGCATCCTGACAAGGTAAAGATGACCAGCAATCCTCGAGTGTTAGTAGCCAAAGATGCTCCTATAAAAGGCAAGGTAGGTATTGTGACTGGCGGAGGGTCAGGGCATAAGCCTGCTTTCATTGGCTATCTGGGCAGGAATCTGGTTGATGCAGTTGCTGTGGGAGAAATCTTTTCCAGTCCGACTGCGGTATCTTTTCTTGATGCATTTAAAGCAGCGGATTCGGGTGAAGGTGTTGCGTGCTTATATGGCAACTATGCCGGCGACAATATGAATGTCAAGCTGGCCATGCAAGAAGCAGAAGATCTGGGCATTCGTGTAAAAACAGTGGTAGCAAATGACGATGTGCCGTCGGCTCCACTTGCGGAGCGCAAAAAGCGAAGAGGGGTTGCTGGTGAAGTTTTGATGTGGAAGGTTGGAGGGGCAAAAGCTGCTCTTGGTGGGAATCTGGATGAAGTTATTGCAGCAGCTCAGAAGGCAATAGATAACACTCGTAGCATCGGGGTTGGTCTGGCTCCATGTACGATCCCAGCTGTGGGGAAACCCAATTTCAACATTGAACCTGGAATGATGGAAGTTGGGATTGGCCATCATGGTGAACCAGGAGTCAAAGTGACTGCGCTCAAACCGGCCCGTGAAATGGCAGAGATGTGTACAGATGTTGTATTGCCTGATCTTCCCTTTTCAGCTGGAGACGAGGTAGTATGCTTGGTATCTGGGCTTGGTGCGACACCGGTCATGGAGCTTTATATCTTTTTTGATGAGGTTTATAGTATTCTTCAGAAGAATACTATTTCAATCTATAAATCTTATGTTGGTAATTTTTTCACGAGTTTAGATATGGCAGGAGTAACACTTACATTGATGAAACTTGATAGCGAGCTAAAACAATGTATTGATCTCGAGTGTGATTCCATGGGGCTTACTCAGTTTGGAGGAGGCAAATGAGCAAGTCTTCGTTTACTGATGCGAATGCTAGTTCGCTAGCTCTCTGTCTAGTAAAAGCTATTGATGAGAATGCTGCGTATTTAAGTGAGGTTGATGGTGCGATCGGAGATGGTGACCATGGCATCAACATGAGGAAAGGTTTTGACCGGTTTGGGACAATTGCGGAAGAAAAAAATGTGAAAGCAGCTTCTGAAGGTTTCATGCTCTTGGGTTCTACATTAATGACTGAGATTGGTGGTTCCATGGGGCCTCTTTATGGCACTTTTTTCAAGAGCATGGGGCGTGCAATTCGCAATAAAGAAATAGATGCAGCACAATTTCTTGCCATGCTTGAAGCTGGCATGAAAGGGGTGATGGATATTGGGGAGGCTCGTCCTGGCGATAAAACAATGCTTGATGCACTAGATCCTGCAATTTTATCGTTTAAATCAGCAATAGAACAAGGGAAATCATTTGTTGAGGCATTAGACGCGATGGCGAAAGCAGCGCAGAAAGGGGCAGCAGAGACCGTTAACATGGTGGCAAGAGTAGGGAGGGCGAGCCGCCTTGGCGAAAGGTCTCGCGGTGTCCAGGATGCAGGTGCTACAAGTTGTGCGATTATTTTGAACCAAATAGTTTCAACCGCAAAAAAATTGCTAAATGCGGAATAAAATGAGAGCAATTAGTGGCTATTGAAAAATATCTGAAGGATTTTATTAGATTTTAGTCAGCCACTATCTTTCGTAATCGTTCTGGGCTGTGCTTACATTTAAAGCAATTATTCTGTAAATACATGCAAAGAAGTTGGATGATTCGATAATTTGAGATTTAATATTGCTCTTATATGGTAGTTGATAAATTATTTTTAATATATTAGAAATACATAGTTTTGGAGATTGTACAGCAAATGAAAGAAATAAAAGATAAGGACTTTCAAGTACCTGCAGCTTCACGAGTTCTGGATATAATAGAATTTCTTAGTTTTTCTACAAAGTCTGCAACAATAAAAGAAATATCTGATTCTCTGGGGATCCCACTTGTTTCAGTATCAAGAGTAGTAAATTTATTGAATTCAAGAGGATATTTAAAGCAACAGCCGGGCCAATCTAGTACTTATAGCTTGGGTTTAAAACTTTTGCATGTATCTGAAAGAATATTTCTTAATTTGGATATTGCAAATATATCTCTTAAATATATGAGGATATTATCAGAAAAGACGGATCAAACAAGTCAGCTTGCAATATTGCAGAATTCTTATGCAATATACATTCAGCAAGTTTTTCCCACAATTCCGGTAAGTATAATTGCCCCTCTACATTTCCCAATTGCTATTAATACTAGCGCTTCTGGCAAAGTTCTTTGTGCTTTCAGAAGCATTGAACAGCAAAAAGATATTATTGAATCAGCCGAGCTAATTAAAGCAACAGAGAATTCAATTGTTGATAAAAATGACTTTTATAATGAGCTAAAAAAAGTTCGACTTCAAGGTTATGCCACTGATTATGAAGAATATGCAATTGGGATTGGATGCTTAGCTGCGCCAATTTTTGATTATTTAGGCTCAGTCATTGCTGCTGTAGGAATTACTGGCCATATTGCAAATTATAGAAATTCAAATAAATTTGATCAAATGCGCCTTGCTGTAATTCAGGCTGCTCGAGATATTTCAAAGGAAATGGGGTTTGAAGCATATTAAGGATTAACTATCTTCTTCTTTAGTTATTCTGTTACAATCGGTGATAAACTTCCGGTTTTGGTTTAAGCTAACGCTCTTTTGTGTCTGCTTGTATGGAGTAATTCAGGCTTTGACACTTCTTTCAAAGAAAAAATGCTCAGGTTTTCAAGCCCAGGCGGGCGTAGTAAAATTTGCGCTTGCTATTAAATAGCAGGCAATTCTATAATGATACTGCATCCGCCTTCAGGATTATTATAGGCACTCATGGTTCCTTGGAATTTTTGGACTATAGAATAGCTTATGGAAAGCCCAAGACCAAGATTGCTCTCTTGCCCTTTCTTTGTAGAGTAAAAAGGCAAGAAAATATTCTTTAGTTGATAGTCTGGTATTCCAGGGCCGGTGTCACTCACCACTATTCGTACAAATGGAGCTGTTCCGATTTTTATAAGCAATGTAGAAATATTAATATTGCCCCCCTCGGGCATAGCTTCAAAGCTGTTTTTTATGACATTGAGTATAACCTGCTTAAATTCGTTGCGATTGAGACGCACTCTGGATTGCTCTGTTCCTGCTAAAAAATTAAGCTTTATTTTTTTTTGCATTGCACTGAATTTTAATAAATCTATAATCTCTTTAAGAATAGAATCAATATTCAAGAGTTCTAGTTCAGTTATGCTTTTACTTGAAAAAGTAACAAGATTGCTGACAATATCTGAAATAGCAGTCATCTCCCCTTGTATAGTATCTATTATCTTTAAAAGATTATCATCTGCGATGTTATATTTCAAAAATACAAGATAATTGTAAATGATTTCTAGTGGATTATTGATCTCATGGGCAACCCCCGCTGCCAGCAAACCGATTGAAGCTAATTTTTCAGAAAGAATAAGTTTATCTTGGAGTTTCTCGAATTCAGAAATATCCTCAATAATAATGATATTGCCAATTACCATATTCATGTCACGTATCGGCATAGTTTTAATATTTGTAATCAATTCTCCCTGCGGAGTTATCATTTTTACACGATAATATGTCCTTTCTTCTCCCGAATGAAGAGCTTCTCTCAACATGTCTAAGACATCGGAATTGCTAGATCCTAGAAATTCTGAAAGGCTAATGTGGAAATAATCATCTCGTAGATTAAAATATTCAGCGCAACTATTATTCACAAGAGCTATTTTTTCTTGTAAATCAGTTACAAGAAGATTAACCGGCAAAAATCTAAGAATTGCTTCATTGTACTTTAGAAGATTATTGAAATTACGAAATTCTTCATCGATATCTTGAGATCGATTGAATTGTGTATAGGTAAGTCGTAACAGACTGAATTTATCGATGTTTCTTACATCATCAGTAACAACTATTTTTCCACTCTTCATGATGCTGACTCTATTCGCAACATCATGAATGTCTTCGATTTTATGCGTTATTAAAAGTACTGCTAATCCTTGCGAGACTCTTTCTCTTAATAACTTGACAATTATATGATAATGCTCAGTGGAAAGATAATCTAATCGCTCATCTATTATTAAAAGATTTGTTTCTGTTTGCAGACAACGGAAAATTTCAACAACGGTCAATTCTGAAATATTGAGGGAACTAATTTGAGATTTTGAGTCGATCCGAATGCCATAATGCATAAAAAGATTTGAAGCAACTTGTTCCATTTTTTTTCGATTTATCCATATACCATGATTAACGATTCTGTTTGCAAAATATATGCATTCTCCAACTGTAAAGTTGCGATTAAGCAGGACTTTTTGGTATACTGCTTTTACGCCATGTCTTAACGAGTTCTGCGACTGATGCATATGAATCGGTTGATTATCGAATATAATATGTCCAGATGCTGGAATTATATCACCAGTAATAATTGATGCAAGGCTTGATTTGCCCGCTCCGTGCTCTCCCACAAGTGCATGAATTTCTCCTTTTTTTATATAAAGACTTGCACCATTTAAAGATGGGACAGAACCATAAGAATGATAAATATTTCTTAGTTCAACCAACCAGGTGCCAGAATTGCTCATTGTGATTGCTCTCCATCCAGAATACCATATTGAGATATTTTTCTATAAAGAGTATTTCGGCTCATCTTAAGAATTTCGGCAGATTTTTTTTTGTTGAACCCGCATTGGACAAGTACTGACTTAATAATTTCCGCTTCAGCTACAGATCGAGGGTCTGAACCGTATTTGCTTGTATATTCTTGAGATCTTGGAATAATAAGTTGATCTAATATAGAAATTTCTTTAGCCCCTCTGAGTAAAGTGCTATTATGATTATTATTAATAGCTGGTGGAAGATCAGAAAGCTTGATTTCATGTCCCTGACCTATTGCGCATGCATACATTACTACATTTTTTAATTCTCTCACATTGCCTGGCCAATAATACGACATAAGCGCCTGCATGGTTTCAGGAGCAAATTCACGTTGGCGCCAATTAGTTGTAGCGCTAAATTCATTCAAAAAATGTTCAGCGAGAAGAGGAATATCTTCGAGTCGATCCCTCAATGGCGGCATGCAAAGTGTGATAGCATTTAGCCTGAAGAAAAGATCTTCGCGAAACAATCCTTCTCTTATTAATATCTCTGGGTTTTTATTTGTTGCAGCAATAAAACGCACATTTAATTTAATAGTCTCGCTTCCTCCAAGACGTCGAATTTCAGAATTTTGAAGTACTCTTAATATTTTTGCTTGGATAGTCATCGGCATATCACCTATTTCATCAAGGAACAGAGTACCCCCATCAGAACGCTCAAAAATCCCTCTAAATATTCCGGTCGCTCCTGTAAAAGCACCTCTTTCATGGCCAAATAGCTCATTATCTAGCAAACTTTCAGGGAAAGCAGCGCAATTTATTTTATTTAGCTGCCGCCCTCGCCGCAAAGATTCAGAATGGATAAAATCAGCCAGGAGTTCTTTCCCCGTTCCTGTTTCTCCTTTGATAAATACTGGTAGATCAGTAGATGCAATACGCTGAGCCTGAATGAAAAGCTCCTTCATAACTACTGAACGGAATAGAAGCTTGGGGCCAAGCTCAGAAAGACGTGCATGTAGTGATTTATTTTCATTCTGTAGCTGTTTAAGTCTGACTGCATTGTTGATAATTTGCTTTAGGTGATCAAAATTGAGTGGCTTTTGAATAAAGTCGAAAGCTCCTAATTTCATGGATAACACAGCATTTTCAATCGTTGCATAGCCAGTAATCATAATGACAGGTAAATTAATATGCTCTTCTTTAATTTTTCGGAGACAATCTATGCCATTTTCAGAGCCAAGCATTATGTCCAGCAGCACAACATCAGGCCAGTCTTCTTTAACTAATAACAAGGCTTCAGAAGATGTAGCAGCATAACGGCACTCATAGCCAGCAATTCCCAAAATGCTTTCAAGGCTTTTAGCAACTTTTCGATTATCATCGACAATGAGCAGTTTTGGCATATGTGCGATCCTTATACACTGGAGTGTCCTCTTTTGTAACACTCATTATATGTATTTGTGGCCAAATTTGTCAAACATAAAATTGCTAATAATAATATTTAATTGAAACTCAAGTAATTGTAATATTTTTTGATTTTAAAAATATAATGGCATAAATTTTGCAGTTAAAAGTTTAGTAGATTGCATACTATCTAATAAAGGAGGTGATGCTAAAAAGCCTAAAGATTTTTAATAATTTTTTTCATTTTTTCTGATTTTTTCAAAGGGGGTTATCATGTTTAAGAGAAAAGCTGTTTTTTTATTTCTAGCGATTGCTCTTGTCGGAGTAGCTTCAGCAAAAGACTTTCGCTTTGTAATTGTACCTAAAGTTGTACATCCATGGTTTGATGAGGTCAACAAAGGCGCATTGGAGCAAGCTAAATTAATGGAAAAAGAATTGGGGGTAAAAATCAAGATTGATTATATTGCTCCAACTGTTGCTGATGTTACCCAGCAAAACAAGATACTTGAGCAAGTTGCTGCAACAAGGCCAGACGGCATTGCTGTGGATCCTCTTGATGCTTCTGGGAATAAGCAGGTCTTGGAAGAAATCATGAAAAGAGGAATTAAGCTGATAGTCTTTGATTCTCCTTCTCCTCCGGGATCAGGCATCCCAAGCGTTGGGAATAATTTTACTGAACAGGCGACTATTGCTGCAGAGATGGTAGCAAAATTAATTGGTTATAAAGGCGAAGTTGCAGTAATGCAAGGGTTCCCAACAGCACCAAATCACAAGGAAAGGTATGAAGCGCATTTGGCAGTTTTAAAAAAGTATCCTAATATCAAAATTGTTGATGGTGGGATTGATAATGATGATATAAATACAGCGCAGCAGCAAGCTGCAGCCGTTCTTGCTTCTCATCCAAATCTTGCAGGTTATCTCAACTGCGACGCTACTGGAGCTGGTATAGCTGCAGCAATCAGGGAAGCTGGAAAAGTTGGGAAAGTCAAAGTAGTAGCTATGGATAGCTTGCCCGATATTGTAGCCGGACTAAAGGATGGAATATTTGATGGTTTGTCTTCAACTATTCCACGAGCTCAGGGGGCCTTTACTGTATTGATGCTCTGGCAAGCAAGTATTGGTGGAAGAGTACCTCAAACGGTTGATACTGGAATTGATGTTATCACTCAGAGCAATCTTGATGCATGGCTAAAGGCAAATAAATAAGATTGATTAATTTGAACTGCTAAAAGAGCTACTATAATAGCTCTTTTAGCAGTATTCATTTATTCCAAAGAAGGGAGATGCGCTTTAATGCAAGTTCTAGCTGCAAAAGGGATAAAAAAGCGTTTTCCTGGTGTACTAGCTCTTGATAGTGTGGATTTCTCTATTGAACAAGGGGAAATTCATTGTTTAGTTGGAGAAAATGGTGCAGGGAAATCTACTTTAATTAAAGTATTAACTGGAAATTATGCGCCTGATGAAGGTAATATTACAATATTTGGCAGAAATCCTTTTAGTGAAAAATTATTATTTAGAAAAATATCTTATGTTCCTCAAGAAATTGATTTGTTTTTTAATTTGTCAGTTGCGGAAAATCTAATTCTGCCTTATAACTCCCAAATATATAAAAAACGAATGATTAAATTACAGCAGGTATATGAATTAGCAAAACCAATATTAAGAAAATATCACATTAATGCAGAACCGGAAGAGAAGGTTGGTGATATATCAATATCTGAGCAGCAATTGATTCAAATTGCACATGCAGTAGAAAATCAAAGTGCAGAGATTATTATGCTTGATGAACCTACAACAAGCCTTGTTTCTGATGATATTGAAAGATTATTTAGTGTTATAATTGATCTTAAAAAAAAAGGTAAAGCAATAGTATTCATATCTCATAAATTAGAAGAGGTATTTGCAATTGGAGATTGTATAACAATATTAAGGAATGGACAGAAAATTGGTGATGCAGATATAAAGAATGTATCAATGGAATGGGTAATTGAAAAGATGGTTGGCCAGGAATTAGATCCGAATGCAAAATATAGACCAAAATGCGATATAAATTCAAAATCAATTCTAAAAGTTAATAATATAAGTGGAAAAGGATATAAAAATATCTCGTTTGAAATAAAAGAAGGTGAAATATTAGGATTTGCAGGGCTTGTAGGCTCAGGTAGATCAGAAATAGTTCAAGGTTTGATAGGATATAAACCATTTTGGCAAGGTTCCTTTTCTTTTAACAATTCCATTGTAGTAAAGAAGCCCTCAACTATTCTTTCAAAAAAATTGGGTATTTTATATTTACCTGAAGAAAGAAAAAAACAGGGCATTTTCCCATATCTTTCAGTTATTCAAAATATATCAATTATGATTCTGGATGAGCTACAAAAAGGGTTTTTTATTTCAAATAAAAAAGAAAAAAAGTGTGCAATTGATTTAATAAAAGAATATAATATAAAAACAAATACTCCACATAATAAAATAATTTTCCTTAGCGGAGGCAACCAGCAGAAAGTAATTATCGCTAGAGCAATGAGAAAAAGGCCAAAATTGTTAATATTTGATGAGCCAACAAAAGGTATAGATGTTGGAGCAAAAGCCGAAATATATCGCCTCATGAAAGAAATAGTAGAAAAATATAATATTTCTATAATACTAATATCTTCAGAAATAGATGAAGTAATAAAATGCTCGAACAGAATACTAGTTTTATATAGAGGGCAAATATCAGGCGAGTTCAATGCAGATAATTGTACTAGAACTGAGATTATTAGCGCTATGATTGGTCAAATCAATAGAAATGGATATTCTTTAGCAATAAATAAGGAGTATAATTCATGAAGAATTATTCTATTTTTAAAAATAATTTTAGAGTATTAAGAAAAACATCGTATTTTAACATATTAATTATATTAATATTCTTAATAATCATATCAAGCATATTTTCTAAATATTTTTTAGATTATTATAATATTCAATCATTGTTAAGAGATTTAGCTTTTATTGGATTAATTACTTTAGCACAATGTTTGCTATTGATTCTTGGAGATATTGATTTATCTCTAGGCAAAATATCAGCTCTATCAGGAGTAATAGCAGGCATCCTTATGGTTCAAATGAAGGTAAATCCATTTTTATCGCTTATTTTATGTTTGGTGTTTGGTAGTTTTCTAGGGCTAATAAATGGACTATTGGTCTCTAAACTTAAATTGAATTCTCTAGTAGTTACTGTAGGAATGAGCGGAGTATATGGCGGATTCAATTTGGTATTTACACAAGGGCGTGCAATTACCAATATACCAAAGAATATATATTTTCTGGGTCAAGGATATATATTTAAGCTTCCAACCCCATTTATATTCATGATTATATTTACAATATTGATAATACTAATGGCGGAATTTACTAGGCCAGGACGTTATATTTATGCTGTGGGTAATAACAGTGAAGCAGCCAAGATATTGGGAATTAATGTCGATAATATAAGGATTTTTGTTTTCACTTTAGCAGGATTTTTATCATCTATAGCCGGCGTGCTTATGGTTGCAAGACTTGGAACATCCCAACCTGGTATTGGTGAGAGTTGGCCATTAAACTCAATTGCTGGATGTGTTATTGGCGGCGTTTCTTTGACAGGAGGAGTTGGCGAACCAATAGGAGCTATTTTGGGAATTAGCGTAATAATAATTATTCAAAATATGATTGTATTATTTGGTGTATCGCCATATTGGCAAACAGCTGTTAGTGGCATAATTGTAGTCATTGCAATTGCTATTGGTGCATTATCAAATATTATGTCTGAAAAACAAGAAAAAAGCTCACAATTAAAAACTACTTTAATTGAATAGGAGGTCAAAATAAAATGAGAATTGGTATAAATTTATCTTTTGCGACTAAAAAATGGCAAAACCCTGAAACATTAGCATCATTTATAAGACAAGAACTAAATATTCATTATGTACAATTTTCTTGGGATATAATTGATCCATGGTGGCCTGCATCAAAACGAAAAAAAATTGCATACAAATTTGCAAAAGTATTCAGGGATCAAGGTTTAAATCTTCTTTCTTCTTTTGGGGGCCTTGCTTCTTATACTTATCCTCAACTTTTATCAAAAGAAAAAGAACAGAGAAATATCTCAAAGATTTATTTCAAAAGAGCTATTGATCTAGCTTCAGAAATGGGAATAGATATAATTGGTACTCCATTAGGTGGAATAGCAATAGAAGATTATGATAATAAAAATAAAAAATATGAGCTTTATAATGAGCTGATTGAAAATATTGCAGAGCTTTCTGTTTATGCGAAGATGAAAGGTCTTAAAAAAATTCTAGTAGAACCGACACCGCTTTCTAACGAAATCCCTAATTCTCCTGATGATTCGCTGCAATTGATGAAAGATTTTGAAAAGATTGCATCAATTCCAATTATGTTATTAATTGATTTGGGGCATGCGCTTTATAAGCCTTTATTGAAAGAAAATGCTGATATTGTTAAATGGATAAATATTTGCAGAGATTACATTGATTCTCTTCATATACAGCAAACAGATGGTGTTTTGGATAGACATTGGGGCTTTTCTCAAAATGGAATTGTTGATCAAAATGTATTTAAAAATATCAATAACTTGCTTGGTGAAAAAATAATCGGCTATCTTGAGCTAATTTTCCCTTTTGAAATGAATCGTGAAGAAGTAATGAAAGAAGTAAAATATAGTATTGAATATATATCCCAATATTCATCTAATCATTAAAGGAGGTAGTTATGTTGAAAGAAATTCAGAAAGATATATTAAAAGAATTAAATGATGTTTTCAATACAATTGAAAATGAAAATGCTGTAAAATTAACTCAATATATTATGAATGCTAAGAAAATTATTTTAGTAGGAGTGGGCAGAGAAGGATTAGCCACAAGAGCATTTGCCATGAGATTGATGCATTTAGGATTTAATGTTCATTGGATATGGGATGACACTACGCCATCATTATCAGAAAATGATTTGCTTATTGCAACCTCAGGAAGTGGCGAAATTGGGCATATTCATTACATAATAGAAAAAGCAAAAACAATTGGATCAAAAATTGCCATTATTACCGGAGATATAACTCGTAAATCAGTTAAATTAGCTGACTTGGTAATATTTATTCCAGCTACAGTTTACCTTGGAAGCATGAATCTTGTAAAATCAAAACAAATAATGGGGAACTTATTTGAACAAAGTTTGTTGATTCTATTTGATTCAATAATATTGGAAATGATAAATCAAAATAACTTTAATATTGATGAAATTATCGAGAGACATAGAAATTTGGAATAATTAGTCATGAGGAGGTTTTTATGTTCACAATAGGTGTTGATTCTTTTATTTGGAGTGAAAACTTTTCAAAGCGTGATTTGTACATTATAGATAAAGCTAAAGAATTAGGGTTTTCGACAATAGACATTTCAATATCTCATCCAGAAACTTTCCCTACAGAAGAAGTAAAAAGAAAATTAAATGACATAGATTTGCAAGTAGTCACTTCCACAACATTGAATCGTTCAACAAATCTTATTTCAAATGATCCGAAAATTGTTCAAAATGGAATAGACATGATGAAACGACTTATCGATATTAATGTTGAAATTGGGTCTCAGATTATAGGAGGAGTAAATTATGCAGCATGGGGATATCTTACTGGGAAACCTCGTACTGAAAAAGAATGGGAAACATCCGTTAAAGCAATGAAGAAAATTGCTCAATATGCTCTTGAGCAGGGCAATATTGCGATTTGTGTTGAGCCAGTGAATCGATTTGAAACTCATTTTTTAAATATTGCAGAAGATGCAGTTAAGTATTGCAAAGATGTTGGATATGATAATGTAAAAGTACATTTGGATACTTTTCACATGATTAGGGAGGAAACTTCATTTACTGATGCTGTCAAAATCTGTGGCAAGGAATATTTAGGATATGTACATCTATGTGAAAATAATAGGGGCATCCCTGGGACAGGACTTGTCCCATGGAAAGAATTTTTTATTGCCTTGAAAGATATACAATATACTGGACCTATGTGCATAGAGTCTTTTGATCCATCATTTGAAGAGCTTAATGGATTATGTGCAATTTGGAGGAAATTTGCCAGCACTGGAGAAGAGTTAGCTGTAAAAGGTAAGAGGAATTTGGAAAAAATTATAGAAAACCTTTAATTGGATAATATTCCAAGAGGTATTAAAAATATGCGCATAGCCATAGGAAGTGATGAAGCGGGATTTGTATTAAAAGATATTCTTGTAAAAGAAATTAAGAGAATTGGGCATATATCTGTTGACGTGGGTGTATATGACGAAAAGCCGGTGCTTTATCCGGACATTGCCAAGCTAGTT